>JADMIO011294199.1_pt1 | contig 34884 bp, 37 predicted proteins | sample 8958161 | NCBI WGS metagenome assembly JADMIO01 (sample SAMN16585339, study PRJNA669376) | soil metagenome | isolation source: Crop rotation soil | place: USA: Cullars Rotation, Alabama | collected 2011
CGCGACAACTTGTCCACGTGGAATTCTAAGCTTAGGATCCCAATGTGCTGGAAAGGTCCGTCGCGAACTATCCGCTGGTGACGTATGTGCGCGACGGCATCGAGAACGCGATGGCTCAGGCGAAGGCCGCCGCCGGCAACCTGAACGTGCTGATGCTCGGCGCGTACACCGCACAACGGGCACTTGAGGCCGGTGTGCTGGACGAGCTGCAGATCCATCAGATCCCCGTGCTGTTCGGTGGCGGCCGTCGGCTGTTCGAGGTGCTGCCTTCGCGCGTCGAGCTGGAGATCGTTCGGGTGATCGACACACCGGAGGCCACCCACATCCGCTATCGCGTTCGCCGCTGAGCGGGCGGCGCTCAACAGTTCATTCAAGCCGAAGCCGCTTCATCACGGCAACAGTAAATTGGGGTCAGGTCTTAACTTCCAAGTGCATCTCGGCCAGCATCGACTGGCTCACTTGCGCTTTGCTGCCCGTCAGCCCGCAGTACTTAAGATTTAAGACCTGCCCCCGATTCCTGACCCCGATCCCCGCTAGGAGCCCCGCATGCCAAGCCTCGCCTCCATACTGGTCGCCCTCGCATCCTTCGTGATCCTTGGCCTCGGCAGCGCGCATCTTCTCTTCACGTTTCGCGGGAACAAATTCCATCCGCGCGATCCAGCACTCATGGCCCGGATGCAGGAGGTTTCACCTGTCATATCGCGCGACATGTCGATGTGGAACGCTTGGGTCAGCTTCAACGCGAGCCATAGCTTTGGGGCCATGTTGTTCGGCCTGATCTATGGCTACCTCTCGTTGGCCCAATCCGGACTCCTCTTTTCCTCTTGGTTCCTGATGGCAGTCGGCCTGGCTTTGCTTGGTGGCTGCGTATTTCTCGGCTGGCGCTATTGGTTCAGTACGCCGTTTCGAGGCGTCGTCTTGGCAACCGCCCTGTACATCGCGGGCCTGGCCTCCTCGTTGAGTCATGGCGCATAGCCCATCAGTCAGGCTTCGGCACCGGTCAACATCGACCACGGATTTCACTCAAAGGGGCTCAAAGAATGATGAAAGTCATCACCGACGACACGCTTCATTCCTCTCATGCCGAAGCACTTCTGAATCAGTTGGTCAGGGACACGATCGAAGTTCTCGAGCAATACGGGCTGTTCCGGCAGGATCAGAGTCAGGATCTCGCCAAGGACTTGCTCTTTCGAATATCTGCTGTCCTGGATGGAAGTTCCTACGCGGGAAGCCTGAACGGTGACGAGATTGCGCCGTTTGTGGGCTTCTACGTCGGACACAACACGCTTGCCCCGCTGGTGCCAGAGAACGGCTCTGGGATGCATGCCCTGGTTCATCAAGCGGTTGACGGCTACTTCGACGCCCGTCGGCCCGTGTGACTCTGCCCCTTCCGCCCGGCATCGGCGAGGACCCCGATTCTGTGAGGCCCAGCATGCCACCCCTAAACCGGGGTCAGGTCTTTACTTTTAAGTGCGTGTCGGCCAGCGCCGACTGACTCACTCGAGCTTTGCTGCCCGTCAGAACGGAGTACTTGAGTTTCAAGACCCGACCGCGATTCCGCTCACGCCCGCGGAACGTTTCTTCCGTTCGGCCCCGCAGCGCGCATCGCCGCGGCATGATCCCGACCGATCGCCGGCCCACCGGGCGCGGCAAACGACGGGAGGCGGCAGGTCCGACATGGCATCCATCACAACGCACATCACCCTGAAGCTCGCACGCACGGCCTGCGCCGGCCTGGCGCTCGCTGCCGTGGCTGCGAGCTCGCCTGCCATAGCGGCCGCGCCGGCCGTCGTTCCGGGTGCGCTGATCCGGCAAGGCGAGTGGGGCCAGGGTGTTGGTTCGTACGGCGTGCCGCAGGCTTGGGAGAAGCTGCCTGCGCGATCCTGGCCGATGGAGGGCTGGGCCACGTTCGTCATCGACGACGCGGCGGCCACGCTGACCGTGCAGCCGCTCTCAAGCACTGAGGCCCGCCGACGGTTGAAGCCTGTCGTCGACCAACTCGTGGCGGTCGCGGACGCTGCGGCCGCATCGGCGCCCGAACCCGAGGGGGCCACGCCAGACATCCCGGAGCAGGAGCGCATTCCAGCCTACGTCCGCGTGCCTGGCCTGACCTGGCAGACGCGCACCGTCGCGCTCTATCGCTTCAAGAACGGGACGCCGCGGCTGACGCCGGCGCTGGACCACCGCTTCGAGCTGGCCCTGAACGGTCGCCCCTTCGCGTTCAAGCTCCAGAACGGCTTGCGGACCGCGGATGGCCGGCCCTACGGCGAGGGCACGCAGTTCAGCCTCGAGGTGGACGGCCAGCGCTACGACTACGACCTCGGCGGCTACGGCTGGGACGTGCGCATCGAGGCCATCGGCGATTTCGACGGCGACGGCCGGCCGGACTTCCTGTTCCAGCTCGGTGGTTCCAACAGCAGCTACGAGGCGCTGATCCTGTCCAGCCAGGCGCGGCCAGGGCGCAACCCGCCGACGGCCTACCTGGCCTCCTGGGGCTGCTGATACGCCGAGCGGGCCGTCACTGGCTCCACGGGCGCAACAGCCCGGCCAGCACGCCTCGAATACGATGGGCTGGTCCTCCATTGGCAAAGGCCCAGCCCGTGCGACGCCTCGGCATCACGATCACCCTCGGCAAGCCATGACCCCGATTCAGCAATGGCATGCCACCCGCAGCCTGCGCCTGCTGGTGCAGACGCTGCGCGACATGATGGTCTCCATGGGGCCGCTGCTGCTGCTCGGCGGCGGCCTGCTGGTGGCGGCCTACTGGTGGCTGGACCCGCAGCCGCCGCGCCAGGTGAGGCTGGCCACCGGCCCGGCCGGAAGTGCCTACGCCGGCTTTGGCGAGGGCTATGCGAAGGCGCTGGCGCGCGAGCGCATCCAGGTGGAGCTGGTCGCCAGCGAAGGCGCGCAGGACGACCTGGCCCTGCTGCGCGCGGGCACGGCCGATGTGGGCTTCGTGCGCGGCGGCATGGTGGACCAGGCGGCCGATACCGAGGCCGGCATCGTCTCGCTGGGCAGCCTGTTCTACGAGCCGATCTGGATCTTCTATCGCCGCGATCTCGCCGTCGCGCGCCGCCAGCCCGGTGGCGAACTGCAGGGTCTGGCCCAACTGCGTGGCCTGCGAGTCAATGTGGACCAGGACGGCAGCGGTGTGCCGCAGATTGTTGAGAAGCTGCTGGCGCTGAACCAGCTGAAGCCGGCCGATCTGCGGCTGTCCAATCTGGCGCCCGACGCCGCCGGCGCGGCGCTGCGCCAGGGCAAGCTGGACGCCGCGGTGCTGATCTCGGCGCCGCAGTCCGACCTGATCCGCGCGCTGCTGCGCGACCCGGCCATTGCGCTGATGGGCTTCGAGCAGAACGAGGCCTATTCGCGCCACCTGCCCTTCCTGTCCACCGTGAGGCTGCCGCGCGGTGTGGTGGACCTGGCGGCCGATTTGCCGCCGCACGATGTGCCGCTGCTGGCCACCACCACCGCACTGCTGGCGCGCGAGCAGACACACCCTGCGCTGCGCCAGCTGTTCGCGCAGGCGGCCCTGGGCCAGCACAGCGAGGCCGGCTGGTTCAATGGCGCGCGCGACTTCCCCAACACCCGCACCAGCGAGCTGCCGGTCAGCGCCGAGGGCGACCGCGCCATCAACGGCACGCCGCCGGCCTGGGCACGCTACCTGCCCTTCTGGGCCGGCAACCTGCTGGAACGCATGTGGCTCGTGGTCGGCGGCCTGCTGGTGCTGATGCTGCCGCTGTCGCGCGTGGTGCCGCCCATCTACACCTTCCGCGTGCGCTCGCGCGTGTTCCGCTGGTATGCGCGGCTGCGCGAGGTGGAAGCCAAGCTGGAAACCGGCACCGGCGAGCGCAACGCGTTGCTCGACGAGCTGGACGAGCTGGACCGCGTCACCCACCGCATCGCGGTGCCGCTGTCCTATGCCGAAGAGCTTTACGCGCTGCGCAACAACATCCATGCGGTGCGCAAGCGCCTGCTGGCGCAGCGGGCTCGGCCGACAAACGGGCCTACAAACGGGCCGAAAGACGGACCGACAGAAGGACCGACCGACTGATCAACGAGCGGCGCGGCTGGCTGACAATGGCGCCACGCTGCGCTCCCCACGCAGCTTCAACCGCAACCTCCCATGGACCGCAGCGCGAACCGGGTCTTCATCTCGTATCGGCGTGACGACGCCGCCGGCTACGCCGGCCGCCTGGAAGAGGCGCTGGAACAGCGCCTGGGCCGCGGCAGCGTCTTCAGGGACGTGCTTGATATCGCGCCCGGCGAAGACTTCGTCCAGGCCATCCGCACCCGACTGGCCGACGCGCAGACGGTGCTCGTGCTGATGGGTCCGCGGTGGGTCGGCGGGGAAGCGTCGGGGTCGCGGCGCATCGACGACGAGGGCGACTTCGTGCGCCTGGAAGTGGCCGTGGCGCTGGACAGCGGCGCGCGCGTCGTGCCCGTGTTGTTGCCCGGTGCCCGCATGCCGCCCGAGGCCGATCTCCCCGCATCCCTGAAGCCGCTGGCACGCCGCAATGCGCTGAGCCTGAGCGACGAACACTGGGGCGCCGACGTGGGCCGCCTGTGCGATGCCATGGGCGTGGCACCGCGGCGCCGCGTGTGGCCCTGGGCCCTGGGCGGCGCGATGGTGGCCGCCGGGACCGTGGCGTCGCTGTGCTGGCTGAAGCCCTGGGTGCCGGCTGACCCTTCAGCGCGGCTGCTGGGCACCTGGCAGGGCACGGTGTCGTACGGCAGCGCGGGGAAGTACGACGAGCGCTTCGAGTTCAAGCGCCACGCCGGCGAACTTACCGGCACGGCCACCTACCTGAAGTACCCCCGCGCGATCGAAAAGCTGGAGTTCGACGGCACCAATCTGCGCTTCGAGACGCGCACGCAACAGTCGATGGGCACCGAGACGCGCGAGCTGACGCACCGCTACAGCGCCGAACTGCACGGCCAGCCACCCGACGAACGGTTGGCGCTTCGCCTTCAGACCAGCGGCGCCTTCTTCAGCACGCCGCCGTTGGAGTTCGAGGCGCTGCGGGTGGCGGCGGACCGCGCGGCGTCCGACGCGGCACGCTGAGGCTAGGGCCTGTTCACACTACGGCAGCAGGCCCTAGTGGCGGCAAAGCCGCGACACCGTCGACGCCATGTGCGCCGCCGCCGACTGAGGCGGGAGGAAGCTGCCGCTGTCGCGCGTGGTGCCGCCCATCTACACCTTCCGCGTACGCTCGCGCGTGTTCCGTTGGTATGCACGGCTGCGCGCCGCCAAAATGGACGGCTTCAGACAGCATTCTTCAAGCGTGAACCTACGCAGCCGCCGGCGGTGGGCGATTGCAAGCTGTGGAGTTGCCGCTTCCGAGCGGCGCTCTGACTGTCTGCCAGATCGAAGCAATCCGGGAGGTAGGAATGAGCGAGTTTTCCGATGACGTCTATACCGAGCCTGCGGAGGTGGATGTCCACACGCTGGCCAATCTGGGGCCGCTGCGCCGCATGGCCGGGGTGTGGGAAGGCCAGCGCGGCCTCGACGTCAAGCCCAAGGCCGACGGCCCGAGAAAGCAGGCCTACGTCGAGCGGATCGAACTCCAGCCCATTGACCCCGTGACCAACGGTCCGCAGCTGCTGTACGGCCTGCGCTACGCGACGCACATCACCAAGCCCGGCTTGACCAAGACCTACCACGAGCAGGTGGGGTATTGGCTGTGGGAGCCGGCCACTGGCACCGTTGTCCATACCTTGACCATTCCGCGCGGCATGACGGCCATGGCCAGCGGGCTTGCTGCCCCAGACGCCACCTCATTCGAGCTGGTGGCCACACAGGGCCTGGACACCTGGGGCATCTGCTCGACGCCCTTCCTGACCTATGCGTTCAAGACGGTCGAATTCCGTATCAAGGTAGGTTTCAACGAGGACGGCACTTGGGGCTACGAGGAGGATTCAGTGCTGCAGATCCATGGACAGCCGGAGCTTTTCCACCACACCGACAAGAATCTGCTGACCAAGGTGGCGGAGCCCACGCCCAACCCGCTGGCGCGTTGACCAGAGCGACGCGGCGCTAGCTACGCAGCCCTGCACGGCGCAGGCTGGCCTTCAGCGACTCAATCTCATCCATGAGGTCCAGTGCCAGCGCAACACCCGGCGCATTGAGCTCGAGGTCCTGCGTCAGCCTGCGTGCGATGCGCGCTCGGCGCAAGGCATCGGGTGCAAAGCGCCACTCCTGCGGCGCTGCGCCACGCGGCGTGAGCACGCCTTCCAGCACCCACACCTGGACCTGCTGCACCTCCGTGCGGCTGGCATGGCAGAACTCCACCAGCGTCAGCTCCACGCTCTCGTCCAGCACTTCGGGCGTCATTGTCTGCGGGCTCATGCGCCACTCCTGGGGTTGAAGGCGGCGCCGGCCGCCTGTTTCAGCGCTTCGTAGGCCTGGCGAGCGGCGGCAGTGTCAGCGGCGGGCAGCACGATGGCCACCACCGCATACAAGTCACCGGCGGGATCTCCGGGAATGCCACGTCCTTTCAGGCGCAGCTTGCGGCCGGCCGCCGAGCCCGCGGGAATGGTCAGCTCGATGGTTCCCGCGGGCGTGGCCAGTGGCACCGTCGCGCCCAACGCGGCCTCCCACGGTGCGAGTGGCAGGTCCACGTACAGGTCTCGTCCATCCAAGCGGTAGCGCGGGTGCGGCTTGAATTCGATCTCCAGGAACAAGTCGCCGGCGGGGCCCTCGCCCAGCCCCGGACCGCCCTGGCCGGCCAGGCGCAGCTGCTGCCCTGCACGGATGCCTTTGGGGATGGCGACATCCAGGGTGCGCTCTTGCATGACGCCACGGCCCTGCGCGTCGAAGGCGGGCATGCGAAGCGTGATGCCACGTCGCGCGCCCGTGAATGCGTCTTCAAGGTCGATGGTGACTTTGGCGTGGTGGTCTTCGCCGCGAAGGTTTACTGGCGGCCCGCGGCGTGCGCCTGCCGAGCGCGCCGCGCGGCCGAACAGCGACTCGAAGAAGTCGCTGTGGTCGTGCGCGCCGAAGTGCTCCGGTCCCGCACCACGGCCGTGGAATTCGTAGCCCTCGTCCCAGCCAGGCGGGGGCTGGAAGTCGCCGCTGGAGCTGCTGCCGGGTTCGCCGATGGTGTCGTAGGCAGCCCGCTTCTCGGCATCCTTCAGCACCTCGTACGCCTCACCGATCTCCTTGAACCGGGCCTCGGCATCCGGCTCCTTGCTCACATCGGGATGGAACTTGCGAGCAAGCTTGCGATAAGCCAGCTTGACATCTTCAGCCGACGCGTCGCGCGCAATGCCGAGCGTGCTGTAGTAGTCCTTGAACTGCATTTTTCGGCAACACCGTGAAGGTCTCCAAACCTTACCGTGTTTGGAGCTTCACCGGTTGAAGTTTCCTTGCAGCCTTGCAGCGGGGCTGCTCCATCATCCTCCGCGGCTTGGGCCAGCGCAGAGCCGGCAGCGGGTGACGGGTGCTTAACTGCCGCTACTTGCCACTGGGTCGCGCTGCGAGCGCTCGGGCTGTCGGCCGGTCAACATAGCGCGCAAAAATCGCCTCAAGCGTGCCGTCTGTGCGCATCGTCTCGATCGCGTTGCGCATCTTGTCGACGTCAACGGCAGCGATGCGCTGGCGGGACAGCACAAGCCCGAGGACTGCGTTGTCGTGCGGTGCGATGTCGAGCATCTGGACCTTCCCGTCCAGTTGGTTGCGCTTGAGCAGCGGCCCCCAGACCACCGGCTGGCTGAGGAAGGCATCGACGCGCCCCGCCGCAAAGACTCTCGTGAGGACTTCCAGATCGGCCACGTCATCGATGCGGCCTTCGCGACCGAGCGCGTCCATCCAGGGGTCCAGGGTTGCGCCATGGACGAAACCCTTGACCACACCCAGACGCAGCGACTTCTGCGCCCGGAACTCGTCCATGGTCTTCGTCGTGGCAGCCAGCTCGTTGCGCACGATGAGGTAGTTGCGGTTGTTCAGCACGTAAGGAATGAAGTACGCGAACCGTTGGCGCTCGGGTGTCTCTATGCCCGAGACCGTCATGTCAAGCGTGCCTGCAGCCAACGCCGTCCAGGTTCGAACCCGGGACTCCATGACTCGCACCAAGGTGCAGCCCGTGCGCCTGGCGATCTCCTCGACGACGTCGCGATCGATGCCGACGTAGTCACCCCTGGCGTTCTTGAAATACAGCAAGCCCGTTTCGTAGAAGGCCACTTGATATGGCCCGCAGGGCGCTTCATGCGCTTGCACTCCAGCACTGGCGAACAGCGTCGCCATCAGACAAGGCAGGATCGCTTTCATCCCTAGGAGTCTAGGCCCCTGTCGCACAGCGGATTGCCGCGTTGCGTCTGCACGCTCGCGCCGCCCAGCAACGCCCGCGCTGGAGGCGCCAGAGGTTTCGCAAAGAGGCGCATCGCTAGCTGGCTGCTTTGAGCCACGCGAACGCCTGTGCCATGTCGCCGTAGAAAACTCGCGCATCCCCGTACTCATCAGCGAACGCCAGGCGCGCCAGATAGGCAATTCTGGTGTCGGGAACGACGATGGCACGCTTCAGCTGCACTTGAAGATGGGCGTCCTCAACCGCACCACGCGGCGCTGGCACTCGGATATCAGATCGATAGTGGGCACGCCGCGCACCTTCGCAAGGATGATGCCGTCGGCCATGGGCTCGACCCAGAGCTGCTCTTCCATCGCGATAGCTTACTTCTTGCCACGAACTCGCCGGCCGTTCGCCAGGCTCCGCTCACGATCCGCACAGAGGGCATGATGAAGGCGCAGACCCTGCCCGGACTGGTCCGTGACGTCTGCAAGAATGACCCGAATCAAAGGCCCCATCAAGGACCGCAATGAAGTCGATCAGCAACAGTTTCCTGCTCATGGCCGCGTTGGGCCTGGGCGCGCCTGCGCTCGCGGCCGATACGCCAGCGCAGGCAGGCACGCCCTTGATCTCGGGCGTCGACGTCAAGTCCTTCGATCCGGAAGTGCGGCTGCAGGACGACTTCTACGCCTACATCAACGGCCGCTGGGCGCGCAGCACGCAGATCCCCGCCAGCAAGGCGCGCTGGGGCACCTACGACGAACTGCGCGAGACGGCGGCCTTGCAGGTGCGGGCGATCCTGGAAGACGTGCTGAAGAACCCGGGCGCGGCCGGCAGCGAGACCCGCAAGATCGCCGACCTGTACACCACCTTCACCGACGACAAGGCGCGCGCCGCGCGCGGCTTCGCGCCGCTGGCGCCCGAGTTCAAGCGCATCGACGCCGTCACCCGCCACCAGGACTTGGCCGCCTTGATGGCCGAGCTGGAGCGCCAGGGCGTGACCGTGCCCTTCGGTGTCTTCGTCGGGCAGGACGCCCAGAACGCTGAACGCTACGTCGTCTATGCCTCCCAGTCCGGGCTGGGCCTGCCCGACCGCGACTACTACCTCAACGAGACGGACAAGAAGCTGACGGCCGTGCGGCAGGCCTATGTGCAGCACATCACCAAGCTCTTCACGATGCAGGGGGACGCACAGGCCGAGCGCCATGCGGCCAACGTGCTGGCCCTGGAGACGCGGCTCGCGCAGTTGCAATGGACCCGCGTGGAGAGCCGCGAAGCGCTGAAGACCTACAACCCACGCACCTTCGCGCAACTTGCCGAGGAGGCGCCGGGGCTGGACTGGCCGGCCTACCTGCGGACCGCAGGCATCACGGGCAAGGCCAACTCGCCCAACTCGCTGGTGGTGCGCCAGCCCAGCTACTTCACGGGCATGGCGAAGCTGGTGGCCGAGGTGCCGCTGGAGCAATGGCACAGCTATTTCAAGTGGCACGTGCTGGAGGCCTACGCTCCCTACCTCGCGCCCGCCGTGGCCGATGAGCGCTTTGCGTTCACCGGCACGGTGTTGCGCGGCGTGCCCGAGAACGAACCGCCCTGGCGCCAGGCTCAAGCGTTCGTCGACTCCATCATGGGCGAGGCGGTGGGCAAGCTCTACGTGGCCCGGCACTTTCCGCCCGAGAACAAGGCGCGCGTGCTGGCCATGGTGAACAATTTCCTTGCCACGTTCCGCGAAGGCATTGATGAACTGGAGTGGATGAGCCCGGCGACGAAGAAGGAGGCACAGGCCAAGCTGGCGCTGTTCACCCCCAAGATCGGCTACCCCGATGTCTGGCGCGACTACACGGCCCTGGCCACCAGCAGCACCGACCTGATCGCCAACGTGCGCGCTGGCCGCCGCTTCGCTTTTGACCGCGGCATCAACAAGCTGGGCAAGCCGGTGGACCGTGGCGAATGGGGCTTCACGCCGCAGACCGTCAACGCCAGCTACAGCCCGCTGCAGAACGCCATCACCTTCCCGGCGGCGCTGCTGCAGCCGCCCTTCTTCGACGTGAGGGCCGAAGACGCCATCAACTACGGCACCGTCGGCACCAGCATCGGCCACGAGATCAGCCATGGCTTCGACGACCAGGGCAGCCGCTACGACGGCCACGGCAACCTGCGCAACTGGTGGACGGAGGCGGACCGCGCCGCCTTCACCGCCCGCGCCAACGGCCTGGTGCAGCAGTACAGCGCCTTCAGCCCGGTGCCGGGCTACCACGTCAACGGCCAGTTCACGCTGGGCGAGAACATCGGCGACAACTCCGGCGTCACCATCGCCTACAAGGCCTACCGCAAGTCCCTGGGCGGCAAACCTTCGCCCGTGATCGACGGCCTGACCGGCGAGCAGCGGCTGTACATCGGCTGGGCCGTCAAGTTCCGCACGCTGCAGCGCGAAGACGCCGCCATCGTCCAGATCAAGAGCGACCCGCATTCCCCGGGCGAATTCCGCGTCAAGGGCACGCTGGCCAACCAGGCCGGCTTCTACGAGGCCTTCGACATCAAGCCGGGCGACAAGATGTACCGGCCGCCGGAGCAGCGGGTGAAGCTGTGGTGAGTGGCCGCTTGCATCGAACGTTAGGTTCCAGCTCATGCATCGTTTCTTTGCCAGCTTTCTATACGGCGTGATGCTTCTAGGTCCGTCGATGGCGGCAGCAGGCGCGTGTGATGCGCCCTTAGTCGAGCCAAGCGCTGAAGCTCGCTCCGCTATCCAGCTAGTGGAAAGGAAACCCCTCAATGAGCTTCTCCCGCTGGCGGTAGCCGGCAACGCGACCGCTCAGACCGTACTGGGAGTCATCTACGGCACCGGCAGAGGCGTACCGCAGGACTCAGAGAAATCCGTGTATTGGTACTCACAGGCGGCAAACGCTGGCCTGGCCGTTGCACAGGCGAATTTGGCGTTCATGTATTTCAAAGGGGAAGGCGTCCCCCAGAATGACAGCCTGGCCTTCTATTGGGCAGAAAAGGCAGCCGCGCAAGGCCATTTTCAAGGACGACTCATGCTGGGCCATGCCTACCGCACTGGTACTGGCGTCAAGCAGGACCGGACGGAGGCAAGGAAGTGCTACTTCGCGCCGGCGATGGAAGGCAACTTGCGGGCTCAGATGGCCTTGATGAGCATGGACGAAGAAGACGAAGAAGAACCGAGTCAGCGGAGCCGCTCCCAGCCTGACGCGGTCGATGACCTGAGGCGCAGCCAACAACCTGCGCACGACGGAGCCTGAACGGCACACGGAGAACGAGGAGCCGGCGGCTGCCGAGGGAGGGTGTCGTCACCTCGGTTCGTCACCTCGGTTCGTCCAGGGCGTGCGATGCGGCCGCAGCCCTATCCGGCCCAACACGCGCCGCCACCACGTCTGCCTTCCGGCACCGTTCTATTCAGTGGCGTCGCGCATTTGCGTCAACGTCAGCGCGGCCTGCTGAGTATCCGGATGCGTCGGCCCCAGTAGGCGTGTGCGGCCAGCGACGCAGGTCTCTTGCAGCCCTCGTGCCCTGGCGAACTCCCCCTGCTCCCACAGCGTGATCGCCAGGTTGTTCATCGCCGTCAACGTGGCCGGGTGCTCCTCGCCCAGCACACGCTTGCTGACCTCCAGCGCCGCATCTTGCAGCCGCCTCGCGCCGGGCAGGTCGCTCTGGTGCTGCAGCGTAAGCGCCAGATTGCCCATAGCCGTCAACGTGTCCGGGTGCTCCTCGCCCAGCACGCGCTTGCCGGCCTCCAGCACCGCCTCTTGCAGCCGCCTCGTGCCGGGCAGGTCGTCCTGGCGCCGCAGCATCTCCGCCAGATGGCCCATAGCCCTCAACGTGTCCGGGTGCTCCTCGCCCAGCACGCGCTTGCTGACCTCCAGCACCGCCTCTTGCAGCCGCCTCGCGCCGGGCAGGTCGCCCTGGGCCCACAGCGTGACCGCCAGGTTGCCCATAGCTGTCAATGTGGCCGGGTGCTCCTCGCCGAGCACGCGCTTCCTGGCCTCCAGCACCGCCTCTTGCAGCCACCTCGCGCCGGGCAGGTCGCTCTGGCTCCGCAGCGTCTCCGCTAGGTTGTTCATCGCCGTCAACGTGTCCGGGTGTTCCTCGCCCAGCACGCGCTTCCTGACCTCCAGCACCGACTCCTCCAGCCGCCTCGCGGCGGGCAGGTCGCCCTGTCTCCACAGCGTGCTCGCCAGGTTGTTCATCGACGCCAACGTGTCCGGGTGCTCCTCGCCCAGCACGCGCTTTCTGGACTCCAGCACCGCCTCTTGCAGCCACCTCGCGCCGGGCAGGTCGCCCTGGCTCCGCAGCGTCTCCGCCAGGTTGTTCATCGCCGTCAACGTACTCGTGTGCTGCTCGCCGAGCACGCGCTTGCGAACGTCCTGTTCCTGCTGGAAGCCGTCGCGTGCCAGCGAGTACGCTGCGCGCTCGTAGTCGTATCGGGCCACCCACCCCAGGAGGTCGATGGTCGCCAGGTCATCAGCCGAGCCGCTCAACTCCCGCGCGTGTTGGACCCACGGCTCAAGCTGGGCGTGATTGCGGATGTCTTTGGCCTGGGTCATTTGCTCCGTCAGCACTTGGACCGCGTGCCCGCGCCATGTCTCGAGCGCGTCGGGTGACCCATCGGCGAACCGCATCGTGCGGGACACCAGCGTGTGGACGGTGATCGCACCGTCGCCTGCATCGTCGGCCAGGCTGCTGGACAGCAGGCGGTCCACGGCGAGGTCGGCGCGGTCCCGGGCGTCGTCTTCGCCCAGGCCCGCCGCCTGGGCGATGCTGCGCACCAGCAGCAGGTTCGGGATGGGTGCGGCGGCCAGCACGGCGGCCAGGCGCAGCAGGTCGCGCGGCGCCTCATCCAGTTGCCGGATGCTGGCGAGGAAGGTGGCGGCGATGTGGCGCTGGTGGCCGTTGGGCAGCGCTTCCTCGAACTGCGCGGCCAGGTCCAGCACGTCTTGATCGGTGCGCTCGAGGGCCTTCAGCGTGTCGCCCAGGTCACGCCGATCCACCAGCGCGGCGGTGACGTCGACGGCCAGCGCGTGATGGCCCAGTGCGGCGCAGATGGCGTCCGCGGTCGCGGCGTCATCGGCGCTCAGCGTGCCGTGGCGCGTCAGCAGGCCGCGGGCTTCCAGGGGGTCGAGCTGCGGCAGCTCCAGCGTGGGCACATGCGTGAAGCGTCGCGTGCGCGACGTGAAGAGCGTGCGGCCCAGCGGGTGGGGGGCGAGCCAGTCCTTGAGGTCTTCCGATCCCAGGTCGGACGGCAGGTCGTCGATGACCCACAGGAAGGGCAGCGCCGCTTGCTGGAAGTGTTGCGCCATCGCGGCACGCAGCTGCGCCGGCTCCAGGCCACGCGTGTCCAGCCCCAGGCCCATGGCCAGGTCCAGCACCTGGGCGTGGCGCAGGTCCGCGCGCTGCGCGGGCGTGAGGGCCGTGCCGCCGTCGGGGTGGCCGTAGGCGCGAATCCAGAACACGCCGCCGGGATACGCCGCGCCAAAGCGCAGCGCGTACTCCTCGGCCATCAGGCTCTTGCCGATGCCGCCGGCACCGCGCACCAGCGCCACGCCGGGCTTGCCGCCGGTGCCGGTGAGCATGGCCGCCTGGCCCGCCAACAGCTTGCCGTGCAGCGCCCACATCTGGCCCAGGCGGCCCACGAAGCGCGTGGAGCCGGTGCCCATGGCCGGCAGCCAGCGAGGCGGCGCCAAGGCGCGCAGCTCGCCCAGCGGCTCAGGCGGCACGGTGTCGCGCAACGCAGCGACGATGCGGTCGGCCAGTTCGTTCACGGCCTGCTCATCGCCCGGCGCGTGCTGCGCGCTCAGGTGAAGCTGGTCGAACAACTCGGGCAGGTGCACGTGCGCGTTGCCGGGCTCGGGGTTCACCACCAGGATGCGCCGCCGAGGGTCACCTTCGGCCTGCGCGGCACAGTAGGCCGCGGTCAGTTCCCATTGGCACGCACGCGACTCGTTGTAGCGGCCCGAGTACCACGCCAGCAGCGCACGCGCGCCGGACAGCCCGGTGCCGACCGCTTGCTGGATGCTGGCGAAGGTCTCCACCTCGCGCGCGTCCTGCCACACGCGCACGCCGCGTGCTTGCAGCGCTGCGAGCAGCGGCGCAACGCTGGGCTTGTCGGCCCAGCGGTAGCTGAGGAACAGATCGTTCGATGCGGGCAAGGGGCCTCCCAAGCACAACCCTGGGGACGAGAACCGACAGGGCTGGCGTCGCGCGTGCAGTGGCGACTGGCCGATTATTGGCCCGTGGATAGGCGCGCCCACGTTGTGGCGCGTGGCGCATCCATCGGGTTGAGGGCGTGCTGAAGCCGGCGACGGCCGACAGACGGCATCCGTCAGGCCAACTCAACATGAACCGCCCGCAGCAGACGGCCCGGATGGTGTCCACGTAACAGTGGACCGACCCCAAAAAATTGGCAATCTGCTCGCCTTTGGTCATCAGTCCGGCGCAGATTTCCCTCAATGCTCCAGCATCCTCTGGGGGTCTACATCTGAGGCGTCGGGGTGATGGGAGCTTGTTCGATGGCTGACGGCGATTCTGGCGACAGCACTTCCGATGAGTCGCCACCACCAAGCATGATTCGTGTCGCTGTGTCAGCGGACCGCATGAGCGCGGAGGTGACGCTGGACCCAGGCAATGCGACGACCTGCATTGAAGTTGGGACAGTGCTCGCAGCTCTGGCCGATGCAGGAGTCTGCCATGGGGTGCGCGACGACGCCTTGACCGCCGCCTGTGCTGCGGGAGGCTTGCAACGGGTCACAGCTGCCTTGGGCGATCTTGGTCAGGAGGGCGAGGACGCCCGCTTCGAGTTGCTGGTCGAAGGCCATCGTGAGCGAGCCCCCAAGATCGATACCAACGGCATGATCGATTTCCGCGAACAGGGCGAAGTGCCAATGGTGGAGGTTGGCCAGCCGCTGATGCGCCGCATTCCGGCCACGGCGGGACTCGAGGGACGCGATGTATGCGGCCAGGTCCTGCCAGCGCGTCCGGGCAACGATGAGCCTTTCAGTTTGCCCTTCGTCGGAGCAGCACCGGATGCCGCTGATCCGAACCTCCTTCGCGCCACGACGCGAGGTCAGCCGGTGCGGCTGGGCAACGCGGTGATCGTGGAGCAGGTGTTCCAGATCAAGGAGGTGAACATGGCCACGGGCAATGTTCACTTCGACGGCAGCGTGCGGATCGACGGCGATGTCTTGCCAGGCATGCTGGTGCAAGCGAGTGGCGACATCGTGGTGCAGGGCACGATTGAAGGGGGCGTGCTGGAGGCAGGCGGGGATATTCGGGGGCAAGGCGGTGCCATTGCGAAAGCCCAGCTCAGCGCCGACGGTTCGGTGATGCTGCGCTTTGTGGAGGCTTCCAGCATCAAGGCCGGCCTGGCCATCGTCATCGAAGACATGGCCCTCCACAGCGACTTGCACGCCGGTGCGCAGATCACCGTTGGCGAAAACTCCAGGCAGCGCGGGCGATTGGCCGGTGGCACCGCCTGCGCCAGGAAGCGGATCAAAGTCCCGCAGCTGGGCGTGTCTGGGGCCGGACCGACACGAATTCGGGTGGGCGTGGACCCTGAGCTCGACGCTCGACTTGCCGTTCTGCTCACAGAACTGGACGCGTACAAGCAAGAGGCCGAAAAGCTCGAGAAGCTGGTATCGCTGCTGAGCAAGAACGATCCGAAAGGCATGCTTTCACGTGCTCAGATTGCCTGGCAGCAGGCGCTCAAGCTCTGGGGGCAGGCGCTGCAAGAGAAAGAGGCCATTGAGCACCAATTGGCCTTTGTGCTTGACGCCCGCGTGGAGACCACGGTCGGCGTGGTGGGCGAACTCGACCTCAGCATCGGCCGCCAGCACATGGCACTCAGCCGCTCCTTCGGCACAGGCTATTTTTCCATGCAGGAAGACGGTAGCCTGACCTTCACCGACGCAAGCGACAGCATCGTTCAGTTGAAGTGAGTTTCGACCGTCATGGTGGAAGGAGCCGAGGGGGGGGCGGCCGCAGAAACCTTGGTCAAGCGTCTTGCCTTCGAGATGGCGCGTTCGACAGTGGCGACACGCCGATCATTGGCCCGTGGATAGGCGCGCCAACGTCGAGGTGCGTGGCGCATCCATCGGTTTGAGGGCGTGCTGAAGCCGCGGTGGCTGACGAGCAGTGGCTGACGAGCGGTGGCTTGCGTGGCCGCCATGCACTGCAGCAGCCGCCGGAGTCATGCGGCACGACGTGCTGGATAAACTAGTCGTTAGATGACTTCCACCGGTGCATTAGTTCTTGGAATCCTGGTTGCCACGTACGCGGCATACGCCGTTCCAGTGATGCTTCAGTTCTACTCATTCTGCAGGCACGTTGCGACTGCAACGGATCGCATGAGTGAGCTCCATGACAAGCGGAGCATCGATGACAGTGGCAACACCGCGTTCGAGCGTGAACAATGGTGGAGCCTGGCGGCTGGTGATTTCAAAGAGTTCACCGATCCGAACCTGGCAGCAAAGGCAGCAAAGCTGTCCAAGAAGGTCCGGCTCGCGATGCTTCTTGCCGTCGGTCTGGTGGTTGCGTCCCCATTTGTCGCCGGCCTGCGATGACGCCTGACCCGTCACTAGCGCCGACTCGCGTCGGCAAGCCGCCGCTCGCGGCTCAGCTTCAACGTTGAACGGCTGCTTGGCGGAGCCTAGGTAGGCCCGTTAGAACTTCCGCTGTAGGTCGCAGGGGGACGGGCGCTCTGCAGCGATTGCCGTCATCCCAGGCAGGTTGCCGATTTCATCGATCAATGCACGCGAGTTCTTGCGCAGCGCGCTCTGCGCGTCACTCGACAAGCCGTTTTCAAAGGTCGATCTGCTGAGCAAGGTGGCGGCGCTGCTCGAATGAGGCAGCAAGTCGCTCAGGACGCGGATGCGACTTGCCGCAGCGCCTTGGCCGCGCCGAGCGCGCCGAAGACCAGGGAGGCGTACTGCAGCGTGGTGACGCCGGCCAACATCACACCCGGGAAAGACGGTAAGAGGCCTACGGCTTCGGCCACCTGGCGCGGGCCTAACTCGAGCGCAAACGCACCACCGAGGGCTAGGACTGCGATGACGCAGCTTGCAGTGAACCCCAGCATCGCTACATCGCGCCACCTCGGCTTGCGGGATGCGAAGGCCCGCACGCTCTCCTTGAGTAGATCGTCGCTGCCAGCCAGATCATTGATCACCCAGTAGCCGTCATTCCGATAGAAGGGCACAAGATTGAGCAGCACCGCCAGCAGGCTGAGCCAGTAAACCTTCAGCACACCCGGGTCGGCGCCGCCGACGCTGATCAGCAGTGCCAAAAAAGCGATGTCCATCGCGGTGCCAGCCATCCCGACCCAGGCCTTGGCTTTGCGTGGAAGCAGGTGGATGTCGGACACGTCGCAGTACAGCACCGGCGTTGCCATGAAGATGCCGAAGCCGATCGGACCGACCGAGCGCGTCAGGCGCCAACAGGCCGCTGCGTGGCCGAACTCGTGCAGCAGTCCTCGGCCGACGGTGACCCCGACCAGCAGCAGCAGTTCGCTCGGCGAGAGGGTCAGCAGATCGTGGTAGCCGATCTGCGTCGCGCTGTTCAACAGGTAGCCCGCATGCAACCACAGGCATAGCGTCAGCACCGGCCACAGCAGCCAGGGCGAGAAGAGTGGCGCAAGCGCCGCGGCCATCGGCCCGACCTGGCGCGAAGTCAGCAGTTGGCGCTGCCAGCGCATCGTGCCCGTACTTGTCGATCGCTCCTCGTGGGCAGCAGACGCCGCATCGATGGCCCGGTAGATGCCGACCGGAATCAACCTGCGCTCGACGAAACGTGCGTCGCTCGCATGCTCAGGAGCATCGAGGTCCAGCGCCTCCATGCGCATGACTCTGTGCAGCAGTGCGATGCTCGCCGCATCGAATCGAAAGTACCGACGCGCGCGCGTCTTGACGATCCAGCCGTCGGCGGCCGACTCGATGCGCTCGATGCAGCACTCAAAACACCGACCGGACAGCCAAAGTCGTGCTTGCATGAATCTGGTCCAGCAGTGAGGCGGCGTCGGCCGCGAGCCCTTGCAATGCGAGGCGCTTGGCCTCCAGCATCCGCTCGTACAGGGTGCGGTTAATCCGCGCCACTTTCAGGTTCGCCATGTCGGCGACGTAGAAGTCGTTGGCCACCTTGAACGGCAGATGCGGCCGCTCGCCCGTCAGCGAGCTGAACTTGTGAACGTCGGTCAGGCGCTCCCACAACCACGGCTTCTCGGCCACGTAGCGCTGCAGCAGTTCGAAACACTCGGCCTGCGACTGCACCGCGTGGCTGCGCACGAAGGTGCTGCGCTCGACTTCGTCGTAGTCGGCCACCAGCAGGTGCGGCTGGAGCCCCGCCCGCTCGGCAAACGTGAAGAGCGCCGACTTTGCCTCGATGTGTCCGCCGAAAAATGGAAAGCGGCGGTCGGGCTCGCCGGAGAGGCCCCACGGCACGTCAATCAGCACGAAAATCAGCGCTCCTTCGGCACGCGCCTTGCGTACACCGCGCAGCATCGCGATGCCACCCGGCACGAGCACGATCTCGATGCCGGCGGCACGCGCCATCGCAGCCATTCGGTCGTTGTAGCTCGGGTGGATCTCGCCGACCAGGCAATACACGCGGTGGCATCCGGTGGCTTGCGCCATCGCCGCAAGGCTCAAGTACCAAAGGCCGTAGTGGAAGGACATGAACAGGTGGTCGCCGGCCTGCTTCGGCAACGCCGCGTCCCCGGCCCAGCGCAGCTCGCGGGTGCTGCGTTGCTGCAGCACGCGCTTGGTCAGATTCTGGATGCGGCGCCAGCGGCGCAGCGTCGAATACGCGCGGGCCCCGTCGGCGGCGCCCATGCGAACAATGTTTGATAACACGCTGACGTTGGTGACCTTGTGCATGAAGCCTCCGAAAGTGATGTTCGAAAGGAAAGAAAGCCGCGCGAGCGGCTTTCTTTAGGGGCCGCTTATCGCGGCTCCAAGCTGCCGGCTTACTTGTTGTTGATGGTGTAGCAGGCCGAGTACTCCTCGCGCACCGCGAGTTCGTCGATGCTCAGTTCTTCGACCAGGACAGGCTTCACGTCGCTCAGGTCTTGGGCGGCAATTTGCGGGACGGTTTGGGGGTTGACTGCGTTCATGATGAGATTTCCTTGAAGTAGGTTGCTTGGTTTGCCGCTGCACGGTGTGTGCAGCGGTCAGGTGTTACTTTCGCGGCCGCTTGTTTCACAGCCGCTTCGGATCGGCGTTAGAGCGGTTTCGTTTGTTTCAGCGGACACGATGAGCGACTGATCACCTGACAACCCCTTCGGAGTCCGTAGAGATTTCGGTTCCCGCTCCGAGCGCGCTGTTGGGCGAAGTTTGGGTGGATCGAGAGTCAGCCCCGCGTGAGTCCGATCATTCCGTCACGCCTCGAGCGCGCGCCTGCTCCTGAAGACCAAGTCCGTGGTGGCGGTGGCGCGCAAGCTGGCCAAGTTCGTGTGGCCATCGGCCGAGGGTGAAGGTCTTGCGCTGTGAACGCGCTGTGAACGTCTAGCCGGCCCACCTTGACTGCCGTCCGCAGCCAAGGCCGACCGGTAGAGTTGGGGTAGCCATCCCGACGCAAGGCGACATCCGCATGGCGCCGTCAGGTCTGACCCATACGGCAGCTACCAGCCCAGCGCGCCCAGCAGCCGGGTGGCGGTGTCGGCCCGGCCCAGGGCGAGCAGGCATTCGGCGGCGGCGGCAAAGAGCTCGGGGGTCTTGGCGGCAAAGCCGTGCTGGCGGCTTAAGGTGAGGGCCTCCAGCAGCGCGGTGGCGGCGGGGCGGTGCTGCTGCAGGCGCCCACCTCCGGCGCGTTCAACCCTCCGCCCGCTCCACCACCACCTCGCTGATCTGGATCAGCGGCACGATGTCCGTGTAGTTGGCAATGTCGCCCACGATCTCGGCGCCGTGCGCCTGCATGGCGGCCTGGTAGCCCTCGACCGAATCGCAGATGAACGCGCAGATCGCCACAAAGGCCGGCGGCGCACCGGGCGTGACCGCGGCACCGGGCGTCCTGGCGGTGAGGCCCTTGTCGACGGTGTAGTAGGCGCAGGCATCGCCCAGCCTGGCCTTCACCAACGGCATGTGCCGGTCGCGGTAGTAGGCGTGATCAAAGCGCGCGCCTTCGGCGTACGGGTACATCACGTTGACCTTGACCATGTGGTTCTCCTTGCCCTCATGGGCGGTATCTGGTGATCGCCGGCGATCCTAACGGGATGGATCGTTATCGCCGGGAGTGCCCCTGCCGATCTCGGCGAAGGCGTTGGGCTGAGAGGGTCTGCGTGGCGCCTGCTATCGGCCTGAAGCGGTCTCCATCGTGCGACCGGCCGCATCGCAGCGATTGCTGCCGGTCGTGGACATGCCGATAGCCGACCGCTCTCGGCCAGGGGAGCGGCCTCTGACGAACGGCAGCTTTGCCAACAACCGAACACTTGGCCGCGGAGAGGGAAGAACACAAGGGGCACATGCTGCCGATTGCGTTTCCCAGCGTTCGCCGGCCGGCTGGAACGCATCGCCTTCTTCAGCCAGCGCTGACGCGCCCGAAGGGCCTGCAGGCGACCCCGCCCTCATTCGTTCTTGAACAGGCCCTTTTCCTTCATGCGCATCAAACGCGAGCGCGTGGCGGTCTTGCGCGAGGGCGCCAGTTCGTGGATCTCGGCAACGCCCGGCATCGCGCCGCCGCGGTCAGCGTGTCCCGCGCCGGACAGGGCTTCGTTTGCTGGCCCGACATCGGTGCCAACGCCGGGCAGTTCAACCGCACCGATCACTTCGGTCAGAACGGGCAGCTCTTCCACGACGCTGCGGATCTCGTGCAGCGGCAGAGGCTCCTCCGTGTCGCCCCCGTGCTGCAAATGCGCCGCGGCGATCTGCACCGGCGTGCCCATGTTCTCCGCACTCACGACATCGTGACTGGAAACCTGCTGTCCGGATGGGCCATCGTCTCCGTCGTTCGGACCACGAACATCCAGATGCGTCAGATCTACCGTATCACTGAGATCGACAAAGCCCGTCGGTTCGACGCGCTGAGCCGTCGTGGCATCGTCCCGTGGAACGGCGGGCACCGAGGCTGCCGTGGGCAGCCGGGGCAAGGAGCCGTTGCCTTCGGGCGCAGCTCCCGATTCGGTACCCACGTCCGGCACTTCCATGTGCTTATAGGCCTGAAGCCGCAAGCGCTCCCAGACCAGCCCCGTCGCCGCCAACTGGCGCAGCCGCTCCGCTTGCGACAGATTGCTCCCGATCGACGAGAGCATCGCGTGCAGTTCGGGATAGACCTCGCTGTCGACGTCGAACTGCAGGTGAAGAACGGCCATGATTCCTTGCCCTGCACGCAGGTCAGGCAATGGCCGCTTGTTCCTCCGACACGGCCTCGCCGATCATCTGGAAGCCGCGCACATTGGCTGCCATGGGGTCGGGCATGATGAAGACCGGTATCGCCGGAAACCGCTTGACGAGAACGTCGCGGTAACGCTCAGGGTGGCCGCCCACCAGCACCATCAGATCGATGATTTCGTGGGCGTCGCGCAGGCCGTCGATCATGCGGTTGATCGAGTCCTCGATCACCGACATGATGACCGGCTCGAAGGGCCGCAGGTCGTGGGCCACGCCGGCCAGCTTGACCGGGCTGCCGCTGCGCAGCGCATCGTTGATGCGCGGCATGACCGCGGGGCCTAGCGGCCGGCCAACCTCGGCCACCAGCGAATCGAGCACCGCGCGCACGACGCGGTGGCGCCCGGCATCGGACGCCGCGCCGCTAGCGCGCGGATTGATGCTGCCCTGCTGGATCAGCAGCCAGTCCAGCGTGTGCTCGCCGGGGTCGATCATCAACACCGACAGGTCGTCCAGGGCTTCGCCGCTGGCCAGCGGCTTGAGCGCCCCCGGCGTCCGGGCGATGACCTCGTTGAGTTCGTCCAGGTGGGCGTCCAGCGCGGCGTAGCCGCCCATCGGCTGGGCCTGCACCAGAACCTTCTTGACCCTGATCTTCCTGTCGTCGCCGACCGGGATGTCGCCTTCGTAGCGCGAGCGCAGGTAGTCGCGGCGTTTGCTGTCGTTGTACTGATTGACGGGCAAACCGAGAACGAGCACATCGATCACCGGGTCGCCCGCTTCAAGCATGTAGCGCAGCGCACCTTTGGTCAGGGCTTCGTAGATGACACCGCGGTAGAACTCGTCCGTCACGTCGCGCCCGAAGCTGCCGCCGGCCTGCGCCAGGCCGACGTCGCGGCCCACCTCGTAGCTGGCGTCGTTCACCGGCACATCGAAAGTGTCGCGCCGGCGCGTCCCCAACGTGCGCACCGCGCTGGCATCGGCCGGGATCGCCATTGACGGAAAGTTGATGAAGTCCAGGTCGGCGCCCTTGCGCACACTCAGTTTGACGAGGCCGAAACCGACATCGATGGCGCGCACCACGGGCGCCTTGTTCGACGAGCCTCGTTTCGTATCGGCATTGACTTCGCGCAGATTGGAATTGGACGGGCTGGGCATATGGTTTCTCCAGTTGGCAGCGGTTGGACATCTGAGGCTCGGGAATGCCGCAGCAATTCCGTCGAGCGAGCGCTGCTTATGAGTCTGGACGCCACAGGCCGCCATGGCTGTTTCCAAGCGTATACAGGCGGACCGTTGCGCTAGAACTTCGGCGTTAGGATCCCCTTGGTGCCGTAGCTGCAGCCTTGCGCCGGTACAAGCATTGATGCCGGATTCATCGTCGTCGACCGCGGCGGCAAAGTCACCCAGGCGCCGTCTCCAGGGGTTGGTGAACCGCACTTTCGAGGCAGGCGCCGCGCCTGTCACACGACATCAAAGAGGCGTGTCCCTGACACCCCGCGAACACTGCGCGACTCGCCGTGAGGAGTGGCGACCATGTCGGCTCTTCGGCCTGAAACCTGAGCTTTAGACCGACTGCAACGGGTCGATAGCTCTCACCCGTCGGCATCCTCGCGAACGGCAGCTCACAGCCTGAAGCGGTCTCCACCGTGCGACCGGCCGCTTCGCAGCGGATGCTCAGTCAACAAGGTCAGGGGTCGGCCAGCGCCAGTCACTGAGTACAGGCAGCTTCCCGGCCCCTCGTCGCGGGGGCCTTCGCGTCGGAGGTGGCGCAGGAAACCAGGAGCCGGTCGCCGGCGCGTGCGCCAACGCACAGACTGCCGTGCGCGCCAGTGGTCCAGTTGCTCATTCATTAACGAAATGTGAGCACCCCATGGACTCGATGACTACACAAACCTGGATCCTTGTCGGCGTAATTGCGGTGCTGGCGCTGGTGGCACTCGCAGCCTGGTCGATCTATCGCAACAAGCAATCGAGTCAGTTGAAGGATCGCTTCGGTCCGGAATACACCCGTACGGTCGGTGATCTCGGTAGTCGGGCCAAGGCCGAATCGGAACTCAAGGCGCGCCAAACCCGCGTCGAGCGGCTCAACCTCGTTGCGCTGTCGCCGGCCGAGGCTGCCAGGTTCAGTCAGGCGTGGAGCGCCTTGCAGGGCCGCTTCGTCGACAACCCCAAGGGTGTCGTCGTGCAGGCGGACCAGTTGGTTCGCGAGGTCATGGCCGCGAGAGGCTACCCCGTCGCAGAGTTCGAGCACCGCGCGGCCGATATTTCAGTCGATCACCCGACAGTCGTCGAGCACTATCGCGCCGCCCAGGCGATCGCGGTTCGCGATCAGCGGGGTGAAGCCGGCACCGAGGAACAACGCAAGGCCGTGGTGCATTACCGCGCGCTGTTTGATGAACTGCTCCTGGCCGAAGCGGCCATCGAGCGGCCGGCCAACCCGGCTGATCGCATGGTGGTGCAGTCATGACTCCCGACACGGCAGTGCTCTCGACAGCCGACTTGGTGGCTGCCACGCAGCCGCCTCAGTCCGGGCGTGCGGTCGAACCGGGCCCCGCAGTGCCGGCCAATGGCGGCTCCGCGGCTGTCTCGCTGAGCGACGTCGAGACGCTGGCTCCACTGTTCCGCGCGCAGGAGGCCCAAGATTTCCGCGCCACCTGGGACACGGTCCAGACCGGCTTTGTCGATGATCCCAAACAAGCAGTGCGCAAGGCTGACGAGCTGGTCGCCCAGGTCATGCAGACCTTGGCGCGCTCCTTCTCCGATGAACGCTCCAGGCTCGAGGGTCAAGTCGACCCGACGGAACAGGCGTCCACGGAAGACTTGCGCATTGCCCTGCGTCGCTACCGCTCATTCTTCCAGCGCCTGTTGTCGCTCTAGATCGGAACGATTCTTGAGAGACGGGTTGACGGACGCGGCCCCCAACGAACGCCTGCCCAGTGACGCGCCCAAAAGGAAATTTCCATGAATCTCCATCTCGGTCTTGCCCCCATCATCTCCCTGCTCGCCGGCATCCTGATCCTCGTGGTTCCCAGGTTGCTCAACTACATCGTCGCCATCTACCTGATCGTGATCGGGCTGATCGGCTTGTTTGGCGCCGGCCAGATGCACCTGGGTTAGGGCCTGTTAACACTACGGCAGTAGGCCGCGAAGGCCAGCCGCCAGGGGCCAATCAAGGCGCAGCGCGCCGCCCGCATTGGCATGCGGGCAAGCGGTGCAACGCAGAGTGGCCCCTGGCGGCTGGCCTTCCCTTCGGGTTGTGGCCAGAAAGCCCGCGCGCGGCGTTGCGAAGCCTCGCTTGGGCTGCGCCCGGACACGTTTGGTCCAGTGGACCGAACGTGCCTGGCGCAGAGCTGGGCCCTTCGGCCCAGCGCGGCCTGCAAGGCCTACCCAAGCTTCGTTTCGCGCCTTGCTCGCGGGCTTTCTGGCCACAACGCGGCCTGCCGCCGTAGTGTTAACAGGCCCTAGCCGGGGCTCACTGCCAGGTTCGCGGATCGGCCGTGCGCTGGCGTTGGCCTGCGTCGGCGCTCCGCTCGACTGACCGGCTAGGCCGCGTCTTCGCGAGAGGCGATGAATTCGGTGGGCATTACCGCAATGACGCAGCCAACGGCATGGACCGCTGCGCTCGCAACCCAGAGCCAGAAGCCCATGCCGTAGCCGGTGATGCGGGAGTACGTGGGCGCTTCGCTTGAGATGACGGTGTCTTGCAAGAGAAAAGTGACCATCAACACGAATGCAGCGATGGTGGCCACCAACGCCAGGGAGTGCTTCTTCTTGAGTGCGAGGACCCAGGCCAGCAGGAGCGCCGGATTGGCCAGCCAGGCGAATGTTCCCGACGCGATGCCAATCCAACCCAACATGAGCAGTCCCCGCGCATCAGCCCATGCATCGGGATTTGGCCCTTCGATGTAGTAGCCATCGTTCAGCAGGCAGGCGGCGAAAAGCGCGACGCTGGCGCCAAGCGCAAGCCAGGGGACGAGTCGGAAAAAGCGATCCATGAGACAGCGCGTGGCGTTTGCGATTCAGTGAGGCCGCAAGAGTAAGTGGCTACTGGATGAGACGGGCGGCCAAAAAACCGTCGCGCGCTTGATGGAATGTGCATTTTTGCGCGCCACGTTCTGCGCCAGCAGCGGGGGATGCGGTCGCATGTCAGTGAGCCAGGCGCTCGGCCATAGGCCGCTTCTCGCCCGTCCGGCCGGCTGAGCCCACCGCGTCGCGCCCCCTCCCGCCGCCGACGCCCGACCCCTATCATTTGCGCGATGAGCATCGTCGTCACCAAGGCCCAGCGCCCGCGGCAGCGAGCGGGGCTCATGCCGCGCGTGGCGCTGGAGCAGCGGTTGCTGCGCGCGCTGGCCGAGCAGCGGCTGGTGCTGTTCTGCGCGCCGGGCGGCTTTGGCAAGACGGCGCTGCTGACGCGCACGCTGGAGCAGCTGCCTGCCGACCACAGCGTGGCCTGGGTGACGCTGGATGCCGGTGACGACTTGCACCGGCTGCTGCAATGCCTGTGGCAGGCGCTGGAGCCGTTCGACCTGCCCTGGCGCACGTCGCCCGAGGGCTTGTCGGCGATGGTAGGGCGGGACGAGCAGCAGCGGCGCGACGCGGCCGACGCGCTGGCGGCCACGCTGGACGCCTGCGAGCTGGCCCACGGCGTCATCGTGCTGGACGACTTGCACCATGTCGACGACGCCGAGGCGATGGCCTTCCTGGACCGGCTGCTGTCGCACCTGGGCGAGCGCTGGACGCTGGTGATCGCCACGCGGCAGGAGCCCGCGCTGCGCCTGGCCCGGCTGCGGGCGGCGGGCCTGCTGAGCGAGCTGCGCGCCGCGGACCTGCAGTTCACGCGGGACGAGGCCTTGGCGCTGCTGCTGCCGGCCGGGCTGGATGCGGCCGCGGCCGAGGCGCTGCACCAGCGCACGCAGGGCTGGCCGGCGGGGGTGCGGCTGGCGCTAGGGGGCTTGGGCGGGCTAGGCGGCGTGCGCGGGCCGCAGGCGGGAGGCGCGATCGACCGCCAGGCGTTTGACTTCCTCACGTCGGAGGTGCTGGCGCAGCTGGAGCCCGAGCTGCGCGAGTTCCTGCTGCAGACCTGCGTGCTGCACGAGCTGGACCACGCGCGCTGCCTGGCCCTCACCGGCGACGCGCGCGCCTGGGGCCGGCTGGAGGCGCTGGAGCGGCTGGACTTGTTCGTCACCGTCGTCGGCGACGAGCCGCGTGTGCTGAAGCTGCACGACCTGTTCCGCGACGCGCTGCAGCACCGCATGAAGGTGGAGCGCCACGCCGAGTTCGTGGCGCTGCTGGCGCGCGCCGCGCAGACCGAGCCCGATGTGGCGCGCTGCCAGGCGATGCTGCTGGCCGCCGGCGAGCTGGAGGCCGCCGCCGTGCGGCTGCGTGAGCGCAGCACGCGCATGATGTTCGAGGGCGGGGTGCACACGGTGGTGCGCCTGGCCGAGCAGTTCCCGGTCGAGTTTGCGCACCGCAGCGCCGAGCTGCAGGACGTGGCCGGCAATGCGAAGTGGCGCGTGTGGCGCAACGCCGAGGCGGTGCGGCACCTGGACGCGGCCGAGCTGCTGTACCGCGAGCGTGGCAACGAGCCGGCCGCCCGGCTGTCTGCGCTGCGCCGCGCGACGGTGCTGGCCGGCACCGGCCGGCCCATCGCCGCACGTGACTTGCTGGAACGACTGGCCGAGCCCGGGCCCGACGAAGCCGAGGCGCGCGTCAACCTCAAGCTGTGCACGCTGTGGATTGCGCTGGAGGAGGGGCGCATGCGCAGCGTGGCACCGGCGCTGGAGGCGCTGCTGGCCGAGCTGGAGCTGGCGCGCCGCCCCGAGCACTGGGCCGTCATGGTGCCCTCGCCGCGCATGACGGCCTGCCCGGGCGTGGGGCCGCTGCTGGCGCGCTGGGCCGATGCCGTGAGCTTTGCCGAGAGCCCGCTGCTGCTCAGCGCGCTGGCGCCCATGACGCGCGGCTGGCGCGCGCTGTGGGCCGGCCGGCTGGACGAGGCCGAGCACTTTCTGCGGCGCAGCGAGTCCGACGAGCGCTGGGTGGGCCACCCGCCCATCGTGCACTTCCACAGGCTGGCGTACACGGCCGTCGTGCACATGGCCAACGGCCGGCACGCGCCCGCGCTGGCCGCCGCGCGCGCGCACGGCGAGCAGTTCCCCACCAGCTACGGCGCGCGCGGCCACGGCTATGCGCTGAACCTGATGGGCCGCGTGGCGATGTCCTGCGGCGACGTGGCGCTGCTGCGCGACGCGCTGCGCCGGCTGGCCGAGCTGGAGCCGCACGTCCCCGAGGCCACGCCGCTGCGCCTGCAGCCCGTGCTGGGCCTGCAAGGCCACCTGGCCTGGGCCGAGGGCCGCCACGCCGAGGCGCTTGCGCTGTGGCAGCAGGCGCTGGCGCACGAAGAGGCCTGCGACCTGTTCGGTCTGGCCCACGAGCTGCGCATACGCCTGGCGCAGCAGGCGCTGCAGCAGGGCGCGGTGGCCAGCGCCGCAACATGGCTGCAGCCCATGCTGGCGCAGGCCGCCGACGGGCCGCGCGGCGCGCTGTTCGCGCTGCCGGCGCTGCGCGAGCTGGCGGCCGCGGACTGGGGCGGCCACCTGGGTGACGGCGAGCTGGCCACGCTGCGCGCCTGGGCCGCGCCGGTGGCGTTGGCGTTGGCGGCCAGCTCGTGCGAGCCGCCTTCACATGACAACTCACATCGCGACACTGCCGTCGAAGGCCTCACCGCACGCGAGACCGAAGTGCTCGCGCTGATGGCGCGCGGCATGAGCAACAAGCTCATCGCGCGCGAGCTGGACCTGAGCCCGCACACCGTCAAGCGGCACGTGGCCAACCTGCTGGACAAGCTCAACCTCACGTCACGCGGCCAGGCCGCAGTCTGGTACCACGCGCGGGCCCGCTAGACAGCAAGCTGGCGCCGGCGCAGCGCCGGCAGCACGCCCAAGCCCAGGCACATCAGCGCGAGGCTGCCGGGCTCGGGCACCGGCAAGGGGTGGTCCGCCATGAACTCGCCGGAGGAGCTGGTGTAGGTCACGCCGGCCGGCAGCTCCCACGCGAAGCGCCCCGTGTGCGAGTAGTCCGCATAGCCGCCGTTCCAGGCATCGGCCTTCATGCCGGCCCAGATGTACAGCGTCAGCGTCGCATCGGGGCCGCTGGGCATCACGAACGAGCCGCCCACGCTGTCATTGGGGTGGATCTCGAAGTAAGGCGTCTGGGCATTGGTTGGCGTCGCGGACAGGATGTACGAGAACCGGCCCATGGCGCCACCACCCACGCGGTTCCACGGGCCGCCGTCCTGCGTGCCGGTGAAGGTGAACTTCCAGCGCACCTGCGAGGGATCGCGCAAGTCCGCGGCGTGGAAGGTGACGACGTCCCAGAACTCGGCAAACGCCTCGGCGCGTGACGGCACGCAGCTGCCCGGTACGCCCAGCCAGCAATCCTGCGACTGGCGGGGCGAGCTCGCGTAGACGTGCAAGGCCCCGTCGCGCAGGCTCGCCTCGGCGGCGGCGTTGTTGCCGTAGGGGCCGGCACGGTCGATATCGACGTCGCCAAAGCCCCAGCCCCCGTTGTTGATGGAGCCGCCGATGTTGCTGGCATTGGCGCTGACCCTGGCGCCAAAGTTTTGCGTGGCCTGGGCGGGCGGGGCCAGGGCCAGGGTCAATGCCGCTGCGGTGGAAAGGGCGGCATGGATCTGCTGTTTCATGTTCGGTGCTCCTTGGGGTGTGGCGGTTGGGACGGCGGCCATGGTCGGCAAATCTGGCGCCTCGCGCTTCGCCCGTTTTGGGCCACTTTTCGGGCCATTCGCCAAGGCTGCGCGCGGGCCATCGGGTGACTCCGATGGGCCATTCGACGCCGCAGGCACGCTGCCTGCGCGGGGCTGCTCCCGTCCACGGCCCGCATGCTCAAATGTTGGGCAGCAATCACCAACGATCCACAGACGACCCGCCAGCCGGAGACTCGCCGCATGGGCATCCTGACCTTCAGCCTCAACGTCACCCTGGACGGTTGCGTCGACCACCAGGAAGGCATCGCCGACGACGAGACCCACGCCTTCTTCACGCGCTTGATGGACGAGCACGGGGCGATGCTGTGGGGCCGCGTCACCTACGAAATGATGGAGAGCTACTGGCCCTTGGTGGCCCGCGGCGAAGTGGAGGCGCCCCCGGCCCTGCGCGAGTGGGCCGTCAAGCTGGAGGCCAAGCCCAAGCACGTGGTGTCCACCACGCGCAAGGACTTCCCGTGGACGCACAGCCACCTCATCGCCGGCGACCTGCGCGCGGGCGTGCAAGCGCTGAAGGACGCGACCCCGGCCGGTGTGCTGCTGGGCAGCGGCAAGCTCGCGACCGAGCTGGACCGGCTGGACCTGATCGACGAGTACCTGTTCCTCCTCCACCCCCGCATCGCCGGCCACGGCCCGACGCTGTACCAGGGCGGGCTGCCCGGCACGCGGCGGCTGGCACTGGTGTCGGCCAAGCCGCTGCACAACGGCGCGGTCGCCATGCACTACCGGCGCGAGCGCGCTTGATGACCGGTTGCAGCAGCCAGCGCCGCCGCCCGCCGGGCGCCCACGTTGGAACGCTTCAATGAAGTCCTACGCCTCCATCGCGAGCCGGGTCGTTCGCATCCTCGGCCACCCCAACAGCGGGTGGTCCCCTGCCGATCCTGATGACGACAACGCGCTCGAGATTGAGTTTCGCTTCGAGATCACGGACGACGGCCACAAGAACTTCCTGCTGGTCTACCAGTCGCTGGACGGGCGCTACGCCGCGGATTCATGGCACGCAACCATGGAAGAAGCCTTGGCCTGCGTGGAAGAGGCTTACGGCATCACGCCGTCGGAGTGGGTCGTCCCCAACGCCGTTCCGTAGCCATCCGTTGCGGCGGCACCCGACTACCGAGTTCGCAGCGCCAGGCCGCGCGCATGACTCGGGCTGCAAATCGGCTGCTATCGGCCACGAGCGATCACTGACCGGCGGCAGGTTTCGTATAGGCTACCGCCGCTGGTTCGGCCATGCACAACACACCCAGGGAGAGCACATGTTGAGTTTCCGACGCCTTGTTTTTCTGCCACTGCTGGTCCTGATCGGACTAGGGGGATGCGCAGGAGCTGCCCGCCGGACATTAGATACAGACGCGGTCATGAAGTCAGTCGCAGTGGTATCACTGCTGCAAGAGGATGTACCAGTCCAGAAAATTGGACTCACTGTCTTCAATAACGATCAGCGCACGGTACCTATGAAAGGGGAACTGAACAAGGTCGCCACCGCCGTGGTCGAGTCTCGTCTCAAGCTCGCACGGCCCACATGGGTGGTGAAGCCATCTAACGCTGACGGCGCAAAACTCTCGCAGAAGTTCGGCAGCGCTGGCATTTCATGGTCATCGCACACCGGCACCATCAAGTCCGACCTCGCGGCCCTTGCAAGCGCCGCAGGCGTGGATGCGTTGTTCGTGGTCATTGACACCGCACTGGAGAACGAACGCGGTAAAGGGGTCGGCATCGTCCTGCGCGCGCTGCCTGGGATGGAGCCGAGCGCCCTCGTCCATGCCAATGTACTGGTCGTGCTGGTCGATCGTGAGGGCAACGAGATCACTAACAGGATCGGCAGCGGCAGTACCTCCACGAAGGCTTCCGAGCTTGGGCTGACAGTCGATCTCAGCTCAGTGGGCCAACCCGAGGTCCAGAAAGCCCTCCAAGCGCAATGGCGCGCGAAGCTGAGCGCGAACACCGCTGTGGCCATGGAGCGGATGGGCTACTGACCCATATGCTTCGGCAGGAAGCTTTGTCCGGGATACGCGTTTTCGGCTTGGCAAAGACTAACGACCGGTTGTGGGCCGGGCAGATGGACGCGGCGACCGGCAGCTCCGGGTCGCAAGCCGCCCGCCAGCCGCCACGGCTTGCAGCCCGAGCCCTGACCGCAGAGCGATCGCAAAGTCGCAAAAAGCTGAAGCGACCCTGTCGATCCTGCCGCTCCTCGCTCGTCGTACAGAGACAACCCCATGCTTTCGAGCGCGCAGGAGACTCAAATGGCTGCATCGGTACTCTTCATGTCCATGTCGCTCGACGGATACATTGCCGGCCCGAACGACGAAGTCGGCAATCCCGGGGGCGATGCCTTCGACCGGCTGCACGAGTGGTACGGCGACTTCTCCCGGCCGCCTGGGGCCGTTGGAGAGTTGTGGGACGAGTGGAACGCGCCGGGTTCGATCTTGGCGGGCCGGCGTACCGTGGAGCAAGTCGATCACTGGGGCGGTGACAACCACGGCGTCCCCATCTTCGTGCCCAGCCACCGGCCGCCCGGCCCCTCCGTCGCGAACTATCCGCTGGTGACGTATGTGAGCGACGGCATCGAGAGCGCGATGGCCCAGGCGAAGGCCGCCGCCGGCAACCGGGACGTGCTGATGCTCGGCGCCTACACCGCACAACGGGCACTCGAGGCCGGCGTGCTGGACGAGCTGCAGATCCATCAGATCCCCGTGCTGTTCGGTGGCGGCCGCCGGCTGTTCGACGTGTTGCCTTCGCGGATCGAGCTGGAGATCGTCCGGGTGATCGACACACCCGATGCCACGCACATCCGCTATCGCGTTCGCCGCTGAGCGGGGGCGCCGGCCGCCAGCGCCCTGCGCGGCGATGATGCGTGCCCTATGTTCGAGACACTTGCGCGCCTGACTTCTGGCTTAGTCTCCCCGGTGGGCAGACGACTTTGAGCCGAGTTCACCGCCATGAGGTCACCGCCATGAGAACGCCCCAATGAGCACGCCGCGAGACAAGCTCCATACCATTGATAGCTGGTACGACGGGCCGCTAGACGGCATCGCCGATTACCGAGGTTCGCCGCACTACTACCAGTCAACGGACCTCGACCCAGGCGGCCAGGGCCGAGAGGTACCCCTGTTCCATCTCGTGCCCGTATCGCACGCGCTTCTCGCCAAAGCGTTGGAAATGCAAGAGATGTATGAGCGCTGGCGCAAGGCGCATGACGCCGGCACGGCACCCGCCGACCCGGGCGAGCCCCTCGTCCTTCCGGGTGACCGGGCACGCTACCAACAGCTGGCTCAACAGGTGCAAGATGAGCTTGCCGCCAACGTGGCAGAGCCACTCCTGGTGCGCGGCGAGTTTGAGGACAGCGGCACTCACGTCGTATGGCAAATCGTGGCGCCGGGTGGAGGCATCTGACTCGATGGCGCATAACTTGTCAGTCAATGAGAACACCCGTCGCCAGCGCCTGACGCCGGACGTTGGGTGGTGCCCAAGCCCGTGAATCCTCCAAGAACATGCACTCCTGGGTCGTGATGCTCGTCGCTGCGGTGGGTGGCGTTGCCCTGGCTTTTGCGGAGCATTCCGGATTCACCCATTCGCGAACAGTCCTGGCATTGCTTGGATGCATCGGCCTGCTCTACCTTCTGTTTGAGACGTGCGTTTCGCCGTACATGAAACTGAAGGTCCTCGACTCGGGCTTCTGCCTGGTTGACCATCTCAATCAAGATCACAGGGTCCGATGGTCGGAAGTCGTTCAAATCACCGTCGAACGAACCGACGGCGAATTAGAGTGGTTCATCAAGACGTCCAGCGGCGAACTCGTTTGCATCATGGAAAACGAAATCTTCTACAGAGGACGCTTGCGTCGCGGTGCAGCCCAGAACCTTGTGGGATTCAATGACGATGCGCTGCGACAAGCTGTTGACAGTGCATCAGACGGCTCATGGGAGTGCTTTCGCACGGCGCCCCACCCTGCAGTCGAGAGCGCGCATCCCGGCAAGCCGGATGCCGCCCCGTCTCTCAAACGTCACCCCTGATGTTCAAGCCCACCGCAACACTCCTCGCCACCCTGCTCCTCGCCAGCCCCTGCTGGGCCGCGCCAACACCGGTTGAACAAGCCGCGCGAGAAATCTTCTACCGCTTCGGCGAGGGCTACACCCAGGCCGCCATTGACCTGGCCGCGCCGGCCAAGGTCAAGGCTTCAAAGGCGGAAGGCGGCATGGTCAGGAAGGAATTCCAAGGGGCAGGCATCCAGGCCTCCTGGCTGGAATCGCCCAGCATGCCGGCCAAGCCCGCGCCCATGCAGCTGCGCGTCAGCCGCGCCGGGCATCTGGTGAGCGACATCTATGTGGGCACCTCGACCGCCGCCGACATCCAGCGCCAGCTGGGCGCGCCGGACGAACGCGGCAACCAATGGATGGCCTACCGCGGCCTGGCGGAGATCTGCAGCGACAAGTTCACCTTCAGGTTCAACAGCGGCAAGCTCAGCGAAGTGGAGTGGCAATGGTGCGCGGACTGAAAATCCCCTGCGCGGCGCTTCTGCTGGGGCTGGTCTGCGGGGCCTCGCAGGCGCAGCTCCGGTATGGGCAACCCTTGTCGCCCACCGTCCTCGAATACGCCGAGGCCGACGTCGGCCTGCCAACGCGCTACCGCAAGCTGCTGGACGAACAGATCAGCCAGCTCAAGGCCTCACCGGCGTGCAAGGACTGGCCCCAGCGCGTCGACGTCTTTCTCGTGTACGGGACCGACTACAAGGCCACGGGTCGCCATGACTACCAACGCATGGGCGAGCGAACCGAGGCCTTGCGCGCCTACTTCACGCAAGGGCAGGGCCTCAACCGCGTGGGCGTCCAGATCGGTGTGGAGAGCCGCCAGTACCTCGGCTATGGCAGCGAGATCGCCAACGTCTTCGTGCAGTGCATGCCATGAGAGCAACCCAGCGAGGGCTCCAGGGCCTGGGTGCCAGCCTGTTGGCGAGCGCGGCATGGGCGCTCACGCCCGCCACGATGCCGAAACTGCAGGACGCCAACGTGCGGCTGACGTTTGCAAGCGGCGAAGCCCAGCTCAGCCCGCAACACAAGGCCCTCATCGAATCCATGGCGGCCAAGCTCAAGCCCTGCGAAGGCTGGCCCCAGGGCACCACCGCCTATGTCTGGTACTGGATCCCCGCCGCGTCGCTGCCGCGCAAGGACTACGCGCTCATCGGCGACCGCGTCGACCACCTGAAAGCCGAACTCGCCACCGTCCACGGCATCACGGACCGGTGGATCACCATCGTGTACAGCAAGGACGACGGGTCCTATCCGGGCGGCGGCAGCCCCTTCCCGCCGGGCGACCTCACGGACCGCGTGGACATCCATCTGCGCAGCCTTTGCGAGAAACCGAAGTAGGCCCCGGCCGCTCAACGATGACGCATCCCCCATGCTCGAAGCCGTTGTCCGCCTGATCGCCGGCCTCGTGTCCGCGGTGTGCCTTTCCAGCACAGTGGGATCCGAAGCTTGGAATTCACGTGACTTGAAGTCGCGGC
>JADMIO011294200.1_pt1 | contig 34884 bp, 35 predicted proteins | sample 8958161 | NCBI WGS metagenome assembly JADMIO01 (sample SAMN16585339, study PRJNA669376) | soil metagenome | isolation source: Crop rotation soil | place: USA: Cullars Rotation, Alabama | collected 2011
GGAGCCCAGGGCCAGGCCCAGCAGGCTGGAGCCGAACAGCAGCCCCGCCGTGCCCGGCAGCCAGGGGTAGACCAGCATCACCACCGTCACCAGCGCCATCGCGCCGCGCAGCACCATCATCTCGTCGATGCGGGCGGCCCAGCGGGCGATGACCAGGCGCACGATCACCGCCGCCGCCGCGAAGGCGCCCAGCACCAGGCCGATGCTGGAAGCACTGAGGCCCTTGGCATGGCCCACCACCGGCACGACGAAGCTGTGCGCGTCCCAGCAGGCGGTGAGCACGACGTTGAGCAGCAGCAGGTTGCGCAGGCCGTCCATCTTCAGCAGGCCCCAGGCGGCATGCTTGCGCTGCGCTCCCTCGCCATGGCCGCGCGCGGGCCGGCGCGGCACCATGCGGCCCAGCCGCCAGGCGACGAAGGGCAGCAGCGCCGCGAAGGCGAAGGCCGCGCGCTCGCCGGCCGCGTCGATGATCAGGCCAGCGATGACCGGCGCCGTCGCGTTCGAGAAGGCCGGCCCCAGCGCCACCCAGCTGAACACCCGCTTCAGCTCGCCGGCGTCCTCGCCCATCAGCCCGGCCTCGCGCTGGATCGCCACCGCCATGATGCCCACCGCGCTGCCGCACAGCAGCGCCGCCGGCGCCAGCGTCCAGGGCGAGGGCCAGGCCAGCGCCAGCAGCGCGCCGGCCAGGCCCAGGCCGGCGCCGATCGCCAGCGGGCGGTGCAGGCCATGCGCATCGGCCTGGCGGCCGGCCCACAGCGACAGCAGCACCGGCCCGGCCGCGCTGAGGCTGATCAGCGCGCCGACCGTCCATTCGCCATAGCCGTGATGCAGCAGCCACAGCGCGGCGGTGACACGGGTGACGGCCATGCAGGCATGGACGCCGACGAGGCTGAGGATCAGCCAGTGGAAGCCGCGTTCGAGCAGCGGATGGGGCTTGTTCTTCATGCTTCGGGATCCGTCAGGCTGCCGCTAACGCCCAGCTTCAGCTGAGCCAGTTCCTCCGGCAGCGACTCCACGCCCTTGAGCCTGCGAGTCATCGCGCGCGTCCGCACCTCGGCGGCGTCGATCGTGCTGCTCGCCTCCTCCAGCTTCTTCTTGGTCTTGGCCAGCACTTCGCCGAACTTGCCGAACTCGGTCTTCACCGCGCCCAGCACCTCCCAGACCTCGGCCGAGCGCTTCTCCAGCGCCAGCGTGCGGAAGCCCATCTGCAGGCTGTTCAGCGTGGCCAGCAGCGTGGTCGGGCCGGCCAGCATCACCTTGTGCTCGCGCTGCAGCGCCTCGACCAGGCCGGGCCGGCGCAGCGCCTCGGCGTACAGGCCCTCGGTGGGCACGAAGAGGATGGCGAAGTCGGTCGTGTGCGGCGGGGCCAGGTATTTCTCGCGGATCGTGCGGGCCTCCTGGCGCAGGCGCATCTCGATCGCGCGGGCGGAGAGCTCGGCGGCGGCGGCGTCCGCACGCTCCTGCGCGTCGAGCAGGCGCTCGTAGTCCTCGCGCGGGAACTTGGCGTCGATCGGCAGCCACAGCGGCCGGCCGTCCTCGCGCTGCCCCGGCAGCGAGATCGCGAACTCCACCCGCTCGCTGCTGCCCGGCACGGTGGCCACGTTGGCCGCGTACTGCTCGGGCGTGAACACCTGCTCCAGCAGCGCGGCCAGCTGCACCTCGCCGAAGATGCCGCGGGTCTTGACGTTGGTCAGCACGCGATTCAGCGAGCCCACGTCGCGCGCCAGGTTCTGCATCTCGCCCAGGCCCTTGTGGACCTGCTCCAGCCGGTCGGCCACCTGCTTGAAGCTCTCGCCCAGGCGCTGCTCCAGCGTGGCGTGCAGCTTCTCGTCGACGGTGGCGCGCATCTGCTCCAGCTTGGCCTCGTTGGCCTGCTGGATGGAACCCAGGCGCTGCTCGACCGTCTCGCCGAGGCGCCGCATCGCCGCGTCCTGGGCCTCGCGGGCGGCCAGCGACTGCGCGGCGAGCGACTGGTTGCTGCCCTGCAGGCCCTGGCTCAGCGTGCGCTGGAACTGGGCGAGGCTTTGCTGGATCTCCTGGCGGGTGGTGGTGGCGCTGCGGGCGAGCTCGTCGCGCAGTTCGCGCTCCAGGCGTTCGACCTGCGGCGCCAGCGGCTCGGACCGGCGCAGCAGCAGCGCGATCAGCAGGCAGAGGTTCAGGACAAGGACGGCAAGAACGGCAAGCTCGGCAACGGTCATCCGGCCATTGTCTCAGCGCCTGCTCTTCTCATAGCGGCGCTCGCCGGTGCCCGGCTGGTACCAGACCTCCAGCGCCTCGCCGGTGACCGGGTCCTCGAAGCGCTCGTCGGTGCGAACCCAGCCGCCATCCAGCGCGCCGTGCTGCCGGCGATAGCGCCAGTTCTCGAACAGCACGGCCAGTGTCAGCACCGCGCCCCAGGCGGCCAGCGCATGGCCCTGTGCATCGCCGGCGAAGCTCATCCAGATACCCGCCGCAAGCAGCAGCAGCGCCAGCACCAGCAGGGCCTTGCGCAGCATGCTGGCCTCAGAGCTTCTCGATGACGACCGCCGTGCCGTAGGCGACGATCTCGCTCATCGACTGGCCCATCTCCGACGAGTCGAAGCGCATCATCACCACCGCGTTGGCGCCCATCAGCTGCGCGTTGCGCACCATGCGGTCGATCGCATGCCTGCGCGCCTCCTCCAGCAGCTGCGTGTACTCGGTGATCTCGCCGCCGATGATCGAGCGCAGCCCGGCCATCACATTGCCAGCCAGCCCGCGGCTGCGCACGACGACGCCGAAGACCTGGCCCTTGACCTCGCTGACCCGGGAGCCGGGGATGTTCTCGGTGGTGACGATCAGCATGATGATGATGACTCCCGGTCAGATGAGTTCCACATGGCCGCCGTAGGCCAGCAATTGTTCGTCAGCCGTCAGCAGGCGCATCGGCTCGGCCGCGGCCTGGGCGACGAGCAGGCGGTCGAAGGGATCACGGTGGTGCCACGGCAGGCCGCCGACGTGCAGGGCGTGCGGCCCGAGCACGGCGAGTTCCAGAAAGCCGCTTTCGAGCGCACCCTCGCGGATCGCCTCGGCATCGGCCTGAAGCTTGCCCAGGCTGACCTTGATGGCGATCTCCCACAGCGAAGCGACGGAGAAGAAAACCTCGTTGTCCGGCGCCAGCAGGCGCTTGCGTATGGACTTGATGCGAGGGCTGTCGGCGGCCGCCCAGAGCAGGACGTGGGTGTCCAGCAGCAGCTTCAAGGACCACCCTCGAAATCCGCCACCACCTCGTCCGGCAAGGGAGCGTCGAAGTCCTCGGGCACGGACAGCTTGCCCTTGAGAAAGCCCAGGCGCCGCTTGGGCGCCACCGGCGCGTCGAGGCTTGTGAGCTTCGCGATGGCATGGCCGTTCGGACCGATCAGCACGGTCTCGCCGGAAGCCGCCCGCTGCACGAGCTGCGACAGCGTGCTCTTGGCCTGGTGCATGGGGATGACTTCGTCCATGCGCGGATATTAGCCCGGCATTAGCTAAGCAGCAATCACCGCTCGCCCAGCACCTCCGGATTCACCGGCGTCACCGGCTTGCCACCGGTCAGCACCGCGATCAGGTTGTCCACCGCCAGCGAGGCCATCGCGCGGCGCGTCGGGATCGAGGCGCTGGCGATATGCGGGGTCAGCACGACGTTGGGCACCTTCAGCAGCTCCGGGTGAACCGAGGGCTCGCCCTCGAACACGTCCAGCCCGGCCGCGGCGATGGTGCCGGCGGCCAGCGCCCGGGCCAGTGCGGCGTCGTCGACGATGCCGCCGCGGGCGATATTGGTCAGCGTCGCGGTCTTCTTCATCTTCGACAGTTCCGCCGCGCCGATCGCATGGTGGGACGAGGCGCTGTAGGGCAGCACCAGCACCAGGTGATCGGCCTGCTGCAGCAGCTCGTCCTTCTCCACCCAGCGCGCGCCCAGCGGCGCTTCCAGCTCGGGCGCGAGGCGGCTGCGGTTGTGATAGATCACCTTCATGCCGAAGCCCAGCGCGCCGCGCCTGGCGATCGCCTGGCCGATGCGGCCCATGCCGAGGATGCCCAGCGTGGCGCCGTGCACGTCACCTCCGGCGAACATGGTCACGCCCCACTGCTTCCATTCACCGCGGCGCAGGAAGTGTTCGCTCTCGGCGATGCGGCGGGCGGTGGCCATCATCAGCGCGAAGCCGAAGTCGGCGGTGGTCTCGGTGAGCACGTCGGGCGCGTTGGTCAGCAGCACGCCGCGCGCCGTGCAGGCGGCCACGTCCACGTTGTTGTAGCCGACGGCCATCGAGGCGACCAGCTTCAGCCCGGGACAGGCGTCCAGCAGCGCCGCGTCGATCTTCTCGGTGCCGGTGATGTAGACGCCCGCCTTGCCCTGCAGCCGCGCGATCAGTTCGGACTGCGACCAGGCGCCCTCGTCCTCCTTGCACTCGACCTCGAAATGCGGCCGCAGGCGGTCGACGATGTCGTCGAAGGTCTTGCGGGCCACCAGCACCTTGGGCTTGTCCATGCTCATAACGTGTTACCTCAGCGGAACCAGATGAAGGTCATCAGGACGAACAACGGCAGCAGCACCGCGCCCGACCACAGCAGGTAGCCGAAGAAGCTGGGCATCTTCACGCCCCGCTCCTCGGCGATCGCCTTGACCATGAAGTTGGGCGCGTTGCCGATATAGCTCATCGCCCCCATGAAGACGGCGCCGCCCGAGATCGCGGCCAGCGTGTGGTCCAGCGTCGTCATCAGCGCCTGCGGATCGCCGCCGGCCAGGTTGAAGAAGACCAGGTAGGTCGGCGCGTTGTCGAGGAAGGAGGACAGCAGGCCGGTGAGCCAGAAATAGGCCCAGGGCAGCGGCTGGCCGTCGGCGCCGGTGACGGCGCGGGTGACCGCCGCAAAGGGGCCGTGCTCGCCGGCCTTCAGCATCTCCAGCACCGGCACCATGGTCAGGAAGATGCCGACGAAGAGCTTGGCCACCTCCTGCATCGGCGCCCAGGAGAACTCGTTCCTGGCCCGCACGGAGGCGGGCGTCAGCCACAGCGAGGCGGCGATCACGGCCAGCAGCGCCAGGTCGCGCACCAGCGAGGGCAGCTCGACCGCCGTGCCGAAGATCTCGACGGCGATGCCCGGCTTCCACAGCCCGCTCATCAGCACCAGGCCGACGATGGCCGCCAGTGGCAGCAGGTTGATCGCGCCTTCCAGCCCGAGCCGCGGCGAGTCGGGGGTCGGGTCTTGCCGGACGATGCCCTCCTTGAGGTACAGGCGCCGGTCGATCACCCAGAAGATCGCCAGCAGCGCCGCGATCAGGAAGCTGGTCTCGGGCACCAAGTGGCCCACGGTCCAGAAGAAGCTCACGCCCTTCAGGAAGCCGAGGAACAGCGGGGGGTCGCCCAGCGGCGTCAGCGAGCCGCCAGCATTGCTGACGATGAAGATGAAGAACACGACCACGTGGGCGTTGTGCCGGCGGTTGTCGTTGGCCCGCAGCAGCGGGCGGATCAGCAGCATCGAGGCGCCGGTCGTGCCCATCACGCTGGCCAGCAGCGCGCCGACCAGCATCAGGCCCACGTTGAGCCCCGGGCTGCCGTGCAGGTTGCCGCGCACATAGATGCCGCCGGCCGCCGTGAACAGCGCGCACAGCAGCACGATGAAGGGGATGTATTCGCCCAGCAGCGTGTGGGCGACCACATGGCCGGCCTCGCCCAGGCCCTGCTGCAGCGTGAACGGGACCAGGAAGGCCAGGGCCCAGGCGGCGGTGATCTTGCCGAAATGGTGGTGCCAGAACTTCGGCGCGGCCAGCGGCATGATGGCGATGGATAGCAGCATGCCGGCGAAGGGAATCGCCGACGCCGCACCGAAGGCCCCGGCCGCCATCAGTCGGCGAGGAAGCGGGTGAACTCGGCCACCGGCGCCCGCTCGGTCACCAGCGAGTTCTCGACCGCCGCCGGGTCGGCATAGCCGAGCGACATGCCGCAGACGACCTGCTGGTTCGGCTGCAGCTTCAGCTCCTCGCCGATCAGCCGGTGGAACTGGGTGAAGGCCGCCTGCGGGCAGGTGTGCAGGCCGCGGCCGCGGGCAGCCACCATCACGTTCTGCAGGAACATGCCGTAGTCCAGCCAGGAGCCGGTCTGCATCACCCGGTCGATGGTGAACATCAGGCCCACCGGCGCGTCGAAGAAGCTGTAGTTGCGGCCGTGCTGGTCATGCATGCGGGCCTTGTCGCCCTTGGTGATGTTCAAGAGCCCGTACAGGTCCCAGCCGACCTTGCGGCGGCGGTCGATGAAGGGCGAGACCCATTCGCGCGGGTAGTAGGCGTACTCCTCGCTGTGGGTGGAGAGCTCCTCCGGATCGTCGTAGGCCGCGAGGATGCGTTCGCTCAGGCGCTGCTTGGCCGCGCCGGTCAGCACATGGACCTGCCAGGGCTGGGTGTTGGTGCCCGAGGGCGCGCGGGCGGCCACCTGCAGCAGTTCCTCGATCAGCGTGCGCGGCACCTCGGTGGGCAGGAAGGCGCGCATCGAGTGGCGGGTGGTGATCGCGGCGTCGACGGCGGCGGTCTGCTCGGGCGTCGGCAGCTCGAAGGTCTTGTTCTTGCTCATGTCGGATTCAATTTCCTCAGGGCTTGCAGATAGGTGTCGGGCAGGGCCTGGACCGGGCGGCGGGTCTCGCGGTCCACATACACATGGACGAAGTGGCCGCGGGCGGCGCACAGCTCGGCATCGGCGGCGAACAGGCCGATCTCGTAGCGCACGCTGGAGCGGCCCTGTTGGGTGACGCGCAGTCCGGCGTCGATGCGCTGCGGGAAGGCCAGCGAGCCGAAGAAATTGCAGTGCGTCTCGACCACCAGGCCGATGACCTCGCCGCCATGGATGTCCAGCGCGCCGGCCTCGATCAGGTAGCGGTTCACCGCGGTGTCGAACAGGCTGTAGTAGACGACGTTGTTCAGGTGGCCGTAGATGTCGTTGTCCATCCAGCGGGTGGACAGCGGCTCGAAATGCCGGAAGGCGCTGCGCGGCTCGGCAAGGGGTCGCTCGGTGCTCGTCATGGAGCCATTCTTCCATCATCAGCGGATGACTAGAATTTTCGGCATGGAGACCGCCCTGCTGCCCAACCTGCTACTGCGCGGCGCCGCGATCGGCCTGCTGGTGCTGCTGGCCCTGACGCTGGGGCGCGACCGGCGGCTGGCGGCGCGCCTGGGCGCGGCCTTCGCGCTGTCGGTGGCGGCGGGCGCGCTGGCCGGCCTGCCGGGCTTCGCGCAGCCGGCCGGGCCCGGCACGGAGCTGGTGGTGGCCGTGGCCTCGGGCGCGATGTTCGTGTTCTGGCTGTTCACGCGGGCGCTGTTCGACGACGAGGCCTTCCGCCTGCGCCCCTGGCACGGGCTGGCCTGGCTGGCGCTGGCCGGGCTCGGCGTGCTGAACTGCCTGGGCCGGGCCGAACCGCTGAGCGGCGCCGTCGCCGGGCTCGCGCCGATCGCCTGGGCGCTGCTGGCCATCGCGCAGACCCTGTCGGCCTGGCGCGAGGACCTGGTCGAGGGCCGGCGCCGGCTGCGTTCGCTGGTCGTCATCATCACCGCCTTCTACACGCTGGCCCAGCTGCTGGCCGCGCTGCTGCTGGGGCTGGAGCTGCGCGACGTTATCGCGAGCACCGGCAACGCCGCCGGCACGGCCGCACTGAGCCTGTTCGTCGCCTGGCACCTGCTGCACGCCGGCGAGGCCGAGCTGTTCGGGGCGCCGGCCGATCCGGTTCCGCCCCCGCCGGCCGCAGCGCCCGCAGTCCCCGATCCCGATCCCGACCCCAGCCAACTGGCCGCGCTGCGCACGCTGATGGCCGTGGACCATGTCCACCGCGAACCCGGGCTGACCATCGCCGCCCTGGCCGCTCGCATGGGCCTGGCCGAGCACCGGCTGCGCCGGCTGATCAACCAGGGCCTCGGTGAGCGCAACTTCAACGCCTTCCTCAACGGCTATCGGCTGGCCGATGCGCGCCGCTGGCTGGCCGACCCGGCGCAGGCCGACGCGCCGATCCTGACGATCGCGATGGATGCCGGCTTCCAGTCCCTGGGCCCCTTCAACCGCGCCTTCAAGGCCGACACCGGCATGACGCCCAGCGAGTACCGGCGCCAGGCGCTGGGCGGCGGACCGAGGCTCGCCGAATCCGAAATCGGCTAGGCGCGCACGGGATTCGGCGAGACCGGCGGCCTGCCGGGCGGGACAGTGGACTGGCCACTCCCGGCTGCTCCCGGCAACTCCCATGATCCGACGCCTTCTTCTCCTGATTCCGGCCGCCGCCACGCTCGTGCTGACGGGCTGCGGCGCCGCGGCCGTCTCCACCGGCTACCTGAGCCACCAGCTCTGCGGCGCCGTCTTCATCGCCGGCCGCGAGCCGGAACGCTACTACCGCGACGCCATCGAGCCCCTGGCCGGTCCGCTGGCCGGCCTGACCAGCTACACGGTGGACCGCGAACGCCAGGAGGTGCGCGCCCGCGTGGCCGGCCTGGCCGAAAGCCGCGCGGCCCTCCGGCCGCCCTATGGCTGCAGCTTCGGCGCCGCGCCGGGGCCGCAGCTGGCGGCGCCGCCGGAGGCCACCTCGGCCTCCGACCGTCCCGAGGCGCCCGAGGCAGTGCCGGCCGGCCCGCTGGCCGCAGCGCTGAACCGCGCCTTCGACGAACAGCCCCAGCCGCCCTACCGCCATACCGAGGCGATCGTGGTGGTTCACCGCGGGCGCATCGTCGCCGAGCGCTATGCGCCGGGCATCGGCGTGGCGACGCCGCTGGCCGGCTGGTCGGCGACCAAGTCGGTGACGAATGCGCTGGTCGGCATCCTCGTCCAGCAGGGCCGGCTGGACATGCAGGCGCCGGCGCCGATCGCCGAATGGTCGGACCCGGCCGACCCGCGCCATGCGATCACGCCCGAGCAGCTGCTGCGCATGAGCAGCGGGCTGGACATGGGCCAGTCGCTGCACGCCGGCCTGGGCACGGCCTTCGACCCGACAGCGCGGATGATCTTCGCGGACCCGGACACCGCCGCCGACGCCGCCCGCGCCGGCCTGGCCCACACGCCCGGCACTGCCTGGAACTACAGCAACGCCAACACGCAGCTGCTGTCGCGCATCGTGCGCGACCAGGCCGGTGGCACGGCCTCGGCGGCGCTCGCCTTTGCCCGCCGCGAGCTGTTCGACAGGCTGGGCATGCGCCACGCCACGCTGGAGTTCGACGCCGCCGGCACGCCGGTCGGCGCCAGCCACCTGTGGGCCTCGGCCCGCGACTGGGCCCGCCTGGGCCAGCTCTACCTGGATGACGGCGTGGTGGACGGCGAGCGCCTGCTGCCGGCCGGCTGGGCGGCCTGGTCGGCCGAGCCCACGCCCGGCTCCGAGGACTACGGCTACGCCGCCGGCTTCTGGACCAACCGCGGCGCCGGCGCCGGCGCGCGCTGGCGGATCGAGCACGGCATGCCGGCCGACGCCTTCATGGCGCGCGGCAGCCACGGGCAGTACGTGATCGTCATGCCCTCGCAGGACCTGGTGCTGGTGCGCCTGGGCCCGGCCTGGACGGAGCGCGACGACATGGGTCGCGTCGCGCAACTGGCGCGCGAGGTCATCGCCGCTCTGCCTGCCATAGCGACCACTGGCGCGCCGCTTCGTTGAGCGTGTTGACCTGCACGGCCACCGTGGTCGACAGCTCGCGGCCGTAGCCGCCGGCCATGGCCAGGGCCACCGGGATGCGGCGCTCGCGCAGCGCGTCGAGCACGCGGCGGTCGCGCTCCAGCAGGCCCTCGGTCGTCAGCTTCAGGCGGCCGAGGCGATCGCCTTCGTGCGGGTCGGCGCCGGCGAGGTAGAAGGCCAGGCCCGGCGCGGGCTGCCGCCACAGCTGCGCCAGCGCCTCGTCCAGCCCGGCCAGGTACTCCTCGTCCCCGCAGCCGTCGGGCAGCTCGACGTCCAGGTCGCTGGGCTCCTTGCGGAAGGGGAAGTTGCGGGCGCCATGCACCGAGAAGGTGAACACGCTCTCGTCCTCGCGGAAGATCGCCGCCGTGCCGTTGCCCTGGTGCACGTCGAGGTCGATCACCAGCACCCGCAGCAGCGAGCGGTGATGGCGGTGCCACTCGGCCTGCATCAGCCGCCCGGCCACCGCCACGTCGTTGAACACGCAATAGCCGCTGCCCTTGTCCGCATAGGCGTGATGGGTGCCGCCGGCCATATTGGCGGCGATGCCCTCCCCGCCCAGCGCCGCGCGGGCCGCCATGATGGTGGCGCCGACCGAATGGGTGGAACGCGCCGCCATCGACGGCGACCAGGGGAAGCCGATCTCCCGCTGCTGCGCCGCGCTCAGCCGGCCCAGCAGCACCGCCTCCACATAGTCCGGCGTGTGGGCCAGCGCCAGCTCGCCCTCGGTGGCCGGCTCGGCGGCCTGCATGCGGATCAGGCCGGGATGCACCTCGAAATGCTCGCGCAGCAGCCGGTACTTGGACTGCGGGAAGCGATGCCCGGGTGGCAGCAGCAGGCTGTGGGCGTCGGAATGGAAGGCCAGCATGGGGCGGCAACGATAGCTCAGGACTAGTTTGCTGCAGCGCAACAAAAATTGCTTGCATTCGGCCGAAGCGGTCCTATACTAAGTCCCATGTTGCAGTGCAGCAAATGCTGCGACAAGACGACGATCCCAGATCAACCGGGGCAGGAGCCCCATCTCAAGGAGTCCTTCAATGCTGACCGCTGAACAAGTCTTTGCCGCCCAGAAAGCCAACCTGGAAACCCTCTTCGGCCTGACCAACAAGGCCTTCGAAGGCGTGGAAAAGCTCGTCGAACTGAACCTGCAAGTGGCCAAGACCGCCCTGAGCGAAGCCCAGGCCAACACCGAAGCCGCCCTGTCGGTGAAGGACGCGCAAGAGCTGCTGAACCTGCAGGCCACCCTGCTGCAGCCGACCGCCGAGAAGGCCGCTTCCTACAGCCGCCACCTGTACGACATCGCCGCTTCCACCAACGCCGAAGTCGTGAAGGTTGCCGAGGCCCAGCTGGCCGACATCCAGGCCAAGTTCACCGCCGTCGTCGACAGCGCCGCCAAGAACGCCCCGGCCGGCAGCGAGAACGCCGTCGCCCTGGTGAAGTCGGCCGTGGCCGCCGCCAACAACGCCTTCGAGTCGGTCCAGAAGGCCGCCAAGCAGGCCGCCGACGTCGCTGAAGCCAACTTCACCGCCGCCACCCAATCCGCCGTCAAGGCCACGCAGACCGCTTCGCGCTCCAGCAAGAAGGCCGCGGCCTGATCGATCGGTTTCAATCCCGAATCATTTCGGTTGTCTCCTCGGTACCCGAAGAAACCAGTTTCCGAAAGTACCGTTTCAACCCGGCCTAGAGCCGGGTTTTTTTATGGCTGCGCAAGAAGCTGCCAGGCCAGCCCCGCGGCACCGGCAGCGAGCACGACCGGGATCACGCCCAGCCTGAAGCGGAACAAGGCCGCGGCAGCCGCCAGTCCGATGCATGCAGCCGGCCATTCGAAGCCGCCGGACAGGCCGCGCGGCCACAGCACGTGCCAGGCGAAGAACACCGCCAGGTTCACGATCACGCCGACGACGGCCGCGGTGATGCCGGTCAGCGGCGCGGTGAACTTCAGATTGCCGTGGGTCGACTCGATGAAGGGTCCGCCCAGCAGGATGAAGAAGAACGAGGGCAGGAAGGTGAAGAAGGTCACCACGGTGGCCGCCACGGCGCCGGCCAGGAACAGCGCGTCGCTGCCGAAGAGGGCATGGTTCCAGCCGCCGGCAAAGCCGACGAAGGACACCACCATGATCAGCGGCCCGGGCGTGGTCTCGCCGAGCGCCAGGCCGTCGATCATCTGCGCGGCCGTCAGCCACTGGTAGTGCTCGACGGCGCCCTGGAAGACATAGGGCAGCACCGCGTAGGCGCCGCCAAAGGTCAGCAGCGCGGCCTTGGTGAAGAACCAGCCCATCTGCGTCAGCGCCGCGTCCCAGCCGAGCAGCGCCGCCAGCGCGCCCAGGGCGGCCGCCCAAAGGCCCACGAAGCCGGCGAGCACCTTGCGAAAGCGCGCCCAGCTGAACAGCGCGTGGGCCGGCGTCGGCGTGTGGTCGTCGATCAGCGCCGGCCCCAGGGCCTTGGCCGCCGCGCCGTGGCCCGCGCCCGGCCGGAACTTGTCGGGCCTGTAGCGGCCACCGAGGTAGCCCGCCAGGCCCGCCACCAGCACGATCAGCGGAAACGGCGCCTGCAGCGCGAAGATCGCCACGAAGGCCGCGGCGGCGATGCCCCACAGCCAGCCGTTCTTCAGCGCACGCGAGCCGACCCGCCAGGCGGCATGGACGACCAGCGCCGTCACCGCCGGCTTGATGCCGTAGAAGATGCCCGCGATGGCCGGCACCTGGCCGAAGGCCATGTAGACCCAGGACAGCGCCACGAGGATGAACAGCGAGGGCAGCACGAAGAGGCCGCCGGCCACGATGCCGCCCCAGCTGCGGTGCATCAGCCAGCCGATATAGGTGGCCAGCTGCTGCGCCTCGGGCCCGGGCAGCACCATGCAGTAGTTCAGCGCATGCAGGAAGCGCTGCTCCGAGATCCAGCGGCGACGCTCCACCAGTTCCTCGTGCATCAGGGCGATCTGGCCGGCCGGGCCGCCGAAGCTGATGAAGCCGAGCTTGAGCCAGTAGCGGAAGGCCTGCGCCCGGCTCGGTGGCTGCGGAGGCGCCTCGGTGTTCATGGCCCCGATCAGCGCACGCCCAGCTTCTCGAGCTGGTCGGCAATCAGCTCCAGCCGCAGCAGCGGGTTGTCCAGCTGCATCAGCCGCTGGCGCTCGGCGGCGGGCAGCGGCAGCAGCTCGGCCCAGCGGTTGGCCAGCCAGCCGCAGTCGTCCCAGTGGTAGGGCGGCTGCAGCGGCAGGTCCTGCGCCGCGGCGCCCTGCTCCAGCGTGTGCAGCAGCGCCTGCAGCAGGTGCGAGGTCCGGTCGAGATCGCCCGGCACCGGCACGGCCAGGTCCGGCTCCAGCAGCTCGCCCTGGCCCATCCAGAGCCCGTGCGGCAGGCGGGAGCTGCCCGCCAGCCGGAAGCGCCGGCCACCCCGGCAACGGATCTGCAGCAGCCCCGGCTGCTCGCGACCGACCGACTCGACATGGGCCAGCGTGCCGACCTCGTGGAAGCGCTCGCGGGCGAAGCTGCCGTCGCCGGCGGCTGCGTCCAGCCGGCGAACCTCGCCGCCCTCGATCAGCTGCACCACGCCAAAGGGCCGGCCCTCGCGCTCGCAGCGGCCGATCAGGTCCAGGTAGCGCGGCTCGAAGATGCGCAGCGCCAGCAGCCCCTCGGGGAAGAGCGCGGCCTGCAGGGGGAACAGCGCGATCTCTTCCATGGCTTCTTTTTGCTCGATCAGCGGGTCTTGGCTTCGATGCGCTGGCGGATCACCGGCAGCATCTGCAGCGCCATCTCGCGGCCGGCCTGGATGCTGCGCTTGCGGGCGGCGAAGTCAGCGCTGCTGAGGCCGTCCAGGCGCGGGCGGATCACCACGTCGGCCTCCTTCAGCTCGAAGGTGTTGATGCTGCGGCCCATGATGGCCACCGTCTGCAGCAGCATGTGCAGCGCGTCGGGCGCGGGCTTGTCGGCCGGCGGGGAGGAGATGTCCACCGCGATGATCAGCTCCGCCCCCATCTGCCGCGCATAGCGCACCGGCACCGGCGAGACCAGGCCGCCGTCCACGTACTCCTTGGTGCCGATGGGCACCGACTGGAAGATCGTCGGCACCGCGCTGGAGGCGCGCACCGCCGTGCCGGTGTCGCCACTGCGGAACATCACGCCCTCGCCGCTGGAGAGGTCGGTGGCCACGATGCCCAGCGGCAGCGGCATCTTCTCGATCGTCCGGTTGCCGGTCTTCTCGCGCACGTAGCGGGCCAGCGCCTCGCCGCGGATCAGGCCGCGGGTGGGGAAGGCCCAGTCGGTGATCGCGCCCTCGTCCATGCCTTCGGCCAGCGTCGCCAGTTCCTTGCCGTGCAGGCCGCAGGCGTAGAGCGCCGCCACCAGGCTGCCCGCCGAGGTACCGGCCACCAGGTCGACCTTGATGCCGTTCTCCTCCAGCACCTGGATCACGCCGATATGGGCGAAGCCGCGGGCCGCGCCGCCGCCCAGCGCCAGGCCGACGCGAGGGGGCTTGGGTGGTGGCTTGGGACCGGGGGGCTGGGCGTCGATGGCCGGCGGGGTGACCGGCGGCGGGGCGGGCTCGCCGATCAGCGGCAGGTTGGAACAGGCGGCGAGCGCCAGGGTCAGGGCGGCCAGGCCCAGCGTGCGCAGCAGCGGCCGGCGGGCCGGAACATTCAAGGTCATGGGGGAATTCTAGGAGCCCAGCTTGTAGCTCTGCAGGTGGATGCTGGTCTCGGTCGTGCCGATGCCCTTGATCAGCCGCACCCGGTCCAGCACCTGCGACAGCGCGCCGAGATTGGGCGCATGCAGCTCGGCCAGCAGGTCCCAGCGGCCATTGGTATCGAACAGGCCGGTGACGCCGGGCTCGCCCAGCAGGTGGCTGACCACCTCGCGGGTGCGGTTGCCTTCGACGGTGATGCTCATCCAGGCGACGATCTCGTCCGGCACCACGTCCGGCCGCAGCCGCACCGTGTAGCCGTTGATGACGCCCTGGTCCTCCAGCCGCGTGATGCGGTTGCTGACCGTGCCGCGCGAGACGCCCAGCCTGCCCGCCAGCATCGCCACGCTGGCCCGCGCGTCCAGCCTCAGCAGGGCCAGCAGCTTCTGATCGAGATCGTCCATTTCGCCAATCTACCCTGTCGATATGGCAAGTTTCAATCAATTTCTTGCCATTTCTTGCTCTTCTGATTGGCGCGAGGCCCCGGAAGAATCATTTCCAAGCCAGCTACGCCGCCGCGCACCCCCGCCATGAACAGCACCACCTTCCTGCGCACCGAGGACATCGCCCATCTCGCCGCCCGCCTGGGCCTGCCCGCCCTGTTCGAGGCGCTGATCGAACACATGGAGGCCGACTTCCGCCGCTGGCCCGAGTTCGACAAGAGCGCCCGCAGCGCCGCCCATTCGGCCGGCGGCGTGATCGAGCTGATGCCGATCGCCGACGCCACGCTCTACAGCTTCAAGTACGTCAACGGCCACCCGCTGAACCACCTGCGCCAGCTCCCCACCGTCATGGCCTTCGGGGTGCTGGCCGAGGTGGCCACCGGCATGCCGCTGCTGCTCAGCGAGATGACGCTGGCCACCGCGCTGCGCACGGCCGCCGCCTCGGTGATGGCGGCGCGCCGCCTCGCCCGGCCCGGCAGCCGCTCGATGGCGCTGATCGGCAACGGCGCGCAGGCCGAATTCCAGGGCCTGGCCTTCCACCACCTGATGGGCATCGAGGAGCTGCGCCTGTTCGACGTGGACCCCGCCGCCACCGCCAAGCTGATCCGCAACCTCGGCGGCCGCCCGGGCCTGCGCCTGCGCAGCTTCGCCAGCACGGCCGAGGCGGTGCGCGGGGCCGACATCGTCACCACCGTCACCGCCGACAAGACGCTGGCCACCATCGTCACGCCCGACATGCTGTCCAAGGGCATGCACCTGAACGCCGTCGGCGGCGACTGCCCGGGCAAGACCGAGCTGCACCGCGAGGTACTCAAGGCGGCTGCCGTGTTCGTCGAATACGAGCCGCAGAGCCGCATCGAGGGCGACATCCAGCAGATGCCGGCCGACTTCCCGGTCACCGAGCTGTGGCGCGTGCTGCGCGGCGAAGCGCCCGGCCGCCGGGCCGCCGACGAGATCACGGTGTTCGATTCGGTGGGCTTCGCGCTGGAGGACTTCTCCACGCTGCGGCTGCTGCGCGAGCTGGCCGCGGAACACGGCCTGGGCGCGCCGCTGGCGCTGATCCCCGACCTGCGCGACCCGAAGAACCTGTTCTCGGCGCTGCGGACGCCTCAGCCGGTCGCAGCCTGAGCCGGCTGCGCGGGGACGGCGGCGGCGCCGTCCAGGTAATCGCCTATGTCGACGTCATCGATCTGGTCGGCCCGCATGAAGCGGCGCGCATAGCGCAGCCACACGCCGGAGCGCAGGAACAGCTCGAACAGTTCCGGGTCGATGTGGTCGCCGTCGCGCATGCGGCCCATGATCTGCATCGCCTCCGAGAGGGTCTTGCCCTTCTTGTAGGGCCGGTCGTCGGCGGTGAGCGCCTCGAAGACGTCGGCGATGGCCATCATGCGGGCCTCGGCGCTCATCGTGTCGCGGGTCAGGCCCTTGGGGTAGCCGCTGCCGTCCATCTTCTCGTGGTGGCCGCCGGCGATCTCGGGCACGCGCTTCAGGTGCCGCGGGAAGGGCAGTTCCTCCAGCATGCGGATCGTCTGCACGATGTGGTCGTTGATCTTGTAGCGTTCCTCGGCCGTCAGCGTGCCGCGGCTGATCGAGAGGTTGTAGAGCTCCCCGCGGTTGTAGAGGTGCTCGGGCTGCTGCACGCTGAAGCCCTCGGGCAGCATCTCGCCGGGCGGCCGCTCGAAGACCTGCTCCGGCTTGTCGGCCAGCAGCCGCTCCTGCGCCGGCAGCGCCGCCGGCGGGCCGACCGCGGCCTTGCGGCGGCGCTCGTCGTGCGAGATGCCCAGGCGGTCGTCCAGCGTGCGGGTCCAGCTGCGGCCGCCGATCTCGCGCAGCCGGCCGATCTTCTCCGGCGACAGGTACTCGCCGCCCTCGTTGCAGGCGGCGACGAAGGCGAACTCCTCGTCCAGCTGCGCATGCAGCGGGGCCAGGTCTTGCCTGAGCCGCTCCACATCCTCCGCGCCCAGCACCTGCTCGTAGCGCTGCAGCAGCGAGTCGCGCTTGAGCACCTCGAAGCGCATGCGCACCTCGTGGATGCGGTCGTAGATCGTCTCCAGCTTGGTCGCCTTGTCGACGACGAACTCCGGCGTCGTCACCTTGCCGCAGTCGTGCAGCCAGGAGGCGATGTGCAGCGCCTCCCACTCGTCCTCGCCGAGCTGGAAGCCGGCATAGGGTCCCTCGGTGGCTTCGCAGGCCGCCTGGGCCAGCATCTTCGTCAGCTCCGGCACGCGCTGGCAGTGGGCACCGGTGTAGGGGCTCTTGGCGTCGATGGCGCCGGCCACCAGGCGGATGAAGCTCTCCAGCAGGTCCTTCTGCGCGCGCAGCAGCTGCTGGTTGTCGATCGCCACCGCCGCGGTGCCGGACAGCGCCTCGACGAAGGCCACCCGCGCCGGCGCGAGGCCCTGGCGCACGCTGCCCCGCTCGGCCGCCTCGAAGCTCAGCGACAGCGTGCCGATGACCTCGTTGCGGCGGTTCTTCAGCGGCAGCGCCAGCAGGCGCAGGCGCGAAGTCTGCAGCCGGCTGAACAGGCTGCCGTAGGCGGCCAGGTGGCGCGGGTCGGACCACTCGATCTCCGACTCCACCGTGCCGTCGCGCTGCAGCGCCAGCACCGAGACGGAGACGCTGTCCACCTCGTCCACGCGCAGCGTCTGCAGCACGCTGCTGTCGCCCTTGCTGTCGCGCAGCCGGGTGGCCACCGGCTCCAGCCGCTTGCCGTCGGCGCTGAGCAGGTGCAGCGCGCCGGCATTGGCCTGGCTGACGGCGATGGTCTCCTCCAGGATGCGGTCCAGCAGCGTCGGGAAATGGCGCTCGGCCGACAGCGCGCTGGAGATCTCCAGGAACTGCTGCAGCGTGTGCTTCATGCCCGCCATGGACATGGCCAGTTGGTCCACCTCCCAGATCATGCTGCGGCCGGGGTCCTTGCCGCTGAAGTCGAAGCGGCGGATCGTGCGCGCCTCGCGGCTCAGCTGCTGCAGCGGCTTGGACACCAGGTTGGCGGCCCAGTGCACGATGGGCAGCATCAGCAGCACGATGCCGGCGGTGATGAAGAGGCTGGCGCGGCGGTTGCGCAGCGCATCGGCCTGCAGCTCGTCGCGCGGCGCGGCGATGGCCAGGCGCAGCTGCGGCCCGGCGCCGGGCGCAGCGGCGTCGACCAGCGGCTCCACGCGCACGACCCATTCGCGATCCTCGACGTCCAGCAGCGGCGGCAGCGCCGCCTGCGGGTCGCGCGCGGCGGCCCAGACCTGCTGCAGCACCGGCGAGCCGATCTCGTCGGCCATCGGCAGCCGGCGTTCGCCCCTGGCCGCGGTGGCCGCCGCCGGCTTCGGACTCAGGCCCGCATAGGCCAGCACCGCGCCGCGGCCATCGACGATCATCAGCTCGGTCGAAGGCGTGATGCGCTGCTTGGCCAGCATCTCCGACAGCGCGCGCAGGCTCACGTCCACGCCGGCCGCCGCCCGCCCCTGGGACGAGGCGGCCGCCAGCGTCAGCCCGACCTGGCCGGTGGTGAAGAAGAGATAGGGCGCCGTCTGCACCGCGCCGCCGCCGCGCTCGACGGCCAGCTCGAACCAGGGGCGGATGCGCGGATCGAAGTCGTAGTCGGGCTGCTCGCGTGTCTCCAGCAGCGCCAGGTCCGCGGCATAGAAGCGGTAGCGCCCCAGAACCGTGGCGCCGCTGCGATCGACCGACTGCAGCAGATAGGCGGTCTGGGCCGGGGCCTTGAAGCTCAGGCGCTGCGCCTCGCCGTCGAGCCGGCGCAGCAGCAGGAAGGAGCCCTGCGCCGTGCCGCCGAAGACCGCCTCGAGCGAAGGATTGGCATGCAGCGCACCGGCCATCAGCGGCAGTTCGGCCAGGCGGGCCGCCGGGTCGCCGTCGGCCAGCAGCGGCGTGCGGGCCAGCAGCTCGGTGGTGATGCGGGCCGGGCGCAGTTCGCCCTCGATCGCGGCCACCGCCTCGCGGCCCACCCGCTCGAAGGTGTCGGCCGCCTGGGCCAGCATGCGCCGCTTGCCGGCCTGCAGCTGGTAGCTGGCCAGTGCCGCATAGAGCAGCAGCACCATGCCGATCATGATCACCGACAAGGTGACGTAGATCGAGCGCGGCTTGTAGGTCGGCGTTTTCATGGCGGCGGGCAACGATAACCGGCCGAGGCCCTTGTGCACCACGTGCTTAGTCCCCGTGTGGCAATAGTGCACGGTCGGCCGTCATGACGCTGAAACTTGTCGTTACGTCGACACTCCTAAACTCACGCGATGGACAACGAATTCGCCCCGCTCATCAAGGAGATCGGCCGCGGCACCCGCGGCGCCCGCGACATGGACTCGGCCACGGCCGAGCGCCTGTTCGGCCAGATCCTGGACGGCGCCGTGCCCGACATGGAGCTGGGCGCCATCCTGCTGAGCCTGCGCATCAAGGGCGAGAGCGCCGCGGAGCTGGACGGCTTCGTGCGCGCAATGCAGGCGCGCACGGCGCATGTGGACGTGCCCGCGGACGGCCCGCGCTGCGTGCTGCTGCCCACCTTCAACGGCGCCCGCAAGCAGGCCAACCTGATGCCGCTGGTGGCGCTGCTGCTGGCGCGGCGCGGCGTGCCGGTGCTGATCTTCGGCCGTCATGACTTCGACAGCCGGGAGAGCCCGTTCGAGCTGCTCGATGCGATGGGACTCCCCGCGGCCGGCTCGGTGGCCGAGGCTTCCGCCCAACTGGCCGAGCGCCGCCTCGCCAGCCTGCCGCTGCAACTGCTCAACCCCGGCCTGGACCGGCTGATGGCGCTGCGCCCGCGCCTGGGCGTGCGCAACAGCGGCCACAGCATCGCCAAGCTGCTGGACGCCGCGCCGGGCCGCAGCGTGCGCGTGGTCGCCGTCACCCACCCCGAATACCTGGACAGCATGGGCCAGGCCCTGCCCGCGCTGACCCGCGGCGGCGGCCGCGCGCTGCTGATGCGGGCCAGCGAGGGCGAGGCCTATGCCCACCTGCGCCGCCGGGCCCACCTGATCGGCTACTTCGGCGGCGAGCCGGTGGAGTTGCATCCGGGCGACACCACCGACATCGACTGGCCGCTCAACGCTTCCTGCGAAGCAAGCGCTAACGCCGCCCTGATCCGCGAACTGCTGGAAAGCCCGCCGCCCCGGATCGCCGAGCAGGTCGAGGCCCTGGCCCAGCTGGCGCTTTAGGCGCCCGGCGCATGTTCTTATATGCTCCTCAGATATATATAGCCGCGGAAAAAATCGTTCCAAAACATATAAGCCTTCCCTAGAGTGATCCTCCCGACAGCCTGCTTGGCTGTCTTTCATGGATCTCTCAGGGAGCTTGGATTTGGACTGGACGGCTGTCATCAGCGGATTCGGCGTCGGCGCCATCATCGGCATCACCGGCGTCGGCGGCGGTTCGCTGATGACGCCGCTGCTGCTGTCGGTGTTCAAGCTGAACCCCGCCATCGCGATCGGCACGGACCTCTGGTTCGCCGCCATCACCAAGGTCTCCGGCTCGGTGGCCCACGCGCGCCACGGCCATGTGAAGTGGCGCATCACCAGCCTGCTGCTGGCCGGCTCGATCCCGGCCTCGATCGCCACCGTCGCGGTGATGCACCAGACCGGCATCACCAAGTCCTGGGCCCATGCGCTGACCTTCTCGCTGGGCATCGCGCTGCTGCTGACCGCAGTGGTCGTCGCCTTCAAGAAATCCTGGATGGCCGTGGGCATCAAGCTGGAGCGCTGGATCACGCCGGCCCGCCAGCCGGTGCTGACCGTCATCGCCGGCCTGATCCTGGGCGTGCTGGTGTCGCTGTCGTCGATCGGCGCCGGCGCGATCGGCGCCACGCTGATCCTCCTGATCTATCCGCGCCTGGAAGCCCGCTACATCGTCGGCAGCGACATCGCCCATGCGGTGCCGCTGACCCTGGTGGCCGGCATCGGCCACGCCAGCCTGGGCCATGTCAGCTGGGGCCTGCTGCTGCCGCTGCTGATGGGCTCGCTGCCCGGCATCTGGGTCGGCGCGCAGCTGACCCGCCGCCTGCCCGACGGCGTGATCCGCGCCTTGCTGTGCATCTCGCTGGTGACCGCCGGCTGGAAGGTGCTCGCCTGAGCCCGTGAATTGAATCTGCAGAACTAACGAGTTATGTACGCCTACACCGACTTCGACCGCCATTTCGTCCGCAGCCGCGCCGCGCAGTACCGCGACCAGCTGACCCGCAACCTCGACGGCACGCTCAGCGACGACGAGTTCCGCCCGCTGCGCCTGCAGAACGGCTGGTACATCCAGCGCCATGCGCCGATGCTGCGCGTGGCCGTGCCTTACGGCGTGTTGTCCGCGAAGCAGCTGCGCCAGCTGGCCCACATCGCCCGCGAGTTCGACGTCGTCACCGACGGCGCCTTCGCCGGCCAGGGCGGCTTCGGCCACTTCACCACGCGCCAGAACGTCCAGTACAACTGGATCCCGCTGAAGCGCTCGGCCGACGTGATGGACCTGCTGGCCGACGTGGACATGCACGGCATCCAGACCAGCGGCAACTGCATCCGCAACATCACCAGCGACGCCTTCGCCGGCATCGCGCCCGACGAGCTGGTGGACCCGCGCCCGTATGCGGAAGTGCTGCGCCAGTGGAGCACGCTGCACCCCGAGTTCGCCTTCCTGCCGCGCAAGTTCAAGATCGCGATCTCCGGCGCCGCCGAGGACCGCGCGGCCATCGCCTGGCACGACATCGGCCTGCAGCTGGTGAAGAACGCGGCCGGCGAGGTCGGCTTCAAGGTGCTGGTGGGCGGCGGCATGGGCCGCACGCCGATCCTGGGCCAGGTCGCCGCCGAGTTCCTGCCGTGGAACCAGATCCTCGTGTTCATCGAGGCGATCGTGCGCGTCTACAACCGCTATGGCCGCCGCGACAATATGTACAAGGCCCGCATCAAGATCCTGGTGAAGGCCGAGGGCCAGAAGTTCTTCGACCAGGTGGCCGAGGAGTTCCGCAACATCCTCGAGCACGACGTCGAGGGCGCCGCCCACATCATTCCGCAGGCCGAGCTGGACCGCGTGACGGCCAGCTTCGTGACGCCGGCCGGCGTGAAGGCGGTGCCGGCACTCGATGTGTTCGAAGGCGTGCAGGCGGGCGCGTACAAGCGCTGGCTGGAACGCAATGTCCACGGCCACCAGCTGAGCGGCTACCGCGCCGTCACGCTGTCCTTCAAGCGCCCGGCGCAGGCCCCCGGCGATGCCACCGCCGACCAGATGGACGCCGCCGCCGCGCTGGCCGAGCGCTACAGCCAGGGCGAGCTGCGCGTCAGCCACGACCAGAACCTGGTGCTGCCCTGGGTGCGCGAGAGCGACCTGCCGGCCGTCTTCGAAGCCGCCCGCGCTTTAGGCGTGGCCAGCCCGAACATCGGCCTGCTGACCGACATGATCGCCTGCCCCGGCGGCGACTTCTGCGCGCTGGCCAATGCCCGCTCGATCCCCGTTGCGGCCGCGATCACCGAGCGCTTCGAGGACCTCGACGAGCTCTACGACATCGGCGACATCGACCTGCACATCAGCGGCTGCATCAACTCCTGCGGCCACCACCACAGCGGCCACATCGGCATCCTCGGCGTCGACAAGGACGGCAGCGAGTGGTACCAGGTCACGCTGGGCGGCTCGGACGGCTCGACCATCTCCGGCGCGGCCAGCGTCGGCAAGGTGATCGGCCCCTCCTTCGCCGCCGACGAGGTGCCCGATGTGATCGAGTCCATCGTCGCCACCTACCGTGCCGAGCGCAGCGCCGGCGAGCGCTTCATCGACACCGTGCGCCGCCTCGGCGTGGAGCCCTTCAAGGCGCCGGCCAATGCCGTGCGCACGCTGACCGGCCAACCGCAGACCGCCACCGCCTGATCGCCAGAGAAGACCATGAAGTTCATCGACACCCACCACGACCAATGGCACCGCGTGATCGGCGAGGACGGCCCCAAGCCCGACCCGGATCCCGCGCCGCACCGCCTGCTGACGATCGAGCAGTGGCACGCCGTGCGCGACCACTGGCCCGCCGGCCTGCCCACCGGCGTCGAAGTGGACAACGACTTCGACATCGAGGGCCTGGCCAATGACCTGCCGCGCCTGTCGCTGATCGTGCTGAAGTTCCCCAAGTGGGTGGACGGCCGCGCCTACAGCCAGGCCCGCCTGCTGCGCTCGCGCCTGCGTTTCCACGGCGAGGTGCGCGCCGCCGGCGAAGTGCTGGTGGACATGGTGCCGCTGTTGGCTCGCACCGGCTTCGACGCTGTGCAGCTGCGCGCCGGCGAGAGCCGCGAGGCGGCCGAGCGCCAGCTCAGCTTCTTCCCCCAGTACTACCAGGGCGACGTGACGGCGACGCGGCCGCATTTCGCCATCTCGGCAGTGAGCGCATCGTGAGCGGCGAGGTCTCCTTCATCGGCGGCCCGGCGCCCAAGGCGTCGGCGATCGAGCTGTACGCCCGCAAGACGGCCGGCTTCGACGAGCGGCTGGCGAAGACCATCAGCCTGCTGAAGGAAGCCGTCCGCACCTACGGCGCCGGCCTGATCCAGTCCACCAGCCTCGGCGCCGAGGACATGGTGATCACGGACCTGATCGCCCGCCATGGGCTGCCCATCGACATCGCCACGCTCGACACCGGCATGCTGCATGACGAGACGCTGGCCCTGGTGCCGGCGATCGAGCAGCGCTACGGCCTGAAGGTCGAGGTGTTCACGCCGGTGCAGGAAGCCGTCATCACCTTCGTGAAGACGAATGGCGAGAAGCCGATGTACGAGAGCCTGGCGCTGCGCAAGGCCTGCTGCGCGGTGCGCAAGCTGGAGCCGCTCTCGCGCATGCTGGAAGGTCGCACGGCCTGGATCACCGGCCTGCGCCGCGAGCAGAGCAGCAACCGCGCCGAGGTGCCCTTCTCCGAGGACGATGGCAAGGGCCGCGCCAAGCTGAACGTGCTCGCCGAATGGAGCTGGGCCGACGTCTGGCACTACATCGCCGCCAACGACGTGCCGTTCAACGCCCTGCACGACCAGTTCATGCCCAGCATCGGCTGCGCGCCCTGCACGCGCGCCATCGCCGTCGGCGAGGACTTCCGCGCCGGCCGCTGGTGGTGGGAAGACGAGACTGCAAAGGAATGTGGCCTGCACGCCACCAAGGAGCCGGCATGAACGCGCCGCTGAACATCGAACAACTGCTGCCCACCGTGGACCATCGCCATCTCGACCATCTCGAAGAAGAGGCCATCTTCATCCTGCGCGAGGTCGCCGCCTCCTTCGAGCGCCCCGGCCTGCTGTTCTCCAGCGGCAAGGACTCCTGCGTCGTGCTGCGCCTGGCCGAGAAGGCCTTCAAGAAGCGCATCGCGGGCAATGAATTCGCCGGCAAGCTGCCCTTCCCGCTGGTCCATGTGGACACCGGCCACAACTTCCCCGAGGTGATCGAGTTCCGCGACCGCCGCGTGGCCGAGATGGGCGAGCGCCTGGTCGTCGCCCACATGGACGATTCGATCGCCCGCGGCACCGTGCGCCTGGCCCACCCGCTGGAGTCGCGCAACGGCCACCAGACCGTCACGCTGCTGGAAGCGATCGAGGAGAACCGCTTCGACGTGCTGATCGGCGGGGCCCGCCGCGACGAGGAAAAGGCCCGCGCGAAGGAGCGCATCTTCAGCCACCGGGATAGCTTCGGGCAATGGCAGCCCAAGGAACAACGGCCCGAGCTGTGGAACCTGTTCAACACCCGCATCCGCCCGGGCGAGCACTTCCGCGCCTTCCCGATCAGCAACTGGACCGAGCTGGACGTGTGGCTGTACATCGCCCGCGAGAACATCCCGCTGCCGAGCCTGTACTTCGCGCACCAGCGCGAGGTGATCCATCGCAAGGGCCTGCTGGTGCCGGTGACCGACGTGACCCCGCCGGAAGCCGGCGAGCAGATCGTGACCGAGACCGTGCGCTTCCGCACCGTCGGCGACATGACCTGCACCTGCCCGGTGGCCAGCGACGCGGCCGACGCGGCCGACATCGTCGAGGAGACGCTGACCGTCACCGTCAGCGAGCGCGGCGCCACCCGCATGGACGACCGCACCTCCGAGGCCTCGATGGAGCGCCGCAAGAAGGAAGGCTATTTCTGATCATGAGTGCTGTCTTGAACACGATCGTCCACGACTCCGAAGTCGACACCCACCACCGCGCGCTGCGCTTCCTGACCGCCGGCAGCGTCGATGACGGCAAGAGCACGCTGATCGGCCGCCTGCTGTTCGACAGCCGCGCGATCCTGGCCGACCAGCTGGACACGCTGGAGAAGCGCGCCGCCGGCGCCCCGATCGACCTGAGCCTGCTGACCGACGGCCTCGAAGCCGAGCGCGAACAGGGCATCACGATCGACGTGGCCTACCGCTACTTCGCCACCAAGAAGCGCAAGTTCATCATCGCGGACGCGCCGGGCCACGAGCAGTACACCCGCAACATGGTCACCGCCGCCGCCGGCTCGGACGCCGCCGTCGTGCTGGTGGACATCACCAAGCTCGACACGCACGAGCCCGAGGTGAAGCTGCTGCCGCAGACCCGCCGCCACAGCCTGCTGGCCCACTTGCTGCGCGTGCCGAGCATCGTGTTCGCGGTGAACAAGCTGGATGCGGTCGAGCAGCCCGGCCCCGCCTTCGCGGCGGTCAGCAAGGCGCTGACCAAGTTCGCCGAACAGGCGGGCATCACCATCACCGCGATCGTGCCGGTCTCCGCGCTGCGCGGCGACAACGTGACCCAGCCGCTCGATTCGGATTGGTACGACGGCCCCTCGCTGCTGCAGGTGCTGGAAAGCCTGCCCGGCGTGCAGGAGCGCGTCGAGGGCCAGTTGCTGATCCCCGTGCAGTACGTCGCCAAGGACGGCGAGGCGAACTCTGGAATAGGCCACAACATGCGCACCCTCTGGGGCCGCATCGCCCACGGCCAGGTGCAGGCCGGCGACGAGATCCAGATCCTGCCGAGCGGCCAGAAGGCCATCGTCACCGAAGTGCGCCGCGCCGGCGAGACCGTCGCCCACAGCGTGGCCGGCGAATCGGCCGGCCTGGTGCTGGACCGCCAGCTCGACGTCAGCCGCGGCGACTGGATCGTCACGCCCGGCTCGGCCTCGCCGGTGCAGAGCTTCGAGGCGACGCTCGCCTGGCTGGACACCGAGCCGGCCCAGGTCGGCCGCAAGTACTGGGTGCGCCACGGCAACCGATGGGTGCAGGCGCGCATCACGGCGATCGAGCACCGCCTGGACATCCATACCCTGGCTGAACAGGAGGCAGAGCAGCTCAACGTCAACGAGATCGGCCATGTGCGCATCGAGGTGCAGGCCGCGCTGCCGGTGGAACCCTATGCCAGCAACCGCGTCGGCGGCAGCCTGATCGTCGTCGACCCGACCAGCAACCGCACCTCGGGTGCGCTGCTGGTGCGCTGAGGATCATCGTTATGGGCAAGGTCATCTTCGTCAGCGCCGGTCCCGGAGCGGCTGACCTGATCACCGTCCGCGGCGCGCGCGCGCTGGCGCAGGCCGACGTGGTGCTGTTCGACGCGCTGACCGATCCTGCCCTGCGCGAGCACGCGCCGCGGGCGCAGTGGATCGACGTGGGCAAGCGCGGCTTCTGCCACTCGACCAAGCAGACCGCGATCAACGCGGCGCTGGTCAGGCAGGCGCAGCAGCACGGCCTGGTCGTGCGACTCAAGGGCGGCGACGCCAGCGTCTTCGGCCGCCTCGAGGAGGAACTGATCGCGCTGGCCGAGGCCGGCATCGAGTCCGAGGTCGTGCCCGGCGTCACTGCGGCCATCGCCGCGGCCGCCCATGCCCGTAGACCTCTTACACGCCGCGGCGCCGGCCGCAGCGTCAGCCTCACCACCGCGATGACCAAGGACCGTGAGCTGATCGCCCACCGCTCCGCCGACACCGAGGTCTTCTACATGGCCGGCCAGCAGCTCGCCGCCCTGTCGCGCAAGCTGCTGGACGCCGGCTGGCCGGCCGAGACGCCGGTGCTGGCCGTCTCCCGCGCCGGCTGCGCCGACGCATTGGCCAGCGACCATACGGTCGCCACGCTGCCCGCCGCCTCGATGCTGCACAAGGGCCGCCCGACCGTCGTCACCGTCGGCGCCGGCGCCGCCCCGCTGGCAAGAATTCCCGCCGAGATGGCCCGGTCAGCCGGCGTGCACCCCCTGGTAGAAGCCCTGAGCGACTAAAATCCGCGTTTTTGCCGACGTCCGGCGCCCCACCCACAACAAGCTCTTCCCGCCATGACCCACGTCGTTATCGAATCGTGCATCCGCTGCAAGTACACCGACTGCGTCGATGTCTGCCCCGTCGACTGCTTCCGCGAAGGCGCGAACTTCCTGGCCATCGATCCTGACGAGTGCATCGACTGCGCGGTCTGCATCCCCGAGTGCCCGGTCAACGCGATCATGCCGGAGGAGGATGTGCCCGGCGACATGCAGCACATGATCAAGCTGAACGCCGACCTGTCCAAGAAGTGGCCCAGCATCACCAAGCGCAAGCCGCACCTGCCTGATGCCGACGAATGGAAGGACAAGACGGGCAAGCTGCCCGAGCTGGTCCGCTGACCTAACTCATTACCCCCATTGACTCCCGGCTTAGACCCCGGGCTCAAACCCTATGGAACCTCAAGTGAACGCAGAAGTCCTGAAAACAGCCGGTGAACACGCGGGCCCGATCGAAACCGATGCCGTGATCGTCGGCGCGGGCCCGGTGGGCCTGTTCCAGGTCTTCGAACTCGGCCTGCTCGAGATCAAGGCCCACATCATCGACTCGCTCGCCTACCCGGGCGGCCAGTGCATCGAGCTGTATCCGGACAAGCCGATCTACGACATCCCCGCCGTGCCGATGTGCACCGGCAAGGAACTGACCGACAACCTGCTCAAGCAGATCGAGCCCTTCGGCGCGACCTTCCACCTGGGCCAGGAAGTGACCACGGTCGAAAAGCAGGACGACGGCCGCTTCTTCGTCGCCACCAGCAAGGGCACGACCTTCCTGACCAAGACCATCTTCATCGCCGGCGGCGTGGGCTCGTTCCAGCCGCGCACGCTGAAGGTCGAGGGCGTGGAGAAGTACGAAGGCGCGCAGATCCACTACCGGGTGAAGAACCCCTCGCAGTTCGCCGGCAAGAACCTGCTGGTGGTCGGCGGCGGCGACTCGGCGCTGGACTGGGCGCTGAACTTCTGCGGCGGCAACGAGGACGGCAACCCGCACAAGGCCGAGAGCGTGATCCTGCTGCACCGCCGCGACGGCTTCCGCGCCGCACCGGCTTCGGTGGCCAAGATGCACGAGCTGTGCGAGCAGCACGAGATGCAGTTCCTGGTCGGCCAGGTGAGCGACATCGTCGAGAGCGACGGCGTGCTGACCGGCGTCAAGGTCGCCGGCGCCGACGGCGTGACCCGCGTCGTGCCCTGCGACGAGGTGCTGGCCTTCTTCGGCCTCTCCCCCAAGCTCGGCCCGATCGCCGAATGGGGCCTGGCGCTGGAGCGCAAGCAGATCGTCGTGGACACCGAGAAGTTCCAGACCAATGTGCCGGGCATCTTTGCCGTGGGCGACGTGAACACCTACCCGGGCAAGAAGAAGCTGATCCTGTCGGGCTTCCACGAGTGCGCGCTGGCCGCCTTCGGCGCCGCGCCCTACATCTTCCCGGACAAGCGCGTCCACCTGCAGTACACGACCACCAGCCCGAAGCTGCACAAGGTGCTGGGCGTGGATTCGCCGGTGTTCGACTGAAGCAAGACCTGACCCTGCTTGCAAGAAAAGGCCGCCCCCCCGGGCGGCCTTTTTTTGTGGCTCTTCGCCGAATTGCGGGGAGCGCATCGCCACTGCGAAGAGTTGGATTTGCAGCGCTGCGCCCTGGGCGGCCGCGGGGCTCGGCGGTGGCGGTCTCCCCTGCGGGTCGACTCCCTTGCGGTGCTCGCGACTCGTGGCCCGAGCCCAACTCGCGCCGCTACGCTGCGCTCAGACAGGGGGCTCGAAGTCAGTTCACGAAGCGCGCTGCGCGCGCGGCCACGAGCCGCTGCGCTCCTCAGCGCCACCGAAGTCGCCCCGCAGCCACCCAGGCCACAGCGCTGCTGGCGCCAGCGTGTTTGCTCGACGAGAAAAACCGGTGGTCGAAGCGAGTCCGGCCCTGCGCGCTGCCGGGCGAATCTGTGCCTCCGAGGAGCGCAGGCAGCCAGCCTGGCGAGCCGCAGGCGAGCTTCGTGAACTGACTCGGCGCGCCTGTTCGAACGAGGCATAGCCGAGAGAGTTGCGCGACGCGGGCCGGCTGACGAGCACTGAGGGGAGCCGGCCGCAGGCCGGCCGGCGCAGTTGAGCCCGGCGGTGCGCAGGGCCGGGCTCGCCGGCAGTCCCTTCCGCGGACCGTCGTGACGTGGGACTCCCCGGAGTTCGCCGAAGAACCTTTTTCATTTCGACCAGTGTCGGGCTCGCGCCGCGACCTCGGCACCGGCGTCGAGCACCTCGCCTTCGCGAAGCGCGTCCACCGCCTCCAGCAGCGCGGGCGGCAGTGCGCTCGCCGCCGTGCGGTACTCGCCACCGGCGGCACCCGCAGGCGCCGGCATCAGCTGGCGCAGGCGCCAGCCAGCACCATCGCGGCAGGCCAAGCCGGCGCTGTCCGCGCTGGTGAAGGTGCGGCAGTAGGCGCCGCCGCGCGCCACGAAACTCAGGCCGGGGGTACTCGCGCCGAGCCGCTGGCCGGACAGTTGCTGGTCCAGCGCGCGGGCCAGTTCACCCTGCGCCACCAGGCCATCGGCGGGCGCCGACGGCAGCATCTGGCGGCCGATCACCAGGCCCAGCGCAATGCTGGCCGCCATGCCGCCCCAGTGCTGCCAGGTCCAGCGCGGACGCCGCGCCGCGCTGATCGGGATCACCTGGGCGGCCGGCGCCTGCAGCAGATCCTTCAGCCGCTGGGGCGCCGGCGCCTCGGCAGCAGACGCATAGGTGGCACCGAGCATCGCGCGCAGGTGGCGCTCGCGCTCCAGCCGCCGCTGCAGCGCCGGTTCGGCCGCCAGCCGGGCCTCGAAGGCGAGCCGCTCGGCCGCGTTCATTTCTCCGTCGGCATAACGGCCTACTTCCACGGCTTCCTGATCATCCGTCGTCATCACATCTCCGCATCCACCAGCATCGCCTGCAGCGCCTCGCGGCCCCGCGCCAGCCGGCTGGTCAGCGTGCCGACGGGGATCTCCAGGCTCTCGGCCGCCTCCTTGTAGGACAGCCCTTCCACCAGCACCAGGCTCACCGCCAGCCGCTGCTCCTCGGGCAGACGCTGCATCGCCTTGTGCACGCTGAGCCGAGTGATCAGCGCGCCGCTTTCCGATTCACCGACCCGCTCGCCGAGGTCCTCGGCGTCGGCGCTGGCCACCATCACCTCGCTCTGCCGGCCGCGCGAGCGCAGCTCGTCGATCCACGCGTTCTTCATGATCCGGTACACCCAGGCGTCGAGCCGCGTGCCCGGCTGCCACTGGTCCTGCGCCTTCAGCGCGCGTTCCAGCGCCAGCTGGACCAGGTCGTCCGCATCCTCGCGCTGCCAGGCCAGCGTGCGGGCGAAGCGGCGCAGCCGCGGCAGCAGCGCGGCCAGTTCCTGGCGGAGTTCCTCGGCAGCTACGGTCATCGATACTTGGAAGAACGTTGGCGCGGCGGATTTTCTTCCATGCCGCCAACGTTAATCCTGCATGGACAAGCGAATCATCACACTGGGCCTGCTGCTGCTCGGCGCCTTGCTGGCGCCCGGGCCTTCGCAGGCGCAGCTGCGGCTGCTGCCGCAGATCACCCAGCCGCTGACGGACCGCCTGCGCCCGCTCACCGAGCCGCTGCGCCAGCGCGTCGACACCCTGGTGGCCGCGCCGCTGCGCGAGCTGGGCGACGAGCTGCTGGAACGCCACCCGAGGGAGCTCACCCGCGACCCGACCGGCCAGGTGATCGTGCGCGGCCAGCTGCTGGCCCTGCCCTCCAGCGAGGAGGCCCGCGCCCGCGTGCTCGCGCTGCCGGGTGTCAGCCTGATCGAGACCCGCACGCTCGACGGACTGGACCTGCAGGTCCTGCTGCTGCGCGCCGACGCCGACCTGCTGCTGCGCCTGCGCGCGCTGGACCCCGAGGGCCGCTACGACTTCCAGCATCTCTATTTCGCAAGCGGCGCCATCGGCCCCGCGGCAACGGCCCAGGAGCCCGGCAGCGGCAGCCCTCCGCAGCCGCAACGGCGCATCGGCCTGATCGACAGCGGCATCGCCACCGACCATGCCGTGCTGCAGGCCGCCCGCATCGAGACCGCCGGCTGCCCGGCCGCCCACCCGGCCGCGCACGGCACGGCCGTGGCCTCGCTGCTGGTCGGCTCGCGTGGCGCCCTGCCCGGCGCCCGGCTGCTGGCCTTCGATGCCTATTGCGATGCGGCCGATGGCGGCTCGGCGCTGCGCGTGGCCGAGGGCCTGGCCTGGCTCGCGCGGCAGGAGGCCGGGGTGGTGAACATCAGCCTGGTCGGGCCGCCTAACGCGCTGCTTCAGCGGGCCGTGGCCGCCGCGCAGCGCCGCGGCCTGCTGCTGGTGGCCGCCGTCGGCAACGACGGGCCCGCCGCGCCGCCGCTGTACCCCGCCGCCTGGCCGGGCGTCGTGGCGGTGACCGGCGTTGACCCGCGGCGGCGCGTGCTGGCCGAGGCGGGCCGCGGCCCCCATGTGCTGTTCGCCGCGCCGGGCAGCGCGCTGTGGGGGGCCGATGTGGCGGGCGGCACCGTCGAGCTGCGCGGCACCTCCTTCGCCGCGCCGCTGGTGGCTGCGCTGCTGGCGCGCGATCCCGAGCTGGAGCACCTGCGCGCCACCGCGATCGATCTCGGCCCGCCCGGCCGTGACGAGATCTACGGCTGGGGCCTCGTCGGCGAGGCGCTGCGGTTGCCACGTCGCTAGCTAACTCCTTGTTTCAACTGACCGGGAAGAAGCGCGGACCGGCGCTCGTTCTTGATGATGCAGGCGCCGGAATCGGCCGGCGCCGGGAACAGCAGGAGAAGCTCATCATGAACAGCATCACCATCACCACTCGCCGCGCCATCGCCCGCAGCACCCTCGTCCTGACGGCCCTCGCCGGCGCCGCTGCGGCCTTGCCGGCCCATGCCGGCCTGCTGGGTGGCGGCCTCGGCGGTGGCATCGGGGGCGGCCTCGGCGGCGGTTTCGCCGGCAACGTCAACGGCACGATGAACGGCGCGATCAGCCGTCCGAACCTCGATCCGGCGCGCCAGCTCGCGGGCCGCGCGGCCGACACCGCCGGCACGCTGAAGGACAACACCGAGGGCAAGCTGAGCGAGGCCAAGAGCGGCGTGGTCGACAAGACCAGCCAGTTGAAGGACAAGGCGGACAGCGCCTCGACCGGCACCGCCAACGCAAGCGGCACGGGCACAGGCTCGGCCTCCGGCTCGGGCGTGGCCGGCACTGCTGCCGGCGCCGGCAACGCCAGCGGCGGGCAGACCAAGCCCGCCCTCCAGCTGGGCGCCACCGGCACGGCCAGCGCCAGCCGCGAAGGCGGCCTGAAGGCCGATGGCAGCGCCCAGGCAGGCGCCAGCCGCGGCCAGTAAGTGAGTGCCGGCGGCTTGATTGACCGGCATCAAGCCGCCCGGAGGCGTGGCCGCACTAGAATGCAGGCCGCACCCGGTCTTGTACCGGACGTGCATCTCGCTAGGGGTGTTGCCCGCCGCAACGGGGGCGACTGAGAGAGTCCCTTTGAACCTGATTGAGGTAATCCTCGCGCAGGGAAGCATGCGAACAATGCCGCCGTCGCACCAGTCTCTTTCCCGCTGACGTCCCGGCCTCGCCTTGCCGACCTGCCATCGCATCTGCATCACGATGGCATCCACCCGTCCCCTCACCACCCTCGTCGCCGCCGCGGCCGCCCTGCTCTGCAACCCCCTCGTGCGGGCCCAGGAACAACAACAACAGGCGCTGCCGGCCGTCACCATCAGCGGCAAGGCCGTCGACAACGCGCCCGTCCTGATCGGCGGCTTCGGCACCACGCCGCTGGCCAAGCTGCCGATGCAGGCCGAGTCGCTGTCCGCCGAGCGGCTCAAGGACCTGGGCATCGACTCGATCGCCGGCCTCGCCAGCGTCGACGCCAGCGTCGGCGACTCCTACAACGCCGAGGGCTACATCAGCTACCTCAGCGTGCGCGGCTTCACGCTGGACAACCGCTTCAACTACCGGCGCGACGGCCTGCCGATCAACGCCGAGACGGCCCTGCCCCTGGGCAACAAGTCCGCCCTGGAGATCCTCAAGGGCACCAGCGGCATCCAGGCCGGCACCAGCGCGCCCGGCGGGCTGGTGAACTTGGTCGTCAAGCGGCCGCAGGCGGTCGACAGCACCGTCCTCGGCCTGGCCTATAGCGAGCGCGGCACCGTCGAAGCCTCGCTCGACTGGAATCACCGCGTATCCGATGAACTCGCGCTGCGCGTCAACGCCAGCGCCGCCCGCCTGGACCCGCAGTTGCGCGATGCCCAGGGCAATCGCCAGCTGCTGGCCGCCGCGGTCGAATGGAAGGCAAGACCTGGCACCCTGGTCGAGGCCGAATTCGAGCTGAGCCACCAGAGCCAGCCGGACCAGGCGGCCTTCAGCATGCTCGGCGACACGGTGCCCGATCCGCGCAGCGTCAACCCGCGCCTGAACCTCAACAACCAGAGCTGGACCCTGCCCACCGTCTTCGACGGCCGCACCGCCTCGCTGCGCGTCACGCAGCAGCTGAACGAGGACTGGCGGGCCCAGGCCCATATGGGCGTGCAGCAGCTGCGCACCGACGACCACCTGGCCTTCCCCTACGGCTGCTCGGCCGCCGACGGCACCTACTACGCCGACCGCTATTGCCCCAACGGCGACTTCGACCTCTACGACTTCCGCAGCGAAGGCGAGCGCCGCGACAGCAGCGCGCTGGACCTGTCGCTGACGGGCAAGTTCAGCGTATTCGGCCTGAGCCAGGAGCTGTCGACGGGGGTGCTGTTCAGCCGCTTCAGGAGCCGCTTCGGCGGCGAGGCCTACAACTACGTGGGCACCGGCAATGTCGACGGCAGCGTGCAGCTGCCGGCCGACCCGAGCACCTTCGACGGCAACACCAACCGCGACGAGCACAGCACCGAGTTCTACCTGCGCGACGCCGTGCAGCTCGGCGCCGGCTGGCAGGCCTGGCTGGGCCTGCGCCACACGCAGCTGCAGCGGCGCAGCGCCGTCACCGACGGCTCGGAGCCGACGCGCTACAGCCAGTCCTTCACCACGCCCTGGCTGGGGCTCAGCTATGCCGTCTCGCCCGAGCTGATGGCCTATGCGAGCTGGGGCGAGGGCATCGAGTCGGACGTGGTGCCCAACCGCCCTGTCTACGCCAATCCGGGCCAGGCCCTGCCGGCGATGAAGAGCCGCCAGTTCGAGGCGGGACTGAAGGCCGGCACGCGCGCGCTCGACTGGTCGCTCGCCTGGTTCGACATCCGCCAACCCGCCTGGCGCGACCGTTGCGACGGGACCGGCGACGACGGCTCCTGCCTCACCGTCGCCGACGGCCGCGCCCACCATCGCGGCATCGAGGCCACGGCCGACCTGAAATGGACCGGCGGAGGCCTGCTGGCCAGCGTCATGCGGCTGCGCGCCCGCAACGAAGGCAGCACGCTCGACGCCAGCCTGAATGGCCTGACCCCGGTCAACGTGCCGCAGACGCAAGCCAAGCTGCATGCGCGCCAGGACATCATGAGCGGCCTGCAGCTGCAGGGCGGCCTGGTCTACGAGGGCCCACGCGCGGTGCTGCCCGACAACAGCGTCAGCATCCCGGGCTGGACGCGCCTGGACGCCGGGCTGCGCTACGAGCAGCGCGTGGGTTCGCAGCAGTGGACCTGGCGCGCCGGCATCGACAACCTTGCCGACCGCCGCGCCTGGCGCGAGTCCCCGTACCAGTACAGCCATGTCTACCTCTACCCGCTGGCGCCGCGCACCTTCCGCGCCAGTTTGGAGGTCCGCTTGTAATCTCGTAAATTTTCAGGCTACAATGCAAGGCTCTGTTCCTCGATAGCTCAGTCGGTAGAGCGCCGGACTGTTAATCCGTAGGTCCCTGGTTCGAGCCCAGGTCGAGGAGCCACAGAATTTCGTCGAAAGACGGCAAGACGCACGCTGCAACCGCTTGCTTTCCAGCACATTGGGATCCTAAGCTTAGAATTCCACGTGGACAAGTTGTCGCG
>JADMIO010604066.1_pt1 | contig 34883 bp, 21 predicted proteins | sample 8958161 | NCBI WGS metagenome assembly JADMIO01 (sample SAMN16585339, study PRJNA669376) | soil metagenome | isolation source: Crop rotation soil | place: USA: Cullars Rotation, Alabama | collected 2011
TCCCCGCCGTGCGCAAATGGTTCACCTCCCTGGGCGTGGATTTGTCCGTGCCCGACAAGGCCGTCTTTTTCAACGACCGATTGGGCGCGCTCATGGTGCGCGCCACGACCGAGGATTTGGACACCATCGAAAATGGCATACAGATGCTGAACATGGAGCCGCCCCAACTGACCATTCGAGTCAAGGTGATCGAAGTGCAGCGCGATGAAAAGGGCAGGCTGGGCGATTTGTTTCTAGGCAGTATCCTGACTGGAACCGGCGGTTCGACCACCACCCAGGGCGACAGCACTCCGCCTGGCTCCGAAAACACAGCCAATCCGAGCGGTGCTTTTCCTGGCCCGGCTCGCGGTAATGACCTCACGCGGGACGGCTTGCGCAACGTCGCGCCGTTAGAATCTCGACTGGCCAAATCCCTCACTGCCGAACAAATGCGCACCAACGCTCCGCTCACCCCGACCGTCACGGGCATTCTCACCGATGCCCAATTCCGCACCGTGCTCAAGGCGCTCGAACAGCGCGGCGGCACCGATCTCATGAGCGCGCCTGAAATCACCACCCAGAGTCGGCGCCAGGCGCAGATCAAGGTGGTGGACATCAAATACATCGTTACCGACCTCGACATCACCGAGAAGGAACCGAAGAAGCCCGCGTCGATCGCTGAGCGAAGAAAACCGTTCAAGTCGGAAGTTACCAATGCCCCGGTGGCCATGGGCGATAGCCACAGCATCGTTCAATCCATTGCCGAGCCGTTTGAACTGGGGCCGGTCGTGGACATCATACCCACGGTGCAGCCCGACGGGCGCACCATCCAGATGACCGTCATTCCCTCGCTCCAGGAATTCCTCGGCTACGATGATCCCGGTGCCTTCGTCGCTGAGGTGGGCGGCGAGACCAACAAGGTCACCAGTCCCGTTCCGTTGCCCAAGTTCCGCGTGCGCAAAGTACAGACCTCCGCCGTCGTCCGCGACGGACAGACCCTCGTCATCGGCGCCGGCTCGGCGCGGCACCTGCAGCAGAAGCAAAACCCCGACGGCACCACCACCAACACCTTCGTCGAGAAGGAACTGTTTTACTTCGTGACCCCGACCCTGATCGACGCGGCGGGCAATCGCCTCCACGCCGAGTGATTTGGGCCCTGCCGCGCGTCGCCAGTTCAGCGGTTGAATCGCCGCGTGCGGTAGAACAGGCGCTCGGGGGGCGGACTTGAACGGGAGCGGCGCGGATCTTTAGCAGGCCCTTTTCCACGGGGAAACCCGAATGATTCCGCACTGTCACCCTGAACCACGCGGCGGTCCCACGCGAAATGCGTGGCTTGGACACAAAACCGGCTCGAAGTGCCGTCTTCCAATGCTTGGAGCAATCAGCAACTCTCTTCTCCATGAAATGGGCGGTGCTAATCTTGTCGGTCATTCTCTTTCTTGGATGTAAGTCATCTCCGGAGTCCGCGAATCCAAGTATCCCCACTGGATCAGCCACGACCCTCCACCTAAATGACAGACCGGACACGATTCCCAGCCTGTCGCCGTCTTTATCCTGCCTTTGGATGATATGCCATTTGAAGTGGCCAATGCTTTGGCCAGGGAGTTGGGCAAGGATTTGGGAATCGAGGTGCGGGCGACTCTGCAAAATCGGCTCGGCGCAATTACAACCATTCCCGTCCACCCGCCAATACGCGGCGGAAAGCATTCAGGCGCTGGCATTGCAAACGATTCCAAACCTTTCGGACAGACGACCCGATTCGGCGTTCATCGTGGTTACACGTCGTGACATCAATACGAAGGATCGCTCCTTGCGGTTCAATTTTGCCACCCACTGGCCTGCCACTCGCGTCGCGGTGGTTTCAACGGCGCGGCTCGGGATCAGCACGGACGGGAGGCCGGTAACGGGTGAAGCGGTTCACCGTCGGCTCTACAAGATGCTGAAGCGTACCGTTGGGGACGTTTACTTTGGTTACCTTCGGTCGGGGGACATTCGTGATGTGATGTACTCCCCGATCATGGGCTTGGATGATATCGATCGAATGGGAAGCGACTATTTGGCACGAAAACAGAAGTAACGCTGCCATTTCACCACTGCCGTCTTCCGATCCGCTCAGAGCTGCGCACATACACACACCGCCTTGATCTCGGTGTAAAGTTCCAGCGCCTCCGGGCCCATTTCGCGGCCCCGGCCGGATTGCTTGTAGCCGCCGAAGGGCAGGGCGAGCCGTCCGATCTCGGTGTCGGGCTGATCACCGGGGCCAATCTTGATTTTTTACCGTGTCGGCTACGCCATCCAGATAAGGCCGCCCGACGCAAGGCGAGGATTGTTATTTCGGGGCTGCGGAAAGTCGGTGACGCTGTGTAGGGCGCTCATCTCCCCTGTTGCTCTCATGTCCTTCGTCGATTAGCCTCTTCGCCCTTATGACGTTGACGGAAAAAATCCTCGCCCGCGCGGCCGGCAAAGCCTCGGTCCAGGCTGGGGACAACATTTGGGTGAACGCGGATGTGCTGATGACGCACGATGTCTGCGGGCCGGGCACAATCGGCGTCTTCAAGCGCGAGTTCGGCCAGGCGGCGAAGGTCTGGGACAACAAGCGTGTGGTTATCATTCCTGACCACTACATTTTCACCGCTGACTCGAAGTCGAACCGCAATGTGGATATCCTGCGTGATTTCTCGCGTGAACAGGAGCTGCCCTACTTCTACGACGTAATCGATGACCCGAACGGCCAGTGGCATTTCGATGCCGCCAAGGGCGTGCTCAACCGCCAGTATGGTTCGCGCTACGCGGGCGTTTGCCACACAGCGCTGCCGGCGAAGGGGCACACGCGGCCGGGCGAGATTTTGTTTGGCACCGATTCGCACACCTGCATGGCGGGGGCGTTCAATGAATTCGCCACCGGCATCGGCAACACGGACGCGGGCTTCGTGATGGGCACGGGCAAGCTGCTGATCAAGGTGCCGGAGTCGATGCATTTCCGTCTCGAAGGCGCGCTTCAACCCGGCGTGATGGCGAAGGACATCATCCTGCACGTCATCGGTGAGATTGGTTTCGACGGCGCGACTTATCGCGCGATGCAGTTCGACGGCCCGGGCGTGGCGAGCCTGTCGATGGACGATCGCATGACGATTGCGAACATGGCCATCGAAGCCGGTGGCAAGAACGCGATCTTTGAATTTGACGCGCGCACCAAGGAATACGTGGACGCGCGTACGAAGCTGAACAACACCAAGGCGAGCTACAATCCAGTGGAGCGCGACCGCGACGAGAAGTTTGTTTACGAACTGGTGGTGGACTTGAGCAAGCTGGAGCCGACGGTGGCGTGCCATCCTGATCCAGGCCAGCGCAAGAAGGCCAAGGACATGGAGAAGGTGAAGCTGGACCGTGCTTACATCGGCTCCTGCACGGGCGGCAAGACGAGCGATTTCGTGGAGTTCGCGCGCGTTCTGCAGGGCAAGCGTGTGAGCATTGACACCTTCGGCGTGCCCGCGACGCCGGACATCGTGCATGAATTGCAGGGTACCCGTTGGGGCGACAAAACGATCTGGCAAATCCTGCTCGATGCCGGCGTGCGCATGACGGAAAACGCCGGATGCGCCGCGTGTCTTGGCGGACCCGTGGATACATTTGGGCGCATCAACACGCCGGGCATCAAGTGCATCAGCGCCACGAACCGCAATTTCCCCGGCCGCATGGGCGACAAGGAATCACAGGTATTCCTGGCCAGTCCGATGACGGTGGCGGCAAGCGCCATTACGGGCTTCGTGACGGATCCGCGGGCGTATTTGAGCTGAGCGGCCTTTTTCTAATGTGGCTGGGAGCGGTCTGAACCGGATTGCTCCCAGCCTTTGCTTTGGAAGAGAAAGCGCCCGCCGCTACTGCTTGGCTATCGCTTCCACCAACCTTTGGCCTGGCCTTCGCCGGCTTCTCCGGGGTCTTGTTGGGTCTGGAGTTGTTGCACCAGCAGTTGGGAGCGCGCCGAGGTGAAGGCCATGATGAAGTCGTCGTAGGTGGTAAAGCGTTCGTGAGGTTGCTTGGCCAGGGCGATCTGGAGCGCCTCGCTGGTGGGTTGCGTGATCTCGGGTACGACTTCGTTTGGCGGGGTAAGCGGGGTGTTGACGTGGGCTGAAATCACTTCCTCGACGGTTGGGGCTTCGAAAGGCACGTGGCCGGTGATGGCGTGGTACAACGTGCCACCCAGTGAATACATGTCGGAGTGGAAGTTCTCTCGTTCTCGCCGGATCTTTTCCGGAGCCACGTAATAGGGCGTACCCCAGATGACGGACTGGTCGGCAGACTCATCCTCGGCTTCGCGAGCCAGGCCGAAATCGACGAGTTTCGGTTCGCCATCGGCGTTGAAGAGAATATTGCCGGGCTTGATGTCGCGGTGGAGCAGGTTGCGTTTGAGTGCGGTGTCGAGCGCCGAGGCGATCTTGATGGCGACATCAAGCACGCGCAGTTCCGGGACGCGGCCCTCACGCTCGATCTGCTTGTCCAGGCTGTCGGTGTCGGCCAGTTCCATCACCAGGTAGGGTTGACCATCGGCTTCATCGAAGGTGTAAATGTGAATGATGTTGGTGTGGTTGAGTGAGGCGCTGGCCCGGGCTTCGCGGTAAAAGCTCTGGAGCACTTCCTCGTCCTCGGCCATCTCGCGCTTGAGCATTTTCACTGCGACTTCGCGTTGCAGCATCAAATCCCAGGCGCGATAGACCGTGCCCATGCCGCCCGAGGCAATGATTGAACGCAGTTCAAACTGACGGAACTGCATGGGCATCAAAACGGGATGTCCGCAGCGTGTGCAGGGGGTGCTCTCAAAGGGCTTAAGGTCGGCAGGGATGAAGATTTTGGCTCTGCATCCGCCGCACTCCACCATCTTGAGAGGTTTGCGTTCAGAGTGATCGGATGCGCTCACGGACGGGACGGTAGCACGGTGAGTCTTGGGGACAAGTTTCGTGTGGCGGGAAATCGTAAAACGTGCCCGAGGGTAAAGAATTACGTCAATCTGATGTGGACGAAGTAATTCACGTTGTACCGTTCCATCATCCCGAAACGACGCACGCTGTGGGCTTTGGCGTCTGGACTTTGCCGGTGCTGTTCTTCGGACTCCACGATTCGCGATCCAGATGCTGCTTTAAACGGTGTTTGCCCGATGGATATCAAAAGATCCGCATGCGGTGTGGTGGCGGCAAGCCAGAAGGTGAGCCTCTGGAGCGTGCCGAGGCAAAATAAGGGAAAAACGCTGCAAAAAGAGGGCTTTTGGGAAGGGGCAGGTTCTTTCAAAAGGGCGCTCTAGGGCTGTTCAAAAAAAAATAAAAAAAGTTTGACTCCTTGGGGCGGTATTGCGAAATTCCTGTCACACACAGAACAACAAACAACAAAACTAATGAGAACAAAAGCAATTCTATTGGCTGCCGGTGTATTCGCGGCAGGTCTCGGGGTCTCGATGGCGCAAGCTCCGGTTTACTCCGTGAACGCTGTCGGTTATGTGACCAAATCCCTGACCAACGGCTATAACCTTATTGCAAATCCTCTCAACGGAACGAACAACCTGTTGAGCACAATTATTCCGGTTCTGCCGGATCAGTCATACGTGCTGAGGTGGAATCCAAACCTGCAGACGTACGCGGCGTCGGTGCCCACGTATTATGATGGGTTTGGGTGGATTCCGGATGAGGTGATTAATCCTGGTGAGGGTTTTTTCTTGTTTTCTTCTGCCCCTGGGAACACCAATGTGACGTTTGTGGGTGAGGTTCCTCAAGGAAACTTGACGAATGCGATTCATGGAAACTACACCCTGATTTCTCATATTGTTCCTCAATCCCTCAGCTTGGCGAGTCCGAGTGCGTCCTTTCCTGCTCAGGGAGAGGGAGAGGATTATGTCCTTTTCTGGAACCCAGTTCTTCAGTCCTATGCGTCTGAGGTTCCGACATGGTATGGTGATGAAAATGTTTGGCTTCCTTCGGAGCCGACCCCTAAAGTTGCTGAGGGTTTCTTCTATCATACTGTAGCCGGAGGCGGTCGTAATTGGACTCGGACATTCAGTGTAAACTAACTCAGTAAAACCCAAAAAAACAACTAAATGAAAAAACTAATACTCACCATCTCGCTGGTAGTCACGTCCTTGACTGCATTTGGCCAAGGGATATTGACCTTCCAAAACAACCCTGCGACAAGAATAACCAACTCACTTACAGGGACCTCCGCTTCTACCTCAACCCGAGTTGGACTGTACGTAGGCAACGTTGGTGATTCTGCAGCAAGCCTGACTCCTGTTGCTGGTTCAGTATTTAATTGCATTGTGCCCGGCACTTTCAACGGTGGCAATGTCACAATTGCTGGATTCACTGGTGATGTTGCCCTTCAAGTTCGTGCTTGGCTGGCGACTACCGTTTACGGCAGCTATGAAGCTGCTTTAGCTGGATCTGTTGGTGGCGACGCTTCAGTGCTTCTTGGTGTGTCCCCTGTGTTCACTCATACTCTTGTAACTGGAGTTACAACCCCGAATAACATTAACGCCAACCCTGGCTATCTTGCCGGGAGCGGGACTCGCCTAGTCCCCGTCGTTCCGGAGCCCTCCAGCATTGCGTTGGGCTTGCTGGGACTCGGAGCTGTTGCCCTTTTCCGTCGCCGTAAATAATCGGTTGCAAAGCTTTTCAAAGCCGCCCCGAAAGGGGCGGCTCTTTTTTTGGACGCTTGACTATTGTCATGTCGTCACCTAAACCACGCTGACTTGTTGGCGCGTTCGTCTATCGGCTAGGACATGGCCCTCTCAAGGCCGAAAGACGGGTTCGATTCCCGTACGCGCTACCAATAGTGGAGACCGTTATGCTTCCGTTTCAAATCATCTTCAATCCGACCAGTGCGGCCGAATTGTCGCGCATGCCCAAGGAACTGCAATTGGACATTTTGGGGGAATTCCGCGGCCTGCCACAGCAAGTGATGAGCACAGAATTGGAGCGCTATGGCAAGCTCGAGCGCGGGGGGAGAACACTGCATCGATTCCGTATAGGTGATTATCGCATTTACTTCGAGCGCCATGAATTGGGCTTGCTCGTTCACAGGGTGCTGAGCAAGAACTCACTCAAGGATTTTCTTTTTCGCTCCAGCCTGCCGCTGGGTGAAGACGAGGCGCTCCAACTCAATCCGAAGTTCTGGGACCTAATCGAGGCGGCCAAAGAGTCTGCCTCTCAGCATTGACCGTTCAATTAGCGTCGCCGCCGAGTTCAACGTTCCAATAAGCCAAATCCAAGAAATGCTTCCAACTGTCATGGTGGCTGCCGACAGTGACTTGGACAAACGGACGCCACTTGGGCCTTTTGGGCTTTCTAATGAGCCTCAATCCTACTTCTGAGGGTGTGTGATTTGCCTTCTTGGTATTGCAGGCAATGCACGAACAAACGATGTTTTCCCACGTCGTCGGTCCTCCGCGGTCCTTTGGGATGACGTGGTCCAGATTGAGATCTCGTCGCTCAAACAAGCCTCCGCAATACTGGCAGGTATTCTTGTCCCGTTCAAAAATGTTGTGCCGGGTAAACTTGACCTCCTTTTTCGGCAATCGGTCAAAGAGGCAGAGCAGAATGACGCGCGGAACCCGGATCCGGAATGAGATTGTGTGGATTGAATCAGGGTGGGGCTCCTGCATGGAAAAGTCCCGCCACTGATCGAAGCTAAAGGTTTGAAATGAACCGCTTGAGCCGTCGAGAACCACTTGGGCGTGTCCTTCGAATAGCAGGCCGAGGGCACGCCGGACGGTGCAAATATTTACCGCCTGCCAAAGGCGGTTAAGCACCAGAACGTGTTGATTCAAGTGCGACTTCATGCCTAAAAATAATGGCGGGGAGGGTAGCATGAGCCAAATGGCGGTGTCAATTGGCGGCAAAAATGGTAGTGGGCTAGGGCAGCAGGACGAGCGGTTGGTAACGTAGCCCCCTACCAAAAATGGCTGACGGGAGACCGCCGATACCTTCCGCGATGCTGAAGGAACACTTAATACCTTAGTCGCCAAATTTCAATTGGTGCCCCGGATTCGATTCAGCATTTCTCGACTCCACGTACCGGGGAAGTGCGGTACTGTTAGTTGTATGTTTACGGATTGCGCCATCGAATAGGATTTCGCTATAGCCTTCGTCCGTGGAACTGGACTTTTTGGGATTGTCCCTTGATTGCCGGTCGGCACTTGGGATTCTGGTTCGCTGAATTTATATATGAAAATTGCTGTTATTGGATTGGGATATGTTGGGCTTCCCCTGGCGTTACAGTTTGCGCGGAGTGCCACGAAGGTGATTGGGTTGGACATTGATACGGCAAAGGTCGATGCGTTGAACCAAGGCAAGAGCTACATCAAGCACATTGATCCGAGCAGAATCTCGGAACAGCTTCAGAGCGGGCGTTTCACCGCCTCGACGGATTTTTCAAAAGTGGCCGAGGTGGATGGGGCCATAATCTGTGTTCCCACGCCGCTGACCAAGAACCGGGAGCCGGACATTTCCTACATTCTCAAGACCGGTGAAATGATTGCGCCACATTTGCGCCGCGGGATGGTGGTGATTCTTGAGTCGACCACATATCCAGGCACGACCGACGAGGATTTGCGAGCGTGTCTGGAAAAGGGATCGGGTTTGGCGGCGGGGAAGGATTTTCACCTGGCCTTTTCGCCGGAGCGTGAAGATCCGGGCAATCCGAGCAGCGTGGTTCAACACATCCCGAAAGTGATTGGCGGCCTGACCCCCAAGTGTCTGGAGAAGGCCATGGCGATTTATGGCCGCGCGATCAAAACATTGGTGCCCGTGTCCTCCTGCCGTGCGGCTGAATCCACCAAACTCCTGGAGAACATTTTTCGTTCGGTGAACATCGCATTGGTTAACGAGCTCAAAGTCGTTTATTCAGCCATGGGGATTGACGTGTGGGAGGTGATCAACGCCGCCAAGACCAAACCGTTCGGTTTCATGCCGTTTTATCCGGGGCCAGGCCTGGGTGGTCATTGCATTCCAATCGATCCGTTCTATCTGACGTGGAAATGTCGCGAGTACGGCCAGCAGACCAAATTCATCGAGCTGGCAGGCGAGATCAACACGGCAATGCCCAAGTACGTCGTCAGTCGTGTCATGGATGCCCTGAACGCGCGCCAGAAACCGCTGAAGGGCAGTCGGGTGCTGGTATTGGGGCTGGCCTATAAGGCCGACGTGGACGACATGCGTGAGTCGCCTTCGTTTACCCTTATGGATTTGCTGACAGCAGGCGGTGCTGATGTTTCTTATTACGACCCTTATATCCCGACGATCCTGCCCACGCGCGAACATAGCCACTGGACAGGCACCAAGTCGGTAAAGTGGAACCAGAAGACCATCTCACAGTTCGATTTGGTCCTCGTTTCGACGGCTCATAAGGCGGTGAATCACAAACAACTAGCCAAGTGGGCTTCGTGTATTGTGGATACGCGCAACGCCATGTCCGGAATTCCTTGTGCCAAGGACCAGCTTTGGAAGGCTTGAGGTGATTAGGGAACTGGCAATCCTATATTCCCGTGAGGTCTGCTGCCCACGGGCATCCGACTTGCGAGATGGGCCGGAATGGAAACCATTGGTGCTGGAGCAGAGCAGGGGGACGGGCCTAGGAAAAGTTGGGTGCCTTGAGGAACGATTTGGGAGCGAGAACTGACTTCTCGGTTGCTGCCGGATCTTACCAAGCACGCAACCTCAATGAAGCGGAAGCATCTGAAGCCGAATCGGTTTGATACGGCCGTTTAGGCGGCTTCGTCGAGCACGCACGCTTCCGTGCTGGCTTGGGGCATAGGCCGTTTGGCAGCCAAGGCCAGCGAAAGCGCGAAGGCGAACGAAACTGAAAGCCAGACTAGTGCTATGGCAACGATAAACATGACATTTCAACCGCATACCTCGTACCAAGAGGGTTTTCAGGCAAATGCCTGCCTGGTTTGCCTTACGACGGGACGGATCGAGGACAATATGTCCCGAAATGTGGCTTTTGGTTACGTTTTGGAGTGGGCATTTGCATGGAACGGGTGATCAATGGAACACATTCGACCACTCGATGGAACAAATGAAACCCGCCTCTGATCGTAGAGCGTTGCAGAATCGGGCTTTGGAACCGCTGCTTCCAGTTGCCGGGTCTAGCTTGGCCACATCCGGCTTGGTGCCCCGCCGGGGGAATTTCACGTCCACGAAGCTTGGCCGTCGTTACGCAGCGGTTTCCTTGATCGCTGCTTTGCTCTGTGCCGCGGTTGCCCTGGCGCTTGAATTTTCCGCCCGGCCTTATTCGGCCACTATTCGGCTGATGATGAACGAGCTGATGTTTGCCAATCCAGCCGAGGTACATGATTTCATCGGATTGGCATCTTCTCCTGCTTCGCTCGCGGGCGTAGCGCGCAAGCTTCCCAAGGGCATGGTACCTTCTGACATCGGGGCGCGGTGCCGCATTGAGACTTCGGAAGGGGGGGCAGTTCTCAGTCTCGTGGCCGTTTCTTCCAGCCCGAGCGGTACCATTCTTCTAGTGAACGCTTTTGGGGAGCGGGTGCTGGAGTGTTCCGCGGAATGGACCACGCGCCACCGGCAGGATTTGGAAATGCGCATTGCCGGGGCGGAGGAGCGGCTCAAGGAGATCAGCAAACAATTGGGCGCAGTGAGCAAGGGCGTGACTGCTCCGCGCACACGTTCGATCGAGCAGTTAGTGCCGGAGGAAAGCGCGCGGCTGGCAACCAGCATCCGCCTCATCCATAACCAGCTTCGCAGCTTGCGCGTAGAGGAAACGAATCTTTTAAGCCTGGTGGTTCGGGCCAATCCGTCCGTCCGGAAACTGGAGGAAGAACTCAATGTTGCTTTGACGCACTACACGGAGGAACACCCAAAGGTAAGGGAACTCCGCGCTGCTCTGGCCACGCTTCAGAAGCAGGCTGCCGGGGCTTCGGAAGGATTTACCGACTCGCCGGCAGGATTGCGCCTGGTCGAAGTGCGGGTTCGTCGATCCCTCCTTGAGGGTGAATTGGGCGATCTTGAGCAACAAGAAGCCGCCGCCCGTGGGGCCTCGCTCACGCTGGCCGGACGCGAGATGGAATACGCACGTCTTCAAAGCGAGTTTGAACTCCTCAGCCGCCGCCGCGATGAATTGTTGCAGGCCAAAATCCTTGCGTCTGGAAACGCGATGCAACTTTGGCGCGCAGCGGACACGACCCATCTCACGCGCGACTTCGATGCGTTCAAGGCGGCGCGGACGACTTCACTCGCTTCTGTTGTCGGCGCGCTGGCCGGCTTGCTCGTGGTGGGGCTTTCCTCGCGCCGCCGTCGCGTGGAGGATGAGTTCACGTTGGAGGCTGCGACCGATCTCCCCCTTCTGCCTCGACTCGATGCCTTGGAAAAACTCAGTGCGTCCGAGCGGGAGTGCTGGGCCACAGCAACTCTCGCTGCCATGGAGAAGCTTTCGGGCCAGCCAAAAGGTTCCACTCTGGTCTGCGGTGTCACCTCCTCCACCGCTGGCGAGGGCCGTTCCACCTGGATGAACCTTCTGGCGGAAGCCGGAGGACGCCGCGGGAATCGTGTGCTCGTGATTTCCAGGCCGGACTCGCACACAGAAGGCCCTATCTCATCACCGCGGGATCAACGACCGGATTTGACGCCGGTTCTTGCTTCCAATCTCTTCACTCCCGAGGCCAGCCGATCTGATTACCAATCCAACACCCAGGCTGTCGTCCGATTGACGTTTGCACCTAACGCCTCCCATCCGTCCTTCCGCCGCACTTGGGAGCACGCGCTTGCCGCCTGGAGGGATGAGGAAAATGCTTTGATTCTCCTGGAGCTTCCGCCCGCCTCCACTGCGGAAGGACTGCTCTTGGCCTCGGGGATGCCCAATGTTCTCTGGATCTCAGGACTGGGCATAGCCGACGTCAGTCTTACCCGTAAATGTCTGATGAACCTAAGGAATATGAACACACAACTCATTGCCGCCGCGCTAAACAGTTGTCCGCCCACTCGGAAAAAATCTCCATTGCGCGCATGGTTCGCCGCCATATTGCTGGTGGCCGCGTTGATTCCCAATGCAGATGCTGCTGAACCGCCGACTGCCGTCGCCAATTCCAATGCCCTTTCAGGCACCAAGGTCGTCGCGCTGGCTCCGTGGCAGGAGAAGCTCACGCTGGGATCGGGTGACGCCTTCGACATCAGTCTTTATGGCCAGCCGGATACACTGCGCCTGGGCATGGTTGTTGGACCGGATGGGCGAATCAGTTTCCTGCAAGCGGCAGACGTTCAAGCCAGTGGCCTTTCGGTGGAGGAACTGCGCGCCAAGCTGGAAGCCACGCTCGGCAAATTTCATCTGGCTCCCCGCGTCGTCATTGTTCCGACTGCTTTCAACAGCAAGAAATACTTCGTCCTCGGCAATGTGAACCAGCGCGGGACTTATCAGCTTGATCGTCCGACCACGGTGGTGGAAGCAATTGCCAAGGCTCATGGCTTCATAACCACTCCCCAGCAACGAAACAGTCTCATGCTCGCGGATCTGCCCCACGCCTTCCTGATGCGCCGCCAGGCGAACGGGGAGTTCAAGCGCGAATCGGTGGACTTCGAGGCGTTGTTTCTGCACGGTGATCTCAAACAGAACAAGCTGATGGCCCCTGAGGATTACCTCTATTTTCCTCCGCTCGGCCTTCAAGAAGTTTATGTAGTGGGTGAGGTCCGGTTGCCTGGTGCGGTCAACTTCACAAGAGATATATCAACCATTGCGGCCATCGCCGGACGGGGCGGATTCAAAGAGAAGGCCTATCGTGCGCGCGTGCTGGTGGTGCGTGGCAGCCTGCAGAATCCGAAAACTTTTGTCGTGGACACCTCCGCCATCTTGAGCGCGAATTCACCAGATTTCGCCCTGCAACCTCGCGACATTGTTTACGTCGCGCGCAGGCCCTGGGCCAAGGCTGAAGAGCTGCTGGAACTGGCCGTTTCAGATTTCCTCCGCGCCGCCGTTGTTGCGGCCACGGGCAATTACATTGGACCCAACATCACCTACTGATATGAACACACTCAAATTCTCGAGCTTTTTCGCCGCGCTCGTAGCGCTTGCCACGGTCACTGGCTGCAGCACCAAGCTCGGACCGAGCTTTGATCCATTGTCGCCGGCTGGAGCCGCTGGCCGCGGTACAAATGCCTCCGATGCCGAATTTGCCGCTCTGGACACGACGAACAAGATCAATCCGGACTGGCTCAAACCGCCGGCTGAGCCTTTGAAACTCGGTCCCGGCGACGTCATTGAGGTCGAGACGGTTGGAGAAGCGTCATCGCGCGCCACGCTACTTGTGGGTCCGGATGGGAAGGTCTATTACAGCATCCTGCCCGGGCTGTCGGTTTGGGGACTGAGCCTGGCCGAGACAAAGGCGCTGCTTGAGCGGGAGGCCGCCAAGTTAAGCCGACTCAAGCCCGAGCTCTCAGTGAACCTGCGGACGCTCGGGAGTCAGCGCGTCTGGATTCTCGGCTCGGTGGAGAAGCCGGCCGTTTACAATCTGGTGGGTCCCTCCACCCTGCTGGAGGGGATTTCCAGCGCCGGGGGCATCGTGGTCACGCCGGGTGCCGCCAGTGTTTCCTCGGCTGATTTGCAAAGCAGCTTCGTCCTCCGGGATGGCCGCATGCTGCCTGTGGATTTCGAGCGGCTACTCGAGCGAGGGGATCTTTCTCAGAATATTTACCTTCGCCCGGACGATTTTGTGTTTGTCCGCCCGGCGAACAACCCGACGATTTACGTGCTCGGTGCGGTTACTAGCCCCAACATCCTTCCTTACTCCACCGATCTCTCAGTGGCGGCGGCGGTATCGCTGGCTGGTGGAACCATTCCTTTCTCCCACAATTCCAAAGTCGTGGTCGTGCGGGGTGGTTTGAACCGACCCAAGGTGGCCACAGTTGATTATGCAGGCATCATCAAGGGGGAGGCCAGGGACGTTGCTCTCATGCCCGGCGACATCGTCTATGTGCCGTACGTACCTTTCTACAAAGTGGCCCTGTTGGCGGAGCAAATCCTCAATGTGTTCGTTTCCACGGTCGCAGCCAATACGGGCTTGGGCGTGGGAGGCTCAGGAGAAAGCGTCAGCGTTTCGGCAACCTTTGGCAAGTAGGCAAAGCTTGCGGTGGGTTGAACTGGAGCGTGCCCGTTTGAATGCACTCGCGGCGGCCGCCTCTTTCGCCACGTGGGCGTGAGCCAGCCTGGTAACTCATTGCATCATCGTCACCGTGCCCCGCACGCCCGATCCGGAGATCTTTGTGCTGCGGGTGGTGAAAGTGAGCGTGCAGTTGAAGGGTTTGTCCGGCTGGTTATCAAACACCAGACTCAGGGTCGCACCATTGTACTTCGTCCGCACGTACTGATAGGTTCCACCGGTAACCATCGCACCATTCAGATCCTCGATGATGAAACGGTTGGAATCGAAGTGAATCCGGCGGTAGCTCTTCCAGGCAGCAGGCGCGGTTGCCTTGATTCCCACCGCGCGTCCCCCCACGGTAGCTGGCGCGAGGTTGCCTGATTTGATGGCCAGAGCAGCTTTGCTGGTGTATTTGATCACCGAATTGAGCGTCTTGGCGCGATCGAGCAAATCACCCGTGGGTCCAATGTCAGTCAGGAGGGCTTGGGCGGCGATCAAGGCGTTGGTCGCCGCGGTGGTGTAGGTGGATGGCACCAGGGCCAGCAACTGCGTGGACAGCGTCGTCACTGTCAGTTGCAGTTGCAGAGTCAGGTAATCTCCCACCTCACGCCCCTTGACGGACAGCTCCGGGCTGTTCGAGACGCGGCTGGCGTTGGCCACCGCGTAGAAATCCGCTGCCGCCTCCGTGACCGAGGCGGGCAACGAGGCCAGAGCCTTCTTGGCCGCCTTGATTTTAAGGTCATTGCCGCTCCACATCGTGGTCGCCGATTGCAATTCCATGAAGTAGTTGGTCAGGGTCGCTCCGGCGTTGTTCGTTGATTGGATCGTGATCGACACTACTGCAATGCCCGAAACCTGCGCCCCATGAACCGCCCGGTAGGTGAAAGTGTCTTCGCCCGAATAATCTGCCGCCGGCGAATAGAAGAATGATCCGTCCGCATTCAGCAGGACGTCGCCATGTGCGGCTGGAGTCTCGAGCACCGCCTGCAAAGCGCCCCCATTCATCTCAATGTCATTGGCCAGCACGCCGGGCGCGTCCGTTGAGAAGGCTGAGTTCACCTCCACGACGAAACTGTCGTTCGCTGCCACTGGCGGTACGCTCTCCGGTGCGACGGCAATGCTGGCCGTGGCGACCGTGGACGTCGTGACTCCATCCGTGGCATAATAAAAGAAGGTATCCAGGCCCGTGAAATTGGTCTGCGGCACGTAGGTGAATCCGCCATCCATATTCAACGTCAGCGCGCCATGTGTCGTGGGTGTCAGGAGCACCGCGGTGAGTGGATTGCCCGAAATATCATTCATCAGCACGCCGCCACTCGCAGGCACGACGAGCGTCGCATTCTTAAGCGCGACGTAATTGGTATCGTTGTTGGCAAACACCGGGTCGTTTTCCGCAGTCACGGTAATGGTGACAGTGCCATCGGCCGAAGTGAGCCCGCCGTCCGAGGCGCGGTAGGTGAAGGAGTCCGAACCAACATAATTCGTGACCGGCGTGTAATCGAACGATCCGTCAGCATTAAGGGTGAGGGTGCCGTGAGCGGGGCCGGTCACGAGGATGGCCGTCAAGGGACTCCCTTCGACGTCAGTGTCATTCGCCAGCACACCGGGCGACGCAACCTGAAGGTTTTTGTTCTTGCTCACAGAATGCGAATTGTTGGCCGCATTTGGCCGATCGTTTACCGGCGTCACGGTGATGAACACGGTGGCGTTCGCGGAATTGAGTGAGCCGTCCGAGACGCGATAGGTGAAGGAATCGGGCCCGTTGTAATTGGTGGCCGGCACATAATTGAATGAACCATTGCCATTCAGGGCTAACGTACCGTGGGCCGGGCTGGTAATCAGGACGGCCGTGAGTGAGTTGCCGTCCGGGTCCGAGTCATTGGAGAGGATGCCGGGCGCGGAAACGGGCAGCAAGGTGTCTTCGGCGACGGTGTAACTGTCATCGCTCGCAGTTGGAGCTTCATTTAGTCCGCCCACATTAATCGAGACGGTGGCGATGCTGGAATTGAGGGAGCCGTCCGTGACGAAGTAGGTGAAGGAATCGGGCCCGTTGTAATTGGTGGCGGAGCGATAGACGAAGGAGCCGTTGGCGTTGAGGGTCACGGTGCCATGGGCCGGATTGTTCACGAGCGTGACGGTGAGCGGATCGCCATCGGCATCGCTATCGTTGCCCAAGACTCCGGGGGCAGCGATGGAGAGGATGGTGTCTTCGGTGGCAGTGTAGTTGTCGTTGACCGCAACGGGCGCGTCGTTCACAGCGTTAACCGAGATCGAAACGGTGGCGCTGGCGGAGTTAAGGGAGCCATCCGAAGCGCGATAGGTGAAGGAGTCCGGTCCATTGTAGTTGGTCGCCGGCACATAGGTGAAAGAGCCGTTGGCGTTGAGCGTGAGGGTACCGTGAGCCGGGCCAGTGACCAACGATGCGGTCATCGTGCTACCTTCGACATCCGAGTCGCTACCCAGCACTCCGGGTGCATTGACCGTGAGGGTGGTGTCCTCGGTGGTGGAGTAGGAATCGTTGCCAGCCAGGGGGGCGTCATTCACCTCGGTCACGTTGAGTGAAACGGTGGCCACGGCGGAACTGAGCGAACCATCGGACGCGGTGTAGGTGAACGAATCAGGTCCGTTGTAGTTGGTGGCCGGGCGATAGGTGAAGGAGCCGTTGGCGTTGAGCGTGAGCGTGCCATGAGCCGGACTGCCGACCAGCGTGACCGAGAGCGTGTTGCCGTCGGCATCAGTATCGTTGCCCAGCACGCCGGGCGCGCTGACGGTGAGGGTGGTGTCCTCGGCGACGGAATAACTGTCATTGGCCACCACCGGCGCGTCGTTCACCCCGCTGACGGAGATGGAAACGGTGGCGAGGGCCGAATTGAGCGTGCCGTCGGAGGCACGATAGGTGAAGGAATCGGCCCCATTGTAGTTGGTGACGGGCACGTAGATGAAGGAACCGTTGGCGTTGAGAGTGAGAGTGCCGTGGGCCGGGTTGGAGACCAGCACTGCGCTCAGCGTGTCGCCATCGGCATCGGTGTCGTTGGAGAGGATGCCCGCCGCGGCGATGACTAGGGGAGTATTCTCGACCGCGGTGTAAGCATCCGCCGTGGCTACCGGGGCGTCGTTCACGGCATTCACTGTGAGCGTAACGGTGGTGACGGCGGAATTGAGCGAACCATCGGAGGCGCGATAGGTGAAGGAGTCCGGTCCGTAGTAATTGGTGGCTGGGCGATAGGTGAACGAGCCGTTGGCATTGAGCGTGAGCGTGCCGTGGGCCGGGCCGGTCACCAGCGCTGCTGTCAGCGCGGTGCCTTCCGCGTCGGTGTCATTACCCAAAACGCCCGGAGCACCGACCGTGAGTGTTATGTCCTCGGTGGTGAAATAGGTGTCGTCATTGGCCACAGGCGCGTCATTCAGCGCCGTGACATTGATCGACACGGTGGCCACGCCCGAGTTGAGGGAGCCATCCGAGAGGCGATAGGTGAAGGAATCAGGCCCGTTATAATTGGTGGCCGGCACATAATTGAACGAGCCGTTGCCGTTCAGGGTTAACGTACCGTGGGCCGGGCTGCTGACGAGGGTGGCGGTGAGTGAGTTGCCATCAGGGTCAGAATCATTGGCCAGCAGGCCGGGCGCGGTCACGACGAGGGCGGTATCTTCGGTGGTGGAGTAGCTGTCGTTTACAGCCACGGGAGCTTCGTTCACTGCACCTACGTTGAGCGAGACCGTGGCCACACTGGAACTGAGCGAACCATCGGATGCGGTATATGTGAATGAATCTGGTCCGTTGTAATTGGTAGCCGGGCGATAAGTGAATGAGCCGTTGGCATTAAGCGTGAGCGTGCCGTGGGCGGGGCCGCTGACCAGCGCGGCGGTAAGCGAGTTGCCGTCCACGTCGCTGTCGTTGCCCAGGACGCCGGGGGCAGCGATGGAGAGGATGGTGTCTTCGGTGGCGGTGTAAGCATCGTTGAGGGCCACGGGCGCGTCGTTCACAGCGTTAACCGAGATCGAAACGGTGGCGCTGGCGGAGTTAAGGGAGCCATCCGAAGCGCGATAGGTGAAGGAGTCCGGTCCATTGTAGTTGGTCGCCGGCACATAGGTGAAAGAGCCGTTGGCGTTGAGCGTGAGGGTACCGTGAGCCGGGCCAGTGACCAACGATGCGGTCATCGTGCTACCTTCGACATCCGAGTCGCTACCCAGCACTCCGGGTGCATTGACCGTGAGGGTGGTGTCCTCGGTGGTGGAGTAGGAATCGTTGCCAGCCAGGGGGGCGTCATTCACCTCGGTCACGTTGAGTGAAACGGTGGCCACGGCGGAACTGAGCGAACCATCGGACGCGGTGTAGGTGAACGAATCAGGTCCGTTGTAGTTGGTGGCCGGGCGATAGGTGAAGGAGCCGTTGGCGTTGAGCGTGAGCGTGCCATGAGCCGGACTGCCGACCAGCGTGACCGAGAGCGTGTTGCCGTCGGCATCAGTATCGTTGCCCAGCACGCCGGGCGCGCTGACGGTGAGGGTGGTGTCCTCGGCGACGGAATAACTGTCATTGGCCACCACCGGCGCGTCGTTCACCCCGCTGACGGAGATGGAAACGGTGGCGAGGGCCGAATTGAGCGTGCCGTCGGAGGCACGATAGGTGAAGGAATCGGCCCCATTGTAGTTGGTGACGGGCACGTAGATGAAGGAACCGTTGGCGTTGAGAGTGAGAGTGCCGTGGGCCGGGTTGGAGACCAGCACTGCGCTCAGCGTGTCGCCATCGGCATCGGTGTCGTTGGAGAGGATGCCCGCCGCGGCGATGACTAGGGGAGTATTCTCGACCGCGGTGTAAGCATCCGCCGTGGCTACCGGGGCGTCGTTCACGGCATTCACTGTGAGCGTAACGGTGGTGACGGCGGAATTGAGCGAACCATCGGAGGCGCGATAGGTGAAGGAGTCCGGTCCGTAGTAATTGGTGGCTGGGCGATAGGTGAACGAGCCGTTGGCATTGAGCGTGAGCGTGCCGTGGGCCGGGCCGGTCACCAGCGCCGCGGTCAGCGTGGTGCCCTCGGAGTCACTATCGTTCCCCAGCACCCCAGGCGCTGCCACTGTCAGCGTCACATCTTCCGTGACGTTGTAGCTGTCAGCAACGGCGACGGGCGCGTCATTTACCGCCGTGATGGTCAGCGTGACCGTGGCTACGCCCGAGTTCAGCGCGCCGTCCGAGGCGCGATAGGTGAAGAAGTCTCCCCCACTGTAATTCGTAGCGGGAACATACGTGAACGAACCGTCCGAGTTCAGGTTCAGCGTGCCGTGCGCCGGAGCGGTCACGAGCAGGGCGGTGAGCGGATCCCCGTCAGCGTCCGTATCATTGCTCAAGACACCAGGAGCCGTCACCGTAAGTCTTGTATCTTCCGCGGTAGAGTACGATTCGTTCACCACCGTCGGTGCGTCGTTCACTGGGCTGACCGTGATTGAAACTGTGGTGTTGGCTGAGTTGAGCGAGCCGTCCGAGGCGCGGTAAACGAAGGAATCCGGGCCGTTGTAATTCGTGACTGCGCGATAAGTGAAAGAGCCGTTGGCATTCAAAGTTAACGTGCCGTGTGCGGGCGCGGTCACCAGGGCGGCGGTCAGGGCGCTGCCTTCGGGATCCGTGTCGTTGGAGAGCACGCCCGGCGAGACCACGGTGAGCGTGCTGTCCTCATTGGCGGTGTAGGCATCGGCCACGGCGACGGGAGCATCGTTAGCTGCCGTGATGGTGAGGGCGACAGTTGCGGGCGCAGAGTTGAGCGAACCGTCCGAAGCTCGATAGCTGAAAGAATCCACGCCGTTGTAGTTCGCGTCCGGCACATAGGAAAAGGAACCATCGGTGTTGAGCGTGACCGTGCCGTGGGCCGGGCTGCTGACCAGCAGGGCGATGAGCGCGTCGCCATCCACATCCCCGTCGTTGCCCAAGACGCCAGGCGCAGGAACCGTGAGCGTGGTGTCTTCGGCCACCGAGTAAGAATTGTTCGTGGCCAGCGGCGCGTCGTTGACCGGATTGATGGTCAGGGTCACGGTGGCGACCGCCGAGGTGAGCGACAAATCCCTGGTCCGGTAGGTGAAGGAAACCTGGCCGTTGAAATTGGTCGCGGGCAAGTAGGTGAACGAGCCGTTAGTGTTGAAGGTGAGGGCGCCGGATGCGGGACTAGTTACGAGCAGAGCGAAAAGCGTGCTGCCATCCACGTCCGTGTCATTGCCCAGAACGCCCGGAACCGCCACGGTGAGCAGCGTGTCCTCAGTCCCAGTAAAAGCATCATTGACCGCCACCGGCGCCTCGTTGACTCCGGCAATATTGATTGTGACCGTGACTACCTCAGAGTCGAGCGTTCCGTCGGTGGCGAAGTAGTTGAAGGAATCCGCCCCGCTATAGTTGGTGGCTGGCACGTAAACGAAGGAACCATTGGGATTCAGCGTGAGTGTGCCGTGGCTCGGCTCATCCAAGAGCAACGCCGTGATGGTGTTGCCATCGGGGTCGGAATCGTTGCCCAGCACGCCTGGCGCGGCAATCGTCAGAGTGGTGTCTTCCGTTGCGTTGTAGGCTTCGGCCACCGCCACCGGAGCGTCGTTCACCGGCGTGATGGTCAGGGCGACCGTTGCCGGGACAGAGTTCAACACACCGTCCGAGGCGCGGTAGGTGAAGGAATCAGCACCGTTATAATTGGTGGCCGGGCGATAGGTGAAAGAGCCGTTGGCATTCACCGTCAGCGTTCCATGGGTCGGGCCGGTGACAAGAACCGCCGTCAATGTATTTCCATCCGTGTCCGTGTCGTTACCAAGCAAGCCCGGCGCGGTGACGGAGAGCGTGGTGTCCTCGGCCACTGTGTAACTATCATTCACTGCGACAGGCGCATCGTTTGCGCCGCTCACCGTGATCGACACGGTCGCGACGGCGGAATTCAGCGCGCCATCGGAGGCGCGGTAGGTAAAGGAATCAGGCCCCGTATAATTGGTGACCGCGCGATAAGTGAATGAGCCATTGGCGTTCAGTGTGAGTGTGCCGTTGGCCGGTCCGCTGACCAGAGCCGCCGTGAGGGCAGTCCCTTCGACATCGGTGTCATTGCTTAACACGCCGGGGGCCGCTACGGACAGCGTGGTGTCTTCCGTCGCTGTATAATTATCATTGACCGCGACGGGCGTGTCGTTCACCGCCGTGACCGTGAGCGAAACAGTGACTGCGGCTGAGTTGGCCGTGCCGTCTGAGGCGCGGTAAACGAAGGAATCCGGGCCGTTGTAATTGGCGGCGGGCACATAATTAAACGAGCCGTTGGCGTTCAGCGTGAGCGTGCCGTGAGTTGGCCCTGTAACCAAGGTTGCAGTCAATGAGTCGCCGTCCGCATCGGAGTCGTTACCCAGCACGCCCGGTGCAGTCACGGAAAGGATAGTGTCTTCGGCTGTGGAATAGGCATCGCTGGCGGCGAACGGAGCGTCGTTCACGGCATTCACTGTGATCGTCACGGTGGCGAGGCCTGAACTCGTCAACCCATCAGAGGCGCGGTAGGTGAACGAATCCGGACCGCTGAAGTTTGCGGCAGCGCGATAAGTGAACGAGCCGTTGGCGTTCAGAGTCAGGGTGCCATGCGAGGGACCGGCCACCAGAATGGCGCTCAACGGATCATTCTCGGCATCGGCATCGTTGACCAGCACGCCCGCAGCGTTGACGGTGAGCGTGGTGTCTTCGGCGATGGTATATGAATCATTTGCGACCACCGGGGCACTATTTGAACCAGAGGCGAGGAAGGAAATCTCCAGGGAGAAATCGCTCTCGAGTTGTGAGGCATTTACGGCCGTGACGGCGAAGAAGTAATTGGTGCGCGGGATCAGATTGCTGATTTGGAGAAACGTTTGCGACCCCGCATTCAGGACAGTGGTGTAAACGCGGCTCTGTGTGCCGACGTAAACTTTATACTGCACGATGTCTGGTTCCGGATTTGGATCCCATTCCAACCGCAAGGCCGTGGCGGCGAAGGTGCCGGTCGTGGCAAAGCATAAAATGAGCGTGACAAGACCAGCTACCCGCTGGGCGAAACGTGCTGCGATTTTCGCGAGGCCTCCTGAATTAATGTTCCGACTTAACATGTCTGGACGGCGCTCACGCAGCAATCGTGCCGAGAAGATGGAAACGTTCAAATTCCTCTGAATATCGCTGCGTGAATGGTGGGCTCACAGGTTTCCGTGATCGTCGATCCGGCAGGTTGCCCTGCGCGCAACGACATAAATCAGGACGGGTGGCCTCTGGGCAGTTGTCCATCGATGATACACAACCAGCCAAAACTGACTGCGGCGGAAGAAATCTGACTGATGGCAAGAAAAGCCCTGAATATACGGGTTATTTGCTGCTTGCGGCCCCGCCTCGCCGGTCTAATCTCAGGGCGGAGGTACGGGAATTACCGAGCAGCTGTACAGTGGTTTCGGTTCGCCCAATTTGTTGACGCACCCATACCCCTTTGTTAGAAAAAAGGACGCACGCCATCCCCGTGCACGCACCCCCAAAAGGGGGGCTGAGCGGGGGTTGATCGAAAACTTAATCGAATCTTGGTTCGCAGGGTCGCATGGAGAATAACAACAGACAGAAATATTTGCCCTTATGGAAGCGGGGGCTCGATTTTGCGTGCATCGTGCTGGCACTGCCCGCGGTTCTCCCCCTCATGGCAGTGATCGCGCTGGCCATACGTGTGTGCTCGAAGGGGCCGGTGCTTTTCCGCCAGGAGCGCATTGGTTTGTTGGGCCAGCCCTTCATTTGTTTCAAGTTCCGGACGATGAAGGTTGAAGCTGAGACGCAAAGCCATCAGGCGCATCTGGAAAAACTGATCAACTCGACGGCGCCGATGACAAAACTAGACGGTGCGGATCCCCGCATTATACGCATAGGGCTTTTGCTTCGGGCTTCGGGCATGGACGAGCTTCCACAATTAATTAACGTTTTGCGGGGCGAGATGAGCCTGGTTGGACCCCGTCCTTGCATCCGGTATGAGTACGAGCGGTTTCGTCCACGGGATCGTGAGCGATTCAACGCGGTGCCAGGCCTGACCGGCCTCTGGCAGGTTAGCGGCAAGAACTCAACCACCTTCCAGCAGATGATCGACCTCGACATCGAATACACGCGGACGGTTTCGTTTTGGGGAGATGTGAAAATCCTGCTCCGCACCTTTCCGATGATATTTGGCCAGGCGCTCAAGGTGGCCAAGGGGAAGGGATCTGGAAACAAGCGCAATGGTGGATCCGACAAGCAGAACAAGCCGGTATTGCGGCTTCATGTCGAGGCGCACAGCCAGAAGCACAACACCGTTGGGTCATCCTTATGAAAGCCGATATAAACATTGGAGTGGTGGGCTGTGGTTATTGGGGGCCGAACCTCCTGCGTAATTTTCGCACTCTGGCGGACTGCAACACCAAGGTGATTTGCGACTTGGATATCAAGCGCTTGAATCACATGAAGTCGCTGCATCCCGACATCGAACTTTGTACCCGCTTCGAGGATCTGATTGCCAGGAAGGACATCAACGCCCTGGTCGTGGCCACTGCGGCTCACACTCATTACGCCATGGCCAAACAGAGCCTGATGGCGGGCAAGCACACCTTCATCGAGAAACCCATGGCCACCTCTTCCGCCGAGTGCGAGGAGTTGGTGCAACTCGCCGCCGACAAAGGGCTGACTTTGATGGTGGGCCATACCTTCCTTTACTCCGCCCCCGTGCGGAAAATCCGCGACATCGTCAGGGCAGGCGATATTGGTGACATTCGTTATATCAGCGCGCGCCGGTTGAACCTTGGCCTCTTTCAGAAGAACATCAACGTGGCGTGGGATTTGTCGCCCCATGACATTTCCATTATCCTTTATATCATGGACAGCTCGCCCCAGCGCGTGAACTGCTATGGCAACTCCCACGTCACCAAGGGGATCGAGGACGTGACCAACATGTGCCTGACGTTCAAGAACGGGATGTTCGCCACCATCCAGAGCAGCTGGCTGGATCCCAGGAAAGTGCGTGAAATGACCATCGTCGGCTCACGACGCATGATCGTTTATGACGATGTGCAACCGTTGGAAAAAATCCGCATTTACGACACCCGCGTCGAGACGCCGCCCCACTATGACACCTTCGCCGAATTCCAGTACTCGTATCATTATGGCGACAGTTATATTCCTTATGTCAAACAAGAGGAGCCGTTGAAGGTGGAGTGCCAGCATTTCCTCGATTGCATCCGCTCGGGCCAGGCGCCCTTGACCAACGGCCGGCACGGGACGGAGGTTGTTAGAATCCTTGAGGCTTCTTCACAATCCATCCGCGAGAATGGCGCTGGTATTTTGCTTCCAGACAAAGATGCTCATCCGGTCCAAAACGGCAAATCCGGTGCCAATGGCAAATCAAGCCGTCGCCCCAAAGCCGCCGGGAGGATGATCGCAGCGTGAGCCATCAGGACAAGCCTCTCTGCTTGATCAAAGACGACGTCAAGCTGGGCAGGAACGTTCGCTTTTTCGGATTCGTCAATCTTTACGGCTGTGTCATCGGGGACGATACGCGCATCGGCACCTTTGTTGAAATTCAGAAAGGTTCAAAAATTGGCAACTCCTGCAAGATTTCCAGCCATACCTTCATTTGCGAAGGCGTCACGATCGAGGACGAGGTATTTCTCGGGCACGGTGTGATGTTCACCAACGACCGGTTTCCGCGGGCCACCAGCGCGGGTGGAGTCCCCCAATCCGAGGCGGATTGGGCCGTGGTTCCGACCGTGGTGAAACGAGGCGCCTCGATCGGCTCGAACGCCACGCTGCTTTGTGGCATCACCGTGGGCGAGGATGCCATCGTTGGTGCTGGCAGCGTCGTGACCAAGGACGTTCCGCCCCGCACCGTGGTGGCGGGCAATCCCGCCCGCATTCTCAAGAAAGTTCCGGACAGAAAATAACATGCAAATCCCATTCCTTAATCTCCGTGCCCAGCACGATCCGTTGCGTCGCGAACTGCTCGCGGCGATTGAGCAAGTCATTGACTCCAGCGCCTTCGCGGGCGGTTCCTTTGTCGAAAAGTTCGAGGTTGACTTCGCCGCGTTCTGCGGCGCGGCTCATTCGATCGGCCTGGGTAACGGCACCGATGCGCTCTGGTTGAGCTTGCTGGCTCTCGGGGTTGGTGCCGGTGATGAAGTCATCACGGTGCCGAGCACTTTCATGGCGACGGCGGAGGCGATCACCTATACCGGGGCCAAGCCTGTGTTCGTGGACATCGAGGAGCAGACTTATACGATGGACCCGGTCGCTTTGGAGCAGGCCATTACACCCCGCACGAAAGCCATCATACCGGTTCATCTGTTCGGCCAGGTGGCGGACATGGATCCGATCATTGAGATCGCACAGCGCCATGGAATTCCGGTGGTGGAAGACGCCTGTCAAGCCCACGGTGCGGAATACAAGGGCCGGCATGCGGGCACCATCGGCGCCACGGGTTGCTTTAGCTTTTATCCGGGCAAGAACCTGGGCGCGCTGGGTGAAGCGGGAGGGGTTGTCACCAACGACAAGCAATTGAACCAGGCCATCCGGACGCTCCGCGACCACGGCCAGAGCCAGAAGTATCACCACACCATGGTGGGCTGGAATGCCCGGATGGACGGAATTCAGGGCGCGGCATTGCAGATCAAATTGCGCAAGCTTGCGGAGGGCAATGAAGCCCGACGCCGCAATGCGAAGCTATACAACGACCTGCTGGCTGGCGTCGAGGGGCTGCGCCTGCCAGTCGAGGCGGCCGGCCGCAAGCATGTTTACCATGTCTACGCGGTGCGCGTTCAACCGCGCGATGAATTGCTGCGCGCATTGGGCGCCAAGGGCATTCACTGCGGGATTCATTATCCGATTCCGGTTCATTTGCAGGAGGCCTACCGCTCCTTGGGACTGGGCCGTGGTTCGTTCCCGGTGGCAGAGCGCTGCGCTCTGGAATTTCTTTCCCTGCCCATGTTCCCAGAATTGACCGCGGAACAGATTGAGCGAGTGGCGGCGGAAGTGCAGGGCTTTTTGCGGATGCAAAAGGCGGCATGACCGGTTCAGCGTCAAGGCGTCGCTTTTGAAAAGGCGCGGTTCGAGGTCAGAGGATTCCTGATCTTAAACGGGCTGGCCGGTCTTACACTGATGCAGAGGATGATTCGCTTGAAGATGGCACATGAATCTGCTGGATTGATTGTAAGGCCGGGGAAAATGAAGTCCAAGGCATGAGTTGAAACGCCGTGAGCGACCAGGAAACAGTAACAGAGCAGCAGCCAGCCGGTTTCAGCATCGGGTTCGTCTGGTTTGTGCTCTTCCGGCGTTTGCGGTTGGTGGTGGCGGCGGCCATCCTCGGCGTCCTCGCAGCGGGTGCGGTCTATTTGCTCAAGAAGCCCGTCTATCGCTCAACTGGGTCGTTGATGGTTCCCTATGTGCTGGATGCGGGCGCTCCAACGCCGGGCAATCCGGAGCGCATTCGCCTCAGCACTAGCGGCGATACGCTGATCAACTCCGAAGTCCGGGTGTTGCGCAGCTTCGACCTCTGCGAAAAGGTCGCCCGTAGCGTCGGCCCCGAAAGGCTCGCTCCTGGAGCGCCCGCCGCAACCCGCCTTATGGATGCCGCCTCCGTGATTCTCAAGAGCTTGAACGTCGAGGTGGTGCCCAAGACCATCACCATTGAGGTGATCTTCGAACATTCGGACTCCTCGGTGGTGCAGCCGGTGCTGGAAAACCTGTTTGAGCGGTACTTCGAACGTCACTTCGAGATTCATCTGGGTGGCGGTTCGGAGACGAACCTGCTCCAGCGGCAGAAGGATTCGCGTGCCAGGCTGGAGATTCTGGACAAGACGCTCAACGAGTTGAAGACCCAGGCTGGAGTTATCGGGTCCCTGGAGGAGACGAAGAAGGGTTACGCGGTGAAGATCAACAAGCTTGAATCGGAACTCGTGGAGGCCAAGTCGGAGCTAGGTTTCCAAAACGCGCTCTTCAATGGCCCCGGTGAAAACAAGCCGTCCAACGCGGTTCCGGCGGTGGTCGATCGAGTTCCGGAAGACGTGATGCTGGAGTTCAAGAAAATCAGCTACGAATTGGAGTTTTTGCGGGCCGAGGAGTTCAAGGCGCGCAACACTCATTTTTTTACCGACGAGCATCCGACAGTTGTGAAATACCGGGAACTGATCGCCACCAACCTCGTTTGGAAGCAAAAGTTGCTGAAGCTCTATCCCATGCTTGAGGCCGTGGCTGTCCCTTCGGCCAGCCCCGGAGTAGCTGCGACCACGGTGTTTACCGAAATGGACAAGCGCGCGGCTTACGCAGCCAAAGTCGAAGTGCTATCCGCCAATTTGGTCCTCGAAAAAACCAACGCCTTCAGGCTCCAGCAACTGGAGCCTCAGATCGCCGAGGCCCAACGGCAGCGCGACAGCGAAGAGTCGGTTCTTAAGCAAATTTCCATTGCTCTTGAGCGCAAGCGTTACAACACCACCGACGGTTCATCTAACGCCAACATCAGCGTTGCGCAGGCTCCGACTCCCGCCACGAAGGTGGCCGGCAAGCGGTTGAAGACCATGGGCATGGTCTTTGCCGGGTTGTTCGGGGCGGGGCTGGCTTTCGCGTTTTTCCTCGAGATATTCGTGGACCGGACGGTGAAGCGTCCTTCCGAGATCGAGCCGAATTTCAAGCTGCCCTTGCTCATGGCAGTCCCGGCCATGCACGATTCTCCAAATACCGCCTCGAAGGGCCAACCCGGCGCGCCGGCCGGCGCCAGGGCGCTGGTTCCGGCCAGCGATTCCTTTGTTCCGGCCTGGTCTCCCCTGCATTTTATCCATCCCTACACCGACGCATTGAGCAATCGAGTGGCGATGTATTTCGAGTTCGTCAAGCGCAAACCCAAGCTGGTCGGGGTCACGTCCTGCACGGATGGTGCAGGCGTGAGTTCCATTGCCGAGGGATTGGCGGCGGCGCTCTCCGAGTCGGGCGATGGGCGCATTCTGATTGTCGACATGCACCGGGGGCAGGGCAGCACGCAGACATTCTTCCAAGGCAAGCCGGTCGCCGAATCTCCGCAACTGCTCAACGGGGAAAACTCGAACGGCGGCTCGGGCGACCAGATTATCGCCGCCACGATCGGGGAAGGCGGCAACCGCACTTTGCCCACCGGGCTCAAGCACCTGCTGCCCAAGCTCAAGGCCAGCGACTACGACTACATCATTTTCGACATGCCCAAGATTTCCATGGCCAGCATGTCGCTGCGCCTCTCTGCGCTGCTCGATCTGACCGTGCTGGTGGTGGAATCTGAGAAGGTGCAGAGCGATCTGTTGAAGCGGAACTGCGCCATGCTGACGGAATCGGGGGCCAAGGTAGGGGTGGTCATGAACAAGGTTCACAAGTACGTCCCCGAATGGCTGCATTCTGAAGTGTGAGCGCGGTCGGCGCTGCTGGCAGAGCAAATGTCCAGGGATTTTTGCCGGACTGGAGAAGGCCTTGAGGCCTGTCCTCGGATTGGCTCGCTGGTCATGCGCTCGTCTCCCGAAAGATTTTTGCGGTGGGGTGCCACGCACGGCAGTTCGTGGCGATGTATGCAGGAAATGACAACCGTTCGGACAATCGATTCCAGCGACTGCGAATCGACGGGGACGAAGTCCGCCCACGTGGCATAAGGGTTAGACTTAGCGCCGAGGTTCGTGCAGACATCTTGAATTTTAAGTTAAGCAGGCACGCAGTTTTTCAGCGCGAGGTCCGGTAGAAAAACAGAATGAAAATTGTCAGCATTGTGGGAGCGAGGCCGCAGTTCATCAAGGCGGCCGCGGTCAGTCGGGAGTTGCGCAAGCATCACAAGGAACTGCTCGTTCATACCGGGCAGCATTATGATTACGCCATGTCGGGCGTGTTCTTTGACGGACTGGAGATTCCGGCGCCCGACTTCAATCTCGGAGTCGGCTCCGGGACCCACGGTGCCCAGACCGGTGCCATGCTGCGCACAGTCGAGGAAGTCGTGATTCAAGAGAAGCCGGATTGGGTTTTGATTTACGGCGACACCAACTCCACCCTGGCTGGCGCCCTCGCTGCATCGAAGCTGCACATCCCGGTGGTGCATGTAGAGGCTGGCCTGCGCAGTTTCAACCGCCGTATGCCGGAGGAAGTGAACCGCGTCATTGCGGATCATCTCTCCGCATTGCTGCTCTGCCCCAGCTCGACGGCGATTACAAATCTCGAGGCTGAGGGCATCACCAAGGGCGTCCATCTCGTCGGGGATGTGATGCTCGACGTGCTGAACTGGGCGAAGGAACGCTCCGCACCCAAAGCGCCCGAGACATTAAATCGCCTGGGGCTGAAGAAGAATGGCTACCTCATGGCCACCGTTCATCGCAGCGAGAACACGGATGATCCGCACCGACTGCTCAACATTCTAAGCGCCTTCAACACTCTGGAAGAGCCGGTGCTGTTTCCCGCGCACCCGCGGTTTCGCAAAGTGCTCGCCGAGAGCGGTCATCAGCTTAAATCCCACATCAAGCTCATTGAGCCACTGGGCTACTTTGACATGGTGACCCTGACTCATTCGGCGCGATTGGTCCTGACCGACTCCGGTGGCTTGCAAAAGGAGGCTTACTGGCTGGGAGTGCCGTGTGTCACGTTGCGGGACGAGACCGAATGGGTGGAGACCGTCGAGTCTGGCTGGAACAAGCTCGCAGGCTTTGACCGCGACGCCATTGTGGAGACCATTCGCACCTTCACGCCGCCGTCAAAACGCCCCGCGCTTTATGGTGAAGGCTGCGTGTCCGCGAAGTGCGTGGCGTTGCTGAAGTAACGACTCAGGATTTCTCAACGACAAGACGATGAGTTAGCGGAACAACCGGCCATCGCGCCGGGGGAAAGAGACGACAATGCAGAATCAATCAAACAGCCAGGGAGTGAACGTGGCCGCGATCGGAATGGGCTACTGGGGCAAGAACCTCGTGCGCAACTTTCACGAACTGGGCGCGCTCTCGGTCATCTGTGACTCGCGCGAGCTGGTCGAGACTGAGAACAAGGCGGCCTACAGTAACGTGCGCTTTGTCCGCGAATACAAGCAGGTGCTCTCCGATTCTTCGATTCAGGCTGTTGCGCTATCCACCCCTGCAGTCACTCATTACGAAATGGCCAAAGCAGCGCTTGAAGCGGGCAAGGATGTTTACGTGGAGAAGCCGCTCGCCATCGAAGTGAAGCAGGGCCGGGAATTGGTCGAACTGGCCGAGGCCCGCGGTCGTGTGCTGATGGTCGGCCACATCCTTCGCTATCATCCCGCGGTCATAAAACTGCAGGAACTGATCCAGAAGGGAGAGCTTGGCAAGATTCACTACCTCTACTCGAATCGTCTCAACATCGGAAAAATCCGCACCGAGGAAAACATTCTCTGGAGCTTCGCCCCTCATGACATCTCGGTCATGCTCTCGTTGCTCAACGAAGTTCCGACCCGCGTCACCTGCCAGGGTGGGGCCTATCTCAGCGCACAGATTTACGACGTGACGATGAGCCAGTTCAGTTTCCCGAGCGGCGTGCAGGCGCATATCTACGTGAGCTGGCTCCACCCGGTGAAGGAGCAGCGCCTTGTGGTCGTCGGCTCGGACAAGATGGCCGTATTCGATGACACCATTGACGAGAAGCTCGTTCTCTACCCCCACAAGGTGGAGTGGAAGAACCGCATCCCGACGGCCATCAAGGCCAAAGGCGAAGTGGTCGCGCTCGACAAGGGCGAACCACTTAAGGCTGAGTGCCAGCATTTCATCGACAGCGTGCGCTCGCGCAAGACGCCGCTTACCGACGGTCGTGAAGGTCTGCGCGTACTCAACGTTCTCGATGCCTGTCAGCGTTCCTTGCTGAACCAGGGTATCGCGGCCGAACTCGATTCTGATGGTGGGGAAAAGAAAGCAGCCACGCCCTACTTCGCGCATCCTACTGCCTGTGTGGACGCCGGTTCCGAACTCGGCGCGGGCACCAAGGTTTGGCATTTTGCCCACATTATGAAGGGCGCGAAGCTCGGCGAGCGCTGCGTTATCGGCCAGAACGTGAACATTGACGGAGGCACGACCATCGGGAACAACGTCAAGATTCAGAACAACGTCTCGGTTTATACCGGAACAATCATCGAGGACGACGTGTTCCTCGGCCCATCCTGCGTGCTGACGAACGTGACCAACCCGCGCTCGCAAGTGAATCGCCATTCGCTTTACGAAACCACCCGCATCAAGCGCGGCGCAACCATCGGCGCGAACTCGACTATTGTTTGCGGCACAACCATCGGTCGATATGCCTTCATCGGCGCGGGCGCAGTGGTGACAAAAGATGTTCCCGACTACGCGCTCGTCGTTGGCAATCCCGCCAAGCAGGTCGGCTGGATGAGCCGCCACGGCCATAAGCTGCACGCCGGCACGGACGGCATCATGAAGTGCCCCGAGACCGGCTACCGCTACCAGGAAGTGAAGAAAGGCGTGCTGCGTTGCCTGGATTTGGATGAAGAAGCAAAGCTGCCGGCCGAATTGAGCCGCGGCACGGTATCTTACGGAGAATTGAAAAACACAGGAGTGAATCGATGAATGTTCCCTTGCTCGATCTGAAAGCGCAGTACCGCACCATCAAGGCGGAAATCGACGCCGCAGTGGCCGAGGTCATGGAGTCCCAGCACTTCATCCTCGGGCCGAAGGTGGTCGAATGCGAAAAGGCCATCGCCAAATACTCGGGCGCGGCCCATGGCGTTGGGGTTTCCTCGGGCAGCGACGCGCTGATCATATGTCTCATGGCCGAGGGCATTGGGCCGGGCGATGAAGTCATCACCACGCCCTACACGTTCTTCGCCACGGCGGGCGCCATCGCGCGCCTTGGCGCGAAGCCTGTATTCGTGGATATCGATCCCACGACCTACAATCTCGACCCGTCGCAAATCGAAGCCAAAATCACGCCGCGCACGAAGGTCATCATCCCTGTGCATCTCTACGGCCAGATGGCCGACATGGACGGCGTGATGGCCGTGGCCAACAAGCACAAGCTCGTCGTCATCGAGGACGGCGCGCAGGCCATCGGCGCGGAGGACAAGGGCCGCCGGGCCGGTTCCATCGGCCACTACGGCTGCCTCTCGTTCTTCCCTTCGAAGAACCTCGGCTGCGCCGGCGATGGCGGCATGGTCGTGACCAACGACGCCGCGCGCGCGGAGAAGCTCGCGTTGCTGCGCGCTCACGGCTCGAAGCCGAAGTATTATCACAAGGTCATCGGCGGCAATTTTCGCCTCGACTCACTCCAGGCTGCCATCGTCTCGGTGAAGCTGCGCCATCTCGACAAGTGGACCACCGCGCGCCAGCAGAACGCCGCGCGTTACGACGAGCTCTTCGCCGAGTCCGGCCTCCGCATCGCCGACAGCTCGCAATTCGCGAAGCGCGGCTACAACGGCGTGGACCTCTACCTGCCGAAGACCTCGGCCAACCGCCACATCTTCAATCAATACATCATCCGCTCCTCGCGCCGCGACGCGCTGAAGAACGCGATGGAGAAGGCCGGCATCGCCACGGAGATTTACTACCCGGTGCCGATGCACTCGCAGGAATGCTTCGCTTACCTCGGCCAGGGCAAGGGCACGTTCCCGCACAGCGAAAGCGCGGCCCTGGAAACGGTCGCGCTGCCGGTTTATCCCGAGCTGGAGGAAGCGCAGGCCCGCCACGTCGTGCAAACGGTCTGCGATTTCTTCAAGCAGCCGGCGGTGAAAGCCCAGCCAGTAATGGCATAGCTCGCAGATTCGACTTCAAGTGATTGGCGTCATCGCCAGAGCGGACGAAACCTCGGTCGTCGAGGAATTCTTCCAGTTGTTCAAGACCCCGTGGGAGTTTTACCGCGCGGACCGTTCGTATGACGTAGTCATCGCGGCCGGCGATCAAGTCCCCAAAGTGGACGCGCGGCTCCTGCTGGTCTTTGGCTCGGAACTCACCCCCTGGGATCGCAGAGCGAAGATTGCCGGGCGCCCAAAGGAAAACGGCGCTGCGGTTGATTTCCACCATCATTCCGTGCCGCTCTATGGGCGTGCGGTCATGTTCGTCGGCAGCCGCAAGGATGCCATCTGCTTCGCGGGCGGCTCGGACATCGCCGGGGTGCGGATTCAAACCGAAGGGCCGAATGTCGTGCGCCTCGGCTACGATTTGTTCCAGGAAGCGCGCTTCCTCCTTTCCACCGGCCAACACGTCGAGCACGCGTTAGTGCCCGCGCTTGATTTGCACATCGCGATGCTGCGCGAGTGGATTCTAAGCGCGGGAATTTCCTTCGTGGAAATTCCGCCCGTGCCCGCAGGCAAGGACTTCATCGTCTCGCTCACGCACGACATCGACTTCATTGGCATACGCCAGCACAAATTTGATCACACGATGTGGGGCTTCCTCTACCGCTCGACCGCCGGCTCGCTCATCGAAGTGGCGAAAGGCCGCATGTCGGTCGGCAAGCTGTTGAAAGTCTGGCGATCGGCGGCTTCGTTGCCGTTCGTTTATCTGGGCTGGGCAAAGGATTTCTGGATTCCGTTTGACTGGTATCTCGAAGTCGAGAAGGGCCTGCCCGCGACCTACTACCTGATTCCTTTCAAGCGTCGCAACGGCGACAACGTGAAGGCCGCGCACGTCGAACGCCGCGGCACCGCTTACGACATTACCGACATGCCGGAGTGGGCGGCGAAGCTGCGCGAGGCCGGCTGCGAATTGGGCGTCCACGGCATCGACGCCTGGTGCAACGTCATGAAGGGCCGCGAGGAATTGCGCCGCGTGTCCGCCGTGACCGGCGAGAAGAAAGTCGGCATCCGCATGCATTGGCTGCTGCGCGACGAGAACACCTTCCGCACGCTCGAGGAATCCGGCTACGACTACGACTCGACCATCGGCTTCAACGAAACGCCTGGTTATCGCAGCGGCACTTCGCAGGCCTTTCGCCCGCTCGGTTCAGGCACGTTGATGGAACTGCCCATGCACATCCAGGACGGCGCGCTCTTTTACCCCAAGCGCCTGGGACTGACCGACGCCACGGCGTGGAAGATGTGCGAAGGCATGATGGAGAATGCGCAGAAGCTTGGTGGCGTGCTGACCTTGCTCTGGCACGACCGCAGCCACGGCCCGGAACGTTTCTGGGGCGAGTTCTACGCGCGGCTCGTGAAGCATCTACGCTCCCTGAATGTCTGGTTCGCGTCCGGCGCGCAAGCTGTAAGCTGGTTCCGCCGCCGTCGTGAAGTGAGTTTTGAAACTGCGCCGGCCGTTGAAGGCAGGGCGACTATTTGTTTGCGCAAGTGCGTGGAGAAATTGCAACCCGCCATGACCGTTCGCATTCACCGCCCGCAAGCCGCCGGCCAGCCCCATCGCGAAGACCTCGTGTGGACGGGTGAAGATGATTTGAAGATTTCCTTGGAGCACGCGTTGGAGGAAGCCGTCACGACATGAAAGCTGTTTGCATCCTGGTCCAGAACCACTACGAGATCGATATTCGCGTCCGCCGCAAGGCCGAGGCGCTGGTCGCGGCCGGTTACACCGTCGACGTGCTGGCGCTGGAGTCGTCGTTCTCGAAGTCCAAACGCTTCACGCTCTGCGGCGTGAACGTGGAGACCATCGGGCTGGGGAAGAAGCGCGGCTCGTTGCTGCGCTACTTCTATGAGTATGCCGCCTTCCTCATCTGGTGCCTTTACAAGCTTACCGTCCGCATGGGCCTGCAGGGTCGTCATTATACGGTGGTGGATGTGAACAACCTGCCGGACTTCCTTTCCAGCACAGTGGGATCCGAAGCTTGGAATTCACGTGACTTGAAGTCGCGGCC
>JADMIO011246893.1_pt1 | contig 34881 bp, 35 predicted proteins | sample 8958161 | NCBI WGS metagenome assembly JADMIO01 (sample SAMN16585339, study PRJNA669376) | soil metagenome | isolation source: Crop rotation soil | place: USA: Cullars Rotation, Alabama | collected 2011
TACCTGTTTCAGTCCGGCGCGCCCTCGCAAATCGATTTGTTCGATCACAAGCCTAACCTGCGGAATCTTCAGGCCAGCGAATTGCCCGGTTCAGTGCGAATGGGCCAGCGGTTGACCGCCATGACTTCGACGCAGGATCGCTTCCCCATTGCCGCTCCGAAGTTCAAGTTCGCCCAACATGGCAGGAGCGGCGCATGGTTGAGCGAATTGCTCCCGCACACGGCTCAGGTGGCTGATGATTTGTGTTTCATTAAGTCCATGCACCGAGGCGATCAATCATGACCCGGCGATCACTTTCTTCCAGACGGGTGCGCAACTGGCTGGACGGCCCAGCATCGGCGCATGGCTTTCCTACGGCCTGGGTAGCGAGAATTCTGACCTGCCGGCTTTCGTGGCTTTGGTCTCGAACGGCAGTGGCAATCCCAACGATCAGCCCTTGTACGACCGGCTTTGGGGCAGCGGCTTCCTGCCGACCCGATATCAAGGGACTAAATTCCGGTCTGGCGGCGAACCTGTTCTCTTTTTGTCCAATCCTGCCGGGCTGGATGATGGCACTCGAAGACGGATGCTCGACGATCTGGCCAGATTGAATGCGATGCAATTCGAAGAGGTGGGTGACCCTGAAATAACGAGGCGGATCGCGCAATACGAGCTGGCTTATCGCATGCAAACAGCGGTGCCGGAATTGGCCAATACCTCCGGTGAACCCCAGCATATCTTTGATTTGTATGGCCCTGAGTCCCGGAAACCAGGGACATTTGCCGCTAATTGTCTGCTCGCTCGCCGCCTTGCCGAGCGGGGCGTCCGTTTCATTCAGCTCTTCCATCGCGGTTGGGATCAGCATACGAATCTGCCTAAACAGATTGCCGGTCAAGCGGGAGATACAGACCAGGCTTCCGCCGCGCTAATTACGGATTTAAAGCAACGCGGGCTGCTCGATGACACGCTCGTGATCTGGGGTGGCGAATTTGGCCGAACGGTTTACTGCCAGGGACGTCTGAGCGCGGAAGACTATGGCCGCGATCATCACCCGCGCTGCTTCACCATTTGGCTGGCTGGCGGCGGAATTAAGCCAGGGATTTCACACGGCGAAACCGATGAGTACTGTTACAACATCGCGCGAGATCCGGTCCATGTGCACGACTTGCACGCAACGATCCTCCATTGCCTTGGGATTGATCATGAAAAACTTACTTACAAATTTCAGGGCCGCTATTATCACCTGACAGATGTCTACGGCGAGGTCGTGAGGAAGATTCTCGCTTAGTCGCGCTTGACTGGGCCAAAATCAGGCCAGGATTCACCGAGGCCTGGACTGGCCGGACTGGCCTGATCCGCTGACTTCCTCCTTGAACGGAAAGCCGGGGGAGCCTACAGTCAACCTGTTTCAAATTATGAAGCCAAAATACCTGTTTACCCTGATCAGCGCTCTTTCCGTTTTTGCGGGATTCGCGTCGGAGCCCGCTGCCGTTCGCGAACAATTGAAGGCGACCCCTTACAAGATCGCTTATGAGACGTACGTGGACAATAATTGGGAGATTTTCGTAATGAATGCGGATGGGTCAAACCAGATGAATTTGACCCAAACGCCCAAGGTTCATGAACATTATCCCCAGGCTTCTCCAGACGGAACGAAGATTTGTTTTTCGGTGGATGAGGGTGAGGGGCGCGACACGGTGCGGAGCCTTTGGGTGATGGATTTTGATGGAAAGAATCGGAAAAAGCTGGCCGATCACGCGCGCGAGCCGTTTTGGGCTCCGGACAGCAAAGTGATTGGTTTTCTGCCCCAGGAATACCCGAAATTCAATGTGATTGATTATTCCACCAAGGGGATGAGCTTTTATCATTTGGATAGCGGCAAGATCGAGGAGCATCCAAACACGGCAAAGCTGCATCATCTTTATAACCCGACCTTCGCGCCGAATGGGAAATGGATTGCGGCGACGGTCCATGCGGGCATGGGTTACAGCCACGCGATTCTATTGATCGAGCGGAATGGGGACAAAATCATCAATCTTAAAATCCCGGGGTGTCGGCCGTGCCTCAGCCCGGATGGAAAGCAAATCGCCTGGGGACCGGGCGATCACGAAATCGCCGCAGCGCCAATCGATTTGGATTCCGAAAATCCACATGTCGGCGAGAAAAGCATCAGCGTGAAGGATGAGAAGGAAAAGATTTACCACGTGGATTGGTCGCCGGACAGTAAGTTCCTCAGCATCAGCCGCGGACCGGAAGGCGAAGGGGATTTGAGCAAGCCGGGCACGTTCCGAGCGGCATGCGAAATCGTTGGCATTTACGCGGAGGGCTGGAACATCATCGCTGTCCCCGCCACCCGACCGGGCTCGCTCGACTTGAATAAAGCGGGGGACAAGGATTTCGCCACCTTGACCACAAATGGCGCAAGCAACAAAGAATCGGATTGGTTCCTGCCGCCGCAAAAGGCAAAATAAGCGCGGATGTTGATGAAATTGATTCGGTTTTCGCTGTTCACAATTGCAGTGAGCCTGCTCGTTGCGTGTGGAAAGCAAAGTGCCGCGCCGGAGACCTCGGCCTCGCCCCAGCCAACGGTTTCCAGTAAAGACCCCTCTGGACCGGCTGATGTCGTGACCAAATCCGGGATCGAAATGGTCTATTTGCCCGGGGGTGAGTTCACAATGGGAAGCACCCAGGGCAATCCCGACGAAGCGCCCCCTCACAAAGTGAAGCTGACCCCATTCGTCATAGACAAGTTTGAAGTCACCCAGGAAATGTTCGATAAGGTGCAATTGCCGAACCCATCGCATTGGAACGAAAATCCGAAGAAACCGGTTGAGCGGGTCCGCTGGCGCGACGCTAAACAATATTGCAACGAGCGCTCCGTAGCGGAGGGATTGAAGCCCTGCTACAACGAAAAGACTGCTGATTGGGATTGCGATTACTCGGCCAATGGTTATCGGCTGCCTACCGAGGCGGAATGGGAGTACGCCTGCAAAGGAGGTGTCGAAAGTTCATTTGATTTCGGCCAGCCGGACAAGCTCCGGCAATTCTCTTGGTTTGCTGACGTCGCCGATGAAAAAACCCACGTAGTCGGGCAAAAGAAACCGAATAAATGGGGTCTTTACGACATGTATGGCAACGTGTCGGAATGGTGCGAGGACGTTTACAATCCCACTTACTACAAGGAGAGTCCTGGAACCGATCCGGTTGGTCCGCCTAGTCCCGGCAAAGATGTAAAGCGAGTCATGCGCGGAGGATCGTGGAAAGCCAGCGCCGATATGTGCCGGGCTACCTTTCGCCAGGGCCAAAAAACCGGCGACACCGACGCCTGTTTTTTTACCGACTATTGTGGGTTTCGTTGCGTGAGGCGAGCCAGTGCCGAAGAATTGGCTCAATTGCGGACGAAGAAATGAAGCGGTCGATTTCTTCACGGTGACCCGCAGCTATGCTTTTCCACACCTGGCCATTTCTGGTTTTCGTGCTGGTGGTCTATCCGGTGTTTTTCGCGTTGCGCAAAACCAGCTTCTGGATTCCGTGGCTGATGGTGGCCTCTTACTTTTTCTACGGGTGGTGGAATCCATATTACCTTTTCCTGGTAGTCTACTCGACCGCGCTTGACTACACACTCGTCGCGCTCATGGATCATTGCCCGCGAGAAGGGCAAAAAGTCGATTTGGCCGCGCGATTGAAGCGATTGGATTTTGGCGATCGGCTCTTGCAAATCGCATTCCTTGTATCTGTGCTCCTGACGCTGAGTGCAATCATCTTGTCTTTGATTGGGCCGCTGACGTTGCGCCCAACGATGGGATTATTCGCATTGATCTGCCTCCTTATGGCGCTGGGCGCACTCTTCAGCAGTCGGAAAATTTGGCTCCTGATCAGCCTGGTGAATAACCTGGCGCTGCTGCTCTTTTTCAAATATGCGCGCTTTGTCGCGGAGAACATAAATGCGCTTCTTGGTGGACTTCATATCACGTGGCAATTACCCGATCCCGGTTCGCTCATGCCCTTTGGTTTTCCTTACATCCTTCCGGTTGGCATTTCCTTCTTCACATTTCAATCGCTCAGTTACACCATCGACTTCTATTTCGGCAAAGTTTATCGGGAACGAAATTTTCTTCGCTTCGCCACGTTCGTTTGCTTCTTCCCGCAATTGATGGCCGGCCCGATCGAACGCGCCAAACATTTGCTCCCACAGTTCAATCAGTTCCCGCCGATTCGGTTGCAAAACTTCACCGATGGCATCTCTTTGTTCCTCGTGGGATTATTCAAGAAACTGGCGCTTGCAAACTATCTCTCATTTTACGTTGAGCGCGTTTACGACAATCCCAAAATGTTCGGCGCGCCCGCGCTCATACTGGCGACATTCGCGTTTGCCTGGCAGATATTTTTCGATTTTAGCGGCTATACCGATATGGCGCGCGGCCTGGCGCAGATCATGGGATTCAAACTCATCTTGAATTTCAATAATCCGTATTTGTCGACCGGACTCGGCGAATTCTGGTCGCGGTGGCATATCAGCCTTTCAAGCTGGTTTCGCGATTACGTTTACATTCCTTTAGGCGGAAATCGCGAAGGCACTTTCAAGATGTATCGCAATCTCTTCATCACATTCTTGATTTCGGGGATTTGGCATGGCGCCGCCTGGACATTTGCAATCTGGGGAATTTTGCACGCACTCGGCGTAATGATCACGCGCGAGTTGGAGCGCTCGCAATTCTATCGAGACCGAGTTCCAAAGCTGGCTAAGCAACTGGGCGTTTTCATATTCGTGTGCTTCGCCTGGATTTTCTTCCGAGCCGAATCGCTCTCGGACGCGCTGTTCATTTGTGGCCGAATTTTCACCGCGGCGTGGACTGATCCCGGAATACCTCTCCTGATGGTGGCGCTGGCTCTTTTGGTTTGGAGCTATCAATTCTGCTATGAATCTTCGGTCCGTCCGTTTTTAAGAAAGGACTTTGTGCGCGTCAGCCTGGCCGTGGCGATGGTGGTTTACTTGTGCATTTGTTCTTCGGGCGCGGGAACATTTATTTATTTCCAGTTCTAAATGAGTTTACCCGCGCCAACTCAACCTAATCCGCCGCTTACGGACGTTCCGTTCGTGAATGAAATGCGTTTGAATTGGAGGAACTGGTTCCTTGCAATTGGCCTTATCATTGTTGTTCTTTTGGCCACGCCGCGTATTTGGAAACGCCTCGAGAAGTTCAAGACTGGCAAAGACTACCGCATCCCTTATAGCTTGAGCCGCGATTATTGGCTCTACAATCGGCGTCTGGAGGAAGTGGTGAAATCTCCGAGCGCGGTCATCCTGGGTGACTCTGTGATCTGGGGAGAATACGTAGCCCCCGACGGCACCCTCTCGCATTTCTTAAGCGAACAGAGCGGCAAGCCGGAAGCATTCATCAATGGCGGAGTCAATGGCCTATTTCCTCTCGCTTTTGAAGGCTTGGTTGATTACTACGGCAAACCGTTAAGGAATCGCAAAATCATTGTGAATTGCAATCTGCTCTGGATGAGCAGCCCCAAGGCAGACCTGCAAACCAGGAAAGAGGAGAAATTCAATCACTCACGGTTGGTTCCGCAATTCACTCCAAAAATCCCCTGCTACAAGGCCGATGCAAACGAGCGCTTGAGCGTAGTAGTTGAACGCAATGTCAGCTTCATGTCCTGGGTCACCCATCTGCAAAACGCCTATTATAACGACAAGAGTATTCCGATTTGGACTTTGCAGGATGATGGTGAAGAACCGCCGCATTATCCGAATGCATATAAAAACCCACTTTCCCAAATCAAGCTTGCGGTTCCCTCGGCCCCAAAGGACGATCCGGAGCGCGGTCCTGCCAGCCCGCGTCATAAGTCCTGGCTCCAGAGCGGCGGATCCCCGGCGCAATTTGAATGGGTCGAGATTGAAAGCTCCCTTCAATGGGGAGCTTTCAAACGCGCCATCGAGAAGCTCCGTTCCCGTGGAAACCAGGTGTTTGTCCTGGTCGGGCCATTTAACGAGCACATGATAGCGAGTGAGAGCATGCCCGGTTACCGCAAGCTTCACGAAGGCGTGACCTCATGGCTAAAGGAAAAAGGCGTAGCCTTTGCCACGCCAAAAACCCTGGCCAGTGAATTGTATGCGGATGCGAGTCATCCGTTAACGGAAGGGTATCGGGTCCTCGCCACCGAACTTTTTTCGGATGCCGGCTTTAAGACCTGGAGAGAACAATAATTCTGGTACAAGAAAGGGCGGGTTCAGGTCAATTCGTAAATCTCGAAGTTGATTTCTTTGCGTGAAAAACCTACCATTACGCTCATGAAAAAATTGGTAATCGCAGCAATCGCTTTGATGGTTTCCATCGCGGCTACCTATGCACAGGGGCAAATCAACTTTGCCACCAAAATCGGGACATCTGTTGTCGCAAAGGTGTTTCTAGATCCCGCCCACACGGTCGCGGCAACGAGTCCACCAGCAGCCGCCGGGCTGCAACTGGATAACGGCGCAGGAGTTTTCACGCTCATCCCGGGCAGTCTTACCACTTTCCGAAGTGGCGCTGCAGTAGGATACGTGACCCCCCTTGTCGTCACCATTCCCGGCCATGATGTTGGTTCAACCGCTCGCGTTCGAATGGTCGGGTTTTATGGTGGAGCAACGCAGGCCGATTACGATGCTGCGCTCTCAAAAGGTTGGGTTGGGTTTACTTCCCCTATCACAACTCCTCCGCTCGGCGGTGGCACCGTCACTCCCCCGAATCTGGATGGTTTGACGGGCGACATATTTGCTGTCCCTGAGCCCTCGACAATTGTCTTCGGACTCCTCGGCACAGCCGCACTGTTAATCCGTCGCCGGAAATAACAAATTGTGCTCTCCTGAGATTATCCACGCTTTGCCGTGCGGCTGGCGTCGCCTCTCCCGCGTGCGGGGGAAATTGGCTTTTCATTCGGATTATCGCCAGCCCGCAGCAATTTCTTTTTTCCTTTAGGCAATGGGCCATTTACTCAGTCGCACCGTGCGTGCGGATCGCCCCTGCCAGTCCGTCGCTCGGGACGAACAATCATGGGCGGCATAATGCTTCAAGATGAAGGAGGTTCAGATGAGTCCTTTTGAGAAGGCAGTTGTATTTCTGATGGTTGGAGCACTGGCGGCGTATGTTGTGAAGGCATTCATGTTGCCTTTCTTTTTTTAACGAATGGCCGCCGTGAGCACCTAGGTGAAGGCGGGCCTTATGAAGGTGCAACCAACCACGACAACAGAAGCCAATAAAAAGCGCGATGAATCCGGGGATAGATTGATGGAAAAATCAGTACTCGTATTCCTTTGGTTTGCCATCGAAATCGACGGTTCCAACATGTTTAAGCATTCCATTCGTTTAGAGAACATCTAGGAATATGAATATCGTTCCTCCCATTTCCAGAAACCAAGCAAGCACTTCTATCCAGAAGTGTTTGGGGAGCAATTTGAGCGTCCCAAGTTTCATGGATGCCGAACGGTATCGACTGGCCAGACCGTTGGCACTAAGAAAATGAACCGCTGCCGTCCACTGAGAATCGAGCCCGGTTGGCTCACGGCATTGATTCACCGAATGGACAAAACCGCGTCAAGGCCGCTCGGCTCGGATGCGAAAAAACAGATTGCCTGTAACGTTGGTGTACGCTCCTGGCGTTGCGCTTGTCCAGTGGGACAAATCGGGGCTTGATTCCATGATGACGACTGCCTTTGTGTCCCCCGGAATCACGAGCGTTTTATCTGGCGGAAACTGATCAACGTTCGATTCAATTTTTAGTGAGCAATACCCACGTCCGATTGCTTCGTTTTTTAATGGGTTCCCGGCGGTCAAAGAAATAGTAAGTGGCCCCGCAAAAGTAATTGGACTGGCCGTCTTAAGGCTGTCATTGCCAGAATAAGCAAGAGTGAACCCTCCGACGGGCCGTCCGTTCACGAATCGCAGTAGGGAGTTCCCGAACAATTCGAAGGCTACCACCGTAACAAATTCATTCGTTCCAATAGTCACTTCAGAAACCGGCGTGTTAATGTCGGTGCCTGTGTTGACCCAGAGTGTTACAATCCGCGCTTCAAGACTGCTGGCGAAAAGACAGGTGAAAAGAGTTTTGATGAATAGTTTTTTCATAGGTTTGCTCAAGCAATGGTCGGAAAACAAAGCCGGTCAAGCGTTAAACGCCCCTATAAACGCTCGATGCCGCTTTCCGCTGCCCCTCAACCCTCGAAACCCTCCAATCGTGGCAGGGGCACGGCACAGCGAACGCCGTTTAATCCCTAGCAGTTGATTCCTCTGCGTGAAAAAGCTACCGTTTACGCATCATGAAAAAGTTGGCAATCGCAGCAATCGCTATAATCGACTAACGGGGAAGCATGAGAAAACAAGAAAGGGCCGCCTGAAAGGCAGCCCTTGAACAGAAGCCGGGTGAAGAGACGCACAAAGTTCTACCCGACTCTCTGTAAAAAGTAACCGAAACGAAGTCCACTTCGCTATGGGGTGAACACCCCATAGACAGATTTCCAGAGGCCCTTGCATGCTGCGGATAATGAACCTCGCCTCTGTTCCATGGCCAGCGGTTAAACTCGTTTCAATCGAGGGACTCGAAATCAAGGTGACTACCGCCAACGGAGAAAAAGCCTTTCAGTTCGCGTCCCAAAAAGAGCTGGAGGAAAACTTCTCCAAATGGTGCGCGCTTCGGAAGAAAAAGGATGGATCGACGCCTAAAAATGTTCAAACCTTTGCCCAGCCTTCGGAGGTACGCTTGTAGATGCCGGGCAAGGCGATAATCGTCCCCTGTAATTCTTTGGCAGCAAATTGGTAGAACGCCACGGCGGCATCGCTGGCGCGTTCATGCTCGGAAATGAGGCCCGCCGATGCGGAGTAGATGACGAACCGAGCCGTTGACCTGATGCGGGTCAGTGGCAGTATTTCTGGCGAACATTCCACTGCTTTCATTTCAAAAAAATTAAAGGCGGACCTGCTAGGAAATTGCAAGAAAAAGACCGCCCCCGAAGGGACGGCCAGACCAAGCCTCTTGAGCACATTTTTTTCAGAATTGCTTAGCCCATTTGTGTTTACGCCAGCGCCCGAAAGTCCTGCGTTCATTGACGCGAAATCAGACTTTCCCTGATCTTAATAAGCAGAAGCCTTTCGAGCGGCGCTTTTGCCCGATGCTTCCGACACTGAACAGGAATGAAGGCCGCCAACCGCAAACGAATCGAAATTGTTCACCAGCAAAGAAAAGCAGGCATGGGTAAGCCAAGCCTGCTCGCGGAAGCTATGCTAAACAGAATTACAGCGTGTGATTGCTGATAGTGCAAGTCGGGGGCTGATCTACCACCTTGAAGTCGTAAGTACCGGCAGCCGGGCACTTCGGACGTCCACCCTTGATGTAGCCTTCGATTTCGCTATCCACGTTAGCGGAACCAGCACTCTTCTTGGTTTCCAACGCCCACTGCTCCTTGGCGCCATCAATCTGGCGCAAGTTATTGATGCAGGCATTCTTCTGAGCAGTGTTACGGGCCTTGACAAAGTTGGGGATCGCGATGGCGGCCAGCAATCCGATGATTGCGACCACGATCATGATTTCCACGAGGGTGAAGCCTGATTTACTACGATTTGTCTTTATTTTCATGGGGCTCTTTTCTTTTTCTGTGCAGTCCGTGAACGTAGCAAGCGGCGGTTATTTATTAGTCCAATTTTTATTCACGGGATTGCCACTTGCCGACTGCGATGCTCCGTGAGCAGCCGCCATGCCATCACGGAATATGAGAAAGCCGTTCTGAATTCGAGCGGACAAATAAAAAGGGCTGCCGTATAGGCAGCCTTGAACAGAAGCCGGGTAAGAGACGCAAATTTCCGCCCCGACCTTCTGTGGAAGGTAATGAAATGGCGTCCGCTTCGATATGGGGTGTTCACCCCATAGGCAATTTTCCGCGCGCAGGGATAGGTTTAAAAACAGGGAGAGAAAAGATTGCCCCAAATGCGTTTAGGGCTTTCTTTTTTGCGTCAGGCCGCTCCTTTTCATCAAGGGGGAGCGGCCACTTTTTAAAAACAATCGGGCCGCCCTGGAGAGCTAACCAACAGGGCGGCGGGGTAGCGCACGGAATGGAAAACCTGCAAACCGCACAGCAAGCCCTACCTAACTGTATCACCTATTGTGCGGTGGATATGAAAAATAAAAAGCCGCCCTTTCGAGCGGCTCTGCGTGTGCTTGGCTTTTGGCGAGGACCACGGCTAAATCCTTGATCGGTCGAAGTTGATTTCTCTGCGTGAAAAAGCTACGATTTACGCCTCATGAAAAGACTAGTAATGGCAGCAATCGCATTGATGTTTTCCATCGCGGCGACCTATGCACAGGGGCAAATTAACTTCGCCACCAAAATCGGCACGAATGTTAATTTCAAATTCCTAATGCCTGATGGAAGACCCGCGACGAGTCCGCCAGCCGCCGCCGGTATGCAACTGGATAATGGCGCAGGAGCCTTCACGCTCATCCCGGGCAGTCTTACCACCTTCAGAAGCGGCGCTGCCGCAGGGTACGTGACCCCTATTACGGTCACCATTCCGGGCCATGATATTGGTTCAACCGCTCGCGTTCGCGTTGTCTCATTTTTGGGTGGAGCAACGCAGGCCGATTACGATGCCGCCCTGGCAAAGGGTAACGTCCGCTTTACGTCTGCTATCATAACCCCTCCGCTCGGCGGTGGCACCGTCACTCCCCCGAATCTGGATGGTTTGACGGACGCGCCAGAGCCCTCGACAATTGCCTTCGGACTCCTCGGTGCAGCCGCACTGTTAATCCGTCGCCGGAAATAACAAATTGTGCTCTCCTGAGATTATCCACGCTTTCGGTCCCAGGGATGGCCGTGCTTTGTGCGGTGCGTCTATTCGGTATGGTTGGCCGACGAATGCGCGGCAAATCCCGATTGGGTTACGTGCCAAAAATGCCTGAACTTTTGCCCGTTGCTTCCGACGCTAAACAAGAACCGGAATGACGCCTCAAGTCCGGGTTCTAATTGGTATTTGTCTGGCGATTGTCGCGATTCCCGTATTGCAACGACTGCAACCGCCATCAGACCGACCGGACCCAATAGTTGGACTCTTGGCTTTAGGACCAGACGAGACAAATCCACCACTTGTGCACGTTGGCGAAACTTGGCCACTTCCGAAGGGGACCGAAGTTTGGGGCAGGAAAAATGAAAAGTACGCTGGGGAGGTGGTGGAATGCGAGCAGAATGGCGTTTTTATTCACTTCGCATTTGGGGTTGGCCCACAAGATGCCTTGACTAAACGCGTCGATGAAGGAACCGCTACCTGGGTGTCGAGGCGCTCAGCAAAAGTGTTTTGGATTCGAGCGGACAAATAGAAAGGGCCGCCCACACAGGCAGCCCCCGAACAGGAGCCGGAGTTAAGAAACGTTAATTTCCACCCCCCAGTCCCGTGGAGAGAATAATGAGAGCCTTCCGCTTCGGTATGGGGTGAACACCCCATAGGCAATTTTTCCCGCGCGTGCATAGCTTTTAAAGACAGTACGCCAACGGGAGGGAGATTGCCTCAAGTTCGTTGGGGCTTTCTTTTTGGCGTCAGGGCCGCTCCTTCGTTCATGGGGAGCGGCCACTTTTTTTAAAGCAATCATTTGTTGAAAACAAAAAACCGTCATTTCGTAGCAATTCCTTCCCCTGCTTTCCTTTAGCTGCACTTTGCCTTTTCCCGAGGGATAGCGATAAAAACCCTGATTCTAGGGCTTTTTCTAGGTTTTTGAAGGTATTACCCCCGTCCAGAATTGAACTGGAATCAACGGTTTAGGAAACAGGGTAGCTTGCGTCATGAATGAATGCAAGAACACCCAAGAAAATCAAGGCAATCATGAGGTTTGTCCCGAATTGCGGACAACCGATCTGATACCGCAAGTTGATACTGTTTCCATGAACACGAAAAAGGCCGAATCCAAGAGCCTTTGGACCAAGGCTCCGGTCGCCAATCTCGTCCGGTACGAGCCATCGGGCATCTATTTTGTCCGGGCCAAGGTCCGAGGCAAGCTGATTCGAAAATCACTGGAGACGAACGTTCTTTCCGTGGCCAAGCAACGCCTTGGCGACGTGCTGGACGCCGAGCAAAAGGCCCTCGATCCCAAGAGCGCGAAGATCGTCGGGAAGATGACCTTTGGCCAGGCCCTCGCCATCTTTGAGGAGCGCCAGAGGCAAAGCACGGAGATCAAGCCCCGCAGCAGGGAGTATAACGAACGTGCCGCCGAGAGCCTGTTGAAGACCTGGAGCGGGTTAGCGGAGACGGACGTGAAGAAGATCACCAAGGCCGATTGTCTGCAATGGCGGGCGGATTACGGGCGGCGATACTCCCCAACTGTGACCAACGGGACCCTTTCCATTTTGCGCCGGGTTCTCGACATCGCGATGGAAGCCGGAGTTCGTTACGACAATCCGGCCAAGGCCAAGGAAGTTCGCCGCGCGCGGGTTCGCCAGAAAGAATTGATTCTCCCGGAGCCCGACCAATTCGTCGCGTTGGTCAATCACATCCGTGGAAACGGCAGCGGCAAAGGAGGACCTTGCGCGGACGCGATTCAGTTCTTCGCTTATGCCGGACCCCGCCTGAATGAGGCCAAGCATATCTTCGGCCGGGACTGCAACTTCACCAAGGGCGAAATCGTCATTCGAGGCGATGCGGAAACCGGAACCAAGAATTGGGAATTGCGCCGCGTTCCAATGATTCCCGAAATGCGGAAACTGCTCGAACGCCTCAAGGAGAAACGGGGCGAGAAAACCTTTTTGAATTCACCGGTGTGCGTAGTGCGCAAATTCAACCGCTCGCTGAAGAACGGATGCAAGAAGCTTGGACTGCATCATCTCACCCACCACGACCTGCGGCATTTGTTCGCCACACGCTGCATTGAATCGGGAGTGCCTATTCCAACGGTCGCCAAATGGCTCGGCCATAAAGATGGCGGCGTGCTCGCAATGCAGACCTACGGGCATCTCCGGGATAAACACTCGTCCGATATGGCGCAGAAGGTCATCTTCGCCGAAGCAACGCCCACGCCTCCACCAACCCCTGCCTCGGTTCCTGCAAACGTGGTTGCCCTTCCGCCACAAGGGAAGAACGAAAACCACGCAAACGGGAGTGACCAAAAGAAATCGGTCGCCAAAGCCAAGGCAAAATATAAATACCCATGGTGGGCCTCAAGCAACCCCACGGAAATCTTTTGGGGCCAGGTCAACGAAGAAGTCCAGATCGTTCCCGCCGAGAAGTACCACGAGGCGGCAAAGGCGGCGATGGACCGTGAAGTCCTTCCCCTTGAATTCGCAGATCCGCAGGGGTTGAGAGACGAGTTCATTGAACGCGCCGACAAGGATGTCTTGGAACAACTTTTCTCGAAAATCCCCCACGTCATAGCGGATGAAAAACAAACTGCCCTGTGCTAAATTCGCCTATGGAATTCCTGCTCATCATGGGAATTGGAACGGTGCTCGCGGTCTTGGTCGTAATCGGATCAAGGCCGAAGCGGGCGGTGTATTCAAGAGGAGCAGCTTCGCCCGCACGCCAGTTCTCTACCGGTGCAAGTCCTGTGTGGAAGAAAGACGCCACCAGTTCGCACCCGATTGGGGAATTGGAATATCTGGAGGGCATCGAACGACACGATAATGACCCGGAACACCAGCCCTTCCCGTTGCCCCCGCCGATTCCCAGACAGAAGTAAGTCTCGGTTCAACTTTCCGACGAATATGGATTCCGGGTTCTACGAATCATTTGAGCGACTGTTTTGTCGCCGGTCGGATCGTCGGGCGGGAAAGTGGCCGTCTGCCTTGAACGACGGTTGCTCGGCCCCCCTGCGGCCCGCATCTCCCCTAACGAGCCAATCAACGAGCCCCCTCCATAGCCACCGTTCAACGAGGCACCGGCGAGCGATTCAAATGCGGTTCCCGCTGTGATAACGCCCGCTGTAACGGCTCCGCTAACACCTGAGATGCTTGAGCCGACCGTCGCCAACGTCGTCGCACCTGTTGAAATCGCCGCACGCCCCGCCGCAAATGCCCCGCCCAAAAGATGGGATGCAGCCAACGAACCGGTTGCGACTGCCTTTTGGATAATCACCGGAGCGGCGATCGTACTGAAAATCAACCAAATCCCCAGGAACGCCACGCCCATCAAATTCTGAAATGAGTAAATGTCTCCGCCGACGAGGGGATTGGCGTGCAGGAAGGTTCGGTCCGTCATGAAATCAATCATGCTTTGCGTGACCAGTCCGGCTACACCCCAGCCCAGCGGCCAGATCATGACCCCAACCAGATTCAAAAAATATCGCTTGCCGACTTCGTGCAGACTTTGGAACGCAAGAAATCCTATGAAGATTGGGGAAAGGCCATAGCCAACAAATAAAATCACCGTTTGCAGCAGGTAGGCCCACCAAACGAGCGCTCCGGCGATCCAGCCGAAAAAGAAGAAGATGCCCGTTAGAATCGCCTCCAGGAGAGACGCTCGCCACTCGAAGACCTTTTCCCACCAGCTCTTGTCCCCTTCAGCGGCCTTCTGCATTTCCAAAGCCTTTTGGTAATCATCGTAAACCTTGGTCGGATTAACCTTCAGCACGTCTTTGACGGTTGAGTCCACCACCGTGCTGATTGAGTTTCCCCAGGACACGAGAAACGTCATCAGCACGATGAAAATGATGGTCCGACCAAACGTTCGGATGTAGGCCCCGCCACTGCGATGCCCTGTTATCGTCGCTGTGATCATTCCGCCCACGATCAGCAGGTAGGCGATTGGGATGAGCATGTTCTGCAAATCCACGCATCGGCTGGTGAAGTTGGGGAATAATGTATTGAAGTCGGGCACGGCAGCCTCCTTAAACGTGGACGCCTTCCGAACGTCGGCGCGTTTGTATGGGAATAACTTTTTCCTCGGTCGAGATTTTCTTTGTGCATCGTTGCGCGATGGCTTTCACAACCCGGCTTAAATCTCGGTCCGGGTATTTCTCGTCAATCGCTTCCCTCGAAATTGCCACGATGTCTTGCCCGTAAAGCTGGGCGGTTTGTCGTTCACCCTCGATGAAGTCTTGCAGCAGCAATCGAGGATCGTTGCTCGTCATTTGAAGCTGCCACGGTCCTTTGGCCTGCGCCAACGGTGAGTTCGGGTCGAGGCGCTCAACAACGGCGAATTCGCTTTCGCCTTCGATAACTCGTTTGCAGAAGAGCAACTCGGTGCGGCGCAATTTAAGAAGCGGTGCAACGACACTCCACTGCTTGCCATTTTGATCAGGCACGACCTCATTGAAACTGTCCACCGCCCCTTCGCTGGCCTCCAGCACACGAGGAAAAGCGCGTTCCAAGTCCGTCAAAGAATCTGTGATTGCCGAGAGCTGCTTGAAATCCTCCTCAACCGAGGTGAAGACCGTGTTGTAAGCGAGGAATTCAAAATCCGTGAGCCGACCCGAGTACTCGGGAACGGTGCGCTGACAAGGTTGTCCGTTTCGTTTGAGCATATCAGCCCTCTTTCATTCGGTGTTCAAGAGCTTCAAAAGTTCGGTTCGGGGAACGAGCAATTTGCCCCGGAGGGCGCGACAGGCCCGCAGCTTCCGCCGTTGGATGAGGCGATACACACTGAAATAGTCCACGCCGAGAAGCTCGGCAGCTTCGTGGATCGAATACGAAAGACGTTCGCGCTTCTCGACCGGCTGTTGTGTTGCTTCTGATATCGCGGTGCCCATAGCATTCGCTTTCTCAGCCGTTAAACGTGCATTCCTTCGCCTTGTCGTCGCGCCTGAGCTGATGAAATTCTTTCATCAGCCGAGATGCTTTTGGTGCATCTCTGAGAAATGGCGTCGAGAACCCGGTTCAAGTCTTCACCAGGATGATTTTCCGCCGCTTGCTCTTTGGCCGTGGCGATGATGTCATTTGCAAACAATTGCGCTGCGTCGCGGCGGGCGTTGATAAAATCCCGCAAGAGACGCAACGGGTCAGAATCCGTCATCTGCACATCGAATTCGCCCTGGGCGATCGCGAGCGGCGAATTTTGGTCGAAGCGTTCGACGACAGCAAATTCTTCCATTTCTCCGAACTGGCGCTTGCACCAGAGCATTTCTCCGGACGGGGTGACCGGCAGGGGCGCAAGAATCTTCCATTCCGATCCGTCTTGCCCGGTCAAACTCTGGACGCTCGGTGAAGACAGCTTTTCGAGAAAGCTTGCCATTGATTTTTCGAGTTGGCCCAAGCCGTCCGCGATTCGAACTAGTTCTTTGAAATCGCCTTCAACCGAGGCGAACACGGCATTGTACGCCGCGAATTCCGCCTCCGTGAGCCTTCCCGAATATTCGGGGACGCTGTGCTGGCAGATTTGACCGTGTTTTTTCAACATAGTGACCTCCGTTATTCGGTGTGCAATAGCCTTAGAATTTCAGAGCGCGGAATTAACAGTTTGCCAGGCAGTGCGCGGCAGGCATGCAGCTTTTTCTGCTGGATCAGCCAATAGACGCTGAAGTAATGGACTCCGAGCATTTGTGCCGCTTCATGGACACTATACGCGACCCGCTCCTGCGGTTGCGGTCGGGGATCGAGCAAAGTTGGCATTCCGGTTTCCATGCAATCTTTCTTTCTTTTGGAGAATCTACCGGCTTTCCGACCTTTGGTTGTCCGCAATTCAGGACAAACGTCATTGCTCGGCGGTTTCGATGGGAAGGCAGCGAAGACTTCGCTCCGTGAGAATGTCATCCGGCGATGCCAGAGTTTTAACCTGTCCTGCGAGCAAATTGGAAAGAGCGACGTAAAGAGGCTGTTTTGGTTCGACCTTTGGCATGACCAAAAGTTCCGAGACCTCAACCTCCAAGACCGTAGCGATCAGGAGAATCTCAAAATCGCTGACCCAGGCTTCACATGATTCAATTCGCGCGATTCGTTGACGGCAGATATTCCAGCCTTGGTCTTGTAGCTTGAACATGAGCTTTTCTTGGGACCAATCTTTGGCGCTTCTCAATCGTCGAACTTGCGGACCGATAAGATTCCGTATTTTTCTTGCCTTCATTCTCTCCCTTCACGCTGACGCCCCGTGATTGAGGCGAGCATTGGGAGAATCTTTCGCTGATGGTGGAGCGAAAATTCTTCATAACGTTCACAAAGATAGACTCGTTGCCGACGGAATAAAAATATCAAGTGTCTATGATGTACATTCCGTCCGGCTATAAATGGCGGGGAACAAATCCCTGCTTCATTTCATCCAAAGCCCGACGTTACAAAGTGGGTGAACACCTACCCCTTCTGAGATGTTTTCGGAACAGGAGATGCTTTTTTCAGATTTGCGAGACGCGGACGCGTTGGGCCGCCCAAGAAAACGACAGCGTAGTTTGGAGTAGAAGGCATGGAATTCCATCAACTCAGGGATTTTGTGGCCGTCGCCGCGACTGGCAATTTCAGTCAGGCGGCGCAGAGGTGTCGTGTTGCCCAACCGTCCTTAAGCAGGGCCGTACAGCGGTTAGAGGCAGAGATCGGTGCGAAACTGTTTGTTCGTTCGAAGCGCCGCACCGTTCTTACGCCTGCCGGGGAAACCCTTTACCGGTATGCGTTGAGAATCGTTAACGAAGTCGAGCAGGCGAAACGGGAACTCGCTGAGACGAACGGCACACAGCGGGGCACTGTCAAAATTGGAGTCCTTCCAACGATTTCCCCGTATTTCCTTCCACGAGTGCTAGCGCAATTTGCCCACACCTGTCCCGCGCTGGAAGTTGTCGTCGTCGAAGATCGCGCCGCTGACCTGCTCCACCAGATTGATGTGAGCCAGCTCGATCTCGCGCTTCTGAGCCTTCCCATTCCCGAAAATGGATTTGAGCAGGAGACGCTTTTTACGGAGGAATTTCTTTTAACCGTCCCCTCAGAACATCCCCTCGCGATCAAAGAAAAAATTGAGATGGCGGATTTGGAGGGGGAACGATTTATTTTAATAAGAGAGGCCCACAGCCCCGGCGACCAAGTGTTGAAGTTCTGTAGGAGACGGGATCTGAACCTGCAAATCGTTTTGGAGAATTCACAGATCGAAACCGTCCAATCGCTCGTGATGGCCGGATTGGGAATTTCACTTGTTCCACAAATGGCGCGCATCAGTGGCAGGATTCCGCTCGTCTATCGGTCCCTCGAAAACCCGAAGCCGACGCGCACGATAACCGTTGTGTGGCGAGGTCGGCGCGAACAAGGTCGCGCCGCCAAGGAATTCTTGAATCACCTTCGCCAAACCTCAAAGGCCTTTCTCGAAACTTTGAAGAAATAGCAAAGCGTCGAAATGACATTCATTTGCTCCTCAGCAACCGCAACGAATTCGCAATCACAATAAGAGTTGCGCCAGTATCGGCCAGGATGGCTAACCAAAGGCTTGTATGCCCCAAAAGGGCGAGAACCAGAAAAATGGCTTTCACTCCCAACGCGAAAACAATGTTCGATTGAATGATTCTCACCGTACGACGACCAAGTTGAATAACCTCGGCAACTTTGCTCAAATCATCCTGCATCAGCGCGATGTCCGCCGTTTCAATTGCCGTGTCTGTTCCCGCGCCCCCCATTGCAATCCCGATGCTCGCTACAGCCATCGCGGGGGCGTCATTTACGCCATCACCAATCATGCCGACGTGCTTGTGTTGAACCAGCAATTCACGCACTCGCTCAATTTTTTGATCGGGCAGCAAATCGCCTATCGCTTCATCAATACCAACCTGTTTGGAAATCGCGTCCACGGTTCGCTGATTGTCGCCACTGAGCATCACGATTTTTTCCACTCCGGCGGCGTGAAGCGATTTAATGGCCTCGACGGCGTTTGGGCGAATCGTGTCGCCGATGGCGAGAATCCCAAGCACTTCGCCTTGGCAGCCTTCGTGTGGCTTATGCCCGACGATGACTACCGACATCGCTTGAGCTTCGATTTCGCCAAGCTTCTTTTCCAATTCATCCGAGCAGACAGCAGACTCGTGGGCGAAGCGGTGGTTCCCGACGAAGTATAAATGTCCGTCAAGTTGCGCTTCGGCACCCCGGCCCGTTTTGGACTGATAATTTTCGCTGCGCGAGAATTCAATCTTCTTTTCTTCCGCATACCTTACGACGGCTTGGGCCAGCGGATGTTCCGAGTGCGTGTCAATGGCGGCGGCTACGCGCAAAATGTCTTCTTCCGATTTCCCGTTCCACGGAATCACTTGTTGGACGCGAGGTTTGCCTTCCGTAATCGTGCCTGTTTTATCTACAGCGAGGGCTTTCAGTTTGCCGATTTCTTCCAGGAACACGCCGCCTTTGATGAGAACTCCGCGCCGCGCCATCGCGGTCAGGCCGGAAACAATCGAAACCGGCGTGGAAATAACCAGCGCACATGGACAGGCGATGACCAGCAAAACCAACGCGCGATAGATCCACTCCAGCCATGCGCCGTGAAAGAGCAACGGGCCGGACAGCAGAACCAAAATGGCAACCGCGAAAACCACCGGTGTGTAAATCTTTGCGAATCGATCAACGAAGCTTTGGGAGGGAGCCTTCTGCCCCTGCGCCTCACCGACGAGCTTGATGATTTTTGCCAGCGTGGTGTCGGTGGAAGCCTTGGTGACTTTGACTTCAAGCGAACCTTCGCCATTGATCGTGCCTGCGAACACTCCGTCGCCGGGTTTCTTTTCGACCGGCATAGATTCTCCCGTGATGGGTGCTTGGTTGATAGCGGATTCGCCGGAAGTCACAGAGCCGTCGAGTGGCACACGCGCTCCCGATTTGATGATGAGGGTTTCATCTACTTTGACTTCTTCCACCCGCACTTCCTGAATCTGGTCGCCGCGTTTTACCAGCGCGGTATCCGGTGTGAGTTCAAGCAAGGACTGAATTGCTTTGCGAGCGCGACCGACACTGAATCCTTCCAGCAGTTCGGACAAAGCGAACAGGAACACGACTGCCGCTGCTTCAGTCCATTCACCGATGCACGCCGCGCCAGTCACCGCGACCGTCATCAACACATTCATGTCGAGCGAAAAGTGGCGTAAAGCGCGAATCGCTTTCGGAAGGATGAGCCAGCCGCTTGCAAGTATGGCGATCAGGGCAGTGGCAACCTTTCCGTAGGGTGTGAAAAGATTCTGCCACTGAAAAAGCAGTGACATTCCGGTGAAGACGCCAGAGACAATCACTGATACCAGGCGCATGCGGCCAGAACCGCCGCTGTGTTCGTCCTCCGTTCCGTTTCCATCCGTCGCTGGTGAAGCCTTTAATCCCGCCGTTCCAATTGCTCTGATCAATTGTTCTGGCGTAACCGATTGTTCGTGAACAATCGTCGCCGTTCCCGCCATGAGGCTCACTTTGACTTCACGAACCCCGGCAAGCGGCTTAAGCACGCGTTCAATCGCGGCTATTTCATCGGGACAGTCCATTCCCTCGACGCGAAGTGTGGTTTGGTTGCTTGCCTTTGCGTCGGTATTAAGGACGCGAGCGTCCTTGGGTGGCTCTTTGTCCTGGCTGCTACCGCAATTATCACAGCCGTCGTGTTTGTGTTCGTCGCTCATAGATTTCAGTGTTCAAGAATAGTCACCAATAATCCAAGCAGGCACAGCAGGCCGCCGAGAATGCCGCGCTCGTATCTTTCGATGAATTGGAGCTTGAACTTCTCCATGCCCGTGAGCGTGAGCCAGGTGAAGACGACCATGCCGGCGACGGTCGCAACTGACAAAATTATCGTCAGAAGAAAGAATCCGGTCCAACCGTAGCGCACGCCGGAGACATAGACTGGTAGGAATCCTTCGCACGGTGAGAAAGTCAGCAACGCGAGTAAACTGACGATTGCCGCCCAATCGGATTTGCTTGCCGGGGAATGAACGGCTTCGCTGTCATGAGCGCACTCGCGGTGATCGTGATGCGAGTGGTCGTGTTCCTCAAATTGCACTTCGTGCGTATGAGCGTGGGTGCCGTGCGACAGTTGAAGGATGGCTTTGAACTCGTGAGGTTCTGGAATGTCGCTGGTGGATTCGAGGTATTCGCCGTTCGCGTGGAAGCCGAACGTTTGCCGTGCCCCGTCCGGGCGCACCGTTTCAAGTCGTACGGCTGCCTGAGTAGGCACGGAACGCGCATGTTTGTTTTTGTCGTAGAAAAAAAGCCGGAAGTGCGGTGGCACGCCCGTTTCAAAGACGGTTATTTCGACAAATCCGTGCCCGAGGTTGACGAGTAAACCGTTTCGCGGTCCGCGCTCAATCTCATCGTGGTCATGCGCGTGCCCGCCAAATAAGTGCGAATGACCATGACCTTTTCCGGAACATTGTTGAATCACATAATAAAGGCCGAACGCCATAAGGGCTCCCCCCGCAATCCATGGAAACCAGCCGCCAATCTTATCACTCAATTTAATTCCTCCCCAGGCGACGAGAAATCCAAGAAGGGCCGTAAAAAGGACATGCCCGCAGCCCGCAAACGTGCTGACAAGAAGGGTTTTTGCGTGACTCCATTTTTGCACCCGCCCCGTCAAGACGAATGGAAGCCAGTGTGTGGGAATCGCAGCATGCAGGAAGGCCACGGTAAATCCCGTCACGATGATTGTCGTCAAGAACCCTTCCCCGGGCACATTTTGATTCATACAGACATGCAATATGCCCCCTCCCCCCATATTGGGCAACTGAGCATTTCCGAATGGATAAGGAGGCGGGGGGCTTGTAAGTTCGATGGTATGCCGCATGATCATCATCATCCAGTTGAAGAACGACGAGCTAATATCCACCGCTTGCGGAGGATTGTGGGACAATTGAACGGAGTGGAGAAAATGCTAGAAGAAGACCGGGATTGTTCGGAGATACTCATGCAAATTATTTCCGCTCGCAAGGCCCTAAAATCACTCTCCGAGAAGTTGATTCATGGGCATTTGCACCATTGCATCGAAGAGTCCCAAGACCGAAAGGACGGCGCAAAAAAGCTGAAGGAACTTCTAACAGTTCTGGAACGATATGTAGAATAGCGAGTGAAATGCTCATTCTGAAAGAACAAGCATTGCAACGTCTGCCGTCTGCGCGGTGGAGCAGACCGTCAAGACAAGCGCCACGGCGCACACTGCCGAGAGCAAAGCAGCAATCGGTTTCATGGGCGCGTGCAGATAGCTCCCCGCTGCTCAGTGGGTTCATCTTTAGAGATTGATGACGGAATTAAATTCTCCGAAACCATTCGAAACTTGGGCGGACGCTGACGGGTCGCACTGCCATCGTCCATCCACGACAAGGCGATATTCGTAATGCCCAGGCGGCAGGACCAATTCTTTTATCCAGCGTCCTTCTCCCATCGCTAGCATTGGCGCGGACCCCGGACTCCAGTCGTTAAAGGTCCCCGCGATGTAAACGTCACGCGCTTGCGAATCGCGGAACTCGATTCGTATCTTTTGCAACGCAACGCGTTGTGCTTTTCGCCGGTCTTTTCTTATTTGCATCATCCACTCCCTTTCTTGTTTCGGCGTTATCCCAAATCACTTTGGTGACAAATGGCTTTCCAATAAATGGTGACTTGTAATACAGAACTGCGCGCACACCTGGCTTGAGCGTGTCGGCGGGTGTGAAATTCCAGTTGGCGAGAAACTGAGTCTGCCTCGTCCAAAGCAAAAGTTTTGGCGTGCAAGGCTTAGCGGACGTGATCGTAATCAAATGCTTTTCCCGGTCAATGGACTGGATGATGCCCGTCAAGGGTCGCGGGCGCGGCGAATGCGCCCAACTATTCGTGCTACTCGCGATTATGATAGCGGCCAAAATGACCAAGATTCGCGCGACGGCTGAATTTCCTTTCATGGTTTCCTTTCGAGCGGGTGACTGCTCATCTGGTTTGTGAATTGAGGTTGATGCCGGTGATGACGCTGATGCTGCGTATATGCGATGAAGAATAAGTCCGCCACGACAGAGCCAATCATGAGCAGAACGATGCCGACAAGGATGAGCCGACTCTTTCGCTTCTCTTTCAGAAGCTCCTCGGCCTTCCTGGCTTCTCGTGTCGCGTGCTTCGCGGCTGTTTGTGGTGATTTCCATCGGCTCACAAGCCCACCTTCAAAGTTCCTGCGTCGAGGGTGGTTCAGGTAAATGTATCTCGTCGTCTTTCGCTTTCTCTCGCTCGAACACTTTGTAAAGCGTGGGCAGCATGAACAACGTCAAGAGCGTGGAACTGATGAGTCCGCCGATAACGACAGCGGCGAGCGGCTTCTGAATTTCGCTTCCAGGTCCGGTGGCGAAGAGCATCGGCACGAGACCGAGCGCGGCAACGCTGGCGGTGATAAGCACCGGTCTCAGCCGGAGAATGGCCCCTTTTACAACCGCCAACTCGACGTTCAGTCCTTCGCGCCTAAGCTCGTTGAAATAACTGACCATCACAATGCCATTCAGAACGGCCACGCCAAAGAGTGCGATGAAACCAACGCTGGCACTCACGCTCAAATTAAAGTGGCCGATGACGAGGGCAAGAATGCCCCCGATCAACGCAAATGGAATGTTCATGATGATGAGCAACGCCTGCTTGACCGAGTTGAATGAACTGAACAGGAGCAGGAAAATCGCTGCGATGGTGATGGGCACAACGATGCTGAACCGCTTCATCGCTCTCTGTTGGTTCTCAAATTGCCCGCCCCACGTCATCAAATAGCCCGGGGGTAGTTTTACAACGGCATCAATCTTGTCCTGCGCCTCATTCACGAAGCTGCCAATGTCGCGGTCGCTCACATTGCATTCGATGACGATGCGGCGTTGCGCCATCTCGCGGCTGATTTGGGCCGGACCTTCCGCGACAAAAACTTTGGCAAGCTGCCCAAGCGGGATAAGCGCACCTTGCGGGGAGGCAATTAAGATGTTGCGAATCGGCCCAACATCGTTCCGCGCCGATTCCGGAAAGCGCACAGCAAGACCAAACACTTTTTGCCCTTCATAAACTTTGCTGGCTTCCTTGCCGCCAATGGCGGTTTCCACGACTTCCTGAACATCCGCAACGTTAATGCCGTAGCGCGCCAGCTTGTCGCGATCAATTTCGATTTGCAGATAAGCCAGGCCGCTGACTTTTTCGACGTTCACATCCGCTGCGCCACGCACTTTTGCCAGCACGCGCGAGACCGCCTCGGCTTTGCTTTTCAACACATCCAAGTCATCGCCAAATATTTTAATGCCGATGGCTGATTTGACCCCACTCACCAGTTCATCCACCCGCAACGCGATAGGTTGGGAAAAGCTGGAGACGACGCCGGGCAAATCAGCGAGCGCCTTGCGCATCTTCTCAACAAGTTCTTCCTTGGATTTCGTGGTCGTCCATTCTTCGCGCGGTTTGAGCGTGACGATCACATCGCTAATCTCTACACCCATTGGATCGGACGCGATGTCCGCCCGGCCCGTCTTTGAAACCACGTCAATGACCTCGGGAAACTGTTTCAGGATTTTTTCGGCCTTTTGCTGCAACGCCAACGATTGCGGCAGTGAGATGCTGGGGATTCGGAACGTCTGCACGGCAATCGAGCCTTCGTCGAGTGATGGCAAGAATTCCGTGCCGATACGCGGCACAAGCGCTAACGCTCCGGCCAATGCGAGGACCGCTGGGAGAATCACTATCCAAGGACGACGCACGCACAGCTTCAGCAAAAAGAGATAAGTGTTTTTCATCCACCGAATGTGAAACGGGTCATGCTCATGCGGCACTTGCTTCAAAAAGTAGGTGCAGAGCATCGGCACAAACGTCAGGGAGAGAATCAGGGAGCCAAGTAACCCAAACGAAATGGTGAAGGCGAGCGGGCTGAACATCTTGCCCTCAAAGCCTTGCAACGTAAACAACGGCAGGAAAACCACGATGATGATAAAGATACCGAAAACGATTGGCCGCCCCACTTCTTTGGCAGCGTAGAGCACAACCTCCGTTTTGCCTGCATGATGATGCTTTTTGCTTTCGTCCGGTTTTTCGGTCAGATGACGGTGAACGTTCTCCACCATCACCACTGCGCCATCGACCATCATGCCGATGCCGATAGCAAGACCGCCGAGCGACATGAGATTCGCGCTCAAGCCAAACCATTTCATCATGATGAAGGCGAAGAGCGCGGCGAGGGGCAAAACCAGCGTGACGATTATTGCGCTGCGAATATCCGCCAGCAACACGATGAGAATAATCAGGACAAAAATCGCGCCTTCTTCCAATGCCTTCGTGACTGTGTGAATCGCTTTCTTCACGAGGTCGGTGCGGTCGTAGAACGGAACCAGTTCGACCCCCTTGGGTAACGCTTTTTGAATCGCGGGCAGTTTTTCCTTCACGGCATTAACGACATCGCGGCCACTGGCTCCTTTAAGCATCAGCACGATGCCAGCGACTACTTCGCCTTCTCCGTTGGCCGTCACCGCCCCTTGCCGCAGTTCCGCGCCAATTTGCACGTCGGCTACGTCCCGCACATAAACGGGCGCGTGCTCGTGTGTGGCAACAATGATGTTCTCAATGTCTTTCGTGGTCTTCACCAGACCAATGCCGCGCACAACGTACTGCTCGGATTTGTGTTCGATGAAATTGCCACTCGCATTCGCATTGTTTTTCTCCAACGCCTCAAAAACCTGCTGAAGCGCAATGCCGTAAGAGGTCAGGCGGTCGGGTTTCACAATCACCTGATACTGCTTCACTAACCCGCCAAACGAATTTACATCCGTGACGCCCGGCACGTTGCGGAGAATCGGCCGCACGATGTATTGCTGGATGGTGCGGAGTTCCGTCGCGTCGTATTTCTTGTCCTTGCTGACGAGCGTATATTGAAAAACCTCGCCCAACCCGGTGGTAATCGGACCGAGTTGCGCCTCGACGCCCTTTGGCAGTTTGTCCCGCGCTCCCTGCAACCGTTCAAAGACCAATTGCCGCGCGAAATAGTCGTTCACGCCGTCCTCGAAAACGACCGTGATGGCACACAGACCGATTTTGGAAACGGAACGCACTTGCTCCAAGCGAGGCAAACCGGCGAGCTCAATCTCAATGGGCCGCGTGACAAGTTTCTCCACTTCGGGCGGAGACATCCCGCCCGCAGTGGCGAGCACCTGCACCTGGACGTTGGTCACGTCCGGGAAGGCATCAATGGGGATTTGTTTTACGGCGAGCATTCCGAACCCGGCGAGAATGACCGTGGCGAGAATGACCAGCAAACGCTGGCGCACCGAGAATTTCAGAACGGAGTTAATCATAGCGTCATTCCTGTCCCAGTTCGGCTTTGAGCATCTCCGATTTCAGAATGAAGCTCCCTTCGGTGACGACTTTGTCGCCCGCCTTCAAACCATCGAGCACTTGCACACGGCCTAGCTGTTCTTGTCCGAGCTTGACGACGCGCTTCTCGAACTTGTTCCCATCCAGCGCGATGAAAACAATTTGGTTTTCGCCATCGGTTTGGAGCGCTCCGTCTGGAATCACCAAAACGTTCTCCAGGATCGTCGTGAGAATCTCCACATCGGCGAACATCCCGGCTTTCAAACGACCGTCTGCGTTGTCCACCGCGATGCGAACTTCGAGCGTTCGAGATCCAGTTTCAACCTGATTACCGAGGAGCAGCACTTTGCCGTGAAATTGTTCCTGCGGATACGCCAGCACCGTGAACGTCGCTTCCTGACCGACTTTAACTGCGGCAATGTCGCGCTCTTTCACTTCGGCAATCGCCCAGAGCGTAGTAGGGTCACTGATCGTGTAGATTTCTTTTGTCTTGTCCACGACTTCACCAGAGGTCGCTTTGCGCTCGATGATCACACCGTCAATGGGCGCTTTAAGCGTCAGCGGCTTGCCCAGCAGTTCAGGTGTTTCGATCAATCCCACTACGTCGCCCGCTTTTACCCGGTCATTGAGATCGAAACTGAGTTTGATCAACCGCCCTTCCAGGGGCGTTGTGACTTTGGCGGTCTTGGTCAAGTTCGCACTGATGCGGCCAGCAGCCTTGAGCGTCATGCCGAGACTGCCCGCCTGTACCGGCTCCATCTTAAGTTCGAGATGCTCCAAATTCTCCTTGGTGAGCGTGACGATATTTTCGTCACGCTTGGGTTCGGCTTTGGTTTCAGCAGGAGTTTCCTTTTTTCCACAACCCATAAGGGCAACGGCCAGCATGCTGGCCAGAAGTAAATTGTTCACAGTTCTTTTCATTTGGTTTCGATTCAGGGTTTAGGAATCTCGTCGAGCGGAACGCCCACTGCGGATTCAAGTTCAGCTTGGGATTGGTAAAGTCTCTCCAGGCTCTCGAAATAGCTGGCCTGGGTTTCGAAATAGGTTCTCTGCGTTTCAAGAAAAAGGAGCAACGGCGTGCGTCCTTCGCTGTAGCTCTGCGACGCTGCATCTAGTGCAGCCTTGAGCCGACCAAGGAATTCCGGTGTATAATTGGTCAAGGTTTCTTTTACCGCCGCGAGATTTTGTTGGGCGGTCGTCACACGCCCGAGAATTTCCTGACGCAGCTTTTCGAGTTCTCCTATCGCTCGTTCCTGCTCGGCAGTCGCCGTGGCAATTGGCCCCTTTTTCTTGTCCCACAGCGTAAGAGGGACGGACAACCCGAACGAAAAGACTTGGAGTCCAGGTTCAGTTTCGAAGCCCGGTCCCACCGTGAAATCGGGATAACGAGATTTTTGGACCAGTCGCAAACTCAACCCCGTACGCTCGACTTCAGCCGATTGAACCTTGAGACTTGGGTTTCGCGCCAACGTTTGCCCCAAGAGATATTGCGTATCCGGCAATTGAACGTCCGGGCCGAGCACACCGCTTACGAGCAGAGGTTCTTCGGGCTTTCGCCCCATCAACACATTGAGTTCAGTGCGCGCCGTTAAAACTCCTGCCTCAGCCAGCCGCAACGCTGTCTGCGCGTTCACCACTTCCACTTCCGCTTTCGTCGCTTCAAATTCCGGCGCGATACCGGCATCCACTCTCTTTTTCGCAGCTTCCACAAAAGTCTTTGCCAGCGTCAGTCTCTGTTCGCGCAAAGGCAGCACTTGCTGAGCGGCCAGGAGCGTGAAGTAGGCTCGGCGGACTTGAATCCTCAATTGTGAACGAAACCCCGCAAGGGCCACTTGGTGGATTTCGACATTTTTTTGCGCTACCGCGTGTTGGAGTGCGCGCTTACCGGGAAAGAGAATTGTCTGCTGCAATCCAATCTGGCCGTGTAGGACTTGAATCCTTGATCCTTCAGTCTCATGCGTAATTCGCCGAGCGACCGACAACTCGGGATTGTCCCACGTTCTGGCGGTAATTACTTCGCCCCTCGCCGCCGCAATTTCGGCTTCAAAAACCCTCAATTCTGGATTTCCTCGGAGTGCAATGGTCGTCAGCAGACCCAAAGTGACGTTGTTCGTCAGCGGCTGCGTGGCCTCAACCCAAGTCGCCTCGCTGCCCCTCGTGAGCGGTTGCGGCATCAAGGGCATGGAACGTTGCACGACAGCGGAATGAGATTCATCCGGTTGCGGATGAACACAACCGCTCATCAGGCCCATCGCCAACAGGGCGCATAAACTACGATACAATTCTTGCTTCATAAAAAGACGGGAACACGGACAAAGGAATGATCCAACGAAACGGCGTGACAACACGCCGTACGAAACGGAAGAAGCTCTCAGTGAGAGAACTTAATTATGAAGCGATGGAGGGAGCACGGACAGGGAGAGCCGCCCGAGAAGCAAACTGCCAAATCCTGGACAATTCTGGCGGGGACTGCGAAACAGCGAGATTGCTGCCCGCTGGAATCGGCAACGAGGCGTCCAGCAACAGAGCGACCAAAATGGCGGGCATTGGCACTGTTGTCGGATGAGCAGCATCAGCGGACCTGTCCTCAGTCTTGTAAAAACCAGACTCAACGCTCTCGCATCCGTCCGATTTGCAGTCATTGTCCTGATGCGGTGTTTTTCCTGTATGCGTGCAGCAGGAGAGGAATTCCAACCCAGGAATTACCTCAAGCTGGCAATGGCTTGAGAGCGGCAGCCAGAGCAGCGCCGTCAACACAAGCAAACATTTCCGCAAAAAACGCACGCCGTATAGATGCCTCAACGGCGGAAAATGTTCAATATAAACCTTCCAGCAATTTGTGGAGAACATTCCGTAACTGCTGTCGCGCCCTGTATATCCGAGTCTCGACCGCCTTTGCCGAACAACGAAGTACCTCGCCAATTTCTGCGTGCGACAGTTCTTCATATTCGGAAAGAATAAGCGGGGTACGCAATTCCTCCGGCAAGGCTCCAACCGCACGTCGGACAGCGTCACCGCGCTCCTGTGCTTCGAGGCGTTCGCCAGGTGATGCACTTTGTTCAGGGAGGCAATCGCGAAAATTGCTGCCCTTCGTGTCATTTACGGCATCCAATGAGACCTGCGGATGACGAGTTCTGTACCGGTAGCGGTCTTTGACCAAATTCGTGGCAATGGCGTAAAGCCACGTTGAGAATCGTTGATCCGATTTGAATTTTACGCGATTCTGATAAACGCGCACAAACGCTTCTTGTGCGGCATCAGCGGCGTCCTCTTCGTTTTGCAAGCATCGGAGAAGGTAGTTGAACAACTTCCCGGAGTGCCGTTCCATGAGTTCGTTCAAGGCCAAATCGTGCCCTGACGCGAGCCGTTTCATATCGTCGCAGTCACGCTCGTCGGATTGGTTTTGTGTAGTCTCGTCATTCACGAATTGGCTGAGTCCCCCTTCGTTGATGGCTCGCGTGTGAATGAGGCGAAACGGTTTGCCAGCCAGACGCCCAACGGTGTTAATGCCGTCAATTGCAGCAGCGGCCACAGTCCCACTTCCAGGACCGGAATCACAGGCATTGACTGCGTATAGCTCCATCGGCCGGAAGCGATAGATGCCCGCTCAATCCAAAAGGCTTGTATCGCGCCGAGCAGGGCGACAACCGAATAGACGTTCCAGGTTGCTCGCACCCCCCAACTCAAAGAGTACGCCGCCAGCGCACCCGTTGCGTAAATGAGAATCGTAATGGCTAAATCGCCGAGCGTTGCCCGGGTGCATAAGGTCGCGGTTTCGCGCCAGGACCGGGATGCCATTTCCCGGTATGCAAGCATCTGTGCCATTTCCCAAAACCAATTAAGAGTGAATGACACGATGAGGAAGAGCGTGAAAAACCGTGAAAGTTCCCCGTGCTTTGCCGAGGCTTTCAGGATTTGTTCGCGGTTTTGATTCACGGTTTTACGTTCACGGAGAAGTTGACTTTACCGCTGCCGTGAGGGCCTTCGTAAGTGACGGTGCCCGTCCAATCGCCGCCCATATCAGGCTTCACTTTAGCACGATACTGGCCAGGTGTGCCTGTCGGCTCGATGGTGGAACCGGAGTGCATCACCATGCCGGGCATGTTCATGTCGAGGTCGAACTTAACCGTCCCGACATCCACCAGTTGGCCGTTGGCGTCCTTGAACTCGACCAATATCACGTTCTGGCCATTTCTCAGTTCTCCAATGAGATTGACCGTCAACCCATTCACGGTCTGCGTCGCCAAAGGTTTGTCCGATGCGGCTATCGGCATCGCCTTTTTCCCGAAGTTCTGCCAAGCGAAATAGCCTCCCGCCATAAGCCCAGCCGTTAAGATAATGAGCAGTAGAATCCGGAGCAGTTTGCTCGGTTTCGGATTTTCGATTGCAGGCGCAGTGCCAGGAGTTGGAACCTCCGTTTCCGTCGAAAGGCTCATGTCATTTCGCCTTTCCTTTGGCAGATACCGCCGACGCCAGATCACGTAAATTGCCGGATAGATCAGCAATTCGAGAATGCCGGACGTGACAACGCCGCCGATCATTGGGGCGGCAATACGTTTCATCACATCCGCGCCGCTCTGCGTCGTGGGCGACCACATAATCGGCAGGAGGCCGAACAGAATGGCGCAGATCGTCATCACCTTTGGTCGGATGCGTTGCACCGCACCTTCGATTGTGGCGGCCTCCAAATCGCCGAGTGTGTTCATTCGTCTTTGACCGCCGAACTTTTCCCACGCATGGTCGAGATAAAGCAGCATCACGACACCGGTTTCGGCATCAAGTCCAGCCAGGGCGATGAGACCGACCCACACGGCCATGCTCAAGTTGTAGCCAAGCAAGTAGAGAAACCAAAACGCGCCCACCAGCGAGAATGGCACTGCCATTAGCACGATGAATGTCTTCGCCGCGCTTTTCGTATTCATGTAGATGAGGACGAAAATAATCAGGAGCGTAAACGGCACGACCACCTTAAGTTTCTGCTCGGCGCTCTTGAGGTATTCGAACTGTCCGGCCCATTGGATGTAATAGCCTGGAGGGAACTGAACGGTTTCGCTTATGCGCTTGGCGGCAGCGTCCACGTAGCCCTGAATGTCGTCACTGGTGATGTCCACGAATACAAAACCGACAAGCTGGCCGTTTTCATTGCGGATCGAAGGGGGGCCGGTCTTGTAGCTGATGTCTGCCAACATCGAGATGGGAATTTGCGCCATTTGCGGCCCGGCTCCCATGCCGCTAGTAGTCCCCCTGCTGGGGGTCATCGCTCCAGAAGAAGCTGCCACTTCTGCATCTGCCATCGGCACTGGCACAAGCACACGCTTCAATGCGTCGAGGTCTTCGCGAAAGTCGCGGGCGTAGCGGACGCTAATCGGATAACGCTCACGACCTTCGACGGTGGTAGCGATGGTTTTGCCGCCGATGGCGGTTTCAACGATGTCGTTCACATCCCCGACCGTGAGGCCATAACGGGCAGCGACTTTTCGGTTCGGAGTGAAGTCGAGGAAGTAACCGCCAGTTGTGCGTTCAGCGAAAACGCTCCGCGTATTGGGAAAATCAGTTAACGCCTTTTCGATCTGCACGCCAAGGTCTTGGATTTTGCCCAAGTCGGTGCCGAAGACTTTGATGCCGAGAATCGAGCGGAAGCCGGTGGTGAGCATTTCGGTGCGAGTCTGAATCGGCATCCAGAAGATGTTCGCCATTCCCGGCGTCTTGATCTTCGCGTTCATTTCGGCAAGAAGCTTTTCCCACGTCATGCCCGGACGCCATTGTTCTGGTGGTTTGAGCCTCACGACTGTCTCAAACATTGAAACGGGGGCCGGGTCGGTGGAGGTTTCAGATTGTCCGGCTTTTCCGAACACCGATTCGACTTCCGGAAATTCGCGCAGCATCCGGTCTTGGATTTGCAAAACCTTGGTCGCCTCGGAGACGGTGATGCCGGGAACCGCCGTGGGCATAAATAGAATATCGCCTTCGTTAAGGGGCGGCATGAACTCCTTGCCAAGTTTTTTGAACGGATAAACGGTCGCAACCATGAGAAGTACCGCCGTGATGAGGGTCAGCCAGCGGAAACGCAGCACAAAATGAACGAACGGTTGGTAGGCCCAGATAAGGAAACGGTTGATGGGGTTTTTTGCTTCAGGGGTAATTTTCCCTCGCACGAACAACAGCATTAACACCGGCACCAGCGAAACACCCAGCAACGCGGCGAAAAACATCGAAAAAGTCTTCGTGAACGCGAGCGGTTTGAACAAACGGCCTTCTTGCGCTTCCAACGAAAACACAGGAATGAAACTTACCGTGATGACCAACAACGCGAAAAAAAGCGGACGACCGACACTCTTGGCCGCCCCGATAATAACTTCAATGCGTTCCGTGTTCGTCGGTTCCCTGCCATGTTCTTCACGAAAGTGCTCCAAACACTTGTGCGCGTTTTCGACCATGATAATGGCCGAGTCCACCATCGCGCCGATGGCAATGGCGATGCCACCCAGCGACATGATGTTTGAAGTTAAACCCAGCCAGTACATGGGTATGAACGAAAGAATGATGGCAATTGGTAACGTGATGATGGCCACGAGAGCAGAGCGGATGTGCCAGAGGAAAATCAAGCACACCAGTGCTACCACGATGCTCTCCTCGACAAGTTTTTCGCGCAGGGTGGAGATGGAGCGCTTGATGAGTTGGCTGCGATCGTACGTGGGCACAAGTTCGACCCCTTCGGGGAAAGATGATTTGATTTCCTCCAACTTCTTTTTGATGCCGTCGATGACCCGCAATGCGTTCTCGCCATAGCGCATCACGATGACGCCTCCGACGACCTCGCCTTCGCCATTCAACTCGACCACGCCGCGCCGGAGATCGGGACCGAGATGCACCGTGCCGACGTTCTTTACGTACACCGGCGTCCCCTTTTGCGTCTTCAGCGGGATGTCCTCAATGTCTTCGATGCTTTTTATATACCCACGCCCGCGCACGTAATACTCGGTCGATCCAACTTCAAAAATCTTTCCACCTACATCCCCATTCGACATCCGGATTTTGTTCACGACTTCGCTGAGCGGGATGCCATAGGCAGAAAGTTTATTTGGGTCCAGATCCACCTGGTATTGCTTCACGAAGCCGCCCACCGACGCGACTTCCGAGACGCCTTTCACCGATTCGAGCGCGTAGCGCAGGTGCCAGTCCTGAAACGAGCGCAACTCAGCGAGGTTGTGTTTGCCGGTCTTGTCCACGAGCGCGTATTCGTAAACCCAGCCCACACCCGTCGCGTCGGGGCCGATTACCGGGTTGACGCCTTCCGGCAACATTCCCCGCACCGCGGTCAAATACTCAATGACCCGCGAGCGTGCCCAATAGATGTCCGTGCCATCCTCAAAGATGACGTAGATGAACGATTTGCCGAACATTGACTCGCCTCGGACAAACTTGACCTTCGGCGCAGCGATAAAGCGGGTGGAGATCGGGTACGTAATTTGGTCCTCGACCAGGTCAGGCGAGCGACCTTCCCAATCCGTGTAAACAATCACCTGCACATCACTCAGGTCGGGAATGGCGTCGAGCGGAGTCTTGTTCAAAGCCCAAATACCCCCGGCGCCCCCGAAAAGGACTAGGATGAAAACGAGGAAGAGATTGCGACCGCTGGCCTCAATGATACGTTCCAGCAGAAACGGCCTGCGCTGCTCTGAATTGCCGGTCGGCTCGGGCGATGAAGGAGAGTGTTCCATGAAAGTATTCCTTCCGGCTCAAAAGGATTTCAATGCGCCCTGCACCTTCGCTTCGGCGTCGATCAGGAAATTCGCGCTGGTGACGACCCGCTCGGTTTCCTTGAGGCCCGACTTCACCTCGTAATAGTCGCCGTATTTGCGGCCGAGTTCGATAAAGCGCGGTTCCAGTTTGCCCCCGCCTTTGTCCACGAAGATAATGTTGTGCATTCCAGTTGGCAGGACAGCGGGAACGGGAATCGCGATGCCCTCACCCATATCCATCGTCAACTCAACATCGACATACATATCGGGGCGCAATTTGAGGTCCGCGTTTTCAACATCAATCCTCACCCGCCCCATACGCAATGCGTCATTGATGAAGGGGTCAATAACAGAAATGGTGCCGTTCAACTTGTCGCCGGGATAGGACGAGGTGGAAATGGTGACCGAAAGGCCCTTCTTCAACATCGGAAGTTCATCCTGATAAAACTGCGCCCACACCCAAACAACCGAAAGGTCGGCGATGTCCACCAAATGGTCCCCGTTCATCACTTTGCGCCCTTGGTCCACACCGATGTCCTGGACAACGCCTTTGAAGGGAGAAGAAAGAGTCAGCGTCTCCTGCGCTTTGCGCGTCTTTTCCAATTCGGCGATTTGCTCATCCGAAATATTCCACAAATGCAGGCGTTGCTTCGCGGATTCAACGAGCCGCTCGGTGCTGTCGAGCACAGCCTTACCACCCTTGGCCTTCGCCTCGTCCCGCGTCTTGAGAATATCAACGAACTCATTTTGGGTTGTGAGCAGGTCGGGACTGTAAATCGCCAGGATCGGCGCGTCCTTTTCCACCAATTCACCGCGCGAAAAAACAAACAGCTTTTTCACGTAGCCCTCAACGCGCGTGACGTAATCCCAATGGCGTTGCTTGTCGTAGGCGACCATTCCGACCGCGCGAATTGTGTGGCGAAAGGGGTGCTTCTCAATTGTCGCGTCTTTCCAGCACATTGGGATCCTAAGCTTAGAATTCCACGTGGACAAGTTGTCGCG
>JADMIO011485880.1_pt1 | contig 34879 bp, 11 predicted proteins | sample 8958161 | NCBI WGS metagenome assembly JADMIO01 (sample SAMN16585339, study PRJNA669376) | soil metagenome | isolation source: Crop rotation soil | place: USA: Cullars Rotation, Alabama | collected 2011
CGAACGACGCGTTCACTTGCGGGCCGGCTGCAAGGAACGTGATGTCTCGAAAAACCGTCATGCCGGCCCGTCAAGTGCAACGCTTTGTTCGGCAGCCGTCCGTCAGCAAATGCATAGGAACAACGCGCCGTCGGTACGCACCGCAATTCGAAACGCGATCTTCAACTCAAAAAAGAACTCGCGGTACATTAGCTCTTGGTGTGGTTCCAATGCGTAACCTAATTCGGCGGCAGCAGCGAACACGTGCTCCGGCTCGACCTTAGCTATCGCCGCGGCAACTGCAAAGGCCAATTCGGGGCTGATGAATCCGGCATGCGTGCCGCCAACCCACAGTCCGTCCGGCAGATAGTCACCCTCGAAAACCAGATTAAGCGGCGGTCCGAACTTCTTGAACACTTCATCGAAAACCGCCCACGACTTGTCGACATCGAAGTAAACGCTAGGTTCAGTCAAGATGTTTATGTTTGGGTCGAGACGGACACGTGTGTACTGCTCGCGCGACACCAAGGTGAACAATGCGTTCACGCCCATCGATACACCTCAGGCTGCCGAACGACTGCGTTCACCTGCCGGGCCGCCTCGACCGGCGTGGTGTCGCGCAAAACCAGAATGGCGGCCCGGTCAGGTGCAACGCTTTGTTCGGCGGCGCCGTGTTCAGACGGCTAAAGAACTAAAGAGCGCCCTATCCACATTGGCCGAAACCAGAGCCCACTATCAGACAACAAAACATCACGACAAAGCCAGCGACAGCAGATCCCAATACTCCAAAAAACGCGCCTGGAATAATGCCGACAAAGTCGTCGGTAGTCTTTGTTGCTGCCAAGCTCACAATACTCAAAACTCCCGAAACGCCGCATGGCAACAACAACAATACCAAGAGGCACTGCTTTGCAGCCACAGAAATTCCAGCGTTCATGACATATCCGTTCAACAGGAATACGATTAGCGGAATCAAGCAACTTGAATAGGCGAAAATCAGGTTCCTTGTGCGGTGCGGACGGTCGGCTTTCTTTTTCTGCGACTTCGTCGTCGGCGCGATTCTCAATATGGGCGGATCGCCTTCGCGAATACCAGTTGATTTGTGGCGTGTAGCCATTGGACCTTTGGTTGAGCCGCCGAACCCGTTATTGAACAACTTCAAGCTGCATTTTAACGTCGACTGTTCTTCGTGCAAGAAAATCCGGCCGATTTCTCTTGACATTCATAAGTGATCAAATGTATACATTTGACAAATGCAGCTTTCGGTCATGAATCTCGCGAATCCCAACAATTAATTGTCTAATCCGGCAAACGCAATCAAGGAGTCATTCCCATGAAACTGCTCGATCAAGTTCGACATCTGGCTCGGGTCAAGCATCTCGCCTATCGCACCGAAAAATGTTATGTCTACTGGATCACCCGCTTCATTCGACATCATGATGTTCGCCATCCCAATACCATGGGGACGGCCGAAGTCGAACAGTTTTTGACGCACCTGGCGGTCGCCGGGAACGTTTCGGCGAGCACGCAAAATCAAGCGCTCGGGGCGTTGTTGTTTCTCTATCGTGATGTTCTGCAAATGGACATCGGACTGCTCGATGCCGTGCGGGCGCGACGGCCGGTGCGAATGCCGACCGTGTTGTCGCAAACGGAAGTGCGCGAATTTCTGGACGCAGTGGATCAACTACCGAGCACGGAGCCATACGGTTTGATGGCGCGGCTGATGTATGGGGCAGGCTTGCGGCTGATGGAATGTTGCCGACTGCGCATGAAGGACGTGGATGTGCAGCGCGGGCAAATCGTGGTGCGGCAGGGGAAGGGGAACAAGGATCGCTTCGTGATGTTGCCGGTGTCGCTCAAGGATGCGATGGTGCAACAGATGGATGGGCGTAGCCAACTTCACGTCAAGGATTTGAGCAAGGGACTTGGACGCGTTTCCATGCCCGAGGCGTTGGGGCGAAAATTCCCGAACGCGGACCGCGAGCTCGGCTGGCAATTCGTCTTCGCGTCGCGTCGGCTTTCGCGGGATCCGCGGGAAGAACCGCGCGATGACCGCCGCGGCCAAACTCCGAGATCTCCTTTTTTGCGGCATCACGTTCACGAGGCGGCCGTTCAGCGCGCGATCACGACGGCGGCGCGATCGCTGAAATGGAGCAAGCGCGTCACTTGCCATACGCTACGTCATTCCTTCGCCACGCATTTGCTTGAATTGGGCCAGGATATTCGCACCGTGCAGGAGTTGTTGGGTCACAATGATGTATCGACCACGATGATTTATACCCACGTGATGCAGAAGGCTGCCGCGCGCGTACGTTCGCCGTTGGATCCGTGAATTGCCAAGGGGGCCGAAGCCCCCTGAGGTTGGGTTGGTGGCGGTAAGGGGGGGGTGGCCTTCGCAAAGTTTTGATTCTCAAAGGATTTGCGTCGCCGACTTGTCCGCCACGAGCAGATGACGGGAAGGGGGGGGCGAAGGGCGTGAGAAGGAAGTCGCAATCTACCGCGTGTGCCGACGGCGCGAGTTGCTTCAAATCGATCAACCATTCACAAAGCGCAACAGTTTCGCACTTCAACAGCAAAAATGGGCAACGTCGGCAAAGTTATTCGAAATTCCTCATTGCCCTAATCGGGTCGATGCGCGAGAATGGAGAGTGATTAACCTCCGTGAACGACCGCGGCGGCCCCTCACCGCCGGTTCTCTCTTGAGGAGGAGAGGCAAGGGCGGTCGACGGTTCCTTTCTTGCGGATCATCACGATTTTGCCGTTGATGTCGATTCCGCGCGTGGAGTTCCTTTACGATGGCCAAGCAACCTCCCCATGGCGATGACAAGTCCAAGAAAACTCATCCTTTCAACATGCGTCCCGAAGATTTCAAAGCGCCGAAGACGCCACGTCCCGCGCCGCCGCAAGAAACCATTCCCAACATGTCGCTCGATGACGATGAAGGCGTTCTCGACGCGGCCGAAGTGATCGAGGAGGAGGCGTTGCCCGTTGACGAGGCCGGCCCGACATCCGACGAGGCTGCGAATGTGCTGCTCGACGACGACGCGCCAAGCATCAAGAAACCCCACCCGACGCCGACGCCGGTGTCCGACGTGTTCCTCGGCGAGGATGAGCCGGAAGAAGCGACGCCCGTGAGCGACGCGCTCGAAGCAGGCGAGGTCGTTGAGGAAGCCGAACCGATCGAAGAAGCGGCTGAAATCTTCGAAGATGAGGTGCTGGAGGCGGATGAGGCGTCCGCGGTGCTGGGCGTGACGCAGCCGATGCCGCCAAAATCGGAGCCGGACCTGAACGCGATGTTCGGCGAGGCGGAGGCCGCGGAAGAAGCCGAGGAAGTCGAGGAAGCGGAGGAATTCGCGGACGAAGCGGAGGAGGTTTTCGCGGAACCCCCGATCGACATCAACGAGCCGTCCGTGATGCTATCCGGCGTGGAACCGATGGGCGAGGCGGTGCAATCGTCGCCCGAGCCGATTCACGCGTTCGCGGGGGATGCCGCGCTGCCGCCGGCCGATGAGATCGTGCATGCGTCGGAGGTGGTCGCCACAAGTGACGACCCGGCGATCGCGCCAATGTCGGATGTGGTCGCGACGCACGAGCCGATCGAGCAGGGCGTGGCCCACGTGCCGTCGGACATCGTCGTCGCCCATGAACCGATCGAACATGCGCCGGAAATGCCGGCGGTCACCCCCGGCGCCGCGGCGCCCGCGTCGGATGCGCTTGCGGCCGAGGAAGTCGTGGAAGCAGCGTCCGCGGTCGAGGAGGCGGAGGAAGCCGTCGAGGCCGCGTCCGCAGTCGAGGAGGCGGAGGAATTCGCGGAAGCGGCTCCCGCGTCCGATGTGTTCGCCGCCGAGGAAGCGGAGGAAGCAGTTGAAGCGGCATCCGCCGTCGAGGCGGAGGAGGCGCAGGAGGCGGAAGAGGCGGTCGAAGCCGAAGAGGTGTTCGCGGAGGATGCGGACGAGGCGATGCCCGCGTCGGCGGTCATCGAAAGCGGTGAAATCGCCGAGGAAGTCGCCGAGGCGGTCGAAGCGTCGAGCGCCACCCGCGAAGCCGAGGAGGTTTTCGCTGAAGACGTTGAAGCCGAAGAAGTCGGCCCCATCACCGCCAGCAGCGGCTCGGACGTGTTCGGCCCAGCCTCCGGCAAGAAGCCGTTGTCCGGCGTGAACAAGACGGCCGGCCATGATAAGACGATTGCGTTCGAAGGCCCCCCCTCCAGTAGCGCCCGGCGGCCCGACAGCGATGTGCTCGTCACCGAGGAAGAAGTCGTCGGCAGTCCCGAGGCATCCGCCGTCGATCTCGGTGAAATGCCGAAGAAGGGCTCCTCCGTCGCCGGCATCGACAAGGTCGCCGAGGCCCTCGAGTCCGGCACCGATCTGGGCGGCCACGCCAAGCCTGCGCCGAGCGTCGAATTCGACGAACTACTCGACGATCTCGCCGATTCCGACGACCACGAAGCCGTCGAAGCCGTCGAAGCGGTAGACGCCGACGAGTCAACGGAAATGGACGCCGGCGTCATTGACGACGACTTCGATTCCCCCAAACCCGCGGCCAAGAAGGGCAAAAAATCCGCCGTCAAGGCGACCGGCGACGATATCGACCTCGACGATGTCTTTGGCGAAGACGAGGCCGCCGAAGCCGCGGAGGCCGAAGACGCCGGTGAAGCCGTTGCCGCGGAAACGTCCGAAGAGGAAGCAGCCGCGATCTTCGATGAAGATCCCGAGGCGGAAGCCGTGGCCACCGCGGCAACCGACGACGAAGCCGTTGGTGTCTTTAGTGAGGAGACTGCGGACGAAGAGGTCGAGACGAAAGGCAAGAAGGGCAAGAAGGCCCACAAGAAGGACGAGGACGAGGAAGACGAGGAGGAATCGAAGGCCAAGAAAAAGAAAGGCAAGAAAGAAAAGACGGCGCCCGCGTCGTCCGGCAGCGGCATCCTCGGTTGGGTCGGCGGCATGTTCATCGCCGTCCTTCTGCTCGGTGGCGGCTTCGGCGCCGCGCTGTTCCTGGCCCCCGATGCCGTACGCGGACTCGTCGACATGACGGCGGGCGAGCAAAAAGGCGCCGGCCCCATTGTCCCCAAAGGCAATGACGGCGGGGGCGGCGGCAAGAAGAAGGAAAAAATCGACGAAGCGCGCGGCGCTTTGGCGAGCGGTGATTACAAGAACGTCTTCGAAAGCCTCAAAGGCACGACAAACGAAAATGAACTCGCCGTCCTCGGCGAAGCCCGTTGGCTCGAATATCTCCAACAACAGGAAGCCAAGAATGAGCCGCTCGACAAGGACGCTCCCGCCGTCAAGCAAGCGCTCGCCGATCTGCAAAAGAGCAGCAACAAACCGCTTGCCAAGCGAATCGAGACGCAGCTCTCCGCGTCGACGAAAGAAAAAGAGTTGAGCGAACAACTCAACACAATGACGATGGAAAAAGCCACGGCCGAAAAGCAACTTGGCGATGCGATCAAGGCAAAGAAATCCGCGGACCAAGCCTTCGATTCGATCGCTGCCGTGCTCGTCAAAGCGAACGTGATCGCCGACAAGACGAAGTTTGAAATTGGCTCGCTCGACAAATTCCTCAAGGGACTCGGCGCCGACAAGGCCTCCCTCGACAAGCTCAACACCCTTCTCGAAAAGGAAGTCAAGAAAACCGGCGAAGCGGGCCTGATGGAATTGCTCGCCGCCCGCGATCAGGCCGACAAGAACCTGGCCGCGATCAACAAGGCCCTCGAGGGCGCCAACGTCAAGGACAACGGCGCCAAGGGGGTGCAGGAACTGGCGACGTCACGCGAAAAACTGCAAACCGAAGTCAAGGGACTCGACGCGCTCATGGCCCAGGCCGTCAAGGAACTGACCGACGGCAACATCCTGCCGCCGGGCGCCGATCCGCGCAAGCAACTCGTCGAGGGCGCCAAGCTCGCCCGCGTCAAATCCGAATCCCCCCTGTCGATCCCCATCGCTCAGCTCGGCATGTCGCTGGGCGGCATCGGCTCGGGCGCCAGCAAAATGGTCGAGGACATCTTCGGCAGCGCCAAGAGCGCGACCGAATTGAAGTGGTATCAGGCGCGCGAGAAGCTGATCCAGACCCCGCAGCAAAAGATGGACACCAACATCGCGATTCTGCAAGACCGCACCCGCAACAATCCGGCGGAATTGAAGGCGATCGCGCTGGAAGCCGACTGGGTGCTCGATCCCGAATCGAAGTCCGACCCCGAGGCGCGGGCGAAGGCGCAGTACGTCAAGGGCCTCGCCCTTCGCAATCAGGAGAAGTACGCGGAAGCACGCACCCGTTTCGAGCAAGCGCTCAAGGCCGCGTCGGCGGACGCCAAGGGCTGGAAACAATTGCTCGAGCGGTCGAACAAGGAACTGACCGATTCGTCCTACTATTACCTGCCGCGCATCGAGCGGTTGCAAGCGGAGGGCAACCACGCCGCCGCCCTCGCGGAAGTAAACGCGGCCCTCAAGGCGATGCCGGACGACGGCCGCTTGCACGCCCTGCGCGGCCTGATTCGCATCCAGGCCACGCTCGCCAAGGGAAGCAAGCTCGACGCCCAGGTGGAGCAAGACGTTCGCACCGACGCCGTCAACGCCGCCAAGGACGGACGCACCCCCGCCGAATCGGCGTATCTTCTTGGCCGACTCGAGGAAGAGTTCGGCAAGTTTGACGCCGCCGAAAAGCAGTACCGCATGGCGATCAAGCTGCACGACGACGCCAAGGGCCCCGCGGAAATCGCCGGCCGTTATCGCGTCGCACTCGGCCGCCTGCTCCTACGCGAACGCGGCGAGGCAGCGCCGGTCGCTCCGCCCAAGATCGAGGAGAAGGACGAGAAGAAAGACGCCGAGCCGCAGAGCAGCAACCGAAACTTGCGCGAAGAATTCACTTCGCTCGTGCAATCGCTTTCCATCCTCGCCGCTCACACCGTGTCGTTCCAGCAGCCCGGCGACGCCGAGGACGCTCGTTTGAAAGAAGTAATCGAGGAAGCGGAAAAGTTGAAGGCGTCGAAGAATCCGAAATTGCAAGGGCAAGGCTACTGCCTGATGGGCTCCGCGTTGTCCAAATTGGGCAAACGCACGGAAGGCCTGAAGGAGTACGCCAAGGGGTTGGAACTCCTTTATCCGGGCATCGAAACCAAGGAGATTAACGAGTTGATCGAAGCCCACCCCGCGTTCTTCCAACCCGATTCGACCGGCGTCGCGAATCCAATCATGGCGGAGCGCCATTTCGGTGAAGGCTCGCACCTGTTCTGGAAGGCGATGTTGAACCCGACCGCCAAGACCGCCCTGCAGGACTTCAAGGAGGCCGAAGCGCAGTTCCTGCAAGCGATCAAGTACTACGACAAGGATGCCCGGTATCAATATTATCTGGGCTTCGCGCAGCTTCAGCAAAAGTCTCGCAACAAACGTGATTCGGCCTTGTTCGCGTTTGAGAAAGGCGCACGCATGGAAGCAGCCGCGGTGCAATCGAACCCCTTCGCCGCACGGGAGATCAATCAAAGCCTCGAACGGGTGCAAGGGGAGATGCGTGAGATGCTCAATCAATATCGCTATCGCCCCTCGACCGAGCCCGAAACGAAGAAATCAGAAACCGATTGACGGATCACCACGCGTGCGGTTTCGCCCAGCTCCGTCTCAACCGTAGCCACAAGCTGCCAGCGCTGCCAGCTTGTGAGCTTCGTCGCACCCTCACAAGCGAGTGCCGCGCCGGAATGGAGATTCTGGTGTTGGGGCCAAGAACTTCCCCCGAACCCTCTCCCCCTGATTACCCGGGGGGAGAGGGAGCCGTCGTAGCCATCGCGGCAAACCGCAAGCGAGCCCCCATGTCCCATCCCCCGCGTGACGCCGGCCGCCCTGTCCCTCGCCGCACGCGCACGTTTCGCCCCAACTATCTCTCGTTCGCTGGCACTTATCAGTGCAACTTGACCTGCCCGCACTGCTGTGTCCCCATCGAATGGCCGGACCGCCTGGACATCCCCACCGCCATTCGATTTCTTGAAGACGCTCACCGTCATGGTATCGAACTGTTGGGCTTCACCGGCGGGGAACCGTTTCTCTATCCGGAGTTTGTCCTCGCGGTGACACGCCGCGCCGCGGAGCTCGGGTTTCGTTTCGACAAGATCGTGACCAATGGCGTGTGGTTCAAGAACGCCGCGCACCTCCGCGCGACGTTGACCGATTTGAAAAACGCCGGCTACACCGGCAAGCTCGGCCTCGGCGTTGACAAGTTCCACGGCATCCGCACGGACGATCTGGTCGCCTTCTGCAAAACCGCTCGCGCCGTCTTTGAGCGCGACAACATCATTTCCCTGGCCTACGCTAGCCGCGACCCACACACCGGACTTGAACCGGTGCATCGATTGGCCGACGCCCTCGATGCCGTCGTCGATTGGTCGGACCTGTTGCACCGGTACTTGCTGGTTTCGCGCGACTTGACGGTGACGCTCAACTGGAACCATCTGGCGCCCGTGGAACGTGCCGAAAAACTTGACGGCGCCTGGGATGGCCAATGGTTCGAGGAGGACTACTGCGAAGGCCCCGGCCAGGCCCTCATCGTCAATCCCAAAGGCGACGTCAAACCCTGTTGCGGCTTCGCGTCGGACCTGGATCAGCTCACCATCGGCAACATATATCGCGAAGGGGTTGCCACGGTTATTCGCAACGGTCGCGAACATCCGTACGTCGGCAAGATATTCAAGAAAGGTCTCACCGCCATCCGCGACGAAATACTGAGGCGTGCCCCCGATCTTCTGCCGGGTGCAACGTCCAATCACTGTTATTTTTGCTGGTACGCCCTGACGCGCGGGCTGGCGCAAGATGTCCCCGGCGGCGGCGCCCAGGTCGGCGCATGGACGGGTTCGCGCCCCAATTTTCAAGGGGAACTCTTGCAACTCGGCGTCCTGCGCAAATGAATCGCGCCTTGTTGATCGATCGCCTTGGTTTTCCTGCCAATCGCCAGTAAAATGCCGTAACGTCCCCGTAGCTCAATTGGATAGAGCGTCGGCCTCCGGAGCCGAAGGTTACAGGTTCGACTCCTGTCGGGGATACCTATTACTGCAGTCCGTCAGTGAACGTGATTGAAACTTTGCAAACCCAGAATACCGTCGGCATGCGAATTGACTATATTCCCATTCGCAGCTCCTAAGGACGAGTTTTTCTACTTTGCAGGCGTCCTAGCGCCTGGCGTGCGTAATCGGTCAGCCAGTGGCCGGCGCCGCCTTCCGCCAGAACGGCGAGGACGGCACGCGCCTCGTCGGTCGCGGCGTGTTCGAGCGTTTCCAAAGCCCGAAGCATTTGCAGTTTTTGCGGCGACATGACTTTGACACTTGCCAGGATTTCTTCTAAGCGCCTGCGCGATTCCAGGGAAGTTGTCTTGCTCAGAGCGGCGCGGAGCGACAGCTCGACTTCGTCGCCGAGTTGTCTCAATTCAAACATTGCCTGCTGGCGGATCTTGAAATTGTCGCTATCCAGATCGCTGATGTATTGCGTCACCCTTTTGAAATGGAAGGGATCGGCCGGCTTGAGTTTGTTCTTGAGGTATGGCACGCTTTGCTCGTGAGCGCTCGCAAGCGCCCAGACGGCCTGGTGCGCGCGAACGCCCTCGGTCTGGGCTAGCGTTTTCCACAGAGTCTCGACCTCGGCTGGTTCCAGCCGAGGCGGTGCGATCGCGCGAATCGAGGTGTGCCAGGGAGGTTTGGACCACAATACCACGGAGGTGTCGACGCCGGCCGATGCCCACGTCATGCAGTCGGGCGCGATGGCCAGTACTCGTACCTCGCCGACCGCGTCAACGGATTGACCGGTGGGGAATCCGGTCGCCACCTCGTAACATTGCACGCCTCCCCTGAACAATCCAGCCAATACATATCGGCCGTCCGGGGAGTAGGCCAGCGCTCGAACGCCAATCGCTTGCGATACCTGCTGACGCTCCTGCCCGGAAGCGATTTCGTAGATTTTGATGTCTGTTTCGCCGCTGACGGCCAGCAGTTTACTGTCGGGCGAGAAGGCGATTCTGGCGGCACTGCCGGCCTTGCCGAACTGCTGTACCAATCGCCCCGTCGCCGTATTCCAAACCTGGACCTGGTAATTGGGCGCGTTACTTGTCACCGCCAGCAGTTTACCGTCTGGCGAGAAGACCATGCGGATCGTGCGAAACATCGGCTTGCCTGGGGCGGCTTCCTTGAGTTCGCCGAGCTTGATCAACGTTTTCCGCGAGACGGCGTCCAATAGGACGATGGCAGGATCGGCGCCGGCGACCGCCACCAATTTCCCGTCCGGCGAGGCGGCCAGGTTGCGCAGCGATTTCCACGAATCCCATTTACTCACCGGACTGATTTTCTTGTCAATCACGGTCCATTCGCTGGCGCCATCGAGACTCACCGTGAAGAAGCTGCGCGGCCCGGCGCCAACCGACAATTGCGACGGGTTACCGAACTTTCCTTCGAAATGGGCGATCTCTTTTCCCGTGGCGCGGTCCCAAACGCGGACGGTCTTGTCGCTGCTGGTCGTGAAGAGAAGCGTGCCGTCGCGCGAAAAGCAAAGCGAGTGGACCGCGGACCCATGTCCCGGCAACGGCAAGGTTTCGCGACCGTCGGCCACATGCCAAAGGCGCAGCGCCTGTTCGCCGCCAGTGACCGCCAGGGTTTGGCCATCGGGTGCGAACGCGATAGCGCCGCGGGTAGCGCCCGGGTTCTCGAAGGCGCGCATCTCGTGGCCCGAGACGACGCCGAATATTCGCACGCCGCCTCCGCCAAGGGCCATTGCCAGGAACTTGCCGTTCGCGGAAAAGTCCAGTGCGTACGGACGCATGCTCATTCTGCCGACGGTGCTGGTCCGATTGCCGCGGTCGTCGTAGAGGTGGACGGTCACGCCATCGAAGGCGCGGAGCAGTTTGCCGTTGTCGGCATCGTACAGGTTCACGTTGGCGCCCACGGCGCGCGTGCAGGCCAACACCTTTCCGTCCTTGGAAAACGCTGCCGGCACGTTAGGGAACAATCGCTCGATGGCGAAGCGGCGAGATTCCAGTCCGGTGGAGGTGTCAAAGACCACCGCGACGCCGTCGGTGGCGATGCGGACTTCTTTGCCATCGGGCGTGACCGCCAGGGCGAGGATGTTTCCCTTCTGGACGGGAAACTGCTTGAGCTCGATGCCCGCTGCCACCAGCCATTGACGGACGATTCGCTCCGAGCCGGCGGAGAACAGCGTGCGATTGTCGGGCGACAGTGCCAGGCAGGTGACTTTGTCCTTGTTGCTCCCGAAGCGGCGGATTTCGCGGCCGCTTTCGACGTCCCACAGTCGGATAGAGCCTAACCAATCGGCGCTGATCAGCGTCTTGCCGTCGTTGAAAAACGCCAGGGCTGTGAAGGCGACGACACCTTTCATTTGCCGGACTTCCTTGCCGGTAGCGGGGTCCCATAGACGAATGAGTTCATCCATCCCAGCGGATGCCAGCAATTTGCCGTCAGGCGCCCATGCGGTCGCCAGGATTGCGCCCGTATGACGCAGCCGCGTCGTGCCCAGGCGGGTCGCCACCCCGGCGGGCAGAAGATCGCCGGCAAGATCCTTCACGGGACCACCAGCCCGAAGGTTTGGCGCACAAAAAAGACACAGGAAAATGGGAATCCATTGGCGGCGCATGATCAGTACCCCGCAAAGACGCACGGCAGCGCGGATTTCGGATCGATTTTCCAGAGAGCCTCATTGGCAGCGAAGCGGGCGCTCGGTTCGGGATCGCGCAGGACGGCGCTGAGCGCGGGAACGGCGTCCTGGGCGGCGGGGCCGAGCTTGGCCAGCGCGTTGGCAGCCCGGGATCTCATCGGCAGGTCATCCTTGGCACGCAAGGCCTCGATCAGCACCGGCACGATTGGGTGCTTTGCCGGCTCGAGCTTTGCCAGCGCGGTAGCAGCGAGGAAGCGCAACTCGTGATTCGAGTCCTCAAGTGTCTGGCGCAGAGCAGGAACGGCCGGGCCGGCCCACGCGCCGCCGTTGGCCAGGCTCGCGGCGGCAGCCATGCGCTGGGCGGGGTTGACGGAGTTTTGCAGTTGTTCGATCAGAAATTCGACGTACTTCGATTCTTTGGGATAGTGTCGTGCCAGGAGCCAGGCGGCCTGAACATAACGCTGTTTCTCGAAGGCCTCGTCCAGATCCGGCCGCCATTTGTCCATCAAGTTGGGATCAATGGCAATCAAGGTCTCGATCCAACGGACGCGCAAAACGACGGGGTTGGCGGCGGGCATCAGGCGTTCGAGCGTTGGAACGGCATCCTTTGCCGAAGGTCCGAATTCGGTCAGGGCGCTGAAAGCTTGGGGCCGAAAATACGTGTCGCCTTTGGCCAGGATTTTCGTCACCGCGTCAACGGCGGCTTTCTTTTCCACACCAACTCTGTGCAGCGCGCGAGCCGCGTTAAGCTTCACGCCATCATCCGAATCGCCAAGCGCCGCCATCAACATCTGCCGAAACTCCTTGGAGTCGGCGCCGAGTTCATCGACGGCCTGAATTGCGGCCGCGCGAAAAAAAGCACTCTTCTGATTCATCAATTCGACGACGGCGGGAAACGCAGGCGACGCGGCATCGCGATGGTGCACGAGCGTTCTCAACGCGTGACTGACGCAAATCTGGTCCTTCAAGGCGTCGGCGACGACCTTCACCGGCCTGGCGTCGCTGGGATCCAAATGCCAGAGCCAGTCCGCCGCGGCCAGGCGTACGAGGGGATAGGGATCATCCAGCGCATCATTCAATAAGGCGCGGATGTCCTCCCTCGGCGGCTGCAAGTGCGGCAAGACAACAAATGCATGGACCCGATTGCCCGGAAGCTTGTCCCTGCGCGCCATTTCCAGCAAATCGGCCAGGGCGTCCTTGGCGTCCGGCCCAAGGCGGCCCAGGACATGCGCTGCCGCGGTGCGGTCGCCTGCCCATTCATGCTTCAGCGCCTTGCGCAACGCAGGTATGGCGTCCTTGGCAACTGGCCCAAGGAGTTGCATGGCCGAATAGGCGCCGCCACGCACGAGCGAGTTTTGATGTTCCGTGAGCATCAGCAACGGCTTCAAGCCGTCCCTGCCCATTTGTCCGAGCGTGCGGCAAGCGGTGCGCGCACGGATTTGATCGGTAAAATTGCCAGTCTTCCCGGCCACCTCGACCAGCGCGGGAATGGAATCAGGCCCCAGCGCGGCCAGGACTGGCGGAAGGGCATACATCGGGAAAGTATCTTTGCCTTGTTTGAGAATCTCCAGCAGTGGGAAACGTAGCGACTTCGCCTCCGGTCCCATCTGCTTGATGGCCGTCAGCACTTGCATCAAGACGGGATCATTCCCTGGAATGAGATTCTCGAGCACCTCGCGATAGACCGGCACGACGTCGTCCGCCTTTCGAGTGATTTGCCAGACCGCCTCGGCGGCATTCACTTTGGTTGCCCGCACGCCCTCCTTGAGCGCAGTCTTGTAAATGGCGAGCGCTTCCTTGGCCGGTGGCTTGATTGATAGCACAGTCTCCCAGGCGGCCCGGCGGATTTTCGGATCGTCCTTGGTGTTTGCCTCGACCATGACCTCCAAGACGGCACGCGGATTCTTGTCGATCCGCGCCAGGGCATGGGCCGCCCAGAAACGCGTGTCCCAGTCATCATCCTTGAGCATTCGTCTCACACTTGGGAGGAATTCTTTGCCCGCCGAATTCAAATGAATAACCGCCTGTCGGCGCAGGACGGGGTCAGCATGATCGAGGACCTTGACGAGTGACGTGAAAACCGCCGGTCGAGACTTATTGATGCTAAGCGACGCGAGAAAGCGAGTCTGGTTTTCGGCATCGTCGCTGGCGCGCAAGAGCAATAGCAGGCATTCCTCGTTTTCCAACGCCAGGGGGCCGAGCGCCGGCAAGATTTGGTGGCGCAGTGTCCGCGAGCCGTTCTTGTATGCTTCGAGCAACACGGGGGCCGCCTCCTTGGCATGGCCTTTGAATTGGGCCAGCAAGGCCGCCGCCCCGATTCGGACCGGCGTCGACTTGTCCTTGAGCAGTTCCGCAAGCACCGGCGCCGCGCCCCGGGCGGCTTCCCCCGCGCCGGCGAGCACAACGAGCGCCTCCTCCCGCACCAAGGGATCCAGATCCTTCAACTCCTTCAACCAATACGACAGAGGCTTGCCCTGGACCAATGCCTCTTTGCGCTCGCCTGGCCCGACTGCGCCTGCAACACTGACCCAGGCTGCCGCAACGAGGGTTAACAGAATAGTTCCCGTCTTGGCCATTGGTCACTCGTTCAAGTTTGGCGATGGATTCCAGCGCGCCTTCATTACATGATGGCCAGGTGCAAAAGGCAAAGGTATTCCGGTAGGGCTCAAGGATTGGCGATTGTTAATGTGCCGAGTCTTCTTCTTCAAGCTCTTCGTTTTATCCCATAAAGGTGACGTTGCGGTGTGGACTAGAAGTCGGCCCTTCTGACTACTCCTCGTGGCGCCGCGAGCTTGATGGCCACCGACCGACCAGGAGCAAATTGACGGCGCACCTTGACTCAGGTGCCAAGAGCGTCTGGGAAATCTACGGGATGGCCATTCTTGGGCCAAGCTGGACCAACACGTTGGTGGAAAGACTTCCTGTTGCCAGTCAGAAAACTCCTGGGTCGTCGATCGGCGATATCGAGCACATGCTTGACACCTGTTGTCCTTGGCCACAGAATGATCGCAATTGCCGGATCGAATCAGAGCCCACCCCGTCTGCTCCTTGACACATTCGAAGCGATTGGCGAGGGAGGCCAGTGCCGCCGCCGAGATTTGACCCTATTGCAATCCGCCTGAAATCAGAGGTACGTCCATGCGAACCTTGAGTTGTTTGACTATCGCAATCCTCGCCGGGAAGTGCGGGATTTGTTTGCGTATTTGCAGAGGACTGAGAAGTAGGTGTCAATCAAGCAGGGTGAGGATTGGACCAATGCGAAAGTTCCTTGTTGTCGCTTTATTGATGTGCAGTGTGACTGCCCCAGTCCCGGCCCAGGACCTGCCGCGCGTCTACGAAAATCGCTTGACGCCGATTGCGAAGCCAGCGCCGCTACTGGCCGATCATCCCGAGTATGTCGAACCGATCAAAACAGGACCGCGCTACGAGGCGCCGATGTTGATCGATGACAAGGACGCGGACCTGGACGTGCGGGCCTGGCGTTTCTCGTACAACGCGCGCGGCATCGTCGAGGTGCCGAATCGGCTCAGCGCGAAGGCGACGGCGATCATCGTCGTGCATCCCTGGGGCGTCGATGACGGGCAAGGCTGGAAGAGCCCCGAGCCGGCCGGCGCGGCGTTTCACTGCACGCCGTTCAAGAACGCGCTGACGCTCAAGCACATGAAGGACGTCGTCAATCCGTTTCTCAAGGCGGGCAGGCCGCACGTCGCCGTCGTCGGCTACAGCTTGCCGGGCAAGGCGGATCCGATTCGCAAGAAGGTGTATCGGTCGATCGATCACACGCCGACCAAGGCCCAACGCATCGAGGGGGCGAAGGAGCTGACGGCCAAGCTGGCGAGCTTCGACTACAAGGGGCAGCCGGTGCCGGAGAAGATTGCGGTGTCGTCGGACAGGCCGGCCGTCGATTACTTCAAGCAATTTCCGGGGCTCGATGCGACGGCGAAGTTCAACAACGCCGGCTTCTGGGATTTGCCGATTCCGGTGGCGAACTCCATCAAGGTCAAGCGCGGCGACATCGTGTTCTACGACGGTGACGGCTATCCGGTGCTGCGCGATTACCTCAAGAAGCAAGGCGTCCGCCATGTGCTCTTGGCCGGCTACTCGACCGACATGTGCGTGTGCAGCACGACGGCCGGGTACAAGAATCTGAGCAAGGACTTCAACGTCTTCCTGGTCGGCGACGCCACGCTGGCGACGTTCCCCGCGCACGACACGCCGCGCTTCGCGACGTCCGCGGCGGTGTCGTTCGCGTCGATCGATCTGTTCATTACGCAGGTGTCGTGGGTGAAGTGGAAGTAGTCCCACCGGGGAAACACACCGTGTTGCATTGTCGCCGCACGTCCGTTAGACTTTCAAACAGACGAAAAAAGCAATTGAGAACTTCGGTAACGGGATAACCGACGACGCGAGAGGTTCGACGATGTATTCCAACGGGATGGCGTATCTGCTCTGGCTTCTATGCTTTCTCGGTCTGTGCGGCATCCATCGTTTTTACCTGGGCCGGCCGCTGACCGGGCTGCTGTGGCTATTTACCGGAGGGTTGTTCTTTATCGGCCAGTTCATCGACTTGCTCCTGATCCCCGGCATGGTGGAAAGCGAAAACCGCAAGGTCGGCGAGGCCATGCGGGGGCGATAGCGCGCGGGAGGTGAACGGCAACGGCGTCAGCAGCTTCACGCGGTGCGAGTCAGCACCACATCGTTGCCGGTTCCACCCACGTAGCTAATCTGAAACGTCATGCCGCCTAGCAAGAGCGTTCCGCCCTCTGACAAGCCGGCGAACGTGCCCACGACTGCATCAATACCGTCGTTCTGGATGAGGATGAACGCGTTGCCGAGCGCCGGCGTGAACAACGGGTTGACGTTGACGTTTAGCGTGGCGCCGGCCAGGTTGACGGCGCCGACGGCGCTGAGCTGATCGTAGCCCGTTCCGGCGACGGCGCCGTTCAACGTCACGTTAAAGTTGCTGCCTGCGGAGAATGCGATATTCCCGGTCTTGAAGATCTTGGTGGTCGTGGAGCCCGGAGCGATCGTGGCGCCGCTGTTGACCAGCAAAGCGCCGAGCTTGCCGCCGCCGCCTAGCGTGCCGGCATTCACCGTGGTGCCGCCGGAGAAAGTGTTCAGAGCGGACAGGATTAGGCTTCCGGCGCCGTCCTTGGTCAAGCTGCCCGCGCCGCTCATGATGCCGCTGATCGTCAGTTGCCCGGCGTCGATGGCGATCGTGCTTGCGGTGGCGAGGCTGATGGTCCCCGTGCAGGTGTTGGCGCCGGCAACGCTTTCCAGTGCTCCGGTGGCGCCGGCGGCGCCGCCGCCATTGAGCGTTAGTTTTTCAGCAATGGTCAGCCCCGTCACGCCGCCGTCGACCTGGATTGTGGCGCCGCTACTCACGGTGGTCGCGCCAACGGTGCTTCCCAGCGCCTTGCTATTCCGGACGATGACGATTCCGGACTTGATGGCGGTAGCCCCGGCGTAGGTATTGGCATTGGTCACAATCAGGGCGCCGCCGCCGTTCGTGTTCGCGGTCAGACCCCCTGCGCCGCTGATGATGCCGCTGAGTGTCAGCGACTGTCCCGCGCCGATGTTGACCTTGCTGGTGGCAACCAGCGTGCTGATCTTGCCTGACCAGGTGTTGTTGCCGTTGATGCTTGTCAGCGTGCCGCTCAGGTTTAGCGTCTTGCTGAAATCCAGTCCGGCGCCGTCGATCTGCAATGTTCCCGCGGCAGCCACCGTCACGGTGGCGTTGTTGCCCAGCGCTGCGGAAGCTTGCACGTCGAGCACTCCGGCGCTTGCCGTGGTGATTCCCATGTAACTATTCGCGCCTTGCAAGACGAGCGTGCCCGCGCCGCTCTTGGTCAGGCCACCCGCGCCGTTAATGACGCCGACAATCGTCAACGTGCCGGCGTTGACGTTAATCGTGTCGGTGACCGCTTCGGTGATCGCGCCTGACCAGGTATTGCTGCCGCTAAGGTTCTTGAGCGTCGCCCCGGTTGTGCTGCCGAGCGTCAGCGTGTTGCCAATGGTCATGCCGTCGCCATCCAATTGTAGCGTCGCGCCGCCGGACACAAGCACGGGCCCGCTTCCGAGCGCCGCGGAATTTGCCACGTCGAGACTGCCACCGCTCACTTTGGTGGTTCCGGAGTAGGCGAGGTTGGCGTTCGTTAAGACCAGCGTGCCGAGGCCGGCCTTCGTCAAGCTGCCAGCGCTGATGCTGGCCGTGATCACGAGATCATTGACGGCAGTGCCGTTATTGACGGTCAATGTGGGCGTGGCGCCGCCCATGTTCAGTAAGCCGCTGATGGTGGCGGCGGAGCTGGTAGCGATGCTTGTGATGTTGCCGCTCAGCGTGAGTGCGCCGACGCCGGTATTGACGTTTCCCCCGGTGAGCGTCAGGTTGGTGATCGTTTCGTCGTGCCCGTTCAGGTTGAAGGTGGCGCCGAGATTCACCGTGACGCTCGTGGTGTCGACGATCTGGTTGCTGGCGTTGAGTTGCAGCATGCCGCCGCTGACGGTGGTGGGACCGGTGTAGGTGTTGCCCGGACTGTTGAAAGCGAGCGTACCGGCGCCAGTCTTGGTGATGCCGAAAAGCGTGCCGCTGATAGCGCCGGTGATATCGATGAGCGTGGTGCCGGCGATGTTGAACGTTTCGGTGGCGGTGAGCGCGATGGGCAAGGCGACCGTGTCGGTTCCGCCGGCGGTGCTCGTGGAACTGACGCCGGCTGAGAGCTTGAGGTTGTTGCCGTTGATGATATAGCCGCTGTCCTGGAAGCGGATCGCGGCAAACAGCGTCCCGGCGGCGAAATTATTGGTGGCCGTTTTCTGCGTCACGCCAGCCCCGAAGATGAGCGTGGAACCCGCCAGCGGCGCCCCGCCGCTCCAGTTGCCTGGCGTCGTCCAGTTGGCGTCAGCGCCAAGGCCCGTCCAGGCGAAGGTCGTGGCCGCGTTAATAACGATCGTGTAGCTCTGCGTGACAAATACGCCGAGGCTGTCGGTTAACTTCAACGTGAAGTTGAAAGTGCCGGCCAGGGTCGGCTTGCCCGCAAACGTAACGAAGCCTCCGTTGAGCGACGTCGTCATGCCTGTGGGCAGGTTGCCGCTCGTCTTGCTTAGCGTCAAGGCGCCGGTGCCGGTGACGGCAACGCTGCCAATGAAGCCCGTCTTGTTGACTGTCCACTGGCCGAACGAAAGCGCTCCCAGGCTTACGTGGTCAATGACCAAAGAATAAGTCTGCGGCGACGTGCTCACGCCGTAGCGATCGGTGGCAGTGACCTGGATGTTGTTGTACGTGCCCGCCGAACCATCGTCGGCTGTGCCGCTAAACGTGCCGGTATTCGTGTCGAAGGTAATGCCGCTGGGGAGCGTGCCGGTGTAACCCCACGTGAACGGCCCCGTGCCGCCGCTCGTTAAAATCGCCTTGCTGTAGGCGGCGTTCTCGTTGCCGACGGGGAGGGTGCTCGTGGTAATCGAGGGGGCGGGGTTCACGTTCAACGTATAGTTCTTGCTGCCGAAATTTCCGGCGCTGTCAAAGCCGGTCACGGTGAAAGCAAACGAGCCGAGGGTGGTCGATGTCCCGGCCAGCACGCCATCCGTCGTGAGCGTGAGGCCGGGCGGCAGGCCGCCGGCCGTAAGCCCGATGACATAGCCGCTACCCGTGCCACCGGTGGCGGTAATCGATTGGGAGTAACCGACTCCCTGGTCCATCCCCACCAGAGTCGCGGGACTGAGCGAAACGGTGTTGGGCGTATTGCTGGCGGATTCGAAAGCGCCAATGCCAGGGTGAACGGGATTCCGAAGGTAGCCGGACTCGTCAAGGAAGGGAGCGAAGGCGGCGTTCGCCTTGTTCCTGGTGAAGACCATGCCGGCGGTGGTCGGGGCGATGGTCGGCAAGGATCCGCCATTGTCAGCCAGCGCGCCCAGGAACGCGGGGACGACTGCGCCGCCCGCTGCCCCCGTGTCGATGAACGTGGTCGTCGCGGCAGAGACGGTGGCGATCAATTTTTCGGCGCCCGGCGTGGCGCCGCGGTAGATTTTGTAGCTGGTCACGCCCAAGATGCCCGCGGGGGCCATCCAGTTCAAAGTGACCTTGGTGTCGTCGAAGTTGAGCATGTTCGGAATACTGCCGGATGTCAGCATCCCGGTACTCGTGACCGCGCCGATTACATAATAGTACATGCCGTGGGACAGGTTTCCATTGAAGGCGCTGTTCGTGATGCTGAGGCCCGGAGAGCGCACGTCGCTGGCCAGCACCGTCGTCATATTCGGGGGTAGCACGGATCGGAAGAGGTTGCTACCCTGCGACGTGATCGCGCCGAACCCGTTCTGGGTGTCGAGCTTGTCGATGAGGCTGTTGCGAGGGATGGCGTTGCCGCCGATCGAAAGCAGGTCGGAGCCGACGTTGCCCACGAGCGTGCAGTTCGTCAAGAGTGCCGTGTCCGAGAGGTTGATGACAAACCCGCGTCCCTTATTTCCGGAGAACGTGCAATTCGTCACGGTGGCGTTCGTGTCGCCCATGTAGACGCCGTCGCCGCTCTGATTGGCGCCGTTGCCGGAGATGGTGGAGTTGGTCAGAACGAGGTCGGATCCGCCGATGCCGTTGCCGCTGTTGCCGGCAATCAAGCTGTTGGTGACATACAGGGGCGAGCCGCCGCGGATTCCCAGGTTCGTGTTGTTGATGACCTTGCAATTGATGACCGACAACTGGTCCTCGGCATAGATGCCGCTGTTGACACTGTTCTGGATGACGCAGTCTTTGACGGTGAGCTGGTAGTCATTTGGGAAGCCGTTGCGGTAGCTGATGGCGCCGCCGCGGCTATCGTTGAGACCCAGGATCTGCTGGCCGCGCGTCATGGTTAGACCGTCAATCGATACGTGCAGGGCGCCGATGCCTAGATACGCCGAGTTGACGCCGAAGCACCAGAAATTCAGGTTGCCGTCCACCGTGATCTGGGAGGCGCCGGGACCGCGGATCCAGTCGTCATGGATGATTTCCAGGTGCCCCGTGGTCAGCGAAAGGGTTCCGGTCAGGCCGGCCTGGAAGTCGATAAGGACGGTTCCGGACAGGCTGTTGGACTGAGCCAGCACATCACGCAGCGAGCCGGTGCCGGCGTCGTCGAGGTTGGTCACGACAAGCTGGTTCGCTTCGAACGCGCCGATGTCCACCGATCCGGCCTGAGGCCGGCTGACGCCGCGCTGGTCGGCCGCGGGAACCGTCAGCACGTTGTCGCTGTTGGCGCCGGCGTCGATGGCCGAACTCGTCGGCAAGGGGGCCATCGTCTGAATGCCGCCGCCGTTGTTACGCAATGGGCCGAGGTTGGCATAGACGGAGCCGGTGAATGTGTCCCCCGTTTGCGTCGTCGTGGCCGCCTGGCTAAGCGTGATGGTGTGAGCCCCCAGGACCGAGATTATCGTTCCTGCAGGTATTGCCCCGGCTGAATCGGTGATGAGCTGGCCGACCGCTAACCCGGCCGTGCTGGATACGTTCTCGATGGTGGCAAGGCCGCTGGTCAGATTGCCCGTGAATGGGGCCGCGCCGCCGACCTGATCGCTGTTGATTCCGTTGGTCAACCCGGTGCTGCCTGTGGCGTTGCCGATCAGGTTGTGGCCGGCACTGGTGAAGGCGCCGACAACATCCGGATCGACGCCGGCGCTGGTGTTCTGGGCGATGATCGTGTTGAGCAGAGTGAGGGCGCCTGCGTTGGCCACGCCGCCGCCTGTGCCCGAACCGCTCGTGGCCTGGTTGCCCGAGATGGTGCAATTGATCAAGGTCGCCGTTGCGCCGCTGATGTTGTCGATGGCCCCGCCAACCACGCCGGAGTTATTGTTGAATGTGCTGTTGGTGACGGTCAGCGTCCCGGCGTTGAGGATCGCGCCGCCGCCTGCGCCCATCGACTGGTTGCCAACGAAGGTGCAGCCGCTCACGGACAGGACGCCGCCGGATTGAACCAAGATACCGCCGAACAGGTTGGTGGAGTCCTTGCCGTTGATGATTGTCAAGCCGGTCATCGTCGCCGAGCCCGCGCTCGTGACCTTGAAGACACCCAACTGATTGTGGCCGGTAATGGTGATAGCGTTAAGTTGTGGATTGGCGGTGATGGTGAGGTTGCTGGAAATCGTCAGCGGCCCATTTCCGGTCGTGAGCGAAAGCGAGCCAGTGAGGCCTGACTGAAACAGAATCGTATCGTTGCTGCCAAACGTGCCGCTGACCTGGCCGGTTGCCGGGCCGCTGTAACTGCCGGAATTGGCCGCGAGGATCGCATCCCGCAAACTCAAATTAGCTCCGTTGATGGAGTCCCCAAGCGTATTGACCGTCAGCGTCGCTGGCGCAAGGCGATCTTCCAGTAGGTCCAGCACGGGACGATAACGTCGATTTGCAGGTCGATCCGGGCGAGGCGAGTAAAGGGCTCGGCGGAAGAAGGCGACGCTCAGCGAGAAAAATTTCACGGGCGCTCCTTTGGGATGCTTGCGGCCGCGCAAGACCAGAGACGACTGCGCACCATCTGCGTCTTTAATGGGACTTCGACGCAAATATTGGTCATTCACGGACCTTTGTCAAGCGACCGACGTCCGCATCCACGTACCGTGACACATGCTGCTTTGAGGTGAATTGGGGTGTGACCGGGCATTCCGCAGCGTCGGGGCGTCGATCTACGAAGTCGGGAGTAAACTGAGGGTCAAAAAATTGCCTCCTTTGTAATAACCGGGAGTGAAACAACCAGGTTTAGCAGGCAAAGACACGGACGTATCGCATGCATATCATATCGTCACCAAACAACTCGCTCTTGGCTATTTCACCGAGGCGAATGTGTCCCCTCTGGTGAAGGCATTCCGCGCTAGTTCGTCGAAATCAACTCGGAATAAGTCGCGAGGTCCAACATGGCTGTCACTTCCACTCAGCGCTGGACTGCCCTGGCTCTAGGCGCAGCAGCAATCGTCGGTCTGACGATCTACGGAATCGTTTGGCTCCGGGATCATTCGGAGGAAAAGAAGAACGATCCCCCCGTCGTGCAACCCAAGTCCGAGCCGGACAAGCCGAAGCTGGTGCAGCTACCGGCGAACATCGAACGCGTGCTGGAGCCGAAGCCGGCCGACGGCATGCGCCATCAGCTCACCCGACCCTGGTCGTCCGGTAAGATCTACTTCACGCAGGAACCAATGACCTTCAATATTCAGCGCGATTACGATCAGCGGCTGGCGATTGAGGTGGAGAACCGCTCCAAGGAAGGGCTCAAGATCGTGGCAGAGATCGGACGGCTGGACGACGGCTTGCTGGGCGACTTCTCGGGCCTCGGCAGCGCGGATCATGCGCTGGAGCTCGCCGCAGGCGCAAAGCATCAGCTTTCGCTGCATCTCTTCGCCCAGGACGCGCGGCGATCGATCTATCACTCCTACCTGGTAATTCGCGACGCGGGCCGAAAGGAAGTGCTGGCGACGGCGCCGCTCGTCGTGCAGGTGCCGCTGCCGTCCTTTGCGCTGCGAACCGAGCTGGGTCCGCCTGATCCGGGGACGCTGGCGCGCGAGCTAACCATCACCAACGACGGCGGGCCGTTGACGGATCTTGCTGTCGCACTGGGCGAAAGTCTGGTCGGGAAAGCATTCCTCCAACCGAGCGTCGATCACGCCTATTTGGTGAATGGGCAGCAGCTCAAGGTGGCGATTCATCCACGGCTGAGCACCTCCTTCAAGAATCTCGGCGGCGACCTGGTGATCCGCGCCGCCGGTCAGGAAAAGAAAGTCGCCGTCCGTATCGACCTGCCTACGGGGAAAAGCGTCTTCGTCGCTCACAGCTTCTCCACCACCAGCGACCATGCCGCCGGGAGCTATTGCACCAACAACCCCAACACGAACACGCCGATTGGCGGTCCGACGGCGAACAAGCAGCCTTGCCCCAAGTCCAAGGCCGACTGCTTTGGCCTTCCCGCCGGCAACGAGCGCATTTCCGAACCGGGCGTCCCGCGACTTTACAAGAACAACGTCGCTCAGCACACCGTCACCCAGGAGTACGTCAATGCCCATCCTGACGAGGACATCCGCATTCACTACGGCATCGACTTCACCAGCCGCGTCTTCGGCAAGGACAAGAAGGGAAAGCCGACCACCGAGGTGAAGAAGATGGATTTCACCGCCTGTGTCGAGGGGAAGGTGACCGGCCTGAGCGGCGGGACCTGGAACACCATCTCCGTCACGCTCAGCAACGGCAACGTGATCCAGTACCTGCACGCCTCCGCAGTCAAGGTCAAGGTCGGCGACGATGTGACTCCCGATACGGTCCTTGGCGTGACCGGCGATTCGGGTTCCCCAGGCCGCGTCCACCTGCATGTGCAGGCCAAGGACAAGAACGGCAAGTACATCGATCCCGATTGCGCCATTGCGGACAAACCCAATGAATCGATGCCAACGCTTCCGAAAAAGGCAACGCCCAAGAAAGGAGGCGCGAGTCCGCCTGCGGCCAAGGGGGGCAAGGGGAAAGGCAAGGGAGGCGCAGGCACGGCGGCGCCCAAGCCGCCGTCGAAGGCGCACGCGGATTTTCCGGCCCACGCGCCGATGGCGTCGGCCAGCCCATTCCGACCCAATCCCATCGTGAACGCTCCTCGCGGCGGTGTTGTCCGTCCCGCCTATGCGCTTTATCGCAACAACATTTACGACAACAACGCACCGGAAGCCATGTCGGTTTATGCCGACGGCGCCGCGGGGACGTCGGTCCTGCTGCAAACCTGGCACAGCGATCGCGACCATGAAATGGGCATGCGGCGCATCTGGGTCGGCGCCTGGGACCGCCTGACCGGCAAGAATATCGTGGCGCCGAGGCCCCTCTGCGACGAGGGTCTGGTTCAATGGCCGGCACTGCTCGCCTTGCCGGGACAACGCGCGCTCGTGGTCTGGGAGACGGTCCCGCGCAGGCCAACGCAAATCGGCAACGACGGCGTCCCGGCTCTCGCCTACAGCGTCAGCGATCCGGGCTATCTGAACTGGTCGGCGCCTACACTCATTCCGGACACACAAAAAGACGACCTCGGCAACTTCGATCCTGTGCCCGTGGTGGATGCGAAGGGCAACATCGTCCTCGTCTGGCAACACGGCGTTGGCAGCGATGCCCGCGTCATGTTCGCGCGGTCGTCAAATCAGGGCGCAATCACCTTTGCAGCGCCGATGACCGCGCAGGGTCTGCCCGCCGGCGCGTCGCGCCCCGTGCCTCGATTCGATTCACAGGGGGCACTGCACCTGGTGTTTGAAGCGCCGGCCGACCCTGGCATGGCGGTTTATCACGCGGTGAGCAAGGATGGCGGCGCCGCCTTCGCAGCGGTTCAGCGGCTCAGCCCGGTCAAGATCGATGCAGGGGAAGCGGATCTTCTCAGCGCCGGCAAATCGCTGCATGCCGTCTTCCGGAGCGGCGCTTCGCGCCAATCGCGCATCGAGTACACGTCCAGCCAGGATCAGGGCAAGACATGGGCGCCCCCCCTCCCCGTTACGGGCGACGATATCTATGCCGAGTATCCGTCGCTGTTTCAACGCGCTGACGGCAAGGTCGGCGTGGAATTCTACGGCGACAAGCGCGGACCGATCGAGAAGAAGCCGCGCTGTTGCAATGGCGCTTCCGAGGGACACAGTTCGCTCAAGCGATTCGAAACCGTTTACGAGTCGGGCAAATGGACGGCGCCGGGCCGCTTGCTGACCAACTTCCCCGCGGTGGAATCGGCCTGGCTGCAGGTTGACTTTCGCCTGCGCACGCCGCGCACCCTGTACAAGCCACACGACCTGTCGATCCTGGTCAACGGTGTCGAGGTTGTGGCCCAGACCGGCGTCATTCCGGAAGGCACTTATCTCGTGCCGATCGATCCCGCGCTCCTTCACGTCGATGAAAACGGGCTGGCGCACAATATGATCGGCCTGCGGACACGCCACATGAATCCGGGCTCGTACCAGACCGCGGCCGACTTCCGCCTGCTCGCCCGCCACAGCTTTTTGGAGCGGCTGGTGGTCGCCAGCGATCAGAAGGAAGCCGACGCCCTGCTGGCCCAGGAGACGCCGCGCATCAACCACGATCGGCCGGATGTCGGCCTGTTCGTCCCCGAGACCGCCTCGGCCATTCCTGCCTTGCCGAAGAAGGACGAAAAAGTGACCGTCAAGCTGGTGCTCGGCAATCTCGGTGAAGCCTGCGCCAAGAACACCAAGATCGAAGTCTTCGACGAGCCCCCCTCGAATGACGGCAAGCCGCGCGGCAAGCCGTTGGGCGCCAAGGTTGACTGTGAAAAGCTCAAGCCGATGGAGTTTCGCGACATCACGGTTGAATTCCCGTTTGGCGGCAAGGAGCACTATTACATTGTGGCCCAGGTTGAGGGCACGGATTTCGACTTGAATAACAACCTTCACGTCATCAGCTTCGCAACCTTCAAGCCGCCGACGTACAGTCCGCTTCCTTTCAATCCGACGCAGGAGCTGACGGTGGAACTCGCCGACGATACCGCGCCGCCGTATCGTTGCCGAATTCTGAGCGCGGACAAGCAGGAAGAAGTGGCCGTCCTGGAGTGGGGCCAATTGAAGGGCGCAGTGCCTACAGGCAAGTATCAGCTCGCCCTGACGCGCCATGAGAAGGACCGGGAGCTTCTCTTCCCCGACGTGATCGAGCATACCGCGGGTCAGAATCAGCGCGTCGTGCTGCGCACCGCCATTGAGGTCGCGGTCCCCGAATGGGCGGCGCGGCAGACCTTCACGATCGAGTTGCCGGGTAAGCTGCGCACTCCGATCTTCAAATGGGACGTCGTCAAAGCCGGCAAACCGGACGAAGTCGTGCAAACGCAGTATGGCTGGCAGCCGGTGATGCTCGTGCCACCGGGCGAATATCAGGTCGCCGTCACGGTTCTCGGCACGTCGGAGAAGGACCAGCGTTTTCTCTGGCCCACTGTCGTCAAGATCGCACAGGATGAGCATGTCGTCCTGAACCTGGATAGCGGCATCATTTTGGAAGCGCCGCGATGGGCCGGTCCGCTATGGCGCTGGGACAGGGTTCCCGATGCGAAGGGCAAGGGAACAACTACCGTGGGCGTCGGCCCGGTCTTTCGCTGGGAGGTGACGCCGGCGAGCAAATCCGATGAAATCGTGCGCTGGCATTACGGAACGTCCCCCGTGATGCTGTTGCCGCCTGGCGAATATCGCGTCGCGATCAAGCCGACCTATCTTGAAAATCGCCGCCTTCTTTGGCCTCAGGTCTTGAAGGTCGAGGCCGGCGCGGCGACGGTGCTGTCGCTTGATAGCGGCCTGCGCGTCGAACTTCCCAGCCAGGCTTCCGAGGGCTATCGCTGGTACGCCGCAAATGCCCACAAGCCGGGCGAGGTGCTGATGCTTCAGGACCCCCGGCACGAAGAGATGCTACTGCCGCCCGGGAAATATCGCGTCGGCATCCAACCGATCGCCGACAAGGGTGAAACGCTCCTTTGGCCCGACGAGGTGGAAGTGAAGGCCGGCGCGAGCCGGGTCCTTAAACTGGCCAGTGGATTGCGCATCACGGCGGGCGATAAGGCCCGGGAAGGGGAATTTCGCGTCCTGGACGCCGCTGGCAAGAAGTCGATTCAATGGGGCGTCGGCTTCGGCACGATTCATCCGCTGCCCCCCGGAAAGTACACGGTGCTGGCACGCGACGGAAAAGCCGCGATTTGGCTTTCGACCAAGACGCCCGTGGAAATCGACAAGGACCAGGTCGCCGAGCTTAAACTCGGCGAACTCATGGCTCGCTCGGGCAAGGACGCCGACCAGGAGCGTGCCGAAGCCCTGGCGCTGATCGATCGCGCCGCGAAGGCAGTCGGCGATCCCGACAAGCTCAACCAGTACAAGGCGTTCACCTGGAAGAGCAAAACAACTTCCGGCGCCGATACGGTTTCGCATTCCGAGCACGCCGCCCAGTGGCCTGATCGCTTTCGCAGCGTCAACGTGAGCGAGTTCAAGGGACAGAAGTTCAAGAGCGTGATCGTCCAGAACGGTACAAAGATCTGGCAAAAGACCAACGACATGCCCGCCACGTTGCTGCCCGCGAACGCCGACGCGCTCGCCCACATGCAGGTGGTGTGGTGGGTGTTCAACCCCGCGCTGCTCAAGACGCAGCCCAACCTGGTGCTGCTGGGCGAATCCGACGTTCAAGGCCGGCCGGCGCTGGGCCTCGCGGCCGCCGAGAAGGATCGTCCCGAGGTGCGGCTGTTTTTCGACAAGGAGAGCGGACTTCTCGTCAAGAGCGAAATGCGCCGCACCTACGAAGGCCTGCCGATGCCCCTGGTCATGGAAACGCTCTACGGCGACTACAAGGAGGCCGGCGGGATCCGCTTTCCGATGTTGTGGACCAGCATTCACAATGGCAAGCGAATCGGTGAATCCAGATGCAGCGAGTTCACGCCATTGCAAAAGCTCGATGACAAGCTTTTTGGTGAGCCGTGAGAATCGAGCGAGGCTTCGCCTCAGACCGATGAAGTGGACTGCCGTAGCCACAAGCTGCCAGCTAGCAGCTTGTGGCCACGAAACTTGACTCAATCGACGCGGTATCAAGGTAATCGCGGCTCACGTCCACCGAATTCACTACAATTCCACAACGACTCGGAACTCCTCCACGAAACGCAATACTCAAAGCGATCGCGATTTGGCGCCCAGCGAACGCGTTTCAATCAAAGAGTTCTTTTCAAAAAAATCTTGTCGAAGATGATGAGATGACGAATGGTCCGTCCACGTGTCCGATGCTGCGCCGCTGGACGGTAATTCAAGGGGATTTCATCATGACGTGGTTGACCTGGTGGCGGAAGCTGTCCCAAGCAACGTTGACGAGTTCGGTCGCGCCGACCAAACGGCGACACAAGAAACAGTGGACGCGCCTGTCGCTGGAGCGGCTGGAAGACCGGACGTTGCCCGCGGTCAACTGGATCACCGCCGGCGCCGGCAACTGGGCGGTCGCGTCCAATTGGTTTGACGATGTCCTCCTCACCAACCATGTGCCGTTGGCCGGGGACGATGTCGTGATCGCCAACGGCGCCGCGGTCACGCACAATGCCGACGCCATTGCGGGCGGCGATGTCATGAAGAGTCTGACCGTCAACGGCGGCAGTTCGCTGATACTTTCGGGCGGATCCATCGGCGGGACCGCTGTCGAGAACGTCGCCGTCAACGATTCCGGCGGTTCATTCCAGCTATTTGGCGGCACGTTGACGCGGGCGACCGTGGGCGGAACCTCGACCATCACCGCAACAACTTCGGGCGGAACGCTGAACGGCGTGATCCTCAATGGTGTTCTCGACGTGACGACCGCCAACGGCGCCTTTGTGTCGGTCACCGGCGGTATGACGCTGGGGGGCGCCATGCTGATCGGCAGCAACACCGGCAACCGGGGTACTGTCAGTTTCCGGGGAGGCAACCAAACCCTGGACGGATCCGGCACGGCCGTGTTCGGCACCAGCTTCATCAATACGCTGTGGACCGGTGAGGCTGCCGGCACCAGCCTGACCATCGGTCCCAATATTTTGATTCACGGCCATTCTGGTTTCATCGGCCCCAACACAAACTTCCTGGGTGGCTTCAGCGACGGCATCGTCATCAACCAGGGGACCATCAACGCGGACGTTTCCGGCGGCGCCATCACGGTCAACGGTACGAACTGGTCCAACACCGGTGTTTCGCCCAAAGGCATCCAGGCGGTTGCCGGCGCAACGTTGACGCTGGCCGGCTCCTGGAGCAACAGTGGAACGATCAGCGCGGCCGCCGGTTCGACGCTCAACCTCGGCGGCGCCTTCGCCACCGCCAATTTGGGGGCCATCAACAGCGCCGGCGCCACCGTCAATCTCAGCGGCGTCTTGACCAACACGGCCAACAATCTGACTTTGAACGACACAACCGGTTCATGGCGGCTATTGGGCGGAACGATCGACGGCGGCACCGTGACAACCACCGGGACCAATGCCCTCGTTGGCACTACCACCGGCGGTTTGTTGTCCAACGGCGTGACACTCAACGGCACTCTGGACTTGACGGCTTTCAACGGCGCCGGCGTGTCGGTCACCGGCGGCATGACGCTGGGGGGCGCCATGTTGATCGGCAGCAACGCCGGCAACCGGGGTACTGTCAGCTTCCGGGGAGGGAACCAAACCCTGAACGGCTCCGGGACGGCTGTCTTCGGCACCAGCGTCGCCAACACCCTGTGGACCGGCGAGGCTTCCGGCACCAATCTGACCATCGGCCCCAACATCTTGATTCACGGCCATTCCGGTTTCGTCGGCCCCAACACAAACTTCCTGGGCGGATTCGGCGATGGCAGCGTCATCAACCAGGGGACCATCAACGCCGACGTCTCCGGCGGCGCCATCACCGTCAACGGCACGAACTGGTCCAACACCGGTGTGTCACCCAGAGGACTACAGGCGATTGCCGGCGCAACGTTGACGCTGGCCGGTTCGTGGAGCAACGGTGGAACGATCAGCGCGGCCGCCGGTTCGACGCTCAACCTTAGTGGTGCTTTTGCCACTGCCAATCTGGGGACGACCAATACTGCCGGCGCCACGGTGAATCTCAGCGGCGTCTTGACCAACACTGCAAACAACCTGACTTTGAACGACACTACCGGTTCGTGGCGACTTTTGGGCGGCACGATCAACGGCGGCACCGTGACAACCACCGGGACCCATGCCCTCGTCGGCACTACCAGCGGCGGCTTGTTGAGCAATGCCGTAACGCTTAACGGCACCCTCGACGTCACCACCAACGGCGCCGTCGTGTCGGTCACCGGCGGAATGACGCTGGGCGGCGCCATGCTGATCGGCAGCAACACCGGCAACCGGGGTACTGTCAGCTTCCGCGGAGGCAACCAGACCCTGGACGGCTCAGGCACGGCTGTCTTCGGCACCAGCGTCGCTAATACCCTGTGGACCGGCGAGGCTGCCGGCACCAGTCTGACCATCGGTCCCAACATCTTGATTCACGGCCAGTCTGGCTTTGTCGGCCCCAACTTAAACTTCTTGGGCGGCTTCAGCGACGGTACCGTGATCAACCAGGGGACCATCAACGCGGACGTCTCCGGCGGCAGCATCACGGTTAACGGCATCAACTGGTCCAACACCGGTGTTTCGCCCAAAGGCATCCAGGCGGTCGCCGGGGCTACCATGACGTTGGCCGGCTCCTGGAGCAATAGCGGGACCATTGCCGCGGCCGCCGCGGCTACGCTCAATCTTGGCGGCACGTTTTCTGTTGCCGGCGTAGGCGCCATCTCCAGCGTCGGCGCCACCGTCAACCTCACCGGCGTCTTGACGAACGCGGGCACGCTGACTTTGGACGGCCCGTGGCGACTCTTGGGCGGCACCATCATTGGCGGCACACTGGCGACCACCGGCAGTGGAGCACTCGTCGGCACCACTTCCGGCGGTTTGTTGAGCAATGGGGTGACGTTCAACGGCACCCTCGACGTGACCACCAATGGCGCCGTCGTGTCGGTCATCGGCGGCATGACGCTGGGCGGCACCATGCTGATCGGCAGCAACACCGGTAACCGGGGCGTGGTCAGCTTCCGGGGAGGCATCCAGACCCTGGACGGCACAGGCACGGCCATCTTCGGCACCAGCATCGCCAACACCCTGTGGACGGGCGAGGTTTCCGGCACCAATCTGACCATCGGCCCCAACATCCTGGTTCACGGCCATTCTGGCTTCGTCGGCCCCAATCCAAGCTTTTTGGGTGGCTTCGGCGACGGCGCCGTCATCAATCAGGGGACCATCAACGCCGACGTCTCCGGCGGCGCCATCGTCGTCAACGGCACGAATTGGTCCAACACCGCCATCGCCCCCAAAGGCATCCAGGTTGCGAACGGGGCCACGGTCACGCTGGCCGGCTCCTGGACCAATAGCGGCGCCATCAGTGCGGCTGCGGGCTCCACGCTCAACCTCGGCGGCACGTTTACCGTCGCCAGCCTGGGCACCATCACCAGCGCCGGCGCCACCGTCAACCTCACCGGCACCATGACGAACACCGGCAACACGCTGACATTGGACGGCCCGTGGTTCCTTAAGGGCGGCATCATCATCGGCGGCACGGTGGCAGCCATGGGCGGTGGGGTACTGACCGCGACCAACAGCGGCGGCACACTTAACGGTGTGACGCTCGACGGCACCGGCGGCAACAACGTCAGCCCCCTGGATATGCAAGCCAGCGCCGGAATGTTCGTTTTCGTCTCCGGCGGCCTGACGCTGAAGGGGGCGGTCCTCCGCATGGGGAACGCCGCCAACACCACTTTCGGACAGTTGTTCTTCACTGGCGCCGCCCAGACCATCGACGGGGCTGCCGGCGCGGGCAACGCCGGGACCATCGTCTTCGGCGCCAACGCCAACAACGGCATCTTCTTGTCCACCGGCTTCCCGGTAGTGACATTTGGGGCCAATCTGACAATCACCGGCGCCGGCGGCACGATCAACACCGGAGGCTTTGGCTTTGACAACCTGGGGACCATCACCGCCGACCCCACGGCCATGGGCTTGGGCCTGGCTTCGGGGACCATCACCCTCGACGGCACGAGGTGGACCAATCATGGCATCATCGGGGCTCAAAACGGCGGCACACTGTTGCTAAACGGCTCGCTCTGGAGCAACAGCGGCGGCACCATCGCCCTCAACACCAGCAATGCCACCATCATCCTCAACGGCACCGTTACGACTGCAGACCTCGGCACGTTCACACGCCCGGGCGGCACCGGCGGAACCATCCGGCTCTCGTCCTCGTTGATCAACGTCGGGGCCACGCTGCACCTGGGAGCGGCGCCTTTTCCGGGCTCCTGGGAGTTGTCTCAGGGCAGGATCACGGGCGGTACCCTGTCGGCGGCGGCCGGCAGCGCCCTGGTCGTCGTCGCGGGTGGCGGTCTCTTTGCGGGCAACGTGACGTTGGACGGCACCGGCGCCGGCGATAACCCCAGCCCGCTGGACATCCAGAATACCAGCGTGCAGGTGGACGTGTCGTTACACAACATCGCGGCCGACCCGACTGGCGCCACGCAGACAGGTTCGACGGTGACGATCACCACAACCACGCCGCACGGTTTCGCGGTGGGCCACAATGTCGTTATCTCAGGCGTGAATGTGGCGGGATACAACGGCACTTTCGCCATCACCTCGGTTCCCACTCCGACGACGTTCACCTACACCACGACGCCAGGCCTGGCCGCGTCGGGAGGTGGAACCGCGCGGGTCAATGCCCTGGGCGGACTGACGTTGAAGGGGGCCGTCCTCCGGCTTGGCAACGCCGCCGGCACGAACGTCGGCACCGTGACCTTCGGCGGCAGCATCCCGCAGACGATCGACGGCGTGGCCGGCAGCCCGGGAACCATTCTCTTTGGCGCCAGCGCCAGCAATTCTCTGGGCTCCGGCGCCTCGGCGATGACGTTCGGACCCAACTTGACGATCACGGGGGCAAGCGGCCAGATCAATTCGACGGGCGTGGCCTTCAACAACCTGGGGACGATCACGGCCGATCCCGCGGCGCTGGGACTGGGCTTGGCCACAGGAATCATAACCCTGACCGGAACCAACTGGGCCAACACCGGCACGATCCAGGCTCAGAACGGCGGCACGCTCAACGCACAGGGAACCTCCACCAACTTCGCCGTCGGCACGCTCACGGGCGGCACATGGAAAGTGTTCGCCAACAGCACGCTTCGGCTCATCAACTCCGGCATCACCACCAACGCGGCCACCATTGTTCTCGATGGCGCGAATTCCAACTTCTTCCGCGACGCCGGCACGACCGACGCCCTGGCCAATTTCGCTGCCAACGCGGCTGCGGGGAACTTCACCATTCAAAACGGTCGCAGCCTGACAACCGGCGTCCCCCTCACGAACGCCGGTAACGTGACGGTCAATGCGACCGGCGGCGGCAGCACGTTCACCGTGACCGGTTCCTACACCCAAACCGGCGGCAACACTACGCTGACTAACGGCGGCGTTCTAGCTTCGACCACGAACAACGTCGTCATCTCCGGCGGCGCCTTGCAGGGAGCTGGCAGCGTCAATGGCGTGGTGACGCTCAGTAGCGGCGCCACGCTCTCGCCCGGCGCGAGTCCCGGTATTCTCAACACCAGCGGCTTGACATTGAACGCCGGCTCGACCTACGTCGTGGAACTCAACGGCCTCAATCCAGGCTCGGGCTACGATCAGGTCAACGTCACCGGCAACGTCAATCTCAACGGCGCCACACTGTCCGCCAGCCGGCTGACCAGCTTCGTACCCGCCGTCGGCACGCCGTTCACGGTCATCAACGTCACGGCCGGCACGGTGAGCGGCACGTTCGCTCAGGGAAGCTCGATCGTCATCGGCGGCATCACGTTTGCCATCAACTACACCGGCGGCGACGGCAATGACGTGGTTCTGACGCCGCAAACGCCGAGCGTTTTCGTGGACGATTCCTGGGCTGGCACGTCCATCGGCGCCGATCCGGCGAATGATCCGATCGGCGGACTCGTTTTCGGTTACAACGCATTCAGCGATGTCCAAAGCGCGCTTGACCAGGCGGCGGTCAACAGCACGGTGCAGGTTTTCGGCGGCACGTACGCGGACGCGGTCAACGTCAACAAGGCGCTTCTGTCGATCGCCACGGCAACGAACAGCACGACGCCGGCTGAAACACTCGTCACCTGGAACGGCCCCGTGACGCTCGACGCGGACACGACGTTCGACACGATCAGCGCCGACCTCCTCGTCAATGGCCAAACGGGCGGCGGCAGCAGCCTGGGCAAGACCGGCGCTGGCAAGCTGACGTTAACCAACGCCAATACCTACGCCGGCAGCACAACGATCCATGGCGGCACGCTGCAGATCGCTGCCGACAACAACTTGGGCGCCGGCGGCGGCGTCTCGATCAACGCCGGCACGCTGCAGGTCGCCGGCACGTTTTCCTCGGCGCGGACCTTCACGCTCGGCAGCCCCGCGTCCGTCATTCAGGTGGATCCGGGTCAAACCCTCACGCTGACCACGGCCGTCGGCGGCTCGGGCAGCCTGACCAAGACCGGCGTCGGCACGCTGGACCTGTCGTCTCTTGTCAATTCGTTCGGCGGCGCCGGCCAGGCCGTGAACCTGAACGCAGGCGCACTTCGCGTCAGCGCCGACGCCGGCCTCGGCAACTCCGCCACCTCGCTCACGTTCAACGGCGCCACGCTTGTGGCCACAGGCGCAATCTCGACGAGCCGAAACGTCACGCTCAACGCCAGCGGCGGCACGGTGGACTTTCCAGCACAGTGGGATCCGAAGCTTGGAATTCACGTGACTTGAAGTCGCGGC
>JADMIO011701123.1_pt1 | contig 34875 bp, 28 predicted proteins | sample 8958161 | NCBI WGS metagenome assembly JADMIO01 (sample SAMN16585339, study PRJNA669376) | soil metagenome | isolation source: Crop rotation soil | place: USA: Cullars Rotation, Alabama | collected 2011
GCGACAACTTGTCCACGTGGAATTCTAAGCTTAGGATCCCAATGTGCTGGAAAGCGTTACCGCACGGAGCTACGCGTTCATCCATCTCTCGTACGACGCGGCGCGAATCTACGACGTGACGTCCGGAGAGCTCGACCAAGTGTATCGAGGGGTGGCCGCTGAGAGTCCGGTGGCGTCGCAAGCGGTCGAGTCGACGCGGACGTTGGTGCTGAAGTACGCTGGTCGCGTCGTGAACGCCCCGTATCACTCGACGTGCGGTGGCTCGACGGCATCGGCATCAGAGGTGTGGCGGTCCGCCGACGAGCCGTATTTGCATCCGGTCAGCGACCGAATTCCCGGTTCCAATCGCTATTATTGCGACATTGCGCCACGGTTTCAGTGGACGAAGACGCTCGACGCGTCAACATTGAACGCAGGCTTGGCGCAGTACCTCGGGAACTACGTTCAGATGGCCGGTCGCAGTCCGGGAGTCGCGCGAGAGATCACCGTGGCGTCGAGAACTCCATCAGGCCGCGTCGGTACCGTCACGATCACCACAGATCGAGGAAACTTTGTTCTCCGTGGCAACGACACGCGGTATGTTTTGCGCGCGCCTGGTGGCGAACTCCTCAACAGCACGAACTTCAGCGTCGAGACTTCATACGGGTCGGACGGCTCTCTCTCACGCGTCGTTTTGCGGGGGACGGGATACGGGCACGGCATTGGCATGTGTCAGTGGGGCGCGATTGGGCGCGCGCGCGCCGGACAGGACTTTCGAACCATTCTTCGCACGTACTATCCTGGAACGACCGTCGGTTCTGCCGATTAGCAAAATGCTCACTCGCGGTCGCGCGGTCGCGACGGCCTTCCTCATCGCCGGCGCGGCGCGAGCGTCAGCTCAGGAGACGCTCATCCAGCGACTCGGGCTCGACAAGTTGCAAATCGCGTCGCTCGGTGGATCCATCGGACACATCCTGCCCTCGCAGGTCGAGCCGACCACGATCTACGGCGTCTCGGCCGACTACGGCGAGATCGCCCGAAGCTGGCGCGTCAACTTCGCGTCGAGCTATTGGTCGTCTCGCTACCGCGACAAAGTCGTGGACCAGTTTCTCGAGACACTAAAGACGAGTCTCAAGGATCCGACGGGAACAGCGACCATCGAGCCGTCGCATATAACGGTCTACGATGTCACGGTCGGCGCGGACGTTCGCTACGTGCCGACCTACAGCGGAGAGCTCAAGCCGTTTCTCGGCTTCGGCGTCGCGGCACACGTCATCAACGCCGAGGGGAAGCTCATTCAGGGCACATTCGTCGAACGCTCGCTCGACGACATCGCGGCCGGGTTTTACGTCGTCAGCGGCGTATCGTTTCGGCTCGTGCAACACGTCGGATTCGAAGGGATGGTGCGCGGCGACCTGCTGAGTGGATTCCGATCGACGCAAGCGCGCGTCGGCGCGATCTATTATTTCGGTCGCCTTCGCGGATCACCGCCGCCAAAGTCTACGCCCTGAACGCGGCCGCCCGCCCGAGTGGCGCGACCTCGATCTTCTCGTTCACGAACGCCTCGTTGAGCGCGCGCACGAATTCCGCCGCATGCGGTCCGTCGCCGTGGACGCAGATCGTGTCCGCGCGAAGCGAGATGTCGCCGCCGTCGACCGATCGCACTTTTCCTTCCTTCACCATTCGGACCGCGCGCGCGACGGCCTCGCGGGTGTCGTGCACGTGCGCGTCGGGGCGCTTCCGCGAGACGAGTGTTCCATCACTCATGTAGTTACGATCGGCAAACGCTTCGCTCGCCGTGACGAGGCCCGCCGACTCGCCTTCGCTGATCAGATGGCTGCCTGGAAGGCCAAACAACACCATCTCACGATCGACGTCGCGAACGGCGCGAGCGATTGCCGCCGCCATCTCGGGCTTGAGGGCCGCCATGTTGTACAGCGCGCCGTGGGCTTTGACGTGCTGAATCTCGACTCGCTGCGAGCGCGCGACGCCAAGGAGCGCGCCGATCTGATAGACCATGAGATCGTAGATGTCGTCGGGTGACACATCCATGTTGCGACGCCCGAAGCCGATCAGATCCGGAAAGCTTGGATGTGCGCCGACGGCGACGCCGTGGTGTTTTGCGCGAGCGACCGTCAGGCGCATGACGCTCGGATCGCCGCCGTGAAAGCCACACGCAACGTTCGCGGACGTGATGTGTGGAATCACCTGTTCGTCGGCGCCGATCGAGTACGCGCCGAAGCTTTCCCCCATGTCGCAGTTCAAATCGACTCGTTCATTCATTCATGATGTTCCTCGTGAATGGCGTAACTCTATCGCGACGCGCGCCAGCGCGAGATCGTGCTCCAGCGCAAGATAGGCTTGCTGTGCCTTCTCGACCGACACGAGCCGAAAGCGAAGCCGATCGCCGGGCTTGAGCTGGGCGATCAGCGGAAGATCGACACTCGCGACCTCGGCGATCCGAGGATAGCCCCCGGTCGTTTGATGATCCGCCATGAGGACGATGGGTTCTCCGCCTGGCGGCAGCTGAATCGTTCCGAAGGCGACCCCCTCCGATAAGAGCTCGGTCGGCTCGCGCAGCATCAGCTCGACCCCGCCGAGACGATAGCCCATGCGATCGGAGTTTGATGAAACTCTAAATGTCGACGACACGAGTCGTTCGCGTGACGCGTCGTCGAGCAGGTCATGGTGTTCGCCTGGAATGACGCGGACGATCGGGTCGTCGTTATAGGCTGGCCGTACCGACGACGCGATGGTCCAGCGGCCGACCGAAGTTTGCCCGGATTCGCGGAGCGAGGCGGAGATCTTCTGAGCCATTCGCGACGGTGATCCAGGATTGAGTATGTCGCCGGACCTCAGCGCCCGTCCCTCGAGGCCACCGAACTGTGCTCTCAAATAGGTGCTACGACTGTCAAACACTGGCGCGAGCTCCAGGCCACCGGCGACCGCGATGTAGGTCCGGCAACCGGCGCGCGCTTCGCCGAATCGGAGCGTCGCACCCGCCAACACCGCCATCGCATGCCACGGCGCGACGTCGTTGCCGTTGATCGTCGCACTGAGATCACCACCGGCGAGCGCGATGACCGTCGGCTCGTCGAACGCGATGGCCGGCCCGAGCAGCGATGCCTCGAGCGTCGCGGCGGTGTCGTCGTTTCCAACGAGCATGTTCGCAACGCGGTGCGCGAACGGATCCATGGCGCCGCAGACGGGAATGCCGGTTCGCTGTCGGCCGATCCGCCCGAGGTCCTGCACCGTCGTCTGGAGACCGCCCGTGATGATGCGAAGCGTCACGCGAAGGTCGTCCAGTTGTCGAAGTCCTTTCGAGAGATCGGAACGAATCGAACGCGATCACCAGCCTCGAGCAACGACGCCTTCTCGCGCGACACGTCGAAAATGCGGAGTGGCGTGCGTCCGATGAGATTCCATCCTCCTGGCGACACAAGCGGGTAGACGCCGGTCTGTTGTCCACCGATGCCGACAGTTCCAGCCGGGACCGCCGTGCGTGGTGACGACCGTCGCGGCGTCACGAGCTCCGGTGCGAGTCCGCCGAGGTAGGCGAAGCCAGGCATGAATCCAACCATGTAGACGAGATAGTCGCCCGTCGAGTGAACTCGAACGACGTCGTCGGCGCTCATCGAATGCTGCCCCGCGACGTCGTCGAGATCTGGCCCAAGGTCGCCGCCGTAGCAAACCGGAATCTCGACGACTCTCATCGGCGTCGGTGCGTCGTCGCGCACGTCACTCAAGGATTTTTCGAGTGTCGTCACGAGTCGCTCGTATGGCGACCCGTCGTCCTCCTCGCCGCCCACGAGCGCGGGATCGTAATGAACGGCGATGCTTGCGAACGCCGGGACCTGATCGAGGATGCAGGGGAGGGGACGCGCGTCGAGCAGCGCGGATATCGCGCGCACTCGACGATTCGTCCCCTCGTCAATCGCGTCCCCCAGGGTGATCATGATGGCGCGATCACCCAGCGGAGAAAAGCGCACTTCCGGCGCGTCGCTCAGCGGTGCGCCGGCGACGGCGTTTTCCCAGACGGATCAGTTTTGTCCGTTGCCGGAATGCGCGCTCCGGCCTTCAGCATTTTCATTGCTTCGTCGATCGCCGCTTTGAGCTCTCGATCGATGCCCTTTGCTTCGTCGGCCGGCGAGTTCTTGACCCAGACATCCGGCGCAACGCCGTAATTCTCGAGATCGAAGCCATAGTTGTTCGGCTTTGACGGATCCCAGCTCACGACGAGAGAGCCTGGCGTCCTGATCGTGCCGCCGTTGATCAGGTTGTAACTCCCCGTCGCGATAACCTGCGCGGACGTCGGATTGCCGACGAGCCGACCGAGGCCGAGCTGCCGGAATCCCTGCGGCGTCACCTCGGCGTCGGAGACGGAGCGATAGTTGATCATCATGACTTTCGGTCCGACGATCGCCTGTCGCGGGCGGCGTCCCCAGGTTCGCGCGCCGTTTCGGCTATTCCAGAACTGGTATGGCTGGCGTTCGAGAATATCGAGAAGCTCTTGGTCGATGTTTCCGCCGCCGTTGTTTCGAATGTCGATAATGATGCCCTTCTTCTGCCAGAACTGGTCGATCTCGTTCTGGAATCGCTCGAGCGACGGCTGATCCATCGCGCGAATGTGAACGTAAGCGATTTGGCCGTTTGTCGCCTTATCGACGGAGTCGCGATTGTTCGCGACCCACTCCTCATACTTGATGTTCGTAAGGTTGTTGACCGTCGCGATGCGATACGTCTTCGCGTTTGTGCCGTCAGGGGTCTTCGAGACTTTGACGGGGACGTATTCGTTCGCCGCGTTGCTGAGAATCTTCCAGTAGTCGTCGCCGGCTTTCACATCCTTGCCGTCAATCGACGTCACGTAGTCGCCGGTCTTGATATCGATCCAATCTTTGTCGGCGGGACCATCGCGGTTGATATGCGTCACTCGATAGCGGCCGTTGTCCGGCTCCATCTCGAAACCGAGATAGCGGGTCGCGTAGACGCGTGGAACTGGAATGCTCGACGGTCCGCTGACGCCAGTGTGCGACGAGCTCAACTCGCCGATCATCGCGTTAGCGATGTCATAGACGTCCTCGTTCGTTCCCGCGTACTTCACGAGGGGCGCGTACTTCGCGTAGATCGCAGGCCAGTCTTTGCCGTGCATCTTCTCGTCGTAGTATCGGTACTTCATCACGCGATACGACTCGTCGAGGATCTGCTTCCATTCGTCGCGGCGATCGACACGCACGTCGAACGCGAAATTGACCTGATCGCCGGCACTACCGCCGGTCGCGCCGCGTCCGGCATTTCCACCGGCGGCGCCGCTACCTCCCGCATTGCCGCCGGCGCCGATCGCGAGACGCTCGATCGGAAACCCGACCTCCGCAGCGCCGCCGCGGCCTTGCGGCGGGGCGTCTTCACCAGCCGCCGCGCGGGTCTGGCCACGGAAGAAAATCGCGCGACGATCTGCCGTCGGCTGCGTGCCCGCGAAGGTGCCCTGTGCGATGCGTCTGCCGTCGCGACCATCGATGCCGATCGAGTAGAGGCCGTTTGCCGCGTTGGCGTCACCGCCTCGTCCTCCGCGACCATTGCCACCACGACCGCCGCCGAATCCACCTCCGACCGCGTAGTACACGGTCCGGCCGTCGCGCGATAGGAAGAATCCACCGACGCCCGACGTGCCGCGGGTGAGTTGGCGCGCGCGCTTATCGATTCCAGCGAGGTCCACCTTGATCGAGAATGGCTCAGCGGCGGTTGCGGCGTCGGCATTCCCGCGTCCGCGGCCCGCGGCTTCGCGACGAGTGCGCTCACGAACGAGCGGATCGTTCGGATCTTCCGTGAGCTTCGACAGCGGAACGGCGAATAGCTGGTTCACCGCGCCGTCACGATTCGACGTGAACACGAGTGTCTTGCCGTCGGACGTCAGCTGACCGTTCGACTCGTTCCATGGACTTTGCGTGACGTTGTATTCCTTTTTCGCTTTGAGATCGAAGAGGAAAACGTCGGCGTTTTGCTCGTCGTCGCGACGCGTGTAGACGACCCAGTTTCCGTCGGGTGAGTACTGTGTGATCGAGACGCCGCCCGCGGGATTGTGTGTCAGCTCGCGCGGCTCGCCGGCCGCGACGTCGACCTCGAACAGCCGATTGTCGTTCGTATAAGCGAGCTTTTGAGAATTTGGCGCCCACGTGATGTTGTCTTTCTCGCCGGACGATTTTGTCAGCTTCTTGCGCGTCGCGGTCGGGAGATCATAGACCCAGACTTCCTGCTCGCCGCCGTCGTCGGAGATGTACGCGATCTTTTTCCCATCGGGCGAATAACTTTCGCCGCGATCGCGCCATGCCGAATTCGTAATTTGAGTTTTCTCACCGATCCCGCTCTCGGTTGGCACGACGTAGATCTCGCCGTGGTAATCGACCGCCATGTAGTCGCCGGTCGGCGAAATTCCGAAGCCTTCCGCGCGGTTCTGTGTCGATAGCGCGACGATGTCTGCTTCCTTCGGATCGAAGGCCATCGCGATTGTGAGCTTCTTCGGCTTGCCGCTCGGGACGTCGACGGTGTACAGGTCGAAGTCGTTCTGGAAGACGATGTGCTTTCCATCGGGCGAGATCGAGGGGAAGAACACGCCGCCTCCCTTGAACGACGTCACCTGCTGCGGCGATCCGCCCTTCGGCGTCATGCGCCACAGATTGAACGTGCCGTCGCGCTCCGACGCGAAGTAAACCAATCCATCCGCGCCCCACATGGGAAACACGTTGTTCGCGAACGTCTTGAACTGATGGAGGTCCGTGTTCGTGAGCTCCTCCATGTTGTCGCCTTTCATGTTCGTCACGATGATGTTCGCGGCTGCGTTCCCGCGGTATTCCTTGCGCCACGTCGACGGAAGGTTGCGGTTGAACGCGATCATCGAGCCATCCTGACTGATCATTCCTGCGCGCGCGATGCCCATGGCCAGCGGACGCGCGACGCCCCCGTCAATTGGCTGCACGTAAAGCGGAGCACCCCACGGGTTCGCTCCGCGCTGCGACGACATGACGATGGCTTTGCCGTCGGGTGTCCAGTACAGCGCTTGGTCGTCGCCCGAATGCCAGGTGAGCTGCTTCGGCTCACCGCCGGTTGACGGCATGACGAACACGTCATTGTTGCCCGTCCGATTGCTCGTGAAGGCGATCCATTTGCCATCGGGTGAGAATCGAGGAGAGAAGTCTCGCCCGATGTTCACAGTCAGCCGCCTCGGATTCGATCCGTCCGCTTCGACGACCCAGATGTCGTCCTGATATGTGAACGCCACGCGGCCGTCGTTCGCGATACCGGCGTTGCGCGCGAAGCGAATCGGCTCGGGCGCCTGGGCAGGCGCGAAGCCCGCAGAGGCTGCGCTCACCGCGAGCACCGCGACGAAGCGATGGGATATCATCGTGACTCCATGAAGTAGGGCAGGGGGACAAACGTACCCGCGCTGAAAAACGACGGCCAGTCTGTGACCGTTGCCCTTCCGAACTGCTGCGACCGTGAACATTGTACCGGTAACCGACCGACGTTCCTTCTTCGCTTCTGCGCCGATGCGATTCGCCGAGCTCTTCAAGACCCCCGTGCAGTCATCTGCGCTTGGACCCAAGCCGCGCGACAGTGAGATCGACATGTTCGGGGTCACACACCCCGGTCGGATCAGGAAGGAAAATCAAGATCACTTTCTTCTCGCGACGGTTCATCCGACCGTCGTGATTCACGGGACGAACCTCCCCGGTTCCGACGACTTGCCGCTGCGAGGCCAGCGACTCGCGACACTCATGCTGGTCGCGGACGGTGTCGGCGGAACAACGGCCGGTGCGGATGCGAGCCGCCTCGCAACGGAGACGATCACACGGTACGTGACCTCTTCTCTGCGATGCTATCACACCGTCGGCACGGCGAACGACACGGAGTTTCTCGAGGCGCTCCGCGCTGCCGCGCTCGAGGCGCACGCAGCCATCAAGGCCGACAGCGCCAGCCGTCTTCAGGGCCAGACGACGGCGACGACGTTGACCCTCGGAATCGTCGTCTGGCCCTGGCTCTATGTGCTCCAAGTGGGCGACTCGCGCTGCTATACGTATTTCGATGGGCAGCTTCGCCAGATCTCGCGCGATCAGACGGTCGCTCAGGACTTGGTCGACAAAGGGATTCTTCCAGCGGACCGCGCCTCATCGACGAAGCTCAGCAATGTCTTATCCAGCGCGCTCGGCGCCGAAGAGGCGCGTCCTGAAGTGACGCGCGTCGACATTCGCGAGCGGGGAACCGTGGTGTTGGTGTGCAGCGACGGGCTGACGAAACACGTCTCGGACGACGAGATCGCTGAATATTTCCGGACGATGGACAACGCCGAGCAAGTCTCTCAGGCGTTGCTGGCCCGCGCGATGGAGCGAGGTGGGACCGACAACATCACGATCGTCGTCGGCCGAGCCCGACGACGATCGTAGGGATGCTGTTAGCGATCTCTAATGGCTCCGGCCAGCGGCGAGCTTGTCGATGTTGCGCTGCGCCGGCTCGAAATCGGGATACTTCGCCGTAACCTGACGGAAGAGCTCCACCGCTTTGGCGTTGTTCTTCGCGTCCATCTCCTCGAGTCCGCGCGAAAAGAGCTTCATCGTCGGCGCGTCCATCTGCGTCTTCATCGTCTTCTGAACGACGGCGCGCGGCAACTCCTTCGCGTATGTCTCCGAGTTCGGTGGTCGCGCTGGGTTCGACGCAGCCGACGGGGGTGCTGACGTACCTTTGGTCGCCGCGGCGCTCGCGCCCGGCGCTGATGCGCTCTTGGATGCATTGCTGCTCGCGCCGGACGGTGCGTTGCCCGAACTGCCTCCGCTCGACGGTCGCTTCGGTGCGAGAGTCATGTCGGTTGAAATCTTCGACGACAACTGCGCGATCATCGCAAGAACGTCGTCGGCCTTACCGGTGATCCGCTCGGGATTTCCGATTTGCGACGTCTCGATGTCGATGGTGCGACTGGTCATTACCGCGCTTCCAGCCTTGTCGGCGATGAATCCGCCTGTGATCGCGTACTGTGCGCCGAGGATTTTTCCGAGGCGAACGGCCGTGGTCTGATCGACCTGTCCGTTCTTTATGAGATTTTGCTCTTGGAGAAGATCGGCGATTCGCGACCGATCGATGAGGCGGATCTTCGCGCTCGAGGCCAGATCGGTAATCAGCAAATCCTGAATACCGGTGGCCAGACCATCGTAGTCGCTTTTCGCGCCGATGGAGCTATTGGTGAACGTGAAAACGACGACGACCGGTCGGGTATCCGCTTGCGCGCCAAGGACCGGTGCGGAAGCGAGGAGTGTCGCGGCGAGCAGTCGGGTGGGAAACGCGATCGATCGCAACATGCAATTGCTCCTAGCAAAGTTTTAATGCTGAATTCCGAGCGAAGGGGCGAAGCCCCGGAGTCGGGAACCATCATACCAACTAGACGGTCAGTGTCATTCCTTCAGCAGCCGCGAGGACGTCCAGTTTGGCTCCGCGCTCCACGACCATCGCGCGGCACTCGGCGAGACACCGGTCGAGATCTTCATCGGTCCGTTCCGGCTTGTGATGAAACAGCACCAACTGTTGTACTCCGGCGAGAACGGCAAGCTCCACCGCATCCTCGTAGGTCGAATGCCCCCACCCGCGATGACGTCCGTACTCGTCGTTCGTGTACGTTGCGTCATGAATGAGGACCCGCGCTCCTTCGACGAAGCGCACGAGCTCCTCCCGCCACTCGGGCCGGGTGGCGTTGCCGTCGACCTCACGCAGCTCATTGTCCGAGATATAGACGAATGAAGCCCCAGATCCGTCGCTTCCCGTAAACCGATACCCGAGCGCCCCGCCCGGATGGCAAACGCCAAAAGCTTTGACGACGTAGCCGTCGCCATCATGTCGCTCTTCGGCGATTTCCGCAAAGCTGATTTGTGCAGCGAGCGCCTCGAACGGCACGGGAAACACGACCGGCAGCATCTGATTGCGAACCACGCGATCGACGCTCGTTTTGAGCTCTCGCGACCCCCAGATCCGAAAGCGATTGCCGGCCTGGAAAATCGGTGCGAAGAATGGGATGCCCTGGATGTGATCCCAGTGGGCGTGCGTCAGGAAGATCTCGGCGGAGATGCCGCCGTTCGTCGCCGCGATCAAGGATCGTCCGAGCTCGCGGATGCCGGTGCCGGCGTCGAGTATGATCAGCCCATTGGAAACGGTCCGCACTTCGACACACGGCGTGTTTCCGCCGTAGCGAACGGTCATCGGCCCGGGCGCCGGCACCGAGCCACGCGTCCCCCAAAACCGCAAGCGAAAGCTCATTGCGGGGAGAGCCGAGTTTTACAGTCTGGCTTGCGCGCGTTGCTCGAGCGCGGGCCGATCCGCGAGAGTGATCTTTCGACGAACGACATTGACCCAGTTCGCGTCCTGAAAGTCTTTCATGGCTCGCGATACTGTTTCACGGCTCGCGCCGATCATCTGCGCGATCGTCTGGTGCGTCAGCGGCTTTTCGATCGTGTTGCCCCCCGCTTCTTCGGCGAGATCGAGCAGCAGACGCGCGATGCGGCCCGGGACATCGAGGAGAACGAGGCCACCAATCTTCTCGTCGGCGCGACGTAAGCGACGCGAAAGTTCTGTCAGGAGCGACCACGCCACTGCGGGTGAAGATTCGACCCGGCTTCTGAAATCCGCGCGGTGCAACACGAGGAGGTGAGAATCCTCCATCGCGATGACGTGTGCCGACCGAGGGCGGTCGTCGATCAGCGAGAGCTCACCGAAATGCTCTCCGACGCCGAGGACACCAAGGATCACTTCGCGTCCGTCTTCGCCGATGAGAACCACTTTGACCCGTCCCTGGCGGACGACGAAGAGGGAGTCGCCGGGATCGTTCTCGAAGAGGATAACACTTCCTCGCGGATAGAATTTCTCGCGGGTCATGTCTCCAAACCGCTGGAGTTCAGCGCGATCTAGCCCGCTGAACAGCGGGACGGTTCCGAGGAAGTCGGCGGTTGTCGTCACAGATCGAGTCTTATTAAAGCGTTGTGTTCTTGTCTCTTACGCGAGCGTCAGTCTATATTACACAGCTATGCAAGAATAACAGGAGCGACACCGTCCGGGCGGACCAGACCCCAGACGCTCGCTCTCCTTCCGGAGAAGCCTTCAATGAAAGCCGACATCCATCCCGAATACGCGACGGCGACAGTCATCTGCGCCTGCGGCAATACATTCCAGACGCGCTCCACCCAGGCGACGATCCACACCGACGTCTGTTCGGCGTGCCATCCATTCTACACCGGCAAGCAGCGTTTCATGGATACTGCCGGCCGCATCGAGCGCTTCCGCCAGAAGTTCAACAAGCCCGCAGCGGGCTGAGGCGCGCCTGGCGCTCCGCGATCGTTTAGCGGCCGCCCTCGCCCGCGCTGACGAGGTCGAGCGGGCTCTCGCAAACCCGGCCGGCATCAAAGATCCGCGTGAATTCGCGGAGCTCGGCCGGGAGCACCGGCGGTTGATGCCGGTCGTCGAGATGGCGGCCCGATTGAGGAAAGACGAGGACGAGCTCGTGCAGGTGCGCGAGCTCGTTTCTATTGACGACCCTGAGATGGCGGCCGAGGCGCGCGTCGAACAAGGGCGGCTCGAGGCGGCGATCGAACAGCTCGAGAAATCGCTGACGCCGTTGCTCGTGCCGCGCGATCCGCTGGCCGATCGCAACGCCGTCGCCGAGTTGCGTGCTGGCACGGGGGGCGACGAGGCGGCGCTGTTCGCGGCCGACCTCTTCCGCATGTATACCCGCTTCTGCGAGCGCCAGGGTTGGCGGATCGAGATTGTCTCGCTGGCCGACGCGGCGCTCGGCGGGATTAAAGAAGTGATATTCAAGGTTGTAGGAGACGGGACGTACGGAGAGCTTCACTGGGAGTCCGGCGTCCACCGGGTTCAACGCGTTCCGGCAACGGAAAGTCAGGGGCGAATTCATACGTCCGCCGCGACGGTCGCTGTGTTGCCCGAGGCCGAAGAGGTCGACATCAAGATCGAGGACAAAGATCTTCGAATTGACGTCTTTCGGTCGTCCGGCCCTGGCGGACAAAGCGTGAACACGACCGACTCCGCCGTGCGCATCACGCATTTGCCAACGGGTCTCGTCGTCTCGCAGCAGGACCAGAAGTCGCAGCTGCAAAACAAGCTCAAGGCCATGGAAGTGTTGCGCGCGCGCCTGCTCGCGCTCAAGGTTCAGCAGCAGCAGGACGAGCGCGCGAAGACACGCAAATCGCAGATCGGGAGCGGCGATCGCTCCGAGAAGATTCGCACATACAACTACCCGCAGAGCCGCGTGACCGATCACCGGATTGGGTGGACGACGCACGACCTTCAAGGCTTTCTCGACGGCGACATCGGGCCGCTCCTCGAGGCGCTGAAGCTTGCCGACGTCGAAGAGCAGCTCGGCGACGACGCATGACGACCGATCGCGCCGCGGCGACGCTCACCGTCTCGCAGCTGCTCGCGGATCTCGCGCGAGCGCTGACCGGCCGTGGCGTCCCCGAGCCGGTGATGGAGGCGCGAGAGATCATCGCGGCGCTGTTTGACGTTCCTCGGTTCTGGCCCGTGACGAACGGTGCGGCGGAGGTTGACGCGAGCACGATCGAGCGCGCGAAGGATGCCGCTCGAAAGCGTGCGCAAGGTGCGCCGCTCGCGTATGCGGTCGGACGTGCACCATTTCGAAATCTCACTCTCGATGTCGATGAGCGAGTGCTCATTCCGCGGCCGGAGACAGAGCAACTCGTCGATCTCGTCTTGAGCGAAATGACGAATACACTCGGCGGAGTCGCGATCGACGTCGGGACAGGCTCCGGGGCAATCGCAATCGCACTCGCCTCGGAAGGCCGGTTTTCTCGAGTGTACGGAACAGACATCTCGCGCGACGCCGTCGACGTCGCGCAGCACAACGCAAAGCTATGTGCCAGCTTTCTGCGCACGCCCGTTGAGATTCTGCATGGGTCGTTGATCGGACCATTGCTCGATGTTCGCGCGCGGCTGGTCGTCTCGAATCCACCTTACATTGCGCTGGGCGAGGCGCCGACGCTCCCGGCGAGCGTCCGCGATTGGGAGCCTGCGGTTGCATTGTACAGTGGGTTGGATGGGATGGCGGCGACGGCCCAACTCGTGCGCCAAGCGGCCGATGTGCTCGGGCCGGGTGGCGTGCTCGCGATCGAGGTCGATGCTCGCCGCGCGTCGCTCGCCGCGGACCTCGTGATGCGTGAACGCAGATTTCGAACGGTGCGAATCGAGTTGGATCTCACAGGGCGCGAGCGGTTCGTGCTCGCCCGACGACAGGAGAAAGACCCCGGATGATCGAGGACAAGGCGAAAGACCTGGGCCGGCTGATCGGGCAGAGCAGCGAATACCAAGCAGTGAAGCGCGCGAGCGACGCGCTCAACGACGACAAGGACACGGTCGGCCTGCTTCAGAAAATGGAGCAACTTCGAACCGACGCGCAGCGCATGATGGGGCGGGGTGAGCGACCGACCGAGGAGATGGAACGGCAGCTCGATACGCTCCTTGGGCAGATTCAGGGTCGCTCGAGCTATCAGCGTTTGCTCGTTGCCCAAGAGAACTTCGACAAGGTCATGGGGCGCGTGAACGATTGGATCCTCGAGGGAATCGAGAAGGGCGCGACGAGCTCGATCATTACGCTGAGCTAATTCGACCGGAACGGAGCGCGAGTGCTCATCGTCTTCGAGGGACCCGAGGGCGTCGGGAAGAGCACGCAACTCCGTTTGCTTGCCGACTGGCTTGGTCAGCGCGGCAAGGACGTCGTCGCGGTGCGCGAGCCCGGAGGCACGATCATCGGCGACCACATTCGTCGACTGTTGCTCGATCCAGCATCCGAGATGGTACCTCGGACGGAGGCGCTTTTGTTCATGGCGTCTCGAGCGCAGCTCGTCGAAAAGGAGATCCGACCGTCATTGGATCGCGGTGCAATCGTCCTCGTCGATCGTTTTTTTCTGTCGACATACGCATATCAGGGCGTTGGTCGAGGCCTCGCGGAGGACGAGCTTCAGTCAGCGAATCGGATGGCGACGAACGGCCTCGTTCCCGATCGCACGCTGCTGCTGATGTTGCCTCCCGAGGAAGGTCTCGCTCGGGCAGGGAAGCGCGGCGGCCACGACCGGATCGAGCGAGCGGAACTGGCGTTCCACGAGCGGGTAGCGAAGGCATTCGATCGATTCTCCAGTCCGGAGTGGCAGCGGTCACATCCTGAGTGTGGCCCGATCGAGATCCTGGACGCGTCGGGAAGTGAACGCGACGTGTTCGATCGCGTGCTGATCTCGTTGCATCGAAACTGGCCCGAAACTTTCCCGTCTTTGTCGAGCGAACCATGACGACATCACCGGAAGCCCCGAAGCGCCCGCGAGCATTGCTGGCCGCCGTCGTGTTGGCGAGCGCGCTCGTGTCGGGCGGCTGGCTCGTCGAACGCGGGCTTGCCGGCGGGCGACTCGCCGGGAACGCCGGCGGTGCGCGGTTATTCGATGAGGTCTATCAACACATCGCGCGCGACTTCGTCGATACGCTTCAGGACTCGACGCTCTACAGCCGCGCGATCGATGGCCTCGTGGGTGAGCTGCACGATCCGCACAGTGGGTATCTCTCGCCGCAGTTGCTCGCGCGCCTGTCCGAGCGAACGTCCGGTCGATATGCGGGCGTCGGCGCGCAGATCGACGTGCGAGATGGATGGGTGACGATCGTCGCGCCGATGCCGGGTGGTCCGGCGGTCGACGCGGGAATCCTCACCGGCGACCGCATCATCGAGGTCGACGGAAAGCCGTTGCACGACGTCACGATCGAAGAGGCGCAGAAAGTGTTGCGCGGACCGCCGGGGTCGGTGGTCAAGGTCTCGATCGAGCGACCAGGTATCGCGGCAAGGCTGCAGTTCGCCCTCACGCGGCGGGAGATCCGCGTTCGCTCGGTGCAGCATGCGGCGATGCTTCGCGACGGCGTCGGCTACGTTGCACTGACGATTTTCAGCGAGGAGTCGGTTCCCGACCTTCGACGCGCAATCGACTCGCTCCGCAGCGCCGGTATGAAGTCGCTTATCTTCGACATGCGGGGTGACCCGGGCGGTCTTCTCGATCAAGGCGTCGGCGTTGCGGACCTCTTTCTCGACGCGGGGCAGCGCATTGTCAGCATGCATGGACGGACGCCTGACGCGACTCGCTCGTATGACGATCACGCAGCGCAGCCGTGGCCAAACATGCCGGTGGTCGTACTCGTTGATAACCTCTCGGCGAGCGCCGCCGAGATCGTCGCGGGTGCGCTGCAGGATCACGACCGAGCTGTGATCGTCGGGAAGACGTCCTACGGAAAGGGAAGCGCGCAGAATGTGTTTCCGCTGAACAACGGCGGCGCGGTGAAGCTCACGACGGCCCTGTGGTTCACGCCGTCTGGGCGCAGCATCAATCGGCAGCGTCCGACAACCGACAATCCAGGCGTTCCGAGCGACTCGGCTGACACGACGAAGCGACCGCGGTTCAAGACGGACGCCGGGCGAACGGTCCTCGGCGGCGGTGGGATCACGCCCGATGTCATCGTCGAACCGACGAAGCTTGCGGCATCGGACAGCATCTTCGCGGCGGCGCTGGCCAGCAAAGTGCCACAGTTCCGCGACGCATTGACGGATTATGCGCTGGCGCTCAAATCGTCGAAGGCGATCACGTCGCCGGATTTTATTGTGACGCCCGAGATGCGCACCGAGCTTCTGCGGCGCATGCAAGCGCGCGGCATCAAAGTCGACCCGGCGATCTACAACGCCGCGTCAGGCCTCATCGATCGGCAACTCGGCAGTGAGATCGCGCGGTACGTCTTCGGTGACGCAACCGAATACTCGCGTCGGCTGCGTGGTGACGTGACCGTGAACAGGGCGCTCGAGCTCATCGCCGGGGTGACGACGCAGCAAGATCTGCTGCGTCGCGTGCCGAACAGCAAATAACAATACTGTCATCCTGATGGCCGCTTCGCGGCCATCAGGATGACAACGCTTACGGGGTCGACGTCTGGTCGACGATCTTCGCGCCCTTCGGCGGTGTGAAGCTGAACGTAGAGCGATCGACCGACGCATTGGGCTCGAGCGTAACTAGTCGAACGTGACGCGTCACGCCGTTCGTCTCGGTCGCTTCGAATTCTCGAATGAGCGAATCGTCATCGTCGACCCAGACGGTCGCCTTCGAGAATGGTCCGCTCGTTCCAGGCTTTGGTGTGAGTAGAAGGCCGTGTGCGGGATGACCGCTGACCGTCTTCGTTCCGGCCGCCGCTATCTCGTACTTCTTGCGCGGTTGATCCAGAAACTGCCCGGTGAGATCGATTGGAACGGATGAGCGGTCCGTGCCCGCTCGTTTGATCACCTGACCCGGCGCGCTCGCCGGCAAATACACCCAAACGAATTTGCCGTCGGCGACGATGGCGTCATTTCCCGGCTGATCGAATCGAATCGCCAGTCGGTTCGGTCGCTCCTGGGCATAGGTCCCCTTCGAGGACGCGCCGGTGCCTGTCAGCGCGTTCGTCACAGTTTGCTCAAAGGTGCCACGAACGGTTGTGATCTTTCCCCACGCGGCGACGGCCCGATCGATGATCGCATCAGGCGTCTGAGCGGTCAGGGAACTCGCACCGACCGCCAGCGCGGTCAAACCAACAAGAAGTCGCATACGGCTTTCTACACGCCAGCGGCGACGGTCGTTCCTGGCGTCGGTGCGATGGAACGACCAATGGCGCTCGTGATCGCTCGGAGCTCGGTGACGAAGCGGGCGAACTGATCGGGATAGAGCGACTGCCCGCCGTCCGACAGCGCGCGATCGGGTGTCGGGTGCACTTCGACGATGACGCCGTCCGCGCCTGCCGCCACGGCCGCGCGTCCCATCGGGATCACTTTATCACGCAGGCCGGTCCCATGGCTCGGGTCGCCGATGATCGGGAGATGCGACAACCGCTGCACGATCGGAATCGCCGTCAGGTCGAACAAGTTGCGAGTCATGGTGTCGAAGCTTCGGATGCCACGCTCGCACAACACGACCTGCCCATTGCCCTCGGCGAGGATGTACTCCGCGCTCATGAGCAAATCCGTAATCGTCGCCGCCATGCCGCGCTTGAGGAGAACTGGTTTGCCGATACGGCCGACCGCGCGAAGCAATGAGTAGTTCTGCATGTTGCGCGCGCCAATCTGCAGCATGTCCGCACACTCTGCGACGAGATGCGCTCCTTCCTCATCGAGCGCTTCGGTGACGATCGGAAGTCCAGTCTCGCGACGAGCGAGCGACAACAGCTCGAGTCCTCGCTTGCCGAGTCCTTGGAACGAATAGGGTGAGCTCCGCGGCTTGAACGCGCCGCCGCGAAGCGCGGTCGCGCCTGCGTCACGCACCGCGCGCGCCGCGGCGAGAATCTGCTCCTCGGATTCTACGGAGCAGGGACCGGCGATGATGACGATGTCTTGTCCGCCGAACGACACGCCCGGAGCGATCGTGACGATCGTATTCTCGGCCTTCCACTCTCTCGAGACTTGTTTGTATGGCTTACTGACGTGGATGATCTCGGCGACGCCAGGAAGTGCCTCGATGCGTGAGCCATCGACGCGGCCGTCGTTACCGACGAGCCCGACGGTCGTGCGCGTCTCGCCCGGCATCGGCCGAGCAGAGTAGCCCATCTCTTCGATCGTCTTCACGACGCGGGCGATTTCCTCCTGCGTCGCGTGATTCTCCATGACAACCAGCATTACTCGTCCTCGATCTCGATTGACCGCGCCGAATGGAATATGTCACAGTCTCAGCCGTGTATGGAACCTTGTGATAGCAAACGAAACGTGACTCGCACGGCTACGTGCCTTTGAACAAAATTTTGATGGACGCGCGTGATCCGTCGCCCTCGAAAACGACGATGTACACACCCGGAGGGACCATGCGGCCCGCGTCGTCTCTACCATCCCACGTCAGACCGCCATCGCGTCCGTACGCGCCTGCTGCAAGCGTGCTTCCGCTGAGCAGTCCCGGCACGAGCCGCCGGACCATGCGTTGCCGGAGGTCATACACCGTGATCTGAACCTTCGACGAGTGCGCAAGGTCGAACCAGATCGAGGTCTGATTGGACCTCGTGCCTCGACCGAACGGGTTTGGAAAATTCTGATAGAACAACGTCACCGTCGGGAGCGTGTCCGACTGAATGACGAACGTCCCCGGACTCGAGACGCGGACCTCGCTCGCTCCCGTCGAGTTGTCGGCGCGCGCGCGAACTTGCCAACTGTACGACGTATTTGCCTCGAGCGGGCCGAGCGTGAATGACGTGTCGTTCGTGACGGGCGACGAATATGTCTTCCCGCTGTGTGTTTCGACGACGAGGAGCTGGTAACTCCAAAGGCCGGGCGGAAACGTGATCGGTGGACTGCTCCACACGAACGTCGGCGTTCGGGTATCGACGATCGTCGTCGGTCCACGGAGCGGCGCAACGAGCCGAACCCAACCTCTGACGGGATGGCGAGCGTTCGCTTCTGCCGCGACCGTTCCGAACTGGTCGATCAAGCGCGCGCGAAAAAACACGACGGCGTGCTCGGGGAGCAACGAGTCCATGGTGAAGACGGCCGTCTCACCCGCCGAGGAGCGCGCATAGAACGGACTCCTGAACTGCGGGTCGAGCGAGAGGGCGAGGGAGATCGTGTAGGGTGCCCGCTCCGGTTGTGTCCCGAACGCCGTCACCGTCATGTTGGGCGCCGGCGACGTGCTGTCACCCACGAGATTTGAGATCGTGAGCGTCACCGACTGCGCTTCGACCAACCGATTCCCACCAAGAGCCGCCGCGACAACGACGAACGCCGCGACGCGGCGGCCAAACCTCATACCGCTGTCGGAACCGCGCCGTCCGCGATCGCGCTCGCGATCGCTTCGTCGACCGTCGTTGACCCACGCATCCGAACACTGACGAGCGACGAGACGCCGGGCTCCTGCATCGTCACGCCGTAGACTGCGTCCGCGGCCTCGGTGGTCGTGCGCGGATTGTGTGTGATGACGATGAACTGTGTGCGCGTCTTGAATTGCGTCAGCATCCGCACGAATCGTCCGACATTCGCGTCGTCGAGCGGCGCGTCGACCTCGTCGAGGAGGCAGAACGGGCTCGGCTTCGTCAGGAAGATGCCGAACAACAGCGACAGCGCCACGAGCGCGCGTTCGCCGCTCGACAGCAGGTGGATGCGTTGCGTGCGCTTGCCACGCGGCGAGGCGTGAATCTCGATGTCACAGTCGAGCGGTGCGTCCGGATTCTCGAGCCGGAGGTCGCATTCGCCACCGCCGAAGAGCGACATGAAGATCTGTCGGAAGTTTTCGCGGACTTGCGTGAACGTCGCGAAGAACAATTCTCGAGCGGTGCTGTCGATTTCACGGATGGCTTGCTGCAGCGCTTGCTTTGCCTCAGCGAGGTCGGCGCGCTGCGTCGTGAGGAAATCCTGACGCTTCACAGTTTCCTCATGCTCTTCGATCGCGAGGACGTTCACCGGACCGAGCTTCTCGAGCTCTTGCCGGAGCGACTCGGCCTCGGCACGGAGCGCGTCGTCGTCGAGCTCCACGGCTTGAGCTTCGGCGAGCATGTCATCGAGCGGACGACGCCATTCCGCTTCGAGACGTTCACGGATCGCCGCGCGACGTCCGGATAACTCCGTGTGTCGCAACTCGGCTTGGTGAAGCTCGTCGGTATGCGCCTGTGCGTTTCGACGCGCTGCATCGAGCGCGTGGTCGGCGTTCGTCAATGCGTCGTCCGCCGCGTGCACGGCCTGCTCCGCGTCAGCCAGCCGTGCTTCGCCATCGGCGAGCGTCGCCTCCCGAGTCTCGAGATCGAGTTGCCACGTTGCCATCTGCTCGGCGAGCACGGAGTCCGCCTGGGACAGATCTGACAGCTCTGTTCGAAGCGTCTCGAGCCGCGCGCTTGCTGTTTGATGTTCTTCGGAAAGACGACGCTCCCGGTCGCGCGCGACCTGCAAACGTGCCTGCGTTTGCGCTTCCTCGACCTGCGCGCTCGTGCGAGCTTCGCGTGCCGCTTCCTGCCCGTGTTCGGCATCGAGCAACGTTCCGCGCGCCGCGGACACGGCCTCCGCGCGCGCCGACAGCGACTCGGCGAGCGTTCCACTTTCCTCGTCGAGCCGCACGAGTGCTTCACGGAGCCCATTGCGACGGGCAGTGAGACGCTCGGCCAGCGCGTCGGCTTCCTGGACTTCGCGCTGGGCACGCTGACGGCGTCGATCGAGCTCACCCTGGTGCTCGGCGGCGCGTCGCGCGTCGACCTGGGCCGATTCGAGTGCCGCCGACGCCTCGGTCAGGTGCTTTTCGGATTCTTGAACTGCCGCTCGAAGTGTGTCTGCAGCGGTCATTGCCTCTTGGCGCGCGCGTCCCGTTACCGCGAGCTCGGCGCGGAGCGCAAAGAGTTCGGCGCGACGACGCAACGGTCCTGGTCCGCTGACGCTGCCGGGCAGCCAGATGGCACCGCGGGCGTCGACAAATGCGGCCCCGTCGTCAACAGCTTGGGCATGGCCGAGGAGCGCGCGAACCCAGTCTTGAGCAGGGCCGGATGCGTCGACGCGATGCGACAGCGCGTCACCAAGCGTGCCGTCCTGATCGTCTTTGCGTTGAGCGTCGAGCGGAAGGAGAAGGAGTGGCCCCGGGTGCGCGCTGTTGTGCCATGCGCGCACGGCTTCAGCGACACTTCGATCGCGAACCAACACGGCGTGTACGGTTGCGCCGAGGAATCGTTCGATGAGAAGGGCGGAAGCTTGGTCGGCGCTGAGGAAGTCGCTCAAGGGGCCGAGGACGGCGCCTTCGCCGAACTGGTCGCGCTCGCGGAGGAGTCGAGCCGCTGCCGGCGCGAGACCGACGCGCTCGCGTTCCAGGGCGTCGAGCGCATTGACCTTGCCTTGGAGAGAAGTGTGCGCTTCGTCCGCGCGGAAAAGCTCCGCGCGCGCGATGCCTTCGCGCTCGCGCGTCTCTCGATCGGCAGCACGCACCTGCTCGAGGTTCGCGGCGAGCTGCTCGACCCTTTGTTTCGCGTTCTCTAATGCGCCTGCGGCGCTTTCGAGCTCGCGGTCGATCGACGACAGTGCGTCGGTGAGCTGGGTGTGCTCTTCCGACAGCTGCTCGAGACGCTGACCGAGCTCGTCGCTCTCGTGCAGCGCGCGTTCGCGATCGATCTCGGCACGTCGAACTCGGTCCCCGGCTTCGCGATGCGACCGTTCGGCGTCCTCGAGCGCCGCGCGTTGTGCGGCCACGGTTCGCCGAGTTTCGTCCTCCTCGCGCTGACGTAGGGCGAGCTTTTCCCGAGCGATGGTGAGCTGTTCTTCGCATGACGCCCGATCGCTCGCTGCTTGTTCGCGGTCGGTCGACACGCGTGCGCCGTAGGCCTCGCCCTCATTCGCCTCGAGCTCGGCGCGTTGACGTCGGGCAAGCGCGTTGCGCTGGCGCTCTTCGGCAACCGCCATTTCGCCGCGAATCTGCTGAACGCGTTCTCGTTGCGACGACACGAGGCGAAGGAGTTCGGTGCGCTTTGCATCGGCGGCGGCACGATCGCCGTGCGCCGCGTCGCGTCCATGCTCGGCGCCGACGACCGCCGACTCCGCCTGAGGTGCCGTCTCGCGGAGTGTCCGCACGCGTGCGTCGAGCCGCTGTAGCTCCTCATGCCACGCTTCCATCTCGCGCTTCGCAAGCGCGATCTCGATGGTGAAGCGGCGCGTCGTGAGCTCCGAGTGGCGCTCGGCACGACGCCGTTGACGTGCCAGCGAGCGGACTTGACTCTGCACCTCGGAGATGAGGTCATCGAGGCGCTGCAAGTCGATCGTCGTCTCCTCGAGCCGCCGTTCCGTGGTGCGCCGCCGGTCGCGATACAGGCCGACGCCCGCCGCTTCCTCGAAGAGTTCGCGTCGGTCGTCCGGCCGATCGGATAGGAGCGCGTCGATCATCTTGCTTTCGATGACGACGCCAGTGTCCGCCCCCAATCCAGTGCCGCGCAGGAGATCGGCAATGTCGCGCAGCCGGCAAGGCGCGCGATTCAGAAAATACTCACTCTCGCCGGAGCGTGAGAGACGTCGTGTGATGACGACTTCCTGAAACGCGACGGGGAGGACCCCCTCCTCGTTCGAGAAGTGCAGCGAGACTTCCGCAACATTCACCGCGCGCCGAGCCGACGACCCCTGGAAGATGACTTCTTCCATCTTCGCGCCGCGCAAGAGTCGAGCGCGTTGCTCGCCGAGGACCCAACGGACGGCGTCGGAGACGTTCGACTTACCGCATCCATTCGGACCGACGATTGCCGTCACACCCGGATTGAACGCCATCTCGGTCGTATCCGCAAACGACTTGAACCCCTGCATCTCGAGCTTCGTCAGCCGCACTAGAACGTTCTCCCTTTGCGATACACGAGCACCGGGGTGATTCCCGATGCTCGAAGCGATTCAGCATATCCTGATGCCTGCTCTCGGTTCGCGAAGGCGCCCGCCAGCAGCCATGCAGATCCATCTTCCTGTTTCAGCGCATACACCGGGTCGCCGCGTTCGGCATACGTGGCAACCATTCCAGCGACCGCAGTCGCCGGAACGGAATCGATCAAGAACGCAAACGGAACCTGCACGACGGTCCCACGCCCGGCATCGAGCACTTTCTGACGCCGCAAGTCGACGAGGAGTGACTCGGCATCGGTTCGATTGCTGAACGCGCCGCTGACGACCTTGAACCAGCGCGCGCCCTGGATGACGACCGGCGCAAACGTCGCGGCCGGAAGCTTCTTGCCGTCCTTTTGAAGCTTCAAAATAGCACCTGCTTGCGTGTTTGCGGCCATCAATTCGACGGCATAGATCGCCGCGGTCGCCGAATCGCGTGCGTTCGCTACACGCGGAATTGCTGCCGGGGTTTGCGTCGTCGGTGCACTCTCGGGCGGACCGCCGGTCGAATCGGCGCCGGCAATGACATTGCCGATTCCCTGCGTGGTGTCGCGCTTCCCGGCGATCGTCGGTCGATGCGAGCTGGCGAGAGGGCGCGACGCGAGCCACAGCGCTGCTGCAGCGAGCAACAGGGTCAAGAGAATTCCTGGCGCGGTCTTGAGACGACTCCACGGATCCGAGGCTTTCGCCGCCACCGCGGCCGGCACGGCCGGCATCGATGGAACTGTGAAGCGGGCGGGTAACCGAATGTTCGAGATGACTCGGTGAAAGGGAACGCCCGGCGGCGCCACGTCGCCGACGAGGACGGCGCCATCGGAGGCGCCGACGAGATCCTCGAGTCGCGGCGCGTTTGCCGGTACGGCGAGAACGAGGAGCGCGTCCGCTTCGCGAAACCCACCACAGAGCCGATGCCATCGCGGATTGGACAGGATTTCTTCGTAGTCCGGCGGCTCCGTTCCACTTTGCATCGCGAACAGCTGTCCTGCGCCTGGTACCGGATACGCGATTCGGCTCAGTGACACGCCGTAGAGAAAGCTGTCGACGATTCCGTGCGGGTCATCCGTTTGAACCAGCTCTCGAATCGGCGGCGACTCGGCGAATAGGTCGCCGACCGCAACACGGCGTCCGAGCGATTGTGCGCGCGCGATGCCGACGGCGACCTGGCCGGTCGTCATCGAGTCGATGCCCGCGACGACAACCATGTGATACGACGCGAGTGTGTCGCCGAGCTCTTCGCCGGCGGCTTCCCAATCGAACGAGCGCGCCGCTCGCGTTTCGGTCACGGCTGACCTGCGTAGACGTAGTACGCCTGGCCCGACGCCTTGCCGACGCGCTCAGCTTCATCTCGTGTAGCGTACGGCCCCATCACGACGCGATAGACGGGAATGCCGTCGTTGCTGCCGGGAACGACGCGCGCGTTCTTACCGTCGACGACGATCTTCGATGCGGCGTCGCGCGCTTTCGGTCCGTCGAGGAAAACGGCGAAGGACACGGTGAACCCGCGCGGAGTCGTGTCTCGAGCGGGCGGCGCGGGCGCAGCCGCACGAGTTCTCGCGGTGTCGACTCGCACGGGCGGCGCAACCGGCGCCACCGCTTTCGTCGTCGTGTCGCTGTCGGTCGTGAACCGCGCAGGCGCATCGAGCGCCGCCGATCGGGACCGCAAACCATTCCAGGTGAATGAGTACCAAAAGTCGGACGCCCCATCGATCGCGCGGCGCACTTCGCGGTTTGTTCCGACCTCCACGAAGATGACATCTCGGCCGTCGCTCGTCGCGATGCTTCCGTCAGGCGCGACGAACGGGACGTCGCCCTCCCATTTTGTTCGAACAGTTCCCGCGAGCTTGTCGGTGCCGACGCTCACGATCCAAGCCGAATCTCCACGCGCCGGACGGACAAGCACGTACCGGCCAACTGGATCAACGCGCAGATCTCGCGCTCGTCCGGGTAAGTCGATCGTTGCGGACAAGTGCTCCTGAATCGCATCGACCACTTTCATAGACGACGAAGAATCCGTGACGACATAAATGCGGTCACCGCTCGGCGTCGCCGCGAATTCGGTCGGACGGTGATCGAACGAGATCTCACTGCCTTTACCCAACGCGCGTGCCTGAACCGCTCGCAGCGCATTCTTGTCCTCGACGAAATACACGCGGTCGCCGAGCGGCGACGCCGTTCCACTCGACGCGTTTGGAAGGCTGATGGAATCCAAGATCTTGGACTCTGGGGGTCGAATTCGGATCGCACGCGCCGTCTTTCCTTTGCCGACGAGCACGACGAGAGTTCCCGTCACCTGCGGGTAGGCGGCGACCGCCGGTTGGTCTGGTTTGAAAGTCCAGTTGCCGGTTGGAGTAAAGCGCGCGACGACGCCGTCGCTGCCGATTCCATAAATCGTCGAGCCGTCGACGGACACGAGATCGCGCGGCTTTTCCTTTCCGGTCTTCGTCACGGTGCCGACTCGGAGGTCGAGCCACAGCGGAAGCCCACGTGCGTCGACCGCGGCGATCACGCCATCCTCGGCGTCGAATGCAAGTACACGGTCGATGGCCGGAAGTGCATCAGATCCCGTCCAGGCAGTTGAGTCGACGTATGGAAAAGGTGCAACGTGGGGGACACCACCATCTCGCGGCACGCGCAGCATCAGCGCGTCGGGCCCTCGCGATGGGGACGTCGACGATGCTGTGCGGGTGGCCGGAGCTTTCGATCGATCGCCGCCTGAACACGCAACGAGCCCAAGCGCCAACGCAATGAGCGAGCGCACGCCATCAAAATAACCCAAGGCGTGTTCTGCGCGAGTCATCCTGATGGCCGCGACGCGGCCATCAGGATGACTCGTGCGACTAGAACGATGGCCAGAGCGACCAGGTCCAGATCCCTTTATGGTGCGCCTGATCGACCGGAATCGCGAAATCCCAACGAAGGATCGCGTAGTTGAAGAGGTTGACCCGCAAGCCGAACCCGTAACTCTTCAACGGATAGCGCTGGGTGGAAACGTTGAACTCCGCTGGCCGCGTCAGGAGCACCGATTGCCCGCGCGACCAGGCGAGGCCGGCGTCGTAGAAAAACAGGCCATCGATCGGCGGGAGATCGATCGGAAGGAACCCAAGCTCCACGCGCCGCAGCAGCGGAAACCGCAGCTCGACGTTTGCCACCGCGACGCGGCTCCCGAGGAGTTGAACCGCGCTGCAGTTCGTCGGATTGGCGCCGATGACCGGGCAGCTCAGGTAGAATGCGCTGTTCCTGTCGTAGCCGCGGACGTAGTCTGGACGCGCGATGTATTTGGGGAAGGCCGTCTCGTCTGGACCAATCGAGAAGTCGGCATAGAGGCGCGTCGCCACCGTCAAGTAATTAAAGAGAATTGGATCGTACCGCCGGTAGTCGGCCAGATATTCGACCCAATCGTACGCGCCGGCGACCGGACTCACTTGCAATCGATATCGTCGGCCCATGATCGGCCCTGTGTAGCCGAAGAGGGTGTTGTCCGATACGAGCGCGATCTGTCCGTCGACGTAATTCAGCGTCGGATCACGGCGCGTGCTGTCGACCGAGTAAGGACTCGCCTCACTCCCGTTGTAGATCTGTCGAGTGACGAACCAGCGACTGCGATCGATGTTGTTGAAGCCCGCTCCGAATTCGAACCGCGTGAAGCGATTGAGCGGATACGCCGTGACGGCAAATGCTTGCCTTGCCACATACGTCGTGATTTCCTGGTTTTCGTTCGCGACGCCCGGCAAAATGGCGTTCGAGAGCGAATCGGACGACAGAAAGTAATAGGGCGCTTGTGAAAAGCCCGCCGAGTACTGCCACCGCCGCGAGAGATTCGTGTAGCCGAGGAAGGCGCGTGCTTCGCTGAGTCGACCATTCACTTCGCCGGAGATGGCGACGTGATTGTTGCCGAGCATGTCGCTCAGAACGACGGTCGTGCCACCGAACAAGCTTCGGCCGAATGCATCGGGGACATAGCCGATGCTTGGTCGCGTGACATAGTCCGGCTGGAGCCGCATCCGATATGCGTTATCGCGGAACTTCGTCGTATCGGGCAAACCGATGTCCGCGGAGTCGAGCAATGCCGCGATGGAAACCGTGCGTGTCGTCGTGTCGACCGGCAGTACGGTGCTAGCAATCGTCGGTCGCGGCACGTCGTGATAGGGTTCCTTCTTCAGCGCACGCGGATTGTTGACCGTCCAGATCGTGTATTGGCCGTCGTTGTAGTACGTGAAGGCTAGCTTGTCGGCCGTGCGCGCCCAACTGATCGCTGGACTGTATTCCGTGAGCGCGGACACCGCTCCGACGACATTCGTCAGCTGGTAATGCTTCCCAGTATCGAAGTCGTAGAGGAAGAGATTGGCCGCGCCCGCGCGATCCGAGATGTACGCGATCGAACGACCGTCCGGTGCCCACTGTGGGTTGAGATTCAGGCCCGATTGCCCAGGTAGGACAGACGTCTTACCGGATTCCAAGTCGAGCAGCGTTATGCGCCACGGGTTGAACTTCAGCAAATCGAAGCTCGCGCTGTCCCGATCGCTCGCGAATGCGATCGTTTTGCCATCGGGCGACCACTGGGGCTGGAGATCGCCGAACCGATCTCTCGTCAGCCGGCGAAAGCCAGTCCCATCAGCGTTTACTAAACAAAGATCCGTGATTCCCCCGTAGCTGCCGCTGAAGATGAGGCGCTTGCCGTCCGGCGACCATGTCGGGCCGGAGACCGATTCGAGGGGCAAATCGAACGGCTTGGACCGCTTTCCGCTCTCGACATCGATGACGTACAGGACGTCTTTCCCCTGATGCTGGGCCGTCATCGCGACCTTCTGTCCATCGGGCGAAAAAGCGCTCTGCGAGTACAGGAGGCGCAGCTCCTCGAAGTCGGGATTGAGCTCGCTGTTCGCCAGTCGCTTGATGCGCGTCCCCGTCTCGGCGTCTCCGAGCCACAGGTCAACGAAGACTTGTCCGCGCAAGAAATTGCCGTTCGCGAGAAACGCGATGCGCTTGCCGTCGCTCGATAGGGCGGGCGCGAGGTAGATGTCGTTTTCCTTCTTGTCATCGCCGAGCAGTTCCTGCGCGAACTTTCGCGGGCGATCCATGGAACCGACTTCGGGCAGAAGGCGCGATTGCAAATCCTCCTTCCACTCCGTTCCGAGTCCGTCGAACGTCACACCGAGCTCGCGTCGAAACGCACGTTCGACGCCGACGCTCGGCACGCTGTTCATGATCTGCCCGATCGCTTCGTCGCCCCACTTCTGACCGATGTAACTCCACAGCGAATGCCCGAACCGATACGGGAAGTACTTCTCGGGGTTGTCGGTCAGTTGTTTGATCGTCGGGATCTTGCCGTTGAGCGCCGCGTCGCGCATCCACGATTCCGTGTTCCCGCCGCTCGGTCCGAGCGAGAGATACTCGGCCATGCCCTCGGCGAACCACAGTGGCGGGAGAAACTGCGCGAGCGACTGGAGTCCGTTGCCAGCTTTTCCGCGCGCGAACACATCGTACTGAAAGGCGTGCACCATCTCGTGCGTGAGAACGTGCTCGAGACTTTTGTAGTCTCCGGTGAAGTTCAGCAGCATCCGATGACGCGCTGCTTCAGTTACACCGCCGGTACCTTCGCCGAGATCGCCCGTGACGTTGTTCTGCCCGAAGTCCGTCCGCGATGAGAACAGCACGATCGGCTTCTTCTCGCGGAATTGATGGCCGAGCACGCGCGACAGCCTCGCGTAGGCGCGCTCCGCCATGCGAGCGGCGTCCCACGTCGCCGCTCGCTCTTCCGGATAATAGTAAATGAGAAAGTGCTCGGTCTCGAGCTGCGTCCATTTGAACCGGTCGTACTGCACCTGGTTCTGACCGAAGTAGTTTTGCGCGCTGGCGCGCGCGGCTACGGTCAGCGCGAGGCTCGCGACCAACAGCAGTCGGCCACGCGCTGACGTCTTCACGCACCAACTCCAACGCGCTCGAGGGGCACCTCCTGCGCGTCACCCCACAGACGCTCGAGCTGATAGAAGTTCCGAAGTGTCGGATGGAAGATGTGCACGACGAAGTCGACGAAGTCGAGCAATACCCATCGGCCTTTTTCGAGCCCTTCGACGTGATGAACCGGCGAACCTTCTTTCTTCAACTCGGCCATGATGTGTTCACCGATCGCCCGGACGTGAGTGTCCGAGGTTCCACTGGCGATGAGAAAGAAGTCGGTCATATCGGTGACGCCCCGAAGGTCGAGGAGGATGACGTCCTGTGCTCTGTTGTCGATGGCGACTTGTGCGGCGCGTTGCGCGACCGCAAGAGCGTTGCTGGTCGATGATGTCGTCGATGCCATGAAGGTGGGACTCTAGGCTCCTTGAACGTGATTGAATGGCCGGGCAGCTTCCTCGTAGCTTAACGCTGGATCATACCTCCGGTAGACCGCGCGGGACGGGCCGGCGAGACCTCCAACGCCACCGCAATGACCCCCTGGGAATCGATCGCGTCCCTCGCTCGGCTCGCGCCGACGCCGCACAACACGCAACCATTCCGGATCTTGCCTCGCGGCGATGACACCGCCGACCTCGTCGCGCTTACCGAGCGTTTTCTTCCCCGCGAAGACCACGGCAACCTCTACGTCGCGAGCGCATTTGGAATCTTTTGCGCGACTCTCGAGCGCGCGGCGAGACACTTTGGTTACGTCGTCGCCGCCAAGCCAAACCCGGGAATCGAGCCGGCTGACATCACCAACAGCCCGCGTGTGACCCTCGGCGTCGCCAGCATTACAAATACTTGCGAGCCGGAGCCGCAGTTCCCGCTGCTCGACGCCCGCCGAACGTCTCGGCTTCCGTATCACGATCGACCGATCCGGTTCGACACCCTCACCGCGTTCGAGCGCATCGCCGCCGAGTATGGACACCGATTCATCTCGTATGATGACCCGTCGATCGTGAAGCCGCTCCTTCGCCTGAACGCCGAGGCAATCGTCGACAATTTGCAACTCGACACCGAGCGCGAAGAGATTCGCGGATGGTATCGTACCGGCCGCACGCCAGAGTTCGGGGACGGACTGTGGCAAGAGCCAATGAATCAGCCGGCATGGGAGCTTCGATCCGCTTTTCTCGCGCCGCACGCGTTTCAATTACCAGGCCTCCGGCAATTCGCCATCCATCGGTATCTCCAAACTCAACGAGGAACCCGTCATATCGCCGTCATCTGCGGAGCCTTCACGACCTGGACGCAGCTCAATCGCGCCGGACGGATGCTCATGGAGCTCTGGCTCGAGATGGCGCGCGAGGACGTCTACATGCAACCGATGGGCTCGATGTTAACGAACCCGAAATACTCCGCCGAAATCGCGCGTCGCTTTCGCGTCGACGACTGTTGGCTGGTCCTTCGCCTCGGTTACAGTGATCCTCCGCCGCGCGCGCCTCGTCTTCAGTCCATTCTCATCACTTCGTGAGCGACTTCGCATGAATGAGGTCATCGATCCGGTGCTCGGCTGGGCGCTGAGCAAGACCGGCGATCTCGCGATCTCCTCGTGGGGTGCGTATCGCCTGTTGTTCGCGCCCGTAATAGGAGGACACGCGAGAGACCGCGTCGCCCGGACGCGCGCGTCGGCGGCGTTTTATAACGCGCGAAGCACCGTGCCGGCGTATCGCGAGTTTCTTCGAGAGCACAATGCGGAGAACCCAGCGACGTGGGAGCAGGTGCCCCCGATGGACAAGGCGAGCTACATCAAGCGGTGGCCGCTCGAGTCGCTTTGCCAAGGCGGAACGCTGCCGCAACGCGGTGCGGTGATCGACGAGTCGTCGGGGTCGAGCGGAACGGCGAGCAACTGGATTCGCGGCGCCGATGAACGCGCCGCGACACGACGGCTCATTCAATACTCGGCGCGTAGCGTGTTCGGCAACGAGAGCTTCATTCTTCTGAATGCGTTTGCGCTCGGACCCTGGGCGACGGGGATGAACGTTTCGATGTCGCTCGTCGATCGCTGCGTGCTGAAGTCGATCGGTCCCGATGTCGGCAAAGTCGTCTCGACACTCAAGCTTCTCGGTCCCAAGTATCGATACGTCATCACGGGGTATCCGCCGTTTCTCAAAGTCCTCGTCGACACGGCCGACATTGAATGGAAAGAGTTCGACGTCTGCGCAGTGGTTGGCGGGGAAGGGATGTCCGAACCGCTCAGGGCAGCGCTCAATAAGTGTTTTCGAAAGACGATCTCGAGTTACGGTGCGTCCGATCTCGAGATCAACCTCGGCGTCGAAACAGAATTCACGATGGGACTTCGACAGGCAATTGCGTCGGATGCATCGCTCGGCGAGAGCATTTACGGGCGCGAAGCGCTTCCGATGATCTTCCAGTACGATCCACTCAACGTTCTCATCGAGAGCGACGCCGAGCGCAGCTTGTTGTTCACGATCAATCGTCTGGAGAACGTGTCGCCGCGAATCCGGTACAACCTTCACGATCGCGGCGTTGTCCGGTCGATGGAGGGCGTGCAGAAGGTCTTGCGAGATCGGAAGCTCCGCGTCGAACAGCAGGGAACATCCATCAACCTTCCGTTGCTGTTTCACTGGGGACGTCAGGATAACTCGGTCGGCTTCTACGGCTGCAAGATCACGCCAGAGGACATACAGCACGTCATTCTTCGTCTGTCGTCGCTCGGGGGGAACGTCGCGAACTTCGCGCTCCATCCGTACGAAGATGAGCACGCGAACAAGCGTCTGGAGCTGCTCCTCGAGCTGGCTGAGGGCGTTGTCGTTCCGACCGGCGATGGAGCGAACGCGTTGAGCGACGATATTTGGCGCGAGCTTGCGGCCGTGAATCAAGACTTTCGGGAGTCGATCAAGATGATTCCCGCTGAACGAAAGCCGACGCTGAAGCTGTTTCCGTTCGGAGAAAGTCCGATTTCCGGACAGGACATTCGAATTAAGAAACGCTATATAGTGTGATGCGCGTCATCATGGTGCGAGCGTCGGCGAGCGGAGGATCTGCTTGTGCGTTACGCCGTTACAACGGAACGACGGCACCGCGGCAAAGCAACTGCGTGCCGGGGATGAACACGGCGTGAGCACGGGTGGACACCGAAGGGCTAATAGGACCGGTTCTCGTTTAGTGGCGACGCCCAGCAATAGCCACAGCGCGAAAACCATCAAAGCTTTTTCATGAATGCCACCGGGACGCTTCCACGGTCATTATTGCCTTTCGGTGGCAATCCGTGTTCATCCGTGTCATTCCGTAGCGGGCAGTCGTCGTTCTGTCTGTCGTTCCGTATTTCCGTAGTACAACGCGCAAAAAGCACGTCCTCCGCTCGCCGGCGCTCGCGTCACGATGACGGCGTTCAGGCCTCGCCGCGCAACGAGATCATCGGATCGATGCGACTCGTGCGGCGCGCCGGCATGAACGCACCAAGCAAGGTCGCGAGCAGTGCGATCATCGCACCTGCTGCATACATCGACGGATCGAGCCTCGACACGCCGTAGAGCGTCGACTGGAGATAGCGCGTCGCGAACACGCCGCCGACCGCACCGACGACGATTCCACCGAACGCCATCATCGCCGCGCCGCGCAACACTTCGCGTTGAATCATTCCGGACGTCGCGCCAAGGGCGAGGCGAACGCCAATCTCGTGCGTGCGCGTCGTCACAATGTACCAAATCACACCATAGATGCCGACGCCGGCGAGACAGACCGCGATCCCGCCGAAGACGAGCAGCGAGATCATCGCAAACCGGCGATCGGCTGCGCTGCGAGCGATGCGCTCGTCCAGGGTGCCGATCTGCGCCGGCGACGATGGGAGCAACTGACGCAGCCGCGAACGAACCTCCGGAACGAGTGCCTGCGCATCGCCGGCCGTTCGAAGCACGGCGACCAGTTGTCCTTGCGTCGAGTTCGGATGCTGTGCGAGCGGAACGAAGATCTCGTGTTGGGTCCCGCGCGGCATCGTCCAGCTGGCCGCCTCCGTTACGACGCCGACAACGGTCAACCACTCCTTGAAGAGATAGTTCGTCGCGACAATGCGGCCGACCGCATCCTGTCCTGGCCAAAGTTTCTCGGCGACTCCGGTCGTGATAATGGCGACATGGGGAGCGCCTTCGCGATCGGCCGCGGTGAACGCACGTCCGCGAACAATCGGCTGTTTGAGAACACTAAAGTACTCCGGAGTGACGACGCGGAATCCCGCCAACGCCGGCCAATCATGGTTGAGCGGATCGGTCTGACGCCGCACCGGTCCTGATTGATCGCCCCACGTGAACGGCAGCCGGTTGGTAAACGCCGCGCCCTCGACCCCCGGAAGGCCGGCGAGGCTCCGCGTGATCTCGTCCATGCGACCCGCATCCGCTTCGCGCGGAGTGATGGCTGCAGTGACGACACCTCGCGACACAATGCCGGTCTCCGCTGTGAGAATATTGTGAAGCGTTCTCACGAGCAGCGCCGAGCCGACGAGGAGAACGACGGCAAGCGCTACCTCGAATCCGACGAGCAGCCGCCAGACTGATGTCCGAACCGAGACCGACGACCCGCGCGCCGAACGAATGACGAGGCCCGCGTCACCCCCCGCCAGACGAAGCGCGGGATAGATGCCGACGATCAGCGCTGTAACGACTGCGATCGCTCCGACAAACGCGAACACGCCGCCGTTGATCGACAACTCGTTGAGGCGTGGAACGAGCCCCGTTCCGAGCTTCTTGACGGCTCCGGTCGCGACAACCGCGAACGCCGCGGCGAGCATCGCGCTGCCGCCGACGAGCAGCACGCTCTCGATAAACAGCTGCCGAGCAATTCGCGCGCGTGACGCGCCGAGCGCCGCGCGAATGACGACCTCTCGTTCACGCGCCCAGCCGCGTGCCAATTGCGCGCTGATGAGATTGGTGCACGCAATGAGCAGCACGAGCGCCGCCGCGCCGAAGACGACGCTGAGCATCGTTCGATAGTCGGCGACGAGATAGTCTCGAAGGAATTTCATGTCGACGCCGACCGCCTCGGTCTCATTTCCGTACGTCGCGAGCAGCGCTTTCGAGAGCGTCGCCATCTCCGTGTGCGCGGTTTCCAGCGTCACACCGTTCTTCAGTCGCCCGACGACCATGTAGTTGTGCGCGCTGCGAATCGTTCCAGGCCCGCGCTCGTGCGCCCAGTAGATGTCGGCCGGGCGCATGAAGCGAAAGTCCTTCGGCGCGACGCCAATGACGGGTATGCGTTCGTCACCGAATCGAAGCACACCGAGCGGTTGCCGCGCGCCCATTTGCGTTTGCCAGAATTCATATGAGACCATCATGACTTCCGGACCGCCGACGCGACTTTCATCGTCGGTGAACTCGCGACCGATAGCAGGCTTCACGCCGAGGGTCGCGAAGAACCGTCGAGAGACGCCGAGCAGCGTCGCGCGAACGGGCTCCGTCGCGGCTTCGCCGGTCCAGACGGTGGCCGAGAACGGATACATCGCGGAGACGACGCCGTCGAACGATCGCGTTTGCGCGCGCCAGTCTACGAAATTCGGATACGACGGGGGCCGCTTCGACTGCTTCGAGGTCACTTCCTGCATGTAGACGAGGCGATCGGCATTACCGTAGGGCAGGGGCCGAAGCAGGACTGTGTCGAGCACCGTGAACGCGACCGTTGCTGCGCCTATGCCGAGGACCAGCGTCACCACTGCGAGCGCGGTGAAACCTGGATTCTTCCGAAGTGAACGCAGCGCCCATTTGAGATCTTGCATCCCGCCCTCCATGAGGTGAGTACCGCGTTCGTCGCGCGTTGCCTCGGCGACGTGAGGGACATTTCCGAAGCGGGCGAGTGCCCTCGCACGCGCGACCTGCGGATCGCACCCGTTGGCGACCTGTCGTCGCGTCTCGAGCTCGAGGTGGTAAGCAATCTCCTCATCGAGCTCGTGGTCACGCGGGGCAAAGAAGTTCTTCGCTCGTTCGCGCAGGGCATCGAGCCAGGACATCAGCCCTCCTGTACCGCGGCGCGAAGTACGCGCTCGATGCCGTTTGCGGACTTGCGCCACCAGGTGATCTCGGCGTCGAGCTGCCGTTTTCCAGACGCTGTTATGCGATAGTAGCGAGCGCGCCGGTGGTTCTCCGTCGCCCGCCATTCGGCGACGACCCAGCCCTTTCGCAGCAAGCGCTGGAGGACGGGATAGACGGCGCCCTGTTGGATCTCGCATGCGCCGTCCGACAGCCGCTCGATGCGTTCAGCGATTCCCCAACCGTGCATCGCTCCGAGGCTCAAGGCTTTGAGCGTGAGCATCTCGAAGGTGCCGGGGAGCAGATCGCTCTTTCCAGTATGTGGCATACTGGAGAGACACCAACAGAATCCGAAAGGTTGGATTGCTCTCAGCTCTCAGCTCTGAGGTAGCCTTACATTTCTCAAACCTTGACTCGATGCTGGTCTCGCCAACCAGACCGACATGTGAGTCAAGGTCTGAGAAAGAGACTTGGGCCCTCTCAGACCTGAGTCCAGCAAAAGAAACGCGGGCGGAAGCCATTTTTCCAGCACAGTGGGATCCGAAGCTTGGAATTCACGTGACTTGAAGTCGCGGC
>JADMIO011246894.1_pt1 | contig 34863 bp, 38 predicted proteins | sample 8958161 | NCBI WGS metagenome assembly JADMIO01 (sample SAMN16585339, study PRJNA669376) | soil metagenome | isolation source: Crop rotation soil | place: USA: Cullars Rotation, Alabama | collected 2011
CGCGACAACTTGTCCACGTGGAATTCTAAGCTTAGGATCCCAATGTGCTGGAAAGTGATCACCTCGCCCGGACGGCCGCCGACCCGCACTCGCTGCGCGATCCGCCCGCTGGCTGCGTCGACCCGCGCGACGACACCCTCGTCCGGCTCGGCCACCCAGATCGCGGAGTCCGCGTACGCCATGCCGGCGAGTCCGGGCGCCAAGGTCAGTTGACGAACGGTGCTCGGATGCTGCGCGTCCGTCGACGCCAGGATGCCTCGCGCGCTCAACGCAGCCCAGAGCGTGCCGTGCTCGACCAGCAGGGAACTCGGCAGCTCACCCAACGACACCTGCGACTCAGCCTCGCCGGTCGACAGATCGATGAGGCCGAGTGAGCCGGGTCGCAGGTTGCTCGCTCGGGCGGATCCGCCGACCAGGACGAACAGCAGCGCGACGACCGCGGCGGCGACGGCAGCGAGCGCGACGAGCTTGCTCCCCAACGACCACCGCGATAACGGACCAGTGGCGGCGACCACCTCGGCCGCTCGGGCCAGCTCGGGATCCTGCCGAAGGATCTGGTCGAACAAGCGTTGCAGGTCAGGTGACGGGTCGACGCCCAGCTCGTCGGCAAGGATCGCGCGTCCTTCTTCATAGACCTGCAGGGCGCGCGCCTGCCGGCCGGTGCGGTACAGCGCGAGCATCAGCAGGCCACGCAGGCGCTCGTGCAGCGGCTCCTGGCCGACCAGGCCGTCCAGCTCGGTGACGAGTCCCGCGTGCCGCCCCAACTCGAGGTCGGCCGCGATGCGATCGGCAACCGCGTCCAGCCTGAGCTGCTCGGCGAAGGCGGCGTTGCGCACCACTGGCGCGTCGCCGAGATCGGCCAGCACCGGCCCGCGCCACAACGCCAACGCCGACCGAAGCGAATCTGCCGCCGCGCCGAACCGGCCGGCCGCCAGCTCCCGGCGACCGAAGGTCGTCAACTCGCTGAACACCTGAAGGTCGATCTGCTCCGGCGGCACGTCCAGCAGGTAGCCGGGCGGCCGGGTCACCAAGACCCGCCACGGATCACCGCGTCGGTGGTCCGGTTCGAGTGCGCGTCGCAATCCGGAGACATAGGTCTGCAGCACCGCGTTCGCAGACGCCGGCGGGGTGTCCCAGAGGGCGCCCACCAACTGGTCCGCGGAGATCACCACACCGGGCGACAAGGCGAGTGCAGCGAGAAGCGCGCGCTGTTTGGGGGCGCCGAGGAGCGACCGCTCGACCCCTTCGACCTCAATCGGGCCGAGCAGCCGGAAGCGGATCGCCTCGCCCGCCACGCGCACAGGATACGGGCGCCCGGCGGGCCTGTCCGGTCGAGCGATACGGCACTCAACCGGCGTCTGAAGCGCGCCTGAAGCGATCCGGAGCAGCCCTGGAGCGCAGCGGCGCAGCTTTCTTGCAGCCGAGCCACCGGGGCGCGGCAGAAAGCGAGAACCGTCATGTCGAAGCTGTTGCAAGTCACCACACCGGTCCTCAGCGCGGCGCTGCTGCTGGGCCTCACCACCGCCGCGGCGCAAGCAGCGGCACCGACCCGCGAGAACGACCACGTCAGCGACGTGGTCGCGTGCGGCGATCCCGACAACCCGGACTTCGTGCTGTCCTACGAAGCCGACATCTCCGCGCTGTTCAAGTCCCCTCTGGACCGAGGCAACACCGACGCGACAGCGCGCCGCGGCCAGGCTCAGGTGGTGGAGACCTACTCGGTCGCCGGCCACACCCTGATGTCGAAAACGATCGACAACTCGCACGACCAGTCGGTCGTGGTCGACGGTGACCGGTTGATCGTCACCGCCTACTCGTCCGGCGTCTCGACCTGGTCGTTGGACGGGCGGGTGATCTCCCGGTCATCGGGCACGCTGCGCCTCACCTACAGCGCGAACCACAACGGCACGCCCGATGACCGCAGAGACGACTTCGACTTTGTCTTCGGCGACGTGTCGGTGCCGGGCGCCGGCCACAACCGGGCCGAGTCGCCGGATCCGTGCGCCGTCCTCGCTCCGTTCGCCACCTGAGTTCCGGCGGGGGTGAGCGTGATGCGCAAGCTTGGGTTGTTGACCGCCGTGCTGGCAGTCGCTGCCGTGTTGCTCGGCGCCTGCAGCGACGACAACGGCGGGGGGAGCAGTCGGATTGCCGAGGGCACTGCCGAACTCGCGTCGCCGCACGGCCAGCAGACGGTGCGGATCCACGCAGTGCAGGAGAACGGAGCGGTAACCGGGTCGATCGACGTGCAGAGCGCAGAGGGCGAGCCGTTCTCGGTGGACGTGCACTGCTCCGTCGAACGAGAAGGTGCCCTGATGATCGGTGGCGTCGTGCGCGGCGGCGCAGGTGCCGGTTCGCACGCGGCTGCAATCGTCCGGCAAGGCGAACCGGACCGCATGGTGATGTGGTTCGAGGACCCGCCGCCGGCCGCTACCTGCGCGGGGTTCCTGGCGGCGATCCCGCCCGGGCTCGTTGCCGACCTGCAACCGATCGAGGGCGACATCCAGGCCGGCTGACCCGAACGCGCGATGGCTGGACCACGTCAGGCGAGCAGCTCCTTGAGCCGGGCGTGGGTCCAGCTCATCGCGTCCACCACTGCCGGGCTGAACATCTCCAACCCGTGGAACCCGTGGACGAGCCCGGCGAACTCGCGGTGCTCGACCCGGACCCCGGCCTTCTCCAGCGCCCGCGCGTACGCGTTGCCCTCGTCGCGCAACGGGTCGAACTCGGCTGTCGCGACGACCGCCGGCGCCACGCCGGCAAGTGACTCGGCCTGCAAAGGGGACAGCCGCGGATCGCGGACGACTTCGGCGGCGCGCGGGTCGTCCTCCCGCATGCCGACGTAGTGCTCGGCGGCCCATCGCATGTCGGCGAGGGACATCAGCCCGCCGTTGGCCGGGTCGGACCGGGACGGGTAGTCCCCCAGCAGGTCGACGGCCGGGTAGACGAGCAGTTGCGCTGCCAGAGGTAGCCCGGCCGCCTGCGCGAGCTGGGCGCACACGGCCGCCAGGTTGGCGCCGGCGCTGTCGCCGCCGACGCCGATCCGGCCGGGCGCCCCGCCGTAGTCGTCGACGTGTTCGGCGACCCATCGCAGGACGGCCCAGGTGTCCTCGACCGCCGCCGGGAACAGGTGCTCGGGCGCCAGGCGGTAGTCGACGCTCACGACGACCGCTCCGACGTCGCGGCAGAGCAGTCGGCAGACCGGGTCGGCGGTGTCGAGGTCGCCGATGACCCAGCCGCCGCCGTGCGCGAACACTACGGTCGGCACCGGGCCGGCCCCCTCGGGGCGATACACGCGTACCGGCACGCCGGCCGCTTCGCCGTCCTGGACCGAACCGACCTGCGGGAGTGTCTCCGGCCGGCGCAGATCGACGAACAGCGTCCGCATGCCGCGCCGGGCCTGCTCGACCGAGCCTTGCGCGATCGGGGGGTAGCCGGCGTTGGCGATCAGCGACAGCAAGGCGGCGATATTTCGGTCGATCGGCACCGCGGAATCGTGCCACGCGGGCCCTTCGCGTCCGCCATCGGGACTTAAGACCCGGTGCGCTGTCAGCCCGGAAGCCCGATAGTTCAAACAGAACTAACACGAACCTGATGTGACCTCCTTGATCCCAAACAAGGGCTTGTAAGACGGGGGGCGTCGAGGCGGTCAGGGGGACAGGTCGTGTAGCGCTGTCATCGGGCGGAGACAGCGCGCGAAGTGGAAGGCCTCGGAAAGCCGGTCCGAGGCCTTCCGCATTTTGCTGCGCATTCGCAGGCCCCGGCGCGTCCTACCTCCAGACGCGCACCCAGTCGACCTTCATCGTCGCCGGCGACGGCGTCGACATGGTCGGCGCGTTGCCGCGGATGCCGACGCCCTGGGTGAGTGCGACCAGGAACGGTTGCGAGGTGCCCGTCCGGCCCGCCCAGAAGCACTGCTGCCCGTCGTAGAAGAACGTGGCCCGGGTCGGCGTCCACTCCACCACGTAGGTGTGGAACGCCGCGCCCCAGTCCGGCACGTCGCACGCCTCGGTGTTGCCGCCGAGGAAGTTGTGCACGGTCGGGCTGACCAGATCCGGCCACATGCTGTACGCCTCGGCGATGTCGATCTCGGTCGTGCCGGTGATCGCCTTGTGCACCGTCATGTCGCGCGGGAAGGTCCAGATGGCGCTCTGCAGGCCGTGCAGTCCGTTCGACTGCGGGAACTTCGCCCGGACCGCGAACCGACCGTACTTCTGCCCGAACGACCTCGTGTAGACCGACCCGGCTCGCCACGATGTGCTGAAGGTGCCGCGCGGGAGCGCGCAGCGGAACGAGTCAGGTGCTCGGCGCGCGGTGAGCCGCAGGCGGCCGTGCGCCACCGAGATGGTGCTGGGCTTGTCGACCACGCATGCGCTGCCGGCCCGGAACCCGCCCGCGGACGTCTGCTGCACGGTCCACTTGCCCCGGTTCACCGCCGTGCCGTTGAACTCGTCGTCGAACGTGCAAACCCAGGGTTCCCCGCTCGCCTTGCGTACCACCTTGCCACCGCAGGTCGGTCCGGACGACTCGGCGGCGCCGACCGGTACGCTCGCCGGCACGAGAACGCCGGCGGTTCCGAGCACGATGGCGGCCACGCACAGTACTCGTGAGCGGATCGGTCTCTGGAGCACCGGCATTCGTCCTTACTCGTCGGTAACCCGCCGACGAGTGATGGTTCACCAGGGCTTTATTGCCCGCAAATCGAAGCGGCGTGAGGAATGCCTCAGCTCAGCTCGAGCCCCGGGTAGAGCGGATTCGCGGCCAGGAGTTCCGCCGCCGCGTCGTGCGTCTTGGCGGCGACGCCGTCGGCGATCGTGTACTTCGCCTTGGACGGGCCGCCGCTCGGCGCTGCGGTGGGCGTGGTCGCGGTGAGCACGTCGACCATCAGTTCGGCGACCCGGTCGAACTCGGCCGGGCCGAAGCCGCGCGAGGTGAGCGCGGGCGTGCCGATCCGGACGCCGGAGGTGTACCAGGCGCCGTTCGGGTCGCGCGGGATCGCGTTGCGGTTGGTGACGATGCCGGCGTCGAGCAGCGCCGACTCCGCCTGCCGCCCTGTCACGCCGAAGCCGGACACGTCGATGAGGACGAGATGGTTGTCGGTGCCGCCGGTGACGATGCGCGCGCCGCGCCGGGTCAGCCCGTCGGCGAGGGCGACGGCGTTGTCCGCGACTTGCCGCGCGTACGTCGCGAACGAGGGCTGCCGCGCCTCGGCCAGAGCGACCGCCTTCGCCGCCATGACGTGGCTCAGCGGGCCGCCGAGCACCATCGGGCAGCCGCGGTCGACCGCATCCGCGTACTCCGGCTGGCACAACACGAGCCCGCCGCGCGGGCCGCGCAACGACTTGTGCGTCGTCGTGGTCGTGACGTGCGCGTGCGGCACGGGGTCGAAGTCGCCGGTGAACACCTTGCCGGCGACGAGGCCGGCGAAGTGCGCCATGTCCACCATCAGCGTCGCGCCGACCTCGTCCGCGATCTCGCGCATCTTCGCGAAGTCGATCTTGCGCGGGTACGCGGAGTAGCCGGCGATCAGGACGAGCGGCTTGAACTCGCGTGCCATCGACCGCACGTGGTCGTAATCGAGCAGCTCGGTCTCCGGATCGGTGCCGTAGGACGACTGCTCGAACATCTTGCCGCTGATGTTCGGCCGGAAGCCGTGGGTCAGGTGGCCACCGGCGTCCAGCGACATGCCCAGCGCGCGCTGGTTGCCGAGCTCGCCGCGCAGCTGCTCCCAGTCGGCGGGCGACAGGTCGTTGACGTGCTTGGCGCCGGCCTTTGCCAAGGCCGGCGACTCGACTCGCTGGGCGAGGATCGCCCAGAAGGCGACGAGGTTCGCGTCGATGCCCGAGTGCGGCTGCACGTAGGCGTGCGGCGCGCCGAACAGCGCCTTGGCGTGGTCGGCCGCTACCTGCTCGACGGTGTCCACGTTCTGGCAGCCGGCGTAGAAGCGGTGCCCGATTGTGCCTTCGGCGTACTTGTCCGACAGCCAGTTGCCCATCGTCAGCAGCACCGCCGGCGACGCGTAGTTCTCGCTGGCGATGAGCTTCAGCGACGCGCGTTGGTCGGCGAGTTCGCTGCGGATCGCGCCGGCGATCGTGGGCTCGACCGACTCGATCACCGACAGCGCGCTGCGGTACGCGGTGGACACGGCGGAGGCGTCAGGCATGGCTACACCCTAAGCCTCGTCGGTGCGGCCCTCACGGACGACGGCGAGCAGGTCCGGCAGGTCGGCCAGCCGGCCGAGGTGCCGCAACTTCTCCCGATTGATCACCGAGCGCACGGTCTGCACGGCACCGTCCACGATGTCCAGGCTGAACACGTTGACGAGCGCGCCGGTCGCGTCGCGCACGACCGCGCCGGGCTGGCCGTTCACCTCGGCCCGCTCGACGGTGATGCCCGGCACCTTGCGCAGCTGCTTGCCCAGGGCGCCCATCAACCGGCCGACCTTCTCGCGCCCGACGATCGGCTTCGGCCACGAGGGTGCCACGCCGCCGCTGTCGCCGGTGACCACGACGTCCGCGGCGAGCACCTCGAGCAGACCGTCGACGTCGCCGTCGACGAGCGCGGCGACGAACCGGTCGGCCAACTGGTCACGCTGCTCACGCGACGGTTCGAAGCGCGGCCGGTGTGCGGCGACGTGCTTGCGCGCACGCACGGCCACCTGGCGGCAGTTCGCCTCGCTCTTGCCGACGATCTCGGCGATCTCGCCGAACTCGTAGCCGAACACATCGTGCAGCAGGAACACCGCGCGCTCCACCGGCCCGAGCCGCTCGAGCACGAGGAGGAACGCCATCGACAGCGAGTCCGACTCGGCACTCTGCTCACCCGGATCGGGCGCTGCCCGGTCGGTCAACAACGGCTCCGGCAGCCACTGCCCGACGTACGTTTCGCGGCGCACCCGCGCGGAACGCAACAGGTCGATCGCGAGCCGCGTCGTGACGGCGGACAGGTAGGCCTTCGGCGACTCGACCGCGGCACCGTCCTGAACCGCAGCGTGGTAGCGCAGATAGGCGTCCTGGACGACGTCCTCCGCGTCGCCGACGCTGCCGAGCATCCGGTACGCGATCGAGAAAAGCAGCGGTCGCAGCTCGGTGAACTCCTCTGCCGCACGCACCCGCCGATCATCCTCGGTGCGTGACAACGGCATCGGTGAGGCCATGCCGGAACCCCTCTCGCCAGGTTGACCAGTGCGGCGCCCAGCCGAGGTCCCGCTTGGCCTTGGCATTGGACGACCCGCGGATCTCGGTCAGGAAGGCGACGCCGACCTCGCCGGCCGCGAGCCGGGCAACCCACACCGGCAGATGTCGCGGCGGTTTCGCGCCGACGACGTCGGCCAGCACGGTGAGCACCGCGGCCGATGCGGCCGGCTCGTCGTCGACGATGTTGTAGATGCCCTGCCCCGCGCTGAGCGCGGCCACGGTCGCCGCCGCTGCGTCGTCGACGTGGATCAGCGACCAGATGCCCCCGCCGTTGCCCACGATCGGCATCCGCCGCCTGCGGACGAGCTCGACCATCGGATCGGATGCGCCCGGCCCGTAGAACAGCCCGTAACGCAGCACCACTCCGTCGAGCGGCGCGGCGAGCACCGCCCGCTCAAGATGCCTGATCGCGGCCATCGACTGCCGCTGGTTCTTCGGCGGACGCGGATCGAGCGGGTCGGCCTCGGTCTTCACCGGGCCACCGGTGCGCTCGTTCGGCCAGCCGGTGAAGCTCTGCGCGACGAACCGGCGCACGCCGGCGGCGCGGGCGGCGGCGAGCAGGTTGTCGGTGCCCGCCGTGCGCAGGGCGTTCGTGGCGGCAAATGTGCGGTCGAACCGGCGCAAGTCGCTGGTATCCCTGAGCGCGGTCAGCTGGTGGATGATCGCGTCCGGTTCCGCCGCAGCGACCGCCTCGCCGACAGCTGCGGCGTCGAGGCCGTCGACGACCACCGGCTCGGCGCCCATCGCGCGGAGTTGTTCGAACTTGTCCCGGTTGCGCGTGGTGCCGGTCACCCGGTGTCCCGCGCTGACCAGCTGCGGCACCAGACTGCGGCCCAGCACTCCGGTGGCGCCGGCGAGGAAAACACGCATCGCCCGTCTCCTTCGACTCCCGATCTCTTCGGTCGGACAGGAGACGAGATACCGGCCACTCGCGTGACACCGATGTTCGGTGCATTTACTAGGTCGTCCTAGTATTCAGTCATGAGCGTGGCGGACTCGGGGGCCGGTCAGTACCAGCTGAGCGCAGAGCAGGAGCTGCTCCGCAAGTCGGTGCGCCAGCTGGCCGAGGAGAAGATCTCGCCACGCGCGGCCGAGATCGACGAGACCGAGCAGTTCCCGCACGACGTGCTGGATTCTCTCGTCCGGTCCGGATTTCACGCGGTGCACATCCCCGAGCAGTACGGCGGGATGGGCGCCGACGCCGTGTCGGCCTGCATCGTCGTCGAAGAGGTCGCCCGGGTGTGTGCGTCGTCGGCGCTGATCCCGGCAGTCAACAAGCTGGGCTCGCAGCCGATCATCCTGTCCGGCTCGGCCGAGTTGAAGGACCGCGTGCTGCGCGACATCGCCGAGAACGGCGTGATGATCAGCTACGCGCTCTCCGAACGCGAGGCCGGCTCGGACGCCGCGTCGATGCGCACCCGCGCCGTCCGCGACGGCGACACTTGGGTGCTCAACGGCACCAAAGCATGGATCACCAACGCCGGCGTATCGACCTGGTACACGGTCATGGCCGTCACCGACCCGGACAACGGCGCGAACGGCATCTCCGCCTTCGTCGTGCACAGGGACGACCCGGGGTTCTCGGTGGGTGCCAAGGAGCGCAAGCTCGGCATCAAGGGCAGCCCCACCTGCGAGCTCTACTTCGAGGACTGCACGATCCCGGCCGACCGCATCGTCGGCGAGCCGGGCACCGGCTTCAAGACCGCGCTGCGCACCCTCGACCACACCCGGTTGGCGATCGGCGCGCAGGCGCTCGGCATCGCCCAGGGCGCATTCGACGCCGCACTGGCCTACGTCAAGGACCGCCGCCAGTTCGGGCAACGGATCGCCGACTTCCAGGGCATCCAGTTCATGCTCGCCGACATGGCGATGCGCATCGAGGCGTCCCGGCACCTCGTCTACGCGGCGGCGGCCCGGGCCGAGCGGCACGAGCCCGGACTCACGTTCACGTCGTCGGCGGCGAAGGTGTTCGCTTCGGACACCGCGATGTCGGTGACGACCGATGCCGTGCAATTGTTCGGCGGCGCCGGCTACACCCGCGACTTCCCGGTCGAGCGGATGATGCGCGACGCCAAGATCACCCAGATCTACGAGGGCACCAACCAGATCAACCGCATGGTGATGGCTCGCACCCTGCTCAAGTAATCGTGCGCGTCGCGCGCTCCTGCTCGGCGCGCCGAGCCACGACGGCGTCGTCGGCGGGATTCGCCACGATGACCAGCGAACCGCCGACGGCCAGCGGCGCGAGCACGGCTTCGATCCAGTCGTCCGGCCCGGACCACGCGCGCGTGGTGAGTAGCCGCTCGCCGTGGGCGAGACCGACCGAGAGCGCGCGTTCGACGACCTCGGCGCGGGTCAGGCCGGGCAGGCACGGGTCGGGCGCGCCGGCCGCAAGGTGCACGGTCGGCCAGGCGTCGGCCTGCGGCCGCACCGCGGTGACGTAGTCGAGCGCGCCGTCCGGAACCGAGTCGCGGAAACCGATCGCCGCAGCGGCCGGCGCGACTGCATAGACGTCCCCTGCGTCGGCCAGCGGCAGCGAGTCCGGGGTGACGAACGCGACGTCCGTCGCCCCGTCGGCGGCGAGCTCGAGCCCGGCGGTCAGGCAGCCGAGCAGGATCGGCACCGAGATCCAGTGCGCCGGCACCGCGACCAGCGCGGTGTCGCCGACGCCGAGGCCGAGCTCACTGCCGAGCAGGTGATGCGTCTTGGCGACCCAGTTGGCCAGCGACTTGACGGACAGTTCCGAACGTTCGCCGGTGATCTCGTCGTAGTACGTGACGAACGGTCGCGAGGGCTCGGCGGCCAACAACTCGGCGAACTGCTGTTCCGGCGTGGTCAGTTGATGCACTTGTTCTCGGGCTGGTTCTGCTTCGTCTTGTGGTGGTGCGTGCCCGAGGAGGACGGGTACTTGTCCGGGTGGAACAGCTTGTCGACGAAGTCCTTCACCTTGGCCGGGTTGACGATCTCGACGCTGCCCACCGGCGAGTTGTCGTCGAAGCCCTCGAACGGGATGAGCTTGCCCTTGATGTTGTTCGGGTCGAGGCCGCTCACCTGCCCGGCGAGGTCGATGAGGTCGAGGTCCTTGTCGACGTAGATCGCCTGGTCGATCGCCTTCACCAGCCGGCTCAGCGTGGTGAAGTCCAGCAGGGTGCCGGCCGAGGAGATCTTGGCGAACGCCTGGGTGAGGAAGTAGCGCTGCCGGGCGGCGCGGTCGAGGTCGCCGTTGGCCAGGAAGTGCCGCTGCCGGACGAACTCGAGCGCCATCACGCCGGAGATCTTGTGCTCGCCGGCCGACATCTTGAAACCCGAGCCGCCGCCGTCGAAGCCGGCCGCGGCGTTGGCGGCCGCCGAGTCGTCGACGGCCTTGCACAGATTGATCGTCACGCCGCCGACCGCGTCGCTGATCTTGACGAAGCCGATCAGGCTGACCTGGACGAAGTGGTCGATGGTGAGCCCGGTCAGGTTGGAGATCGTCTCGATCAGCAGGTTGGCGCCGGCCGTGCGACGCGCGTCGGCGGACGCGCCGGAGTTGAGGCTGTTGTAACCGTCGACGTAGGCGGCGTTCAGCTTGTTCTTGCCGTGGCCGGGAATGTTGACGTACGCGTCACGCGGCAGCGAGAGGATCTGCGCCTTGTCGCCGTTGGCCGGGATGTGCACGACCATCATCGTGTCGGTGGCCAGGCTGCCGCCGTCCAATCCGACGTGCAAATCGCGCGCCTCCTGCAGCGAGAGGTTCGACCGGTCGTCGTTGCCGACCACCAGGATGTTCTGGTCCTCGCCGTCGATGTCCGGGGTCTCGGCGCCCGGGGTCTGCCCCTGGTGGAAGTTGATCGCCAGTCGGTGCACGTTCTGGTTGAGCGTCCGGATGTTCCACCAGAGGTAGCCGGCGAGCAGCAGCAGGAACGCCGAGAGCAGCGCGCCGAGCGACCGGCCGACGAGCCGGTACGTGTGCGCGTGTGACCCGCGATGCCCGCGGTGCCGCCCGCGGGGGTCGAGATGCGGGGGGAGCGGGGCGTTCGGGTCCACACCCGGTGGACTGGACGCCATGTGGCGAGGGTACAAGTTGGGGCCGGCAAAGCCCGCCGAACGTTTGGGCCGCGCTCAGTCGATGCAGCCCAGCCCGTCCGCACCGGAACCGCTGCCGCCCCCGTTCTTCGGGGCATGCGCGGGCTGTGTCGGGCGCGCCAGGCCCTGCACCCAGCGTCCGTCCGAACCCAGCACGACGGTGACCCGGGTCACGCCCGGGGTCATCACCGGCTTGGCCTGCGGGACGACCGCGGCCACCGCTTTCGCCTGCGCCTCCCGCCCGGCGGGGTACTCGACGAGGCTGGTCCGGGCCGGTTCCGGCGTCGAGTCCACCAGGTTGGTCCGGAACCCGAAGTCGCGCAGGGCGGCCGCGTTGTGTGCGGCCAGCCGGGCGATCTCGGTGCCGTTGAGGACGTCCACGGTGACCGTGCCGGGCGCGGCCGGCGTCGCCGCCTGGTACGCCTGGTCGCCGGCGCCGTCCAGCGACGCCACGAACGAGGGCATCGCGGCACGGTTCACCGCGACGATCGAGGTCTCGACACCGTCCGGATAGATGAGTTGGGACCCGTTGTTGGGGATCGTCACGAAGCTGATGTTGCCTGCGGTCAGCGTCTCGAACTGCCGGGCGAGCGCGATCAGGTCGAGGTCCGGGTCGACGAGCAGCGAGCTGCTGATCGCCTCGAGCAGGTCGCGCGTCTTGAACGGGTTGAGCAGCGAGCCGGCAGACAGGATCTTCTGGAACGCGGCTTTCAGGAAGTACTGCTGCCGCTTGATCCGGTCCAGATCGCCGTGCGGCAACCCGTGCCGTTGCCGCACGAAGGCGAGGGCCTGCACGCCCTTGATCACCGACACGCCCTTCGGCAGGTCGATGCCGGAGTAGCCGCTGCCGAACTGGTCGCGGTCGGTGCTCGCGTTCTGCGCGTGCTTGAGGCAGACTCGCACGCCGCCGATCGCCTCGCTGATCCGATAGAAACCGAGCAGGCTGACCTGCATGTAGTGGTCGATGTACAGGCCGGTCAGTGCGTGGATCGTGCGGATCGTCTGCAGGATGCCCGCGCTCTCCGCCTGACGTTCCGTCTGCCCGTGCGACGTGGCTGCGTAGTACGCGTCCGGGTACGCGGAGTTGATCTTGCCGCGGCCGTGGCCCGGGATGGCCACCCAGGAATCGCGCGGGAACGAGACGAGCGTCGGATGCCCGCCGTCGGCGGGTACGTGCAGCACCATCATCGTGTCCGCATTGACGGTCGACTTGTCCTGCCCGGTGTGCAGCGCCTTCAATTCGGCCCGGGTCGCCCCGGCACGGGTATCGCTGCCGATCAACAGGATGTTCTGCGCCGCGCCGTCCGGGTCGTGCTCGCCGGCGGCCAGCGCGGGGACGGGTAGCCCGTGCGGCACGTGCGCGGTGAAGTTCTGGAACGTCACCCAGGCCAACCCGGTGCCGACCAACAGCAGCAACGACATCGACGCGAACAGGGCGCGCACGCCTACCCGGACGCCGCGCCGGTGTCGCAGTGCGGCCCCGATGCCGTTCGCCCCGACGTCTTTTGCCCCGATGTCTTTTGCTAAGGCACCGGGGTCGTCAGCCGATGGAGAGGGCATCGAGTCGAGGCTAAGGCGGCGCAGGCCGCCTCCCCCGGCGCGACACTCGCGGGGCAGTTGGGATCGGTGTTAAGAAAGTGGCAAAAGTAGCCCTGTGGGAAATTTGCCCGTATGGTTCGGCGTGTCGTCACGTCGAAAACGGGATGGACTGGTAATGAGCCGGGCTCGCCTGAACCGCACGATGCGCATTGGGGCCGCTGCAGTCTCCGTGGCCGGTGCGGTCGCCGCTGCCTGCACGTCATTGGCCGCGCAACCGGCCGGCGCGCTCGTCGTCCAGCCCAGCGGCTCGGTCAACGTGATCATGCTCGGCATCGGGCACGGGCACGGGATGAGCCAGTACGGTGCGCGCGGCGCGGCGATCGCCGGCCTCAGCGCCCCGGAGATCGTGGCGTTCTACTACCCCGGCACCAAGCTGGTGCGCCGCCCTGACAAGCGCATCCGGGTGCAACTCAGTGCTGTCGGCCCCCGGCTCACCGTCGCGCCGGCGGCCGACCTCACCGTCACCGGCGTGGACGGCCGGTTGCCGACGAACGGCGTCCGGCGCTACCGGCTGGTACCCGGCAGCGGGGACGGGCTCTGGCTGGAGCGGCTGGGCACTGCGCCCGGCTCCACGTGGAAGCTCGCGCACGCAAAGCTGCCGGACGGCGCTTCGTTCCACCGCGCGAGCTGGGCGCCGGTGCGCCTCGCGCTCCCCGACGGCACGAGCCGGGACTACTTCGGCTATCTCTCGGCCTGGCGCAACACGTCCGCCGGCGCCGGCGGCGGGGTGACCAGCGTCAACAAGGTGAGCATGGACAACTACACCGCCGGTGTCGTGCCCGAGGAGATGCCGACGAGCTGGGAGCGCGCAGCGGTGAACGCGCAGGCGATCGCCGCGCGCACCTACGGCGCCTACGCCGTCGCCCACCCGCGCAGCCGGCACTACGACATCTGCGACACCACCTGGTGCCAGGTGTACGGCGGCCACGCGCACTACGACGCCGCCGGCCGGACGATGTGGTCGGACTACCCGCGCGCGGCCAACGCCACCGCGGACCAGGTGCTCGAGTACCAGGGCACAGCGATCTTCGCCGAGTTCGGCTCGTCGAACGGCGGTTGGACGGTCGACGGCGGCCAGCCCTATCTGGTGTCCAAGAAGGATCCGTACGACAACGCGACGACCGGCGACCCGTACCTGTTCTACAAGAAGCGGATGTCGGTGAGTTCGCTGGCCGGCTACTTCGGCCTGGCGAGCGTCACGTCCGTGGTGATCAGCAAGCGGGACGGCAACGGCACCTGGGACGGCCGGGTCGTCGCCGGCTACGTACAGGGCACGGACGGGCAGGGCAACCCGCGCAAGGTCGCCGCGAGTGCGCAGGACTTCGTCTCGGCGCTCGGCCTCGGCACGACCTGGTTCGACCTGCGCGCGACGGCCTGACTCGCCTCAGTTCTCCTCGAGCGCGGCGAGGATGCGGGTGCTCGAGTCGGCCTTGTCGAACCCGCCGACGCCGTAATGCAGGCTGATCGCGTTCCGGCGGGCGGCCTCCACCTCGTCAGCAGGTAGCGAGTCGAGGTCGGCACGGTCGCCGCCGTTGCAGAACTCGAGTTCGGCGTCCGGGTACTTGCTCCGGACGAGGTCGAGGCTCTCGACCATGCCCGGGCCGTCCTCCACCGCCTCGTAGGCGTCGTCGACGACGCGCAGCCCGCGGACGATCCGCAGCCGGTCGGCAGCGGGCTGGATCAGTCGGCCCTTCTTCAGGATCTGCTGCTGATCGTTGTTGACGATGACGATCAAGTACCCGGTGCGTTCGCGGGCGGCTTCGAACAGGTCGAGATGCCCGCGGTGCAGCGGGCCGAAGTAGCCGCTGACTATCGACGCGCGGCGGGGCTGGTCAGTCACCCCGACACCCTAATCTGATCGCGTGGCGACCGAGCGGCGACGGGTGTGGGACGCCGGGCGTCCGGTGGACCTGCGCTCGACGCTCGGCCCGCTGCGTCGTGGCTCCGGCGACCCGGCACATCGCATCGGCGCCGACGGCCGGTTCTGGTGGGCCTGCCGCACGCCCGCCGGCACCGCGACGGTGGCGCTCGGCGCGGTTCGCGGCGTGGTGACGGGGCACGCTTGGGGCGCCGGAGCCGGTTGGCTGCTCGACCGGGTGCCGGTCCTGCTCGGCGCCGACGACGACTGGAGCGGGCTGGACGTGTCCTCGGTGCCGGTGCTCGAGCGGGTGCGACGGACCAAGCCGGGGATGCGCCTGCCCGCGACCGGGCTGGTGCTCGACTCGCTCGTACCGGCGATCCTCGAGCAGAAGGTCACCGGCCAGGAGGCCTGGCGCTCGTGGCGCGAGTTGGTGCGCCGGTTCGGCGAGCCGGCGCCCGGGCCGGTTCCCGGCATGGTCGTTCCGCCGACGCCGGCCGCGCTGCTCGACATTCCGACGTGGGACTGGCACCGAATGGGCGTCGACACGCGCCGGCAGCGGACGATCCGGGCCGCTGCCTCGGTCGCTGCCCGGCTCGAGCAGTGCGCCACGCTGGCGCCCGATGCCGCGCTCGCCCGGCTGCGGCACGTCCCGGGCATCGGTGTGTGGACCGCCGCCGAGACCGTGCAGCGCGCGTTCGGACACCCGGACGCGGTCAGCGTCGGCGACTACCACCTAGCGAACGTCGTCGTGCACCTGCTCACCGGCCGGGCGCGCGGCACCGACGAGGAGATGCTGACGCTGCTGGCGCCCTGGGCCGGCCAGCGGCAGCGGGTGATGCGGCTGATCGAAGCGGCCGGCATCGGTGCGCCGCGATTCGGCCCGCGGTTCCGCTACCTCGACGCCCGCGCGATCTAGTACGCCGCGAGGACCGCGTCGGACAGCTCCGGCCAGGCGCTCCGGGCCCATTCGTCGAAGTCCCGGTCGGTGAGCGCGACGAGCCCGAGCCGGGCTACCGGATCGATCCACAGGAACGTCCCGCTCTGCCCGAAGTGGCCGTAGGTCTGCGGCGAGTTCGTGCTGCCCGTCCAGTGCGGGCTCTTCTGGCTGCGGATCTCGAACCCGAGCCCCCAGTCGTTCGGGTCGCGCGCCCCCCAGCCCGGCAGCACGCCCCGCAGGCCCGGGTACTGCACGCTCGCGAGGTCCGCGAGGGTCGCGGCGCCGAGCAGCCCGGTGGGCGAGAGCAGTTCGTGCGCGACCCGGACCAGATCGGCGACGGTGGCGACGCCGTCGCGGGCCGGTGACCCGGGCAGCGAGGTGCCGCTCAGGTGCAACGGCCCGACGAGCGCCTCGGTGAAGTACTGCGCGAACGGGATGTCGGTGGCCCGGGCGACGTGGTCGGCGGCCATCTCGATGCCGACGTTCGAGTAGACGCGCCGGTGCGCCGGGGGGAACGAACGCAGTGGCCGCTCCGGCGCCACGCCGGACGCGTGGGCGAGCAGGTGCCGCAGGGTCGCACCCGGCAGCAGCGCCGGATCGACCTCGTCGTCGAGTGAGACCGCCTCCTCCTCGACGGCGACGAGGACGGCCAGCGCGGCGAGCGGCTTCGTCACCGAGGCGAGCGGGAACGGCGAGTCGACCGGACCGGCGGACTCGAGCACACCCGACGGTCCGACGACCGCGGCGGCCGCGGTGCCGACCGGCCACTCTTGGATCGCCGCGAGAACCCCACTCACAGCTGCAACCGGTCGCGCGCCAGGTCGATCAGCCGGGGGAGTTCGGCGGCGGTGCCGGACGGCAACTCGTCCCAGCTGAACCAGCGCAGGTCGATCGACTCCGCGCTCATCACCGGCTCGGCGTCGGCCGGCGCGACGGCGAGGAACTGCACGTCGTAGTGCCGGGTCGGTACACCGAGCGAGCAGGTGATCGGGTGCACGTCCAGCGCGAGCGGCCGCGGGTCGAAGGACAGCGAGCCGATGCCGGTCTCCTCGCGCGCTTCGCGGGCCGCCGCGTCGAGCAGTGTCTGGTCGCCCGGCTCGCAGTGCCCGCCGACCTGCAGCCACATGCCCGCCCGCGGGTGCAGGGTCAACAGCACCGACTGGCGCGACGGGTCGAGCACGACTGCGCTGGCGGTGAGGTGGCCGGGCACGCAGGAGCGCCACATGGCATCGGGACGCGCCGCCAGGAAGCCGAGGAAGCCCTGCCGGATGGCCGCCGCCTGCGGGTCCGCGCGGCGCATGGTCGTGATCAGCTTGACCGCGTCGGCGTGCAACGGTGGCGCAACGGCGTCGGCGCCGAGCGCGTCCGCGCGGCCGAGCGCGATCGCCTCGTCGGTGCCGAGCCGGAACAGGTCGGTGCTGCCGCCGCGGATCAGTTCGCGGCTGCCGTTGCCGTCGTCGGGCAGTTTGCCGTCCACCGCGAGCCCGCGGACGACGGCGACCGGGATTCCGGCCAGCTTGCCCTTGACGAGGTCGCCGGCCGCGGCGATCTCGTCGGCGATCGCGACCCGGGTGACGCCCAGGACGTTGCCGAACACGTCGCTCTCGCCGCGCGGGTCGGTGACCGCCGTGATGCCGGCCGCGCCGATCGCGACGTCGGTGAGCGCGCCGCGCCAGGCCCGGCCCATCGTGTCGGTGATGATCACGCCGACCTCGACGCCGACCCGCTCGCGCACGCTCTCGCGCAGCAATTGTGCCGATGCGTCCGGGTCGACGGGCAACAGCGCGATCTCGTTGCGAGCGACGTTCGAGGCGTCGACGCCGGCCGAGGCCATGATCAGCCCGTGCCGGGTCTGCACGACGCGCAACCGGCCGCGCTGCGCGACGACGCGTACCGTCTCGCTGTCGATCGCCGCCTGCCGGGCCGCCTCGCGCTCCTCCCGGTCGTCGGTCTCGAGCACGATGAGCCGGCCCTCGATCTTCGAGATGACCTTGGACGTCACGACCAGTACGTCGCCGTCCTCGAGTGTCGTGTTGTCGGCGATAACGGCAGCGAGGTCGTCGCCCGGCCGCAGCTCGCCGATGCCGTGGACGCCGAACACCTCGATGCGCGGGACGGCGTGGTCACCGGGTTGCATCGGCCACTTCCAGCGCGGCGTGCACCATCGCGGCCGTCGCCGCGTCGTCGGTCATCATCAGCGGCACCGCGCGGACCTGCACGTCCGGGACCGTGGCGGCATCGCCCTCCGCGATGAGCCAGCCGTCGAGGATCCCGTCTGCGGAGCGGGCGCCGTACCAGCGCCCGACGCCCTCGGCGCTGACCTCGACACCGATCGCCGGCAGGCAGGCGTCGGCCATCCCGCGCACGGGCGCGCCGCCGATGATCGGCGAGACGCCGACGACCGGCGCGGACGAGTCGGCCAACGCCTCGCGGATCCCCGGCACGCCGAGGATCGTGCCGACGGACACCACCGGGTTGCTCGGCGCGATGAGTACCACGTCGGCGGCGCTCAGGGCCGCGAGCGCGCCCGGCGCGCCCTTGGCGTCGTCCAACCCGATCTGGACGAACGACTGCGCGGGCAGCGCCGCCCGGTGCTTCACCCACCACTCCTGGAAGTGGATAGCTTTGCGACCGTCCAGGTCGACGACCACATGCGTCTCGCACCGGTCGTCGGACATCGGCACGAGTGTCACGCCGCCCTGCCACCGCTCGCACAGCGCAGCGGTGACGTCGGACAGCGAGTAGCCGGCGTCCAGCATCCGGGTGCGGACGAGGTGGGTGGCAATGTCGAGGTCGCCCAGGCTGAACCAGGACGGTTGCGCCCCGTACGCGGCGAACTCGTCCATGATCCGCCAGGTCTCGTCCTTGCGCCCCCAGCCGCGCTCGGCATCGTGCGCGCCGGCGAGGGTGTACATGACGCTGTCGAGATCGGGGCAGATGCGCAGCCCGTGCAGCGTGACGTCGTCGCCCGTGTTGACGATCGCGGTGACCTCGTCGCCGGCGCAGGCGGCGCGGACACCGCGCAGGAACCGGGCACCGCCGATTCCGCCGGCCAGGACTGCAACGCGCACGCCGATGAACCTACGACATGCCGCGATGCACCCGGCTAACGGCCGAAGGCCGCCCGACGCCGCCTGAGCAGGGCACCGACCTCGTGCATGGTGACCTCGCGCGCGCCGAGTTCCACCGCGCGGGCGCGCAGCGGCTCCGGCAGGTCGTGGTGCCAGCGCCAGGGGTGGTCCTGGAAGAAGCGCTGCGGGACGCCGAGTGCGTCCGCCATGGCGTGCAATTCATCCCGGGTGTCGGCGAGCAGGTGGCAGAAGCGGGTGTGCCGCAGGCCGGCGTCCGGGTACTCGCGGACCGCGTCGACGTAGCACGCCACCAGTCAGCGTTTGGCGGCGACCAGCAGGCCGTCGCCCGCGGCGAGCAGCACCGACACGAACCGGTCGTCGTCGCGCACGGTACGGCCGAGGTCACGTAGGACGACGGTGTCCGGGTCGCGCTGTGCCGGATCGGCCACCCGGTCGTGCCAGAGCACGTTGTCGAACGCCACGACACCACCGGATCGCAGCAATCGCACCGCCTGCTCGTAGTAGGCCGAGTACGAGGCCTTGTCGGCGTCGATGAACACCAGGTCGTAGGCCTCGTCGCGCAGCCGGGGGAGCACCTCGGCGGCCGAGCCGTTGATCAGCCGGTACCGGCCGGCCGCGATCCCCGCTTCGGTGAACGCCTCCTTGGCCGCGCGCTGGTTCTCGCCCTCGACGTCGATCGTGGTGAGCACGCCGTCCGCGGCCATCCCGCCGAGCAGGTACAGCCCGGACACACCCGCGCCGGTGCCGATCTCGACCACGCTGCGCCCGCCGGTGGCCGCCGCGAGCACCCGCAGGGTCGCGCCGCCGGACGGGCCGATCGGCACGCAGCCCAGCTCACGGGCCCGGTCGCGGGCACCGAGGACGACGTCGTCCTCGACCGGGAAGGATTCCGCATACGCAACGCTCGCCTGGTTCACCATCGCCTCGGCCACGATGGCACCCTATCGCCGCGCGCGCCGCGTTCAGCGCATCGAGTCGGTGAGCAGAACGAGATCGTCGACACTGGTGAGCGGGTTCACGATCGCGAACCGCGTGCACACGTTGCCGCGATGCCTGGTCGGCGTGACGAAGCCGGTCTGCTCGTCCAGTAACCGAGTGCTCCAGTGTGCGTAGTCCGCGGGTTGCCAGCCGACCCGCTCGAAGACGAGCACCGACAACTCCGGCTCGACGAGCAGATTCAGATGATCCGCGCCGCGGATGATCTCCGCACCCTTCCTGGCCACCTCGAGCGTCTGCTCGATCGCGGCGGTGTAGGCGTCGGTGCCGTGCACGGCGAGGGAGAACCAGAACGGCAGCCCGCGAGCCCGCCGGGTGAGGTGGATCGCGAAGTCGGACGGGTTCCAGTCGCCCTCGATGTTGACCGGGTCCAGGTAGCCCGCGTGCTGCGTGTGCGCGGCCCGGCCGAGCGCCGGGTCGCGGTAGATGAGCGCACAGCTGTCGAACGGTGCGAACAGCCACTTGTGCGGGTCGACGATGAACGAGTCCGCGTGCTCGATGCCCGCGAACCGCGCTCGCACGCTCGGCGCCGCCAGCCCGGCACCGCCGTACGCGCCGTCGACGTGCAGCCACCAGCCCCGCTCGTGGGCGATTTCGGCGATGCCGGCGATGTCATCGACGACCCCGAGGTTCGTGGTGCCCGCGGTGGCGACGACCGCGAAGATCCCGTCGGCGGCGTCGGCCGGCAGCGCGTCGACGACGTCGCGCAGCGCGGAGCCGACGAGGCGTCCGCGATCGTCACCGGGCACCTCGATCACGTCGACGTCCATCACGACCTTCAGCGCGTGCTTCACCGACGAGTGCGTTTCGTCGGTGAGGCAGACCGCCCAGCGTCGCGGCCGCTCCGGCCGGCTGTACACCGCCGCTTCGCGGGCTGCGACCAGCGCGGAGAGGTTGCCGATCGTCCCGCCCTGGACGAACGCGCCCCCGGATTCCGGCGGCAGTCCGGCGAGATCGGCCAGCCAGCGCAGCGCCTGGTTCTCCGCGTACACCGCGCCGGAGCCCTCCAGCCACGAGCCGCCGTAGACGGAGGTCGCGCCGACGAGCATGTCGAAGGCGGCGGACGCCTTGCTCGGCGCGCTCGGGATGAACGACAGGTACCGGCGGTGGTCGACGGACAGGCAGGCCGGGCCGAGCACGTCGCGCCACAGGGCCAGCGCGGCGTCCGCGCCGATGCCGGCCGGGGTGACCGTCGCACCGGCCGTCTCGGCCAGGTCCTCGGGGGTTCGGCCGTGGTCCAGCGGGACCTGCTCGGCCAGCCGGTTCAGACAGAACTCCGCCAGCGCGCGCGACATCTGTTCGACCTCGGCCGTGTAGGTGTGCACGGCCGATCAGCCTACGGCTGCCCGCCAACCGACCGGGGCCGGCCGGGAACGGCGGATACCTCGCTGACGTTTAGCTGACGTACAGGTTCGTTTGCTTGTCTGTCTCTGGGAAGATGGTCAGTTCCGGCGAGACAGACGGATGGTGAGTCAGGTGGAGACGGTAGAGAGCCCGGCGTGGGTTCCGCCGACGTGGGACGAGGTCGTGCGGGAGCACGCCGACCGTGTCTATCGGCTCGCGTTCCGGCTGTCCGGCAACCGCGCCGACGCCGAGGACCTGACCCAGGAGACGTTCGTCCGGGTGTTCCGCTCGCTGGCCCAGTACTCGCCGGGCACCTTTGAGGGCTGGCTGCACCGCATCACCACGAACCTGTTCCTCGACATGGTCCGCCGGCGGCAGCGGATCAGGTTCGACGCGCTCCCCGAGGACGCGGACGACCGGCTGGCCGGCACCGACCCCGGTCCCGAGCAGACGTACCACGAGATGCACCTCGACCCGGAGATCGAGGCGGCGCTGGACGCGCTGCCGCCGGACTTCCGGGTCGCCGTCGTCCTGTGCGACCTCGAACAACTCTCCTACGAAGAGATCGCCGCCACGCTCGGCATCAAGGTGGGCACCGTCCGTTCCCGCATCCACCGCGGCCGGGTGATGCTGCGCGAGGCGCTCGCCCACCGCGCCCCCGGTGTACGGCCGATCGAGCCCGGTACCCCGCTGGAGGCTCCTGCGGTATGAGCTCGCAGCACCTCTCCGACGAGGCCATCGCCGCATTCGCGGACGGTGTCCTCGGCGGCCTCGCCCGCGATCGCGCGACGCGCCACGTTGCGACCTGCGCGGAGTGCGGCGCAGCGGTGCGGGTCCAGCGCGAGGCGGTGCTGGCGCTGCGCGCCGCGTCCGCGCCCCAGGCGCCCGCCGCCCTCTTCGACCGCCTGCGCGCGCTGCCGCTGACCACGCCGTTGCCGACGCTGCCGACCGCCATCGCGGCCGATGGCAGCACGATGCTCGCCACCTTCAACTCCGCCTCGGCCTTCGTGCCCGAGGACGAGCAGCACGGCGGCCGGATGCGGCCCTACGCGACCACCGTCGCGGTCGTCGCCCTCGCCGGTGCGCTGGTCGCGGGCTCCGTGGCCTCGCAGCAGGGCACGCCGACGACCGGCACCGGCCACCTCGGCCACGGAGCCCGCCACGACGCCAGGACGACCGGCGACGTCGCGCCGGGCTTCGGCTTCGTGCGCTGAGGCTCGCGGCTCGCAACAGCGCCCCCCGCTGGGGCAGACTCGACGTGATGAGGGGCATCCGGTGACCGACGACGACGGTTACGCCCGCCCGCCGGGCGTGGACGGACCGTTTGCCGAGCGCGTCGAGTCGCCCGCCTACACCCGGCCACCGGAGACGGTGTCGCCGCAGGATCGCGCGGTGTTCGGCCGGCCGCCCGGCGCCGGACCGTTCAATCCGGCACCTGGTGAGCGCATCGCGCCCCGCCCGGCCGACCGCGCGCCGGTCCCGGCGATCTTCGCCGAGGCGTTCGGTACCACCGAGACTGCGCAGGACGGCTTCGACCCACCGCCGGGTAGCCGCATGGCACCGGCCGGCCCGACGCCGCAGTCGCCCTGGTGGAAGTCGGATGCACCGCACGACCCGTGGCGCGACCCGCGGGCGCCGTTCTGGCTCGGCCGGGGGGCCGTCTTCACCGGCTCGGCCCCGTCCCAGCTCGACCCGGACGTCGACGGCGACGCCGACGAGGAACTGCTCGGCCGGCCGGACGACGAGCCGGCCACGCCCGCGGACAACGTCCGCCGGGTCCGGTTCGGCCTGTCGACCTTCGCGCTCATCGCGCTGATCGCACTCGTCGCCGGCCTGCTCGGCGGCGGTGCCGGATGGTGGCTGACCCGGACGGCCGATGACTCGCTGCACCGGCCGGACGTGCACATCGCCCAGGTCGAGACGCCGGTCGACCGCAGTTCGGGGTCGATCGCCGGCGTGGCCAGGCGGGTCGGCCCGACCGTCGTGTCCATCGCCATCCAGACCCCGGGCGCGCTCGCGATCGGCTCGGGATTCGTCATCGACACCGACGGCGACATCCTGACCAACAACCACGTCATCGCGCCGGCCGTGCAGACCGCGAACTCGTCGATCGTCGTCACCTTCAGCAACGAGGCGACCGCTCGCGCGCAGATCGTCGGGCGGGACCCCACGAGCGACCTCGCCGTCATCAAGGTGCCGAACGACGAACTCACGGTCGCCCAGCTCGGCGACTCGGACCGGATCGCGGTCGGCGACGCGGTGCTGGCGATCGGCTCACCGCTCGGTCTGCAGGGCACGGTGACCGCCGGGATCATCTCCGCGCTCGACCGGCCGGTGCGGGTCACCGGTGACGACGGCACGACGTCCTACCTGAACGCGATCCAGACCGACGCGCCGATCAATCACGGCAACTCCGGCGGCCCCCTCGTCAACTCCGCCGGTGCGGTCATCGGCATCAACTCGGCGGCCGCGGTGGACCCGGCCGGCGGCGGGACGACCGCCAACGGCATCGGTTACGCCATTCCGATCAACTACGCGCGGGACATCGCGCTGCAGCTGATCCACACCGGTAAGGCCGTGCACGCGACGTTCGGTGCCACCGGCTCGACCGTGCTCGCCGGCCTCGAGGTCGGCGGATACATCAAGCAGGTCTCGCCGGGCGGCCCGGCCGAGAAGGCCGGGCTCAAGCCCGGCGACGTCATCGTCGTCGCCGACGGCAAGGTCGTGCAGTCGTTCGACCAGCTGACCGTCATCGTCGAGCAACACAAGCCGGGCGACCGGATCAGCGTGACCTACTACCCTAAGGACTCGTCGAAGAAAGTCACCACGACAGTCACCCTCGGCTGAGGTTGGTAGGACGACATGTTCAACATCGGGCCGGTCGAGCTGGTCGTGCTCGCCATCGTCGGCTTGGTCGTCCTCGGACCGGACCGGCTACCCGGCCTCGCGCGTGACGCCGCGCGCATGTTGCGCACGCTGCGCGAGCTGGCCACCGGCGCGCGGCAGCAGCTGAAGGACGAGCTCGGCCCGGAGTTCGCCGACGTCGACCTGCGCAACCTCGACCCCCGCACGGCGGTGCAGCGTGCCGTGTTCGGCGACGACGTACCCGACCTGCGCAAGTACGACCCGCGCCGGTACAACCCGGGTGCCGTCGTGCGCGACGCGCTGCTCGGCGACGACGAAGAGCCCGTCCCCGAGAAGCCGGTGTCGATGGTCAAGTCGGCGAACGGCAACCGGCCGCGACCCCGGCCGCGTCCCGGGCCTGGTCCCAGCTATGACGACGTGACCTGAGCACGGGTGACCTCACTCGATCTCGCCGGCAAGTGGGAGTTCCTGCCTGAGGATCGGGCGCACGCCGAACTCCCCGCCACCCTCCCCGACACGATCGCCGTCCCGGGGCTGTGGGAGGCGCAGGGGTACCTCGGCCTGGACGGCGCCGCGTGGTACCGGCGCCGGTTCGGCATCGACGACCCGGCCGGCTGGTGGACCCTCCGGTTCGGGGCCGCCATGGACACCGCAGCGGTCTACCTCAACGGGACACCGGTCGGCGCCCACGATGGTGCGTACACACCGTTCGAGCTGCCGGTGACGAAGGCTTTGATCGCCGGCGAGAACGTCCTCGACGTGCGGGTGGTCGATCACCCGCTGGACAGCCCCGAGCATGTGCGCCGGGCGCACGGCAAGCAGGGCTGGATGAACGCCGTGTTCCCCAGCCCGCCGAGCATGTACATCACCTACGGCGGCATCTGGCAGCCGGTGCGGCTGCGCCGTCACGGTCCTCTCGCGATCGCTGACTTCCATGTGTCCTGCGACCCGGGCGACCTGCGGGCTGCTGTCACCGTGCGCAACCACACCGACGCAGCCATCGACGGCGAGGTGCAGGTCAGCCTGCTCGACCAGGTGCTCACCGGGGCGGTGGCGGCACCTGCGTGCGGTCAGGCCGAGGTGCGGTTCGAGGTCGGCGCGGTGCACGCGGCGCGGTGGACGCCCGCCGACCCCGTCCGGCATCCGGCGTCGGCACGGGTCACCGTCGACGGGACGGAGTCGGATTCGGCGGCGCTCCATTTCGGGCTGCGCACCTTCGCCGTCGAGGACGGCCGGTTCCTGTTGAACGGGGAGCCGTGCTACCTCCGCGCGGCGCTGGTACAGGGCTTCCGGCCCGACGTCCTCTACGCCGAGGGCACCGACGAGCAGATCAGGAGAGAGGTACTCGGCGCCAAGGACATCGGCCTCAACGTGCTGCGCCTGCACATCAAGGCGTTCGACCCGCGCTACCTCGACGTGTGCGACGAGGTCGGGATGCTCGTGCACTGCGACATCCCGGTGGCCGAGCCGGTCGCGCACGGCGAGCTGGGCGATTCCGGCGAGCTCGCCGAGGCCGCGCTGCGCGCGGTGCGCGAGCAGGTCCGGCGCGACCGCTCGCATCCCAGCATCGTGCTGTGGTCGCTGATGAACGAGATCGGTGTCGAACGCGCGTCGGCGCGCGGCACCCGCGGTTACGAGGTGTTCACCCGTGCGCTGTACGCCGCGGCGGCCGAGCTCGACCCCGACCGGCCGATCATCGAGAACGATTGGATCGACCCGGACCCGGGCCGGGTGTTCCGCAGTCCGGTGCTCACCGCGCACTGGTACGGCCGGCTGAGCGAGCAGTATCTTCGCGGCCTCGCCGAGCGGGTCGCGCGGCACGCGGGCGGACCGCGGCCCCTCTACGTGTCCGAGTTCGGCGACTGGGGCCTGCCAGCCGCCGGGCCGGCAAGCGCGTCGAGGTGGTGGGCCCCCGGCGCGCTTTTCCGTGCGTTGGGGATGCTCCCGTGGGACGGCCCGCTCGACGAGTTCGTCGCCGGGACCCAGCGCTACCAGGGCGTGAGCGACCGGCTGCAGGGCGAGGTGATCCGGGCCGGCGGGTCGGCCGGCTGGTGCGTGACCGAGCTGACCGACGTGCCGCAGGAGTACAACGGGCTGTGGACGCTGACCCGCGAGCGGAAGCAATCCACCGCTGACATCGCCCGGCTCTGCCAGGACCTGCTGCCGGTCGTCCGCCGCAGGACCTGGACGGTCGCGGCCGGCGAGCCGGTTCCGGTGCCGCTGGCACTGTGCAACGAAGGGCGGGCCCTCGACTCGGCCGAGCTGGCCGTCACGCTCGACGAGACGGTGACCCGCCGGTCCGGCATCGATGTGCCGGCCGCAGCAGTGACGCCGGTCGACGGAGTGTCGGTGCGCGCGCCGGACGCGGCCGGCGAGTACACCCTCGACGTTTCGCTGCGTGGCCGCGACCGGGCCGGCGCGCTGGTGACGGCGGACAACTCCTACACCGTGCACGTCGTCGCGCGGTCCACGCTCGACGGCGTCCGGGTGCGAGTGATCGGCCGGCGCCGGGTGGAGTCCGCGCTGCGCTCGCTCGGTGCGCAGACCGTCCGGGCCGACGAGCCCGGCCTCCCGGTCGTCGTCGGCGAGGGCGCGCTCGGCCGCGCGACGGGTAAGCAGCTCCGCGCGCGCCTCGACGCCGGCGATCGCGTCGTGGTGCTCGCCCAGCCGGCCCGTGCCGCGCGCCATCTTCCGGTACCGGCGACGGCCGTCGCGCTCGCTACCGAGTGGGGCTCCACGCCGTTCCTGTTCACCACGGGCGATCCGGTGTCCGGCGTCCTGCCCCGGCGCCGGGTATTGACGACCGAGCTGCTCAGCGTCGTGCCCACCGCCGCCTGGACGGATCTCGACGGGCATCCCTGGGCCGACCAGACCCTGGTCGGCGTGTACAAGCCGCAGCCCGGCGAGATCGCCGGCACGGTGCTCGGCCGGCTGCGCGTCGGTGCGGGCACCTTGTGGCTGTGCCAGCTCGCGCTCTGCGGCCCGGCCGAAGCGGGCGACGCGGCCGCGGCCGCGATCCTGGCAGCGGTCGTACGCGACCGGGTGTAGTCGGCCCTAGGATGCCAGCCGTGCCAGCCTTCACCGCCCTCGCGCCCGGATCGGTGGTGCTGCTACGCGCGACCACGCCGGTATCCGCCGGCGACTGCATCCGTCACAAGGAGGGTCGAGCGGTTCTGTCGCCGATCGGCAAGAGCAGTGTGACGTTCGACATCCAGGACGCGACCTGGATCGTGCGGGCCGGTCTGGCCGAGATCTCCGCCGTCTCGTTCGAGTCCCGGAACTTCCCGGGCGGCTATCTCCGGCACCGGCACGGCGGGCTGTTCCAGGACCGCAACGACGGCGCCGAGCAGTTCGCGCAGGACGCGACATTCCTCGCCGAGCCGGGCAAGAACGGCCAGGGCATCTCCTTCGCCGCGATCAACTTCCCGGACCGCTTCATCCGGCACTTCGGCGGCGAGCTGTTCCTCGCCTCCGAGGGCGGCCCGGAGCCCTGGGCCACGGCGGAGTCCTGGGTCGACGACGTCAGCTGGATCGCCGCGCCGGCCTGGGTTCTCTGAGCCGCGTCCTGCGGGTCAGCGGGCCGGGCTGAGGCCGAGGGACCGGCCGACCAGGCTGTGCTGCCGGTTCGCGAGCATCTCGGCCACGCCACGCAGCGCGACGGCGGCCGGCGAGTCCGGCGCGGAGAGCACCACCGGCGTCCCGTCGTCGCCACCCTCGCGGACGCTCTGGTCGATCGGGATCTGACCCAGCAGCGGGACCCGGGTGCCGGTCGAGGCGGCCAGCGAATCGGCGACCGCCTGCCCGCCGCCGCTGCCGAACAGCTCCATCCGGGTGCCGTCCGGCAGATCGAGCCAGCTCATGTTCTCGACCACGCCGACGATCTGCTGGTGGGTCTGCAGCGCGATCGACCCGGCCCGCTCGGCGACCTCGCGGGCGGCCAGCTGCGGGGTCGTGACGACGAGCAGCTCGGCGGCCGGGATCAGCTGGGCGACCGAGATCGCGATGTCGCCCGTGCCGGGCGGCAGGTCCATCAGCAGCACGTCCAGATCGCCCCAGAAGACGTCGGCGAGGAACTGCTGCAGCGCGCGGTGGAGCATCGGCCCGCGCCACACGACCGCGGTGTTGCCCGGGGTGAACATGCCGATCGAGATGACCTTCACGTCGTGCGCGACCGGCGGCATGATCATCTGGTCGACCTGGGTCGGCTTGCCGGTGACGCCGAGCATCCGCGGCACCGAGAACCCGTAGATGTCGGCGTCGACGACGCCGACCGACAAGCCCTTCTCGGCCAGCGCGGCGGCCAGGTTGACGGTCACCGACGACTTCCCGACGCCGCCCTTGCCGGACGACACCGCGTACACGCGGGTGCGCGAGCCGGGCTGCGCGAAGGGGATCTCGTTGGCCGGTGCGTCACCACGTAGCGCGGTGCGCAGCTCCGCGCGCTGGGCGTCGGTCATGACACCCAGCGACACGTCGACCGTGGACACCCCGGCCACCTGCGCCACGGCGGAGGTGACGTCGCGGGTGAGCTGCTCCTTCATCGGGCAACCCGGAACGGTCAGCAGCACGGAAACGGAGACGGCGCCGCCGTCGGAGACGGTCACCGACTCGACCATGCCGAGTTCGGTGATGGGCTTGCGGATCTCCGGGTCGTTCACGGACGCAAGCGCGGCGCGAATCTCCGATTCGAGTGACACGCGTCCGATGGTACGTAGGCTGCGAGGCGTGACGCCGGAGCCCTTTCCCGCCGTGCCGCCGCGCACACCGCGCGCCTCGGACTGGCGGATCGCGGTGTGGCGGACGTTCCTGCGTGCACACACGCACACCATGCGCGAGCTGGAGCGCGAGCTACTCGCCGAGACCGGCATGCCGATCGGCTGGTACGACGTGCTGCTGCAGCTCGCCGAAGCGCCCGAGCGGCGGCTGCGGATGGCTGAGCTGGCCGACCGGGTGCTGCTGTCCCGCTCCGGCCTCACCCGATTGATCGACCGGCTGCAGGCCGAGGGCCTGGTGCGGCGCGAACCGTCCCCGGATGACGCCCGCGGGACCTACACCGTGCTGACCGAGGAGGGCATGGCCCGGCTGCGCAAGGCCGCGCCCGTGCACCTGGCCGGGATCAACGCGAACTGGCTCGCCCACTTCACCGACGACGAGCTGCGCGAGCTGGGCGATCTCCTGCGCCGCGTGGCGCCGCCCACGGAGTGACCAGCGCGCAACGTCGGGCGGTGGTGCGCAACTCGCTCGGTGTCGGAGTTGCGGTGGGCGCGTACGGGTTCGCCTTCGGCGCCGCCGCGGTGGCCGCGGGACTGTCCGTGCTGCAGACCTGCCTGCTGTCGCTGCTCGCGTTCACGGGCGGCACGCAGTTCGCCGTCGTCGGGGTGGTGGCCGGCGGTGGGTCGCTCGCTGCCGCGCTCGCCAGCGGGTTGCTGCTCGGCTCACGGAACACGCTGTACGCGATGCGGCTCGCACCGCTGCTGCGGGTGCGCGGCGGCCGCCGGTTGGCCGCCGCGCTCGGCACCATCGACGAAACGACGGCGATGGCGGTCGGCCAGACCGAGGCCGAGCTCGCCCGGGTCGCGTTCTGGTGGACCTTCGGCGGGGTCTTCGCCTGCTGGAACCTGTCGACGCTGCTCGGCGCGATCGCCGGGTCGATCGTCGATCCGGAGACGGTCGGCCTGGACGCGGTCGTGCCCGCGGCGTTCCTGGCGCTACTCGCCCCGCGGCTGCGGGCGGGTGCGGTAGAACGCCGCGTCGCGATCGCCGGCGCCGTCATCGCATTGGCGCTCATCCCGTTCACCCCGCCGGGCGTGCCCGTCCTGGCGGCCTGCGGCGCGCTCCTGCTCGCCGGGTGGGTGCGGGCCGGATGAACCTGTGGTTGCTGGTGCTCGGAACCGTCGTCGGCTGCTACGCGTTCAAGCTGGCCGGCTACCTCGTGCCCGCGCGCGTTCTCGACCAGCCGCGGATCAGGCGGGTGGTCGAGCTGCTCCCGGTCGCATTGCTTGCCGCCCTCGTCGTCGTGGAGGCGGTTGCCGACGGCCGGCACATCTCACTGGACGGCCCGCGGCTCGCCGGGCTCGGGGTGGGCGCGCTCGCGGTCTGGCGCCGGGCCCCGTTCCTGGTGATCGTGGTGCTCGCCGCGGCGACCGCGGCGTTGCTGCGGCTCAGCCGGTGAACGGCTTCGCGGTGACCAGCGTGACCTTCAGCCGCTTGCCGGTCGGCGTCTCGTACTCGACCGTGTCGCCCTCGCGCGCTCCGGTCAGCGCCTCGCCGAGCGGAGACTGCGGGGAATAGACGTCGATGCCGGCTGTCGGGCTCTCCTCGCGCGAACCGATGAGGAAGGTCTCGTCCTCGTCGTCTCCGTCGAACCGCACGGTGACGACGGTCAGCGGGCCGGCCTCGCCCTCGGCGACCGGAGCCTGGCCGACGATCGCCCCACGTAGCAGCGCCTGCAGCTGCGCGATCCGACCTTCCGCCTTCGCCTGCTCCTCGCGCGCCGCGTGGTAGCCGCCGTTCTCGCGCAGGTCGCCCTCTTCGCGGCGGTCGTTGATCTCCTTTGCCATCGCCTGTCGGTTGTCGATCATCGCCTGGAGCTCACTCGAGAGGCGGTCGAAGGCCTTCTGGGTCAGCCAGGTGACGGGCGCGTTGGTCGAGGACACGGGGTTACTCCACGGTTCTAGCGGGAAAAGCCGAAGCATCGAACGTAACCCCGGCACCGCGAGCGGGCCAAATCAAGAGGCGGGCGTTGGGGACGCCGCAGGTGGATTTCACCCGGTCAGCAACAATATGGAGGTGGAGTCAGAACAACTGCGGTTGATGGCCGTCCACGCCCACCCGGACGACGAGTCCAGCAAGGGCGCGGCGACGATGGCCCGATACGTCGACGAGGGTGTGGACGTCCTCGTCGTCACCTGCACCGGCGGGGAGCGGGGAAGCATCCTGAACCCGGCCTTGCAGCACCGCAAGGACATCGAGGACAACATCAGCGAGATCCGCCGCAAGGAGATGGACCGCGCCCGCGCCATCCTCGGCGTGCGCCAGCACTGGCTCGGGTTCGTCGACTCCGGGTTGCCCGAGGGCGACCCGCTGCCGCCGCTGCCGGAGGGCTGCTTCGCCCTCGTTCCGATCGACGAGGCGGTCGAACGGCTCGTCCGCGAGATCCGCGACCACCGGCCGCATGTGATCACGACCTACGACGAGGTCGGCGGCTACCCGCACCCGGACCACATCCGCACGCACGAGATCAGCGTCGCCGCCTTCGACGCGGCGGCGGACCCGGACCGCTTCCCGGGTGCCGGTGACCCGTGGCAGCCGCTGAAGCTGTACTACGACGTCGGCTTCTCCATGGAGCGGGCCAGCGCGCTGCACGAGGCGATCATCAAGAAGGGCCTCGCCTCGCCGTACGAGGAGTGGCTGCAGAAGCGCGAGGAGTGGTTCGGCAAGCGCCGACCACCGAAGATCACCACTCAGGTGCCGGTGGCCGACTGGTTCGAGCGGCGCGACGCCGCGCTGCTGGCGCACGCCACCCAGGTCGATCCCGAGGGCTGGTTCTTCAAGGTCCCGCTCGACCTGCAGCGCGAGGTGTGGCCGACCGAGGATTTCGAACTCGCCCGGTCGCTGGTCGATTCGTCGATTCCGGAGGACGATTTGTTCGCCGGCGTCCGCGAGCGGGTCGACGCGGTCGCCTGCGAGGAGGCGTAGTAGTGCTCGTCGATGTACTGGCGAAGAGCGGCGAGGCGGCGAAGTCCGGCCCGATCGGGCTCGCGGTCATCCTGATCCTGTGCATCGGTTGCTACTTCTTGTTCAAGTCGATGTCCAAGCACTTGCGCAAGGTGCGCGAGGAGTTCCCACGCGGCGCAGACGATGGTGATACCGAACCCGCCGAGCCCCCGCCCGCCGACGCCGAGAAACCGTGAGCCCGTCGCACCGGTCGCTCGGCGATTTCATCCGGGACAACCGGCGGACACTGAACCTCTCGCTGCGCGACCTCGCGTCGATGACCAATGTCTCCAACGCCTATCTGAGCCAGGTCGAGCGGAATTTGCACCAGCCGAGCATCCGGGTCCTGCGGTCGATCGCGGACGCGCTCGAGCTGTCGTCCGAGCAGATGCTGGCCTACGCCGGCCTGGCCCGCAGTCCCGACCAGGCCGACGCGGCCGAGCGGGATCAGCCCAGCACCGAGGCGGCGATCATGCGCGACCCGCGGCTGGGGGACTCCGACCGGCAGACCCTGCTCGCGCTCTACCGGCGGCTGGCCGGCCCCGACAAGCCATAGCCCGCTTGTCATATCTAGCAGCCGTGCGTACTATTTCAAGCACACCTTTCCCGCTACCCAAGGACGTGCCATGTCGGTCAAGAACACCCTGCGCGAGGCCATCGAGCGCGGCGAAAGCCAGGCCCAGGAGAACATCGAGCTGTACTTCTCGACGATCAACTCGATCGCCGAGCAGACCGGCAAGACGCTGACGAAGCTGCCTGCCGGTGACCGCATCTCGCCGCGCTATGTGTCCCTCGTGACGCGCGCCAGCGAGGTCCAGAAGGACGCGCTGCTGAAGGTCGTCGGCGCCCAGGCCCGGCTGCAGGCCTGGCCCCTGCGTGAGTCGGCCGAGGCGGCACCGAAGCCCGCGCGCAAGGCGCCCGCCAAGGCCTGACGGCCTACTTCGCCCGGCCGAGGAACCGGTTCACCGGATCGGCCACCTCGGCCGGCTGCAGAAACATCCGGAGATGCCCGCCGCCGCGCAGCAGCAGCAGCTCGGCGTGCGGGATCCCGCGGGCGAGCAACCGCGCGTTCCGCGCCGGCACGAGTGGGTCCTCGTCCCCGCAGATCACCAGCGTCGGCTGCACGATCCGGTGCAGCCAGGTCAGGCTCGTCCAACCGGCGACCGCGTACAGCTGATGCAGGTAACCGGTCCCGCTCGCCGGGCTCACCAGCAACGACCGCAGCCACTCCCGGCCGGCGGCCGAATCGCGTACCTCGCGGCCGTAGATGACGGGCGCCACGGCGCTCAGCTGCCGGGCCGAGGCATAGCGTGGCGGCGACAGCATCGCCGTTCCGAGGACCGCGGCGCTCGGCGGCAGGCCGCCGATGCCCGGGATCGACGAGACAAGCACCAGCCGGCGGACGCGCTCCGGCGCGTCATGGGCGAGCTGCTGGGCCAGCACCCCACCCCACGAGAAGCCGAGCAGGTCGACCGGACCCGTGCCGAACACGTCCAGCAACGAGGCGACGAAGCGTGCCAGGCCGGCCATCCGAAGGGGACGAGGCAGCGCAGGGGAGCCGCCGGTGCCGGGCACGTCGAACATGATCAGCCGGTGCCGCTCGGCCAGGAGCGGCGCGACGGGCGCCCAGGTCTCCAGGCCGGCGCCGATCCCGTTGATCAGCAGCAGCGGGTCGCCCGTCCCGGTCTCGGCCACCCGAACCCGCGCACCGCGGACCTCGACGGTCCGGACGGCCGGCCGGGCAGCGGTCGCGCTCATCGATAGGTGACCAGCGTCCGGCGCATTTCCAGGTGCGCATGGTCATTGAAGCTCAGCGCATTGACTCCGGTCCGCCCGCTGATGAACTTGGTGATGCCGGCGTTGACCAGCACCCTCGCGAGGCCTGGCCAGGCGTCCACCGGAAGGCCGAGCACGTGTGCAAAGGCGACCGCGATGACCCCGCCGGACGTGACCGCCACAGTCGTCCCGGGCTGGGCGGCAAGATCGTCGAGCACGGCGACGACGCGGCCGACGAACGCGTCGTGGCTCTCGACGTAACCCGTCGCGTCGGCCCCCGCCCAGCGCGCGATGGCCTCCTCGAGCGCGGGCTGGATCGTCCGGTTCGCATCCGGCCCGGTCGCACCGGCGAAGCTCACCCGCGACGTGTGCGCGGCCAGCACGCCGATGTGGTCGTACTCGTCGAGCCGGTCGTCGACGCGCAGGTCCGCCTCGGCGAGCCCGAGCCGGCCGAGCAGCGGCAGCGCGGTGTCGCGCTGGCGCACCAGGCTGCCGCAGACGACTTGCCCCACGGCGAGATCCGCCGCGGCAAGCCGGTCGGCCGACAGCGCCGCCTGCTCCACGCCCAGCGCCGACAGCTGGTCGTAGTTGTCGGTGCCGAGCGCGGCCTGCCCGTGTCGCAGCATGACGAGCAGGCCCATGCATCGAACCTTAGGGCCCGACCGGCGCCGCGCTCAGCACCCGTGGCTGGGCGTGCACCCCGTCGGCGTGTTGCGCCATCAGCCTGTTGAGCGCGCGGTGGAAGTGCTGGACGCCGATCTCGTTGCGGCCGAACAGCTGGGTGTCGTCGGCCGGCAGCGAACGCACGCCCTGCTGGACGTCGTAGCCGGTCAGGTAGTCCTCGTTGTAGACGACGTCGTAGAACCAGTCGCGGGTGAACTCCGCCTCGACCAGCTCGTCGTCGGTCGCGGGTGGCGTGCGCATCATGATGCGCTGCTCGGTGACGGTCTCCTCGCGGGTCCGGCCGGGCAACGGCAGCGAAACCGACATCCGGTCGCGCAGCCCGCCGGCGATGGCGAGCCCGGGAAAGATCCACACGATGGGTCCCACACAGTCAGCCGGCTCCCACTCGCTACGCGGGCGGCCCGCCGCCTCGGTCAGCGGCCGGAGCCCGAATGCGACCCGCGCGTGCGGGCCGAACGAGTCGAACGCCGACAGGTTGCCGAGGTTGGTCTTGAAGACCGTGTTCGTGTGCAGCGCGGCGAAGTGGTACCCCTCCAGGTAGCCGTCGACCACGACCTTCCAGTTCGGCCCGGGCATCATCCGCGACGAGAACAGGTGCAGCTCGTCCAGACGCAGGTCCTCGAGCACCGGCGCGAGGTCGCCGAGCCAGTCCGTGATGTCCATCTCCAGCCCTGGTGTGACTTTCCAGCACAGTGGGATCCGAAGCTTGGAATTCACGTGACTTGAAGTCGCGGC
>JADMIO011201720.1_pt1 | contig 34862 bp, 31 predicted proteins | sample 8958161 | NCBI WGS metagenome assembly JADMIO01 (sample SAMN16585339, study PRJNA669376) | soil metagenome | isolation source: Crop rotation soil | place: USA: Cullars Rotation, Alabama | collected 2011
CGACAACTTGTCCACGTGGAATTCTAAGCTTAGGATCCCAATGTGCTGGAAAGACGGACCGGGAACTCCAGCAGCTTTTTTAAGCAGAACACTGGTTCCGGGTCGGATCAAGCACTAACAACGGGCAGCGATTGCCTATGGGAAGTGCTGTTGTCGTCCCTGCGAACGCAGGGACCCATGCCGCGTGATCAATCAATGAGGGAGCGTGGCTGCCACCTCCCGAAAAACCACGGCCTGTGGTTATAGGCCCTGCGTTCGCAGGGGCGACGCGAGAGTGGAGCGAACTCTACATCGTCGCGCCCAGCACCCATGGCGCGAACTCGGCGCCGCCGAAATCAAAGCTCTCGCTCTTGGTCGGCTGGCCCGATGCCGTTTTCAGCATCAGTTCGAAAATGCGCTGGCCGCATTGCTGCACGCTCTCCTCGCCGTCGAGGATGGTGCCGCAATTGACGTCCATGTCGTCCTCCATGCGCTTGTACATCGGCGTGTTGGTGGCGAGCTTGATCGAGGGTGCGGGCTTGCAGCCGAACACGCTGCCGCGGCCGGTGGTGAAGCAGACAAGATTGGCGCCGCCCGCCACCTGCCCGGTCGCCGCCACGGGGTCGTAGCCGGGGGTGTCCATGAACACGAAACCCTTCTTGGTGACGGCTTCGGCATAGTTGAGCACGTCGACCAGATTGGTGCTGCCGGCCTTGGCCATCGCACCCAGTGATTTCTCCAGGATCGTGGTGAGGCCGCCGGCCTTGTTGCCCGGGCTCGGATTGGCGTTCATCTCGGCGCCTTCGCGCTTGGTGTATTCCTCCCACCAGCGCATCAGGCCGACGAGTTTTTCGCCGACCTCACGGCTGACCGCGCGCCGGGTCAGCAGATGTTCGGCGCCATAAGTCTCCGGCGTTTCCGAGAGGATCACGGTGCCGCCGTGGGCAACCAGGAGATCGCTCGCCGCACCCAGGGCCGGATTGGCGGATACACCGGAGTAACCGTCGGAGCCGCCGCATTGTAGCGCCACCGTCAATTCGCTGGCCGGCACAGCCTCACGCTTTACTTTATTGGCGTCGGTCAGCGCCTCCTTTACGAAGGCGACGCCGGCTTCCACCGTCTTGCGGGTGCCGCCGACTTCCTGGATGTCCATGGCGCGGAGCCGGCCGGCGAGCTTCTGCTCCTGCATCAGGCCGCCGATCTGGTTGACCTCGCAGCCCAGCCCCAGCACGACGACGGCGGAGAAATTCGCATGCCGCGCATAGCCGCCGAGCGTTCGCCGCAGCAGCGCCAGCGGTTCGTCCTGCGTCATGCCGCAGCCGGTCTTGTGAGTCAGCGCCACCACGCCGTCGACGTTCGGAAAATCGGCCAGCGGATTGTCGCCTGTGAACGGGTTCTTCTTGAAGATATCGGCGACCATGCCGGCGACATGGGCGCTGCAATTCACCGAGGTGAGGATGCCTATATAATTGCGCGTCGCCACGCGCCCGTCGCCACGACGAATGCCCTCAAACGTCGCCGGCAGATCGAAATTCGGCACCGGCTTGACGTCGACGCCGAACGCATAGTCCTTGGCGAAGTCGCCCATGCCGCAGTTCTGGGTATGGACGTGCTGGCCCGGCGCAATCGGCGCGGTGGCGAAGCCGATGATCTGGCCATAGCGGCGTACCGGCTCTCCAACCGCGATCGGCTTGATCGCCACCTTGTGGCCCGCCGGAATCCGCTCGACTGTGGTGACGCCATCGGCGACCACCATGCCAGCCGGCAGGCTCGAGCGTGCGATCAGCACGCCGTCTTCAGGATGCAGGCGAATGACGGGTGCCGGGGTCATGTGGGTACCTCCTCAGGTTTGGCAAATAGCGAGTGGCGAGTAGCGAATAGTAAACACCGTTACGCTGCTCTCCACCCCCTATTCGCCATTCACTACTCGCTATTCGCGTCTCTTAAGCTTTGCCGCCGGAATCCTTGCGGGTCTGGTTCACCTGCATCCTGGCGTAGGTCGACATCAGGCCGACTTCGTTCGACAGCGTCACCAGCTTGAAGCCCATGGTGACCGCGCGCGTCGCGCCTTCCGCGCCGGAGCAGTGGATGCCCGGATTGAGGCCGCGCTTGCCGCATTCCTTGATGATCTTCTCGTAGATCTTGAGGATTTCCGGCTCATCGCCGTCGAGCTTCGGCGTCAGGCCGTACGAGAAGCGGAGATCGGACGGACCGACATAGACGCCGTTGATGCCCTCGACGTCGAGGATCGACTCCATGTTCTCGATCGCGGTCTTGGTCTCCATCATCGGCAGCAGCACGATCTCGTCATTGGCGGTCTGCTGGTACGAACCCGCGCTGCCGTACATGCCGGCGCGGATCGGGCCGTTCGAGCGCGTGCCCTTCGGCGGATATTTGGCGTACTGGACGAGGTTCTTCGCCTCCTCCTTGGTGTTGATCATCGGGCAGATCACGCCATAGGCGCCGCCGTCGAGCACCTTGCCGATGATGCCGGGCTCGTTCCACGGCACGCGGACCATCGGGGTCACCGGGTGGCCGTTCATCGCCTGAAAGCACTGTACCATCGAGAGATAGTCCTGAACGCCGTGCTGCATGTCGACGGTGACGCTGTCGAAGCCGCATTGCGCGATCACTTCGGCGGAGAAGCCCGACGGGATCGCGAGCCACGCGTTCACGACGGCCTTGCCCGAAGCCCATACTTTCTTGACGTTGTTGGTTGTCATTGATCGCTTTCCCTTTGTGATCGTTACAATATTTTGGAGTGCCGTAGTTTGTTAGCGGGCGGCCCGCTGGATGCTGGCCTCGCTGACGCCGACCTCGCGGGCGGTGTTCACAATCGCCGCCCAGGTATCGTCCGGCAGCGGCACGCCGTTCTTGGTACGCTCGGCGCGCATCTTTCGTTCGGGATCGCCGGGGACCAGCACGCTCTCGACGCCGGTGATCGGCCTGGTTTGCCGGATGAAGTCGGTGTAGCGCGAGATTTCGTCGTCGAAGTAATTGCTGGTGTCGATCACCTTGGGGTCGACATAGAAAGCGAGCATCCCGTTGGCGAACTGCCGATCACCTGACGTCGCGCCGGTGCCGGTCAGCGCACCGCCGAGCAGTTCGCAGATGAACGCAAGTCCCGAGCCCTTGTGCTCACCGAACGCACGGATTGCACCTGTCCCCTTGGTGTGGTCGCGCGGGCCGTCCGGCGTGTAGGGACCATAGAGCACCGACGGCTCCTCGCTCAGCGTGCCATCGGCATCGACGAGCGCGCCGGTCGGCAGCTTCTTGCCGCCGCGGCTTGCCACGAGCACCTTGCCTTCGGCGACGATGGATGTCGCGAAATCGAGCACGATCGGATCCTGCCCCTGGCGCGGTATGCCGACGCAATAGGGCGCAGTCGACAGCCGCTTCTGAACGCCGCCGTAAGGCGCCACGAGCAGCGAGCCCGCGGCGTTGACGAAGTGGACCGAGACCAGCCCTTCGGCGGCGGCCATCTCCGCCCAGTCGCCGACACGGCCGATATGCCCGGCGTTGCGCAGCGCGACGGCTGACAGCCCTGCCTTCTTGCACTTCTCGATGCCGGTCCGCACTGCGAACGGCGTCACGGTCTGGCCATAGCCGAACTTGCCATCGACCACGGCGAGCGACGGCGTATCGACGACAATCTCGGGCGTTTGGTTGGGAACGACGTTACCCGTCTTCTTCCAGCGGACATAGACAGGAACCCGGATCACACCGTGGCTGTCATGTCCCGTGAGATTGGCCGTCGTGAGATAGGTCGCGATGCGTCTGGCTTCTTCGGGCGAGGATTCCGAATGCGAAAAGACATCGGCGACGAAGTCGATCAGGTTGTTGACTTGGATGGTGACCATATCCGGATTTTAGCCTGACCTTGCCTGGGGAAGCCTGCGCTGTCGGCGGCGAACCCTTCGAACTCCCGCACCGGTTTTCGTGACCGGCTTGGCGGCACTTGAGCGAAAAATTCCGCGCGTGTCTACCGCCACAGTCGCATTAGACAAATGATTGCAATCATTTGTTCGCCTGCTATGCATCGGGCCGGTAGCATCATGCAGATTTGTGATTACTCATCAGCCTCGGCGTCGACGTCGTCAGCCACTTCCATCTCCGCGAGGCTGCGTTCCAGTTCGCCCAGCATGTCCTGCAATTCGGCAAGCTTGCGGGCGCCGAAGCGGCCGGTGATTTGGGCGTAGATTGCCTCTGACGTGGGCGCGACAGCCTCGATCAACTTCAGCCCCTTGGGTGAGATCGACACCACGCCGCGCCGCAGATCGGCCTCGGCCGTGCGGCGCTCGATCAGATCGCGCGCTTCGAGATCGCGCAGGATCCGCGACAGGCTCGGCCCGAGCAGGAACGCAACGCGCGCCAGCTCGGTAACCTCGATGGTATCCACCGCTGTCAACGCGCGCAGGATCCGCCATTGCTGTTCGGTCAGCCCGTGATTGCGCAACGACGGGCGGAATTGCCGCATCACGGCTTCGCGCGCGCGCAGCAACGACATCGGCAGCGAGCGGGAGAATTCACGCATCGGCACGCCGCGGCCCTCACCTGCGCTGCCGGCGTTCGAACGCAATCCGTCCGCCGATTTCTTGCCTGCCATCTTCAGTCGTCCGCCATCGGAAATCATTGATGAGAGAGAAGGATTAAGTTTTGCGCTGCAACAAGCATCAAACCAGTTTACGCGATATCACTTAACATGTTAAACATATTTCCGCACCGCTTTTTTGCTTGAGTACGCCGGACGCCCATGGCCCTTTCCCGAGACGACATCCGCAGCGCCGCCGAGCGGCTCGATCAGGCCGAAAAGACCCGCAGGCAGATCCGGCAGATTTCGCTCGAGCATCCCGGCATAACGATCGATGACGCCTACGCCATTCAGAAGGCCTGGGTCGAGATGAAGATCGCCGAGGGCCGCGTGGTCAAGGGCCACAAGATCGGCCTCACCTCGAAAGCGATGCAGAGCGCGCTCAATATCGATGAGCCGGATTCCGGCATCCTGCTCGACGACATGTTCTTTGCCGACGGCGGGCTGGTACCGACCGACCGCTTCATCGCCACCCGCGTCGAAGCCGAGCTTGCCTTCGTGATGAAGTCGCGGCTGGCCGGACCTGATTGCACGATGTTCGACGTGCTCAACGCCACCGACTTCGTGGTGCCCGCACTGGAAATCCTCGACACGCGGGTCGAGCGGGTCGATCCGCAGACTAAATCCACCCGGAAGATTTTTGATACCATCGCCGACAACGCGGCGAATGCCGGCATCGTGCTCGGCGGCCGCCCGATCCGACCGATGGACGCCGACCTGCGCTGGATCGGCGCGCTGTGTTTCCGCAACGGCCAGCTCGAGGAAACCGGGCTGGCGGCGGGCGTCCTCAATCATCCTGCGACGTCGGTGGCATGGCTCGCCAACAAGATCGCGCCCAATGGACTGGCGCTCGAAGCCGGCCAGGTGGTGCTGGCGGGCTCGTTCATCCGTCCCATCGAAACCCGCAAGGGCGACACGATCCAGGCCGACTATGGACCTTATGGTTCCGTAAGCTGTTACTTCGCCTGACGCTTTAGGAAAGCGGGAGCTATCGCACCATGCCGCACTTCACGATCGAATATTCAGCCAATCTCGATGAGCGCGTCGACGTGGGCCTCGTCGTGGAGCTTGTCCGCAAGGCCGCCGTCGAGACCGGCATCTTCCCGCTCGGGGGCATTCGCGTCCGCGCCATCAGGTGCGAGCACTATGCGATCGCAGACGGCAACAAAAGCCTGGGCTTTCTCGACATGGTGCTGCGGCTTGGCGAGGGGCGCGACCTTGCGACCCGAAAGAAGGCCGGCGAACATATTTTCCAGGCCTTGTCGGCCTATCTCGATCCGGTGTTCGCGGACAGCAAGTTCGCGCTGTCGTTCGACATGCAGATCAACGACAAGGAAACGAGCTGGAAACGCAACAACATCCACGAAGCCCTGAAAATGGAGGCTGCCCATGGATAAGGTGACACCGAAGGACGTGTTTCAGGCCAACCGCGACCGCGCAGCGCCCCTGCTCGCCAAGCTGAAGTCCGACGGCATCGCGCACATGATCGACGGCAAGACCGTGCCGTCGATCTCCGGGCAGACGTTCGAGACCAAATCTCCGGTCGACGGCGCGGTGCTGGCGTCGGTGGCCCGCGGCAACGCCGAAGACATCGACCGTGCGGCGACGGCCGCTAGCCTTGCCTTCAAATCCTGGCGCGACATGTCGGCTGTAATGCGGAAGAAATTGCTGCATCGCGTCGCCGACGCCATCGAGGACAACGCCGACGACATCGCCGTGCTGGAATGCATCGACACCGGCCAGGCGCATCGCTTCATGGCCAAGGCCGCGATCCGGGCAGCCGAAAACTTCCGCTTCTTCGCTGACAAGTGCGCCGAAGCGCGCGACGGCCTCAACACGCCGAGCGAGGAGCACTGGAACATCTCCACTCGCGTGCCGATCGGTCCGGTCGGCGTGATTACGCCGTGGAACACGCCGTTCATGCTGTCGACCTGGAAGATTGCCCCAGCTCTCGCCGCCGGCTGCACCGTCGTGCACAAACCCGCGGAATGGTCGCCGGTGACGGCGGACCTGCTGGCGAAACTGGCAAAACAGGCAGGCCTGCCCGACGGCGTGCTCAACACCGTCCACGGCATCGGCGAGGAAGCAGGCAAGGCGCTGACCGAGCATCCCGCAATCAAGGCGATCGGCTTTGTCGGCGAGAGCTCGACCGGCTCCGCGATCATGGCGCAGGGCGCGCCCACCTTGAAGCGCGTGCATTTCGAGCTCGGCGGCAAGAACCCGGTGATCGTGTTCGACGACGCAGATCTGGACCGTGCGCTCGATGCAGTGGTCTTCATGATCTACTCGCTCAACGGCGAGCGCTGCACCTCGTCGAGCCGGCTGCTGGTCCAGGAAGGCATCGCCGGGAAATTCATCGAAAAGCTGAGCGCGCGGGTGAAGGCGCTGAAGGTCGGGCATCCCCTCGATCCCGTGACCGAAGTCGGACCGCTGATCCACGAGCGGCATCTGGCGAAAGTCTGCAGCTATTTCGAGGTCGCGCAGAAAGACGGTGCTACCATCGCGGTCGGCGGCAAGCCGCATGAGGGCCCCGGCGGCGGGCATTACGTCCAGCCGACGCTCGTCACCGGCGCGCACTCCAAGATGCGGGTGGCGCAGGAAGAAGTGTTCGGCCCGTTCCTGACCGTGATCCCCTTCAAGGACGAGAAGGACGCGATCGAGATCGCCAATGGTGTCCAGTACGGCCTGACAGGTTACGTCTGGACCGGCGACATGGGCCGCGCGCTGCGCGTTGCGGACGCGCTGGAGGCCGGCATGATCTGGCTCAACTCCGAAAACGTCCGCCATCTGCCGACGCCGTTCGGCGGCATGAAATCGTCAGGCATCGGCCGCGATGGCGGCGACTACTCGTTCGACTTCTACATGGAAACAAAACACGTCTCGCTCGCCCGCGGGACGCACAAGATTCAGAAATTAGGTCTGCCCTCATCCTGAGGAGCGGGCGCAAGCCCGCGTCTCGAAGGATGGGCCGCGGGCCGCATGGTTCGAAACGGCGCTGGTGCGCCACCTCACCATGAGGATCAACAATTGAGGACTGGATTAAACCCACATGCCCATTCCGACGCACATCTTCGATCCCCCCTTCAACATCATCCGCTGCAGCCACGCCGTGCTCGACGTCACCGACCTCGACAAGAGCCGCGCATTCTACGACACCACCGTCGGCCTCCATGTCGAAGACGCCGACGACAAGGCCGTGTACCTGCGCGGCTCGGAGGAACACCAGCATCACTCGCTGGTGCTTCGAAAAGCGCCGGTAGCGGCCTGCAGCCGTCTTGGCTTCAAGGTCGGCAATGACGGCGATCTCGACAAGGCCGCGAGCTTCTTTTCAGAGAACGGCATCACCTATGCGTTTGCCGATCAACCGTTCCAGGGCCGCACGCTGCAATTCACCGATCCCGCCGGCTTCCAGCTCGAACTCTACGCGACGATGGACAAGCGCCCGCATCTGCTGCGGCGCTACGACCTTTACAAAGGCTGCCATCCGCAGCGGCTCGATCATTTCAACGTCTTCGCTCCCGAAGTTCAGAACACGGTCGACTTCTACGCCCGGCTCGGCTTCCGCCTGACCGAATATGGCGAGGAAGACGGCCCCAACGGACGGATCGCTGCGGCCTGGATGCACCGCAAGGGCAATGTCCACGACTTCGCCATCACCAACGGCCGTGGCCCGCGCCTGCATCATTTCGCCTATTGGGTGCCGACCGCAATGAACGTCCTGCACCTGTGCGACGTGATGGCGTCCAGCGGCTACCTCAAGAACATCGAGCGCGGACCGGGCCGGCACGGCATCTCGAATGCGTTCTTTCTCTATGTCAGGGATCCCGACGGCCATCGCCTCGAGCTCTACACCAGCGACTACTTCACCGGCGACCACGACCATGAGCCGCTGCGCTGGTCGCTGAAGGACCCGCGTCGGCAGACGCTGTGGGGCGCACCGGCGCCACGCTCCTGGTTCGAGGAGGGCACGCCGTTCACGGGACAAGCGGTGCGCGAGCCGGCCTTCGTCGCCGATGTCACGATTGCGGACTGATGGAATACAAAATGGCTCCTCCCCGTCTCGCCACGTTCACCATCAGCGGCGCGCAAAAGTACGGCGCCGTGACCGATTCCGGCATCGTCGATCTCTCCGCGCGTCTCGCAAAGGATTATCCGACGCTGCGAGAAGCCATCGCCGCCGGCGCCTTGATGAAGCTTGCCGAGGAAGGCGCGCGGCACCAGCCGGATCACGCGCTCGATGCGATCATCTGGCAGCCGCCGATCCCCGCGCCGGAAAAGATCATCTGCATCGGCGTCAACTACCCCGATCGCAACGCCGAATACAAGGACGGCCAGGACGCGCCGAAATATCCGAGCATGTTCATGCGCACACCGCGTTCCTTTGTCGGCCACAACGCGCCGCTGATCCGCCCGCGCGCCTCGGCGCAGCTCGATTACGAGGGCGAACTGGTGCTGATCATCGGCAAGGCCGGCCGGCATATCAAAGAGGCTGACGCACTCGATCACATTGCCGCGGTCACACTGTGCAACGAGGGCACCATTCGCGACTGGGTGCGGCACGCCAAGTTCAACGTGACGCAGGGCAAGAATTTCGATTCCACCGGAAGCCTCGGCCCGTGGCTGGTGCCCTACACCGATGAGAGCCAGATCGCGGACATCCGCCTGACCACGCGGGTCAATGGCGAGACGCGGCAGGATGACCGCACCGGACGATTGATCTTCGGCTTCCGTTACCTCATCAACTATCTCTCCACCTTCACCACGCTGGTGCCCGGTGACGTGATCGTGACGGGAACGCCGACCGGAGCCGGTGCGCGGTTCGATCCGCCGCGCTATCTCAAGCCCGGCGACGTCATCGAGGTTGAAGCCGATGGGGTCGGCGTCCTGAAGAACGGCGTGGCCGACGAAGCCTGAACAATCCTGCAAGCGAGTGGACAGAGTGATGAAATCAACCTCCGGCGGCGAAGCGATCGTCAATGGCCTCGTCGCGCATGGCGTCGATACCGTGTTCGGCCTGCCGGGCGCGCAAGTTTACGGCCTGTTCGATGCCTTCCATCAGGCGCAGTTGAAAGTGATTGGTGCCCGGCACGAGCAAGCCTGCGGCTACATGGCCTTTGGTTATGCGCGTTCGTCGGGAAAACCCGGCGTGTTCAGCGTGGTGCCGGGCCCCGGCGTGCTCAACGCCGGTGCTGCGCTGCTCACCGCGTTCGGCTGCAACGAGCCGGTGCTCTGCCTCACCGGCCAGGTGCCGACGGCATTTCTCGGCAAGGGCCGCGGCCATCTGCACGAGATGCCGGACCAGCTCGCGACGCTGCGCACCTTCGTCAAATGGGCCGAGCGTATCGAATATCCCGACACGGCACCCGCCATGGTGTCACGAGCGTTTCAGGAAATGCTGTCGGGCCGTCGCGGCCCGGTGTCGCTGGAAATGCCGTGGGACGTCTTTACCCAACGTGCGCAGGTCGGCGCTTCCCGAGTGTTCGACACCCCGCCCGCGCCGCAGCCCGACCCTGACCGCATCAAGGCGGCGGCAGCGCTGATCAAGGACAGCAAGCGGCCGATGATCTTCGTCGGCAGCGGCGCGATCCACGCACGTGACGAAATCCTCGAACTCGCCGAGATGATCGACGCCCCCGTGGTGGCGTTCCGCAGCGGGCGCGGCATCGTTTCCAATGCGCATGAACTCGGGCTGACCATGGCGGCAGCTTACAAGCTTTGGCCGAACACTGATTTGATGATCGGGATCGGCACGCGGATGGAATTGCCCGCGTCCGGGTTCCGCTGGCCGTACCAGCCACAGGGATTGAAATCCGTTCGGATCGATATCGACCCGGTGGAAATGCGCCGTCTTGTATCCGACGCTCCGGTGGTTGCGGACGCCAAGGCCGGCACCGCCGATCTCGTCGCAGCCGTGAAGAAGGCCGGGTACGGCAAGACCAGCGGCCGGCGTGCCGAGATTCGCAAGGCGACTGCGGTGGCCGAACAGGAGATCCAGAAAGTCCAGCCGCAGATGGCCTACCTGAAAATCCTGCGCGAGGTGCTGCCGGCCAATGCGATTGTCACCGATGAACTGTCGCAGGTCGGCTTCGCCTCCTGGTACGGCTTTCCGGTCTATGAACCGCGCACCTTCATCACGTCGGGCTATCAGGGCACACTCGGCTCCGGTTTCCCGACCGCGCTCGGCGCCAAGGTCGCCAATCCGCAACGGCCGGTGGTCGCGATCACCGGCGACGGCGGCTTCATGTTCGCGGTGCAGGAACTGTCGACCGCGGTGCAGTTCAAGATCGGCGTCGTGACGCTGGTGTTCAACAACAATGCCTATGGCAATGTCCGCCGCGACCAGCGCCAGCATTTTGACGGTCGCGTGGTGGCGTCCGACCTGGTCAATCCGGATTTCGTCAAGCTAGCGGAGTCATTTGGCGTTGGCGCTGCACGCGTGACCTCGCCCGACCATTTCCGCCCCGCGCTGGAAAAAGCACTGGCCAACGGCGGGCCGTACGTGATTTCGGTCGAGGTGCCGACGGATTCGGAAGTCTCACCGTGGGCGTTCATTCATCCGGCGAAGAACGCCTAGTCAAACGGCTTTTTCCCTTCTCCCCTAGTGTGAGAAGGAAGATCACCGCGCTTTTCGAAAAGTCAGGTTGATGCGCTGGCGGCCCATGACGGCGTGCTCGCCGTCGGCAAGCGGCGCAACACCGTGAAAGAACAGCCGCGACGGGCCACCCCAAACGACCACGTCGCCATGCTCCAGCCGATAGCGGCGTGGTTTGTCGGCGCGCTTTAAGCTGCCGAACAGGAAGGTCGCGGATAATCCCAACGACACCGAGACGATCGGTGCGGCAAAATCCTGCTCGTCCTTGTCCTGGTGCAGCGACATCCTCGCGCCGGGTTCATAGCGGTTGATCAGGCACGCGTCCGGCGCGAAGCCTTCGAAGCCACCGTCTGTAGCCGCCTGCGCTGCGAGTTCGCGAAAGGCCGGCGGCATCGCCGGCCACGGCTGCCCGGAATTGGGATCGATGCCGTCGTAGCGATAGCCGCTGTGATCGGTGACCCAGCCGGCGTTGCCGCAATTGGTCATCGCTACCGACATCTGATGGCCGCCCGGCGTGAACATGCGACGGAACGGCGCTTGCGCCACGATCTCGCGCAACGCCGCAATCACGTCGCTTTCAAAAGGCCTGGCGAAACCGCGCAGCAAGACAGCGCCATCGGCCATCGCTTCACGCGATGGGCGCACATCCGGAACGGTCTCGAATAAATCCGCGGTCAAGGTAGCCTGCACTCACGCTTCATTTGGCATCGTGAAAGATCACGCCGACGGTATGGCGGTGGCCGGAGCGGATCCGGCTGACGCCGTGGCGCAGATTAACCCGATAGGGCCCGCGCGTCCCCTGCACCGGCCTGACGTGCACAGCAAAAGCCACCGCATCGCCCTGCGCCAGCGGAACCACCTCGGGCCGCGACTGCATCCGCGGCCGTTGTTCCGTGAGCACGAACTCGCCGCCGGTGAAATCGCGCCCCGGTTCCGACAGCAGGATTGCGACCTGCAGCGGAAACACGTGCTCGCCATAGAGGTCCTGGTGCAGGCAGTTGTAATCGCCCACCCCATACTGCAGCAGCAGCGGCGTCGGCCGGATTTGTCCGGCGTCGTGACAGCGCTTCAGGAACGCCTCGTGGCTAACGGGATAGCGGATGTCGATCCCCATGGCCTCATTCCAGCGATTGGCTGTGCCGCAAAGCCGCGCATAGAGCGCGGGCCGCAATTCCGCGATCAAGTCGGGCAGCGGATAGGAAAAATACTTGTACTCGCCGCGGCCAAAGCCATGGCGCCCCATCACGATCCGGCTGCGGAAGTTCTTGTCGTCCGCGTAGAGCGCCGCCAGCGCGGTGCATTCTTCCGGCGACAGCAATCCTTTCAGGACGGCACAGCCCTGCGCGTCGAGGTCGGTCGTCGCCTGCGCCCAGTCGATGGTATCGACCCGGGAGACGACGTCAGATGATGCGGAATTGTCGATATTTCTTGCTGTTGCTTTCATGGCGGAAAGTCTCGCAAATGGCGCCGGCGCACGCCACCCGATTTCCGAACTCTATCCTCGTCATTGCGAGCGCAGCGAAGCAATCCACGTCTCAGCCCCGGGGATAGATGGATTGCTTCGTCGCTATCGCTCCTCGCCATGACGGCGGTTAGAGCCCTGCCCTGTATCAGCCCAGCACCGGCATCGTGATCACGTCATAGCCATGGCTGATCTTGCGCTTCAGCACGGGGTCCTCCAGTTCGAACTCGAAGCGATCAGCCGGGCGGATGCCGCCCTTGGCGGCGAAGGTGCCGCCAAACATGGCGCAACCGTCGGGCAGGCCATTCGCCCCAAAACCGCGCTCGATCAGGTCCTTCACCGGCAGCATCGCATCGAGCGTGCCCTCCTGGTACAGCACCCGCTCGCCGTCGATCAGGGCCCAGGAACGCAGGATCATCCGGTCCCAATGCGCGATGACGTCTTCGAGTTCCCACAGCACGGAAGCGACTGGCTTGTCGCACATCTGCTTGGAGACGGTGACGCTGTAGGCTTCCACCTTGCGGTCGGTATGGTCGGAGCCGCAGCCGACGAAGGTGCGGCCCTGCCAGCCGATCAGCACGAACTCGACCTCGCCGCTGGAATCCCCGCCGGAGACCTCGATGCGGTCGGCGAGCGTAATCCGCCGTGCCGAGCATCGATAGTAGATCGGCGTCGTCGCCGGCCGCGCGATGCCGATCGCTTCGAGTTCGGCGATGTGCTTGTCGCGCGCCACCGGATCGCGGCCGGTCCAGCCGGCGATGACGGCCTTGTCGATGGCAAGCGTCAGCGGCGTGCCTGCGCCCTTGTCCTCGACGGTGAAGGTCAGATCAAACACGGATGATATCCTCCATTCCGGCGGCCAGTTCGAAGATACGGCGGTCCGAGCCGCCTGCGGCGGCGAGCATCAGCCCGACCGGCACCTCGCCTTCGCGATGCGCCGGCAGCGAGATCGCGCAGCCGTCGAGCATGTTGATCAGCGTGCAGTTGCGCAGAGAACGCAAGTTCTGCGTGCCGAACGCCTTGTCGTCGGCGAGGTCAGCGATGGCAGGCGGCGTGTTCGCGGTGGTCGGCAGCACCAGTGCGTCATAGGGCGCGATGCGCGCTTCCGTCCGCGCAATGAACGAGCGACGCGCATTGAGGATATCGATATAGTCGGCAGCGCTGATGCTTTCACCGCGCAGGATGCGGACGCGAACCCGGGGATCGTAGATGTCGCCATGGCTCACGATCAAATAGCGGTGCCAGGCGAAGCTTTCCGCGGCGGCAAAGCCGCCCTTGCTGTTCATGACCCCGACATCGTGGAATTCAGGCACCTCGATCCGCTCGATCGATGCGCCATGGCGTGACAACGTCTCCAGCGCGCGCTCAAAGGTTTTCGCGACCTCGTCGTCGAGATCGTCGAGCGCGACCGTGGTCGGGACCGCAAGCCGCATGCCCTTGATCGGACGCGGCTGCAACGGCTGCACGGCCTCACCCGCGAGCACGGCGTCGAGCACTGCGCAGCAGCCGACGGTGCGCGCCAGCGGCCCAAAGCTGTCGAGCGAGGACGACAGCGGCACGCCCCCGTCGAGCGGCACACGGGCCTGCGTCGGCTTGTAGCCGACAATGCCGTTATAGGCCGCGGGAATCCGGCACGAGCCGCCGGTATCGGTGCCGAGCGCGCCATGCGCCATGCGGTCGGCGACCGAGACCGCCGCGCCCGAGGACGAACCTCCCGGCACGTGACCGACGCCGCGATTCCAGACGCTCTTCGGCGTGCCGTAATGGGGATTGATGCCGATGCCCGAATAAGCGAATTCGGTCATGTTGGTGCGGCCGATCACGATGAAGCCCGCCCGGCGCAGCCGCGCCACCACGGGCGCATCGGCCTCCGCCGGCGTGCAATTCTCCTCCAGCGCGCGCGAGCCGGCGCGGGTCACCTGCCCCTTGATGTCGAACAGATCCTTGATCGAGACGGGAATGCCGGCGTAAGGCGACGGCGCGGCATTCGCCTTGCGCAGCCGGTCCATCGCGTCGGCGGCCTCGAGGGCGGCCTCTTTGTCGACGCGAATGAAGGCGCGCTGGCCTTCACCCGCGGGGTCGGCAATCCTGGCGAGGCACGCCTCGACCAGTTTTCGGGCGGAAGTCGCGCCGCTGTCGAGATCGGCGGCCAATGTGGCAAGTGTCGGCATATCAGGCATGGCGGCTGGTTGCTCTCTTTGTTAATTCTCGTCCGGGGCAGGTGCGATGTCGAGGTCGAGCAGCGCCGAACTCAATGACTTGCCGTGCGCGTCGAGCGCCAGCGACCGTGTCACACCACCGCCGAGCGCCTGGTCCATGACGAAGTTCAGCGCAGACAGATTGGGCAGTTCATAGCGAACCACCGCGCCCTGGACAATGCCGGCGAAGTGGGCCTTCACCCGTGCCGCCGTGACCTGTTCGAGCAGCAGCGGATAATCCCTCGCCTCGTAGGCGATGACGGAGATATTGGAGATATTGCCCTTGTCGCCGGTGCGGGAATGGGCGATTTCGCGCAGCTTCATCGTTACGCCCCCACGAAACGGACTTGTGGCTTGGCCAGCTCGCGCGGCAGCAGGACCGAGGCCACCGCAACCACGTCCCGCGCAGCCTTCCACGCGCCACCGCCGGCCGCCGGGCCGTTGGTATAGAGCGTTTCGACCTCGTTGCCGATCCTGACCGCTTCACGCAGGTTCTCGGTGCGCCCGCTGACGCGAACGCGCACCTCATAGGGTTCGTTGGCGCGATCAGAGACTCCCGGCCCATGCAGGGAATCGACACCGACGAGTTCGAACCGCAATTCGCTCGCAGCGACATTGGTCAGCTTCAGCCGTTCGCGGACAATCTCCAGCGCCAGCCGCCCCCGCGCCAATGCGCCGGGGCCGGCATAGGAGATCTGGCCCTCGCCGATATAGCTGTCGACATAGCCGACCGATACTTTCAGCGTGTCAGTTCGCTTCGCGCCACGACCGCCGCTGACACGGACGCGGTCGGGTGCGATTTCCTCGACCTTTACCTGCGAGAAATCCGCGACCACGTCCGGCTGGAAATACTTCGCGGGATCGTGCACCTCGTAGAGCAACTGCTCCTTGCAGGTCCGCGCCGTCACCGCGCCGCCTGAACCCGCAACCTTGGTGATGACGAGACCACCGTCCTCACCGACTTCACCGATCGGAAAGCCGAGCCGCGCGAGATCGGCAACATCCTTGTAGCCGGGATCGGCGAAATAGCCGCCGGTGATCTGGCCGGCGCATTCAAGCAAATGCCCGGCGACGGTGCCCTGCCCCAGCAAATTCCAGTCATCCATCGCCCAGCCGAAGGCATGGATCATCGGCGCCAGAAATAGCGCCGGATCGGACGCGCGGCCGGTGATGACGATATCGGCGCCCGATGTCAGCGCCTGCGCCATCGGTTCGGCGCCGAGATAGGCATTGGCGGACAGCAGCCGGTTGCCGAGCTGTCGGATCGTACCATCGAATTCCATGATCTCTAGATCGCCGTCCTTGCAGGCATCGAGCACGTCGTCGCCGACGACGGCGGCGATCTTCAGCGCGGACAATCCGAGCGATTTCGCGATGTCGGCAGTCTTGCGCGCCGCGGCTTCGGGATTGGCGGCGCCCATGTTGGTGACGATCTTGATGCCCTTGGCGGCGCAGAGCGGGAGCACCGCGCGCATCCGCTCTTCGAGCAACGGGTCATAGCCACTGTCCGGATTCTTCATCCGCGCCTGCTGCGCCAGCGCCACCGTGCGCTCGCCAAGACATTCGAACACCAGGTACTGGATCTCGCCCTTTTCGGCGAGTTCGATCGCGGGCTCAATGCGATCGCCCGAATAGCCGGCACCGGACCCTATTCGAATGGTTCGCACCTCGTCTCCATCGCTGTTGCGCGCGCATCGTGTTTCGCAGTGAGAAATACCCTAGCGCGGAAAATCGCTGGCATACAAGCGCTCTCCGGCGCAGGAATGCAGCCATGCGGCAGCACCGCTGCTGGACCGTTGACGGGCAATGGTCAAATGTCGCATCAAGATCGCAACAAGCGGGCCAATGTCCGCCTCCCAAGGAGAACAGCCGATATGGCGGAGCCCGCGCGCGCAAAACCAAAACCCACACCTGAAACGCAGCATTTCTGGGATGGCACGCAGGCCGGCGAATTGCGCCTGCAGCGCTGCGATGCCTGCGCCAATGTCTATTTCCCGCCGCGCCCGTTCTGCCCCTCCTGCGCCTCGCGCAAGGTCTCCGTCTTCAAGGCGAGCGGCAAGGGTACACTCTACAGCTACGTCATCAACCACCGGCCCGCAGCGCCCGGCTTTACGCCGCCTTATGCAATCGCGGTCGTCGAACTCGACGAAGGCCCGCGCATGATGAGCAACATCATCGACTGCCCGCAGACGCCGGAGGCACTCGAGCTCGACATGAAGCTCGAAGTCGCGTTCGAAAAACTCGACGACAAGATCACCCTTCCCCTGTTTCGTCCGGCGAAGGGCTAAGCACCATGCGCAAAAATGCAGTCGCCGTTGTCGGCGCAGCCGAAACCACCGAACTCGGCGTCATCCCGAACATGTCGCAGATCCAGCTCCATGCGGATGCGGCGCTCAACGCCATCGCCGATGCCGGACTGAAACTCTCCGACATCGACGGCATCGCCACTGCCGTGGAAACCCCGCAGCAGATCGCCCACTATCTCGGCATCACACCAACCTGGGTCGACGGCACCTCGGTCGGCGGCTGCTCGTTCATGCTGCACGTCCGTCACGCGGCAGCCGCGATCGAAGCGGGCCTCTGCAAGACCGTTTTGATCACGCATGCCGAAAGCGGCAAGTCAATGATCGGCAAACTGCCACGCTCGACGCCGCCCGATAGTTTGAACGGCCAGTTCGAGTCGCCGTTTGGCGTCTACGGCCCGCCCAGCATGTTCCCGATCCCGGTGCTGCGCTACATGAAGACCTATGGCATCACCCATGAGCAGATCGCCATGGTCGCCGTCGCGCAGCGGGAATGGGCTGCGAAGAATCCGCGCGCCACGATGAAGGCGCCGATCACGGTCGAGGACGTGCTCAATTCGCGGATGATCGCCTATCCATTTCGCATCCTGCAATGCTGCCTCGTCACCGACGGCGGCGGCGCGCTGATCCTCACCTCGGCCGACCGCGCCAAGGATTTCCCCAAGAAGCCGGTCTATATCCTCGGCACCGGCGAGAGCGTGGAAACGCCGATGGTCAGCCAGATGGAGACGTTCAACTCTTCGCGCGCCTTCAAGGTCGCAGGACCCACCGCGTTCCGCGAAGCCGGCATCGCCCACAAGGACGTCGACCATCTGATGATCTACGACGCCTTTGCGCATCTGCCGCTTTTTGGTCTCGGCGATCTCGGCTTCATGCCGCATGAGGAAACCGGCAAGTTCATCGCCGACGGCAACACCCGCCCGGGTGGCAAGCTGCCGCTCAACACCAATGGCGGCGGTCTCAGTTACATGCATTCGGGCATGTACGGCATGTACGCGCTGCAGGAAAGCGTGCGGCAGATGCGCGGCATCGCGCCGGCGCAGGTCAAGGACGCGAAAATCTCGGTCTGCCACGGCGTCGGCGGCATGTTCGCGGCGAGTGGCACGATCATCTTTACGAACGAGAAATGAGCGAGCTGCCCGCCTCGCCCTCTCCCCGTTCTTACGGGGGAGAGGGTTGGGGTGAGGGGCTGCTTCCACACATTCGGACTCGCGGAGAGTCCCCCTCACCCGGATCGCATCTGCGATGCGATCCGACCTCTCCCCGCAAGCGGGGCGAGGTAAGAAGCACCGGATCAACTCGGAGAACTCCCCAATGGCCAAATCACTGCAAGACAAAGTCATCATCGTCACCGGCGCAGGCCGCGGCATCGGACGCGAGATTGCGCTGCTCTGCGCCGCCGAAGGCGCCAAGGTCGTCGTCAACGATCCCGGCGGTGCCGCGGATGGCGCCGGTTCGAGCGCGGCGCCCGCCGAGGAAGTGGTCGAGGAGATCAAGAAGCGCGGCGGTACTGCAGTTGCCAACTTCGAGTCGGTGGCGGAAGCGATCCCCGCGAGCAAGATCGTGAAGACGGCGACCGATCATTTCGGCCGGCTCGACGGCGTGGTCAACAATGCCGGCATCCTGCGCGACATGATCTTCCACAAGATGAGCGTTGAAGCCTTCGAGGCCGTCATCAAGGTGCACCTGATGGGCTCGTTCTACGTCTCCCACGCCGCGGCGCGGATTTACCGCGAACAGGAGAGCGGCTCCTTCGTGCACTTCACCTCGACCTCGGGCCTGATCGGCAATTTCGGCCAGGCCAACTACGCCGCCGCCAAGCTCGGCATCGTTGGCCTCTCGAAATCGATCGCGCTCGACATGGGCCGCTTCAACGTGCGCTCGAACTGCGTCTCGCCGTTCGCCTGGACCCGCATGATCGGCACCATCCCGACCGAGACCGAAGCGGAGAAGGCGCGGGTCGAGAAGATCAAGCAGATGGGCCCGGAGAAGATCGCGCCGGTGTGCGCTTATCTCATGTCCGATGCTGCCAAGGACGTCACCGGACAAATCTTCGGCGTGCGGATGAACGAGATCTTCCTGTTCAGCCAGAATCGCCCGATACGCTCTGTGCAGCGCAGCGAAGGCTGGACGCCGCAGACCATTGCCGAGCACGGCATGCCGGCACTGAAGGGATCGTTCTACAAGCTCGATCGTTCCGCGGACATCTTCCCCTGGGATCCGATCTGAGCAACACGAGGCCCAGTAGGTTGGCAAGGCGCGTAGCGCCGTGCCCACCAACTATCGGAGACCATCGTCGGAAGTGGTGGGCACACTGCGCTTTGCCCACCCTACAAATCTGAAAGACTGCTGCACCGCACCACCATCTCTGATTGTTTCATTCTGAGTCCGCCCGCTTTATGCCTGATTGCGGGCTGATGTTTTCCTTCCAATAAAAAATATGGGAGGAATTCATGACAAGCTCACTGACCTTTCCCGATTCACAACAACAGCGCGACGGATTCGATCGCCGCAAAATACTGACAGGCGCAGCGGCACTCGCCGCCTCCGCCGTAACGATGAAGACGGCTTCGGCCGCCTCCGTCGCGCCGCTCGGCCAGACCGGTGCGCCAACAACGGCATCGCCGCCCCTGCCGCTCGGTCCGCTTCCCGGCGCCCGCTATCCGGACGCTCGCCTGGAGTCGATGAAGAAGCCGAAGGTTTCGTTCGGGCCGACAGGCTTCCCTGCCTTCGCTGGCACCATGGCGGTCGAGCGCGTCGCGACCGGGTTCCGCTGGGCCGAAGGCCCGGTCTACTTTCCGGCCGGGCGATATGTTCTGTTTAGCGACATTCCCAATAACCGCATCATGCGCTTCTCGGAGGATGATGGTCACCTCAGCGTCTATCGCCAGCCGTCGATGAACTCGAACGGCAATACCATCGACCGCGAAGGGCGCCTGATCACCTGCGAACATTCCGGTCGGCGCGTCACCCGAACCGAACTCGACGGCTCGATCACGATCATTGCCGACAAGTACAATGGCAAGAAACTGAACTCGCCGAACGATGCGGTCGTCGCGGCCGACGGTTCGATCTGGTTCTGCGACCCTGCCTACGGTATCGGCGGCTTTTACGAGGGCATCAAGGCCGACGCCGAGCAGGACAAGAAGAACGTCTACCGGGTGGATCCGAAATCCGGCGACATCAAGATGGTGGTCGATGACTTCGTGGAGCCGAACGGCCTTTGCTTCTCGCCTGACGAGAAGAAGCTCTATATCTGCGATACCGGCTTTACCGACGGACCGGACAACCCGTCGCATATCCGCGTGTTCGACGTGGATCTCGCGGCCGGAAAGCTTTCGAACAGCAAGGTCTTTGCCGACATGCCCAAGCCCAGCATTACCGACGGGCTGCGCTGCGATACCGCGGGACGACTGTGGTGCTCGGTCGGTTGGGGCGATCCGAACGAGGACGGCGTGCGCTGCTACACGCCTGACGGCGATCTGCTCGGCAAGATCCACATCCCGGAAACAGTCGCCAATCTGTGTTTCGGCGGCCAGCAACGGAACAGACTTTATATCTGCGGCTCGTCATCGCTCTACGCCGTCTACACCAGTGCGCAGGGTGCGATGAAGCCGTGAGCGGTCGTTAAGGCTGCGGACACTCTAGCCTCGTCATGCCCGGGCTCGTCCCGGCCATCCACGTCTTGGCCGGTCGTGAACGATGGCGTGGATGCCCGGGTCAAGCCCGGGCATGACGAGTTGGGATGACTGACGCGAACCTCCGCCGTCATTGCGAGGAAGGAAGCGACGAAGCAATCCATCCATCCTTGGGTTCGGAGAGATGGATTGCTTCGCTGCGCTCGCAATGAAGACCGTCGCCCAGCCCTCACCCGCTATTCCGCAACCCCGCCGAAATGCCGTTGATCGTGAGCTGAATCCCGCGCAGCACCTGCTCGTCCGGGTTCTGCGCGCGGTGCTCCTTCAGCAATTCCACGCACATGGTTGAGCGGATCGAGATAGGGGAAGCGATTGCGGATCGAGCGGTCGAGTAGCGGGTTGCCCTGCAGCAGCCGCTCGTGCCCCATGATGTCGAGCAGCGTCTCGATCGACGCATGCCATTCGCGCCGGATGCGACCGAAGATGCTCTCGCGCAGTTTCACGTCAGGCACCAGTTCCGCGTAGCGCGAGGCGATCGCAATCGAACTCTTGGCCAGCACCATGTCCATGTTCGACAATAGCATCCGGAAGAACGGCCACTCGCGATAGAGTTCCTGCAGGAACGGCATGCCTTGCTCGGGATGCTCCGCAATCCAGGCTTCGACCGCCGAGCCGAAGCCGTACCAGCCCGGCAGCATCAGCCGGCATTGCGCCCAGCTGAACACCCACGGAATCGCTCGCAGATCTTCGATCTCGCGGGTCTTCTTGCGCGACGCCGGGCGGCTGCCGATGTTCAGCGTCGCAATTTCGGTAATTACCGTCGAGCCCCAGAAATAATCGGCAAAGCCCTCGGTCTCATAGACCAGGCCGCGATAAGCCTTGAACGCCAGCGCCGACAGCTCGTCCATCGCGGTCAGATATTCTTTGCGCGGCGCGCTCTGCCGGGGATGCAGCAGGCTCGCCTCCAGCGTCGCGGCGGCCAGGATTTCCAGATTGCTGCGGCCGACCTCGGCGTTGGAATATTTGCTGGAGATAATCTCGCCCTGCTCGGTGATGCGGATCTGGCCGTTTACGGCACCTCCCGGCTGCGCGATGATGGCGTCATAGCTGGGCCCACCGCCGCGGCCGACCGATCCGCCGCGGCCGTGGAACAGTCGCAGACGCACATGGTGGCGCTCGAACACCTCGACCAGGCCGATCTCGGCCTTGTAGAGCTCCCAGCCCGAGGTAACGAAGCCACCGTCCTTGTTGCTGTCGGAATAGCCGAGCATCACCTCCTGCACGCTGCCGCGGCTGTCCACCAGCTTGCGGTAATCATGCAGCGACAGCATCCGGTCCATGATGCCGGATGACGCCTGCAGATCCTCGATGGTCTCGAACAGCGGCACGATGTTGATCGCGCTGCGGCCGGAGGGGTTAATGAGGCCGACCTCCTTCAGCAGCACCGCGACCTCCAGCATGTCCGACATGCCCTTGCACATGGAGATGATGCACTGGTGGATCGCGTCGGTGCCAAACCTGGCATGCGCCTCGGCGGCGGCGCGGAAGACGGCGAGTTCGCCGAGCGTCTCCTCGCTGTACTTGACGAAGGCCGAGCTGAGCGGCCTTGCACTACGCAGTTCGTTCAGCAGCAAATTGACGCGGGCTTCCTCGTTCAGGTCCAGATACGACATCCCGGGAATAGCTGCGTCGAACAGCTCCGCCACGGTGCGCTCATGCACCGCGGAATTCTGCCTTATATCGAGCCGGGCGAGATGAAAACCGAAGCAATCGACGGCGCGGCGCAACAGCCGCAGCCGCCCGCGCGCGATCACGCCGGAATTGTTCGCGATCAGCGAGCGGTCGAGAACGTCGAGATCGGCCTTGAACTCCTTCACGCTGGCATAGGGCGCGGCCTCGCCGACCGGCCGGCGGGTGGTTTCGACCTCCAGCCGCAACGCGGTCGCGGTCAGGCGGGCATAGATGCCGGAAACCGCCAGTCGATACGGTTCGCCGCTCCGATGCGGCGAGGTGTCCGGCGAACGCCCGGCCAATGCGCGCAGTTCGTCGGAGACATCGGCAAGATGCGCCGCCAGCGACAGTTCCGAGCCGAGGACGTGCAATTCCTCCAGATAGAAATTCATCACCCGGCTCGACTGCAGCCGCAGGGTGCCGCGCATGACGTCGGCGGTGACGAACGGATTGCCGTCGCGATCGCCGCCGATCCAGCTTCCCATGGTCAGGAACGACGCCAGTTCGCCGGGCGTGCCGCCCTCCTCCTGGTTCAGCCGGTCCTCCAGCGCGCAATGCAGCCGGGGTACCTCGTCCAGGAAGGTGTAGTCATAGAACGACAGGCCGTTGGCGACCTCATCCAGCACGGTCAGCTTGGTCCGGCGCAGCAGGTTCGTCTGCCACAACGTCAGCACCGCGCGGCGTAACTGCTCGGCGCTGGCCTCGACCTCCTCCGGCGTCAGCTGGACGCGTTCGCGGCGCTCGAGCAGTGCCGCGATTTCCATCTCGCGGTCGATCGTGCTCTTGCGGCGAACCTCCGTCGGATGCGCGGTGAGCACGGGGCTGACCTGAGCCTCGGCAAAGAAACGGCGCAGATCGGCGGCGCTGAAACCGGCCGTCTTTGCATGAGACAGTGTCTGGGTGAGCGCGCTCGGCCGCGGTCCGCCGGGCCCACGGCCGCGCATCTGGCGGATGTTGTTCTGGTCCTCGGCGATGTTGGCGAGATGCGAGAAATAGCTGAAGGCGCGGACGATCCGCACGGTGTCGCTGGTCGACATGCTGTCGAGGATGTTTTCGAGTTCCCGCCGCGCCAGTCTGTCTTCGTCGCGGTGGAACCGGATCGAGGTCTGCCGGATGCGTTCGACCAGGTCGAACACCTCGGCGCCCTCCTGGTCGCGGACGGTATCGCCGAGAATACGCCCGAGCAGGCGGATATCGGTCCGCAACTGCGCATCTTCCTCCAACGCCAGCGCTTCGTCGCTGCGATTGGACCGGACTTCGGTCTCGGAAGGCATGATCTGGGAAGACACAATCTGGGAAGACATTGGCTGGCCACCTCAGAAACTGCCCGGCAATTCCGAGTGTGCAAGTTTTTTACCGCAGTGCAAGATAAAGATGGAGGGCCTCTCTTCGCCGTCCCTCCTCTTGCGTCGTCCCTGCGAACGCAGGGACCCATAGCCACCGGCCATGGGGCTCGCCAAGGGTCGCAGCCGGCGTGGCCATAAGAGAAGCCGCGGAGTATGGGTCCCTGCGCCCGTGCGCAATTGCGCACTAGGCAGGGACGACGAGATACCTAAATCCTGCGCCCCGCCCGTTCCCAATAGGGATCGCGCAGGCGACGCTTGAAGATCTTGCCGGAATCCTCCCGCGGCAGGTTGGACTGGATTTCAATGTGCTTTGGCACCTTGTAGTCGGCCAGCGAGACCTTGAGCTGCGCGCGGACGGAAGCGATGTCGAGCGTCACCCCCGGCTGCGGCTCCACCACCGCCATCAGCGCCTCGCCGAACTCCGCGTCGGGGATGCCGAATACGGCGCAATCGTGCACACCCGATATCGCGTGCAGCGCCGCCTCGATTTCGGCCGGATAGATGTTGACGCCGCCCGAAATCACCATGTCGCGCTTGCGATCGCAGATGAAGACGTAACCGTCCGCGTCGATATAGCCGACGTCGCCCGAGGTGATGAAGCCTTCGCGGTCGATCTCGCTGCGCTTTTCAGGTTTGTTGTGATAGGTGAAATCAGGATTGCCTGATATGCGCGAATAGATTTCGCCGATCTCGCCCTGCGGCAATTCCCTGCCGTCGTCGCCGATGAAGCGCAGCTCCGCGCCCGGCGAAATCTTGCCGACCGTTCCCGGCTTTTTCAGCGCATCCTCGGAATTGGCGAAAGTGACTGCCCCCGACTCGGTCGAGCCGTAGAATTCGTAGATCACCGGCCCCCACCATTCGATCATCGCGCGCTTGACGTCAGCGGGACAAGGCGCGGCGGCATGGATGATGTGGCGCAGCGACGACACGTCATATTTTTTGCGGACCTCCTCCGGCAGCTTCATCAGCCGGATGAACATGGTCGGCACCATGAAGATGGTGTCGACCTTCTCGGCCTCGACCACCCGCAGAAACTCCTCGGGTTCGAAACGCGGCAAAAGCACCAGTGCGCCGCCGAGACGGCCTGCGCGCAGGCCGAAGGAGTTCGGCGCAGAATGGTAGAGCGGCCCGGGAAGCAGCGCGCGGGCGCCCGGCTTGAGGCCATAGATCATCGCGCGCATGCGTTCGGCATTGGCGGTCTGCTCCGGCGTCGGGGCGGAGCGGCGCACGCCCTTGGGATGGCCTGTCGTGCCCGAGGTGTAGATCATGTTCTGCGGCTGCGGCACCGCCGGACCGTCATAACGCGGGTGCTGCTGCAGCCAGGATTCAAAATCGATCGCGAAGTCGGGCGTCGCCAGATGATCCGGATTGATCTTGTAATTGGCGAGGATTTCCGGCGGCGTCGGCACGCTGAACGCGGTGACGCCTTCCGGTATCGCCTCGCGGAGCTGATGCAGCATGTCGGCATGCGCGATCAGCACGGACGAGCCGGAATCCTTCAGCACGTAATTGATCTCTTCCGGCTTGAAGTGCCAGTTGACCGGCACGCCATAGGCGCCGAGCCGCATCGCGGCGTAGGCCGCCTCGATGAAGGCGATGTCGTTGCGCATCAGCATGCAGACGCTGTCGCCCTGCTTGACGCCGAGCTTCTGCAGTCCGCTGGCGATGCGGTCGGCGCGATCGGCAACCTCATCGTGGCTGCGCCTGCGCTGGCCGCTGATGACGCCGTGGAAGAGGGATATGTCGGTCATTACCTTGTTCTTCTTTGACAGAGGACTTCGCTGTGATCGTCATGGCCGGGCTTGTCCCGGCCATCCACGTCTTTGCTTTGTGTCAACCAGGACGTGGATCACCGGGACAAGCCCTGTGATGACGGAGTGTGGCGCTAAGCCTCCGCAAACCGCGGCGCGCGCTTTTCCATATTGGCGCGCACGGCCTCGGTCTGGTTCGCGCTGCCGAGCAACTTCTGCTGCTCGACGGATTCGGCGAGCAGCGCCGGACCGGGATCGACGGACAAATTGTTCAGCATGCGCTTGGCGGCGCGGATCGCATCCGGGCTCTTGCCGGCGATTTCGCGCGCGACCTCGAGGGCCGCAGCCCGCGGATCGTCGCAGATCCGCGTCGCGAGGCCATAGCTCATGGCCTCCTGCGCCGAAAAGATGCGGCCGGTATAGGTGAGGTCGCGCAAAATATCGTCGCGCACGAGGCTTGCGAGAATGGGCGTGCCGGCCATGTCCGGCACCAGGCCCCATTTGATCTCCATGATCGACATCCGCGCATCCGGCGTGAGGAAGCGCATGTCGGCGCCGAGCGCGAGTTGGAACCCGCCGCCGAACGCCACGCCCTGGATCGCGGCGATCACCGGCACGGGAAGTTGCCGCCAGCCCCACACAGCCTGCTGCGGAAAGTTCGCCAGACCATGCGTGCGTGCAGAAAGGTCGCGCTTCTCGCCACCGGCGATCCCGTTACCGCCGCTCTCCTTCATCGCGGCGAAGCGGCCCATATCGAGACCGGCGCAAAACGCCCTTCCCTCACCGGACAATACTACCGCCCGCACGCCTTTTTCGTGGGCAAGCCGCTCGGTCGCGGCCACCAGCGCCTCAAACATCGCGGCATCGAGCGCGTTCATCTTGTCGGCCCGCACCAGTCGGACATCGGCAATGCCGTCCGAAATCGATATCGAGACGCGCTGCTCCATGAGAATTCCTCCACTCTTGATTGCTTGCCGCTTTACAGAACGGCGTTGTCCAGATTTAGTCAATCGACCAATTAACAGCAATTCCCTTGGGGGGAAACGATGTTCAACGATCAGCTTCTCGCCGGGCGGCGCATCCTCGTAACCGGTGGCGGCACCGGCCTCGGCAAGTCCATGGCCGCGCGGTTTCTTCAACTTGGCGCCGAGGTTCATATCTGCGGCCGCCGCAAGATCGTGTGCGACGAGACCGCAACCGAACTGATGGATCTGCACGGCGGGCGCGTGGTCAGCCACGGCGTCGATATCCGCAACGCGATCGCCGTCGACGAGATGATCGAGGCGATCTGGACCACGGGTCCCCTCACCGATCTCATCAACAATGCCGCCGGCAATTTCATCTCGCGTTCGGAGGAACTTTCGCCGCGCGGCTTCGATGCCGTCGCCAATATCGTGATGCACGGGACGTTCTACGTGACGCATGCGGTGGGAAGGCGCTGGATCGCCGCCAAGCTGCCCGGCAACGTGGTATCGATCACCGTGACCTGGGTACGCAACGGCTCGCCCTATGTGGTGCCGTCGGCGATGAGCAAGTCGGCGATCCACGCCATGACGATGTCGCTCGCAGTGGAATGGGGCAAACATGGCATCCGCCTCAACACCATTGCGCCGGGCGAAATCCCGACCGAGGGCATGAGCAAACGCATCAAGCCCGGCGACGAGGCCGGCGCGCGCACCCGGGCGCAGAACCCGATGGGCAGGGTCGGCACCATGGAGGAATTGCAGAACCTTGCAGTGTTCCTGATCTCCGGCGGCTGCGACTGGATCAATGGCGAGACCATCGCGATGGACGGCGCGCAAGCGCTCGCGATGGGCGGCAATTTCTATCAGTTGCGGGACTGGTCTGACGCCGACTGGAACCAGGCGCGCGACTCGATCAAGGCGCAGAACGAAAAGGACCGCGCTGCGCGGGGCTGATCTCTGCTGTCGTTCCTGCGAATGCAGGAACCCATAACCACCGGCGTCGATTGGTACGAAGGCAACTAGGTCGATCGTCTCACTGATAGGCCGCGGTGTATGGGTCCCTGCGTTCGCAGGGACGACGAGAACGTATTGTCTTTCGCGCGCGATGACGCCAAACTCCGCGTAACGAAAACAAGACTCGACGGGAGAGACATGTCCGCTTCGCAACAACCGGCTGATCTCGCCGACGTGGTGCGCGCCCGCGCCAGGAGCCTCGGGAGCGCGCTGGCCTATGAATTCGAGGGACGGCAGACCAGCTTCGCCGAGTTCGACATCAAGACCAACCGCGTTGCGAATGCGCTGATCGCGCTGGGCGTCAAGCCGGGCGAGCGCATCGCCTATCTCGGCAAGAACAGCGACATCTATTTCGAGCTGCTGATGGGCGCGATGAAGGCCAATGTGGTGATGGCGCCGGTGAACTGGCGTCTCGCCGGGCCCGAGGTCGCCTTCATCGTCGGCGACTGCAAGGCGCCGGTGCTGTTCGTCGGACCGGAATTCATCACACAAGTCCGCAACATCAAGCCGCAATTGCCTGATGTCCGCACCGTCCTCACCACCGAAGGCGGCGCGCCGGAATGGCAGGATTTCACGGCCTGGCGCGACGCTGCGAGCAGTGAAGATCCCAACGTGCCGATCAGCCCGAAGGACATCGCGATCCAGCTCTATACCTCCGGCACGACCGGCAAGCCCAAGGGCGCGATGCTGTCGCATGCCAACTTCCTCAACCTGGTGCAGACCGGCAACGAGGCCGAGAAGCCCGAATGGAACAAATGGTCGACCGACGACGTCTCGCTGGTGGCGATGCCGATCTTCCATATCGGCGGCTCCGGCTGGGGTGTCATGGGGCTCTATCACGGCGCCAGGGGCGTGATCGCCCGCGAGTTCGACCCGACCAAGGTGCTGGATTTCTTCGAGCAGTCCGGCATCACCAAACTGTTCATGGTGCCCGCCGCGATGCAGTTCGTGGTGCGCCAGCCCCGCGCGCGCGAGGTGGATTTTTCCCGGCTGAAATACATGCTGTACGGCGCCTCCCCCATTCCCGCGGCCCTGCTGAAGGAATGCATCGAGGTGTTCAAATGCGGCTTCGTGCAGATGTACGGCATGACCGAGACGACAGGCACCATCGTCGCCCTTCCGCCCGAGGATCATATCGAGGGACTGGAGCGCATGCGCTCCGCCGGCAAGGCGCTGCCCGGCATCGAGCTTGCGATCCTCGATCCAGACGGCAAACCATTGCCGCCGCGCGAGGTCGGCGAGATCGCCACCCGCTCCGGCTCCAATATGGTCGGCTACTGGAACCTGCCGGAAGCGACCGCCCGGACGCTCGGCGCCGACGGCTGGCTGCGCACTGGCGATGCCGGCTACATGGACGAGGACGGTTACCTCTATATCCACGACCGTATCAAGGACATGATCATCTCCGGCGGCGAGAACATCTATCCCGCCGAAGTCGAGAGCGCGATCTGCGATCACCCCGATGTCGCCGAAGCCGCCGTGATCGGCATCCCTGATGACAAATGGGGCGAAGCAGTCAAGGCGATCGTGGTGATGAAGCCCGGCAAGCAGGCGACCGCGAGCGACATCATCAATTTTGCGCGCGAACGTATCGCCGGATTCAAGACGCCGAAATCGGTCGACTTTCTGGAGGCGCTGCCGCGCAACCCTTCGGGCAAGATTTTGCGACGGAATCTGCGTGATCCGTATTGGGCGGGAAAAGATCGCCAGGTGAACTAGCCTCCCCGTCATTGCGAGGAGCGATAGCGACGAAGCAATCCATCTATCCGCTATGCCGCGATACGGATTGCTTCGCTTCGCTCGCAATGACGGAGGAGGTCCTAGTGCTTCCCCGCGCCCATGTACCCGAACAGAAATCCCGCGACCTTGCGCTTCTGGATTTCCTCGCTGCCTTCGGTGATGCGGTAGCGGCGGTGGTGGCGGTAGATGTGTTCGAACGGCTTGTGGCGCGAATAGCCCATGCCGCCATGAACCTGCATGGCCCGGTCGGCGGCTTCGCAGCACAGTCGGTTTGCCCAGAAGTTGCACATCGACACCCGGTCGGAGAGCGTATGCTCGACCTGCGCCTGCGTTAGCTGATCCATTTCCCACGCGGTCTTGCGGATCAACAGCCTGAGCATCTCGGCCTGCGTCGCCAGTTCCACCAGCGGCCACTGGATCGCCTGGTTCTCCGCCAGCGCCTTGCCGAACGGCTTGCGCTCGCGCGCGTATTTGACGCTTTCGTTGATGCAGTAGACGGCCGCGCCCAGCGAACTGGCCGCCTGCCGGATCCGGTTCTCGTGCACGAAGCATTGCGCCAGCGACAGGCCGCGGCCGACCTCGCCGAACAGCGCGTCCTCAGGCACGAACACATCCGTGAAGCTGACGCGCGGATGATCGGTCGGCATGTTGAAGGTCCACATATACTCCTCGACCTTCACGCCGAGATTCTTGGCAGGCACCAGGAAGCAGGTGATGCCCCGCGCGTCACCGTCTTCGCCCGCGGTGCGCGCAAACAGCGCGCAATGCGTCGCGACATGCATGCCGGTCGTCCACATCTTCTCGCCGTTGATGATCCAACCCTTGACGTTGTCGCGGGCGGCCTGAACGGCCCTCGTCTCCATATGCGTCGCGTCCGAGCCGTGATTGGGCTCGGTCAGACCGAACGTGATGCGGAACTTTCCGGTGATCGAGCCGTCGATCATCGCCTTCTGCTCGTCGGTGCCGTAGCGGTCGAGCATGGTCACGATCGGCAGATTGCCGACGATCGAATGCTCGTTCTGCAGGTCGTTGTGCAGGCCGAGTCCCTTTGACGCGAAGTGTTCGCGGATGACAGCCATCCAGAGGTTGGAACCGTCCTTGCCGCCATAGCGCTTCGGGATCGCGAAGCGCAGATGGCCGGCGGCGTCGGCAAGGTTCTTGGCCTTGCGCAGCAACACTTCCCACTCGTGCCGCGGCAGGCCGCCGTTTTCGAAATCGGTGCGCGCCCATTCGCGGCGATGATCGAAGAAGCGGATGTTGTCGTCGGCTTGTTCCAGCGGCTTGATCTCGCGCGCGATGAAGCGGTCGAGTTCGTCGAGATAGGCCGTGAGGTCGGCAGGCAGGTTGAAATCCAAGGCAGTCTCTCCCGGAAATATCGTGTGTTGTTGATTTGCGTTCAGGCGCTATCGAGCGCTCCTGCTGGGATCGATTAAGGTTGGAAGATCGGACCCAAGTCAAGCAACGGAATAACGCTTGGCACGCGCGGGGGCCTTGCGTAATTGGATGGTATCGGACGGCGGGCGCGCGGTAGTATCGCGGCCATATTCTTCGCCGCAGAAAATCCAACGGGAGCCAACATGGATCTGAAATTTTCCAAGGTGACGCGCAAGGGCCCGGTCACGATCATCACGCTTTCGCGGCCCGAAGTGTACAACGCGCTGCATACCGATGCGCATTTCGAGCTCAACAAGGTGTTCGACGATTTCTCCGCCGACCCTGAGCAATGGGTCGCGATCGTCACCGGCGCCGGTGACAAGGCGTTCTGCGCCGGCAACGACCTGAAATGGCAGGCAGCCGGAGGAAAACGCGGCTGGGACAAGGGCGGCTTCGCCGGCCTCACCTCACGGTTCGACTGCGACAAGCCGATCATCGCGGCCGTCAACGGCGTCGCAATGGGTGGCGGGTTTGAGATCGCGCTGGCCTGCGACCTCATCATCGCGTCCGAGAATGCGACCTTCGCGCTGCCCGAGCCCCGCGTCGGCCTCGCCGCACTGGCCGGCGGCGTGCACCGGCTGCCGCGACAAATTGGTCTCAAGCGCGCCATGGGCATGATCCTCACCGCCCGCCATGTCTCGGCCAAGGAAGGCCTCGAGCTCGGTTTTGTGAATGAGGTGGTTCCCGCCGGCGAAGCCCTCGCGGCGGCGGAACGCTGGGCCGAGACGATCTGCAAGAACTCGCCGATGTCGATCCGCGCCTCCAAGCAGGCGATCCAGAAGGGCCTCTCGGTCTCGCTGGAACAGGCGATCGCCGAGCAGCGGGAATATCCCGCGGTCAAGGCGATGGCGGCCTCGCAGGATTACATCGAGGGACCGAAGGCATTTTCGGAGAAGCGTCCGCCGAAATGGCTGGGGAAGTAAGGCTCTCGCCGCGCTCTCCGCGTCTTTGCGAGCGCAGCGAAGCAATCCATTTATCCGCTTGCGGTGAGATGGATTGCTTCGTCGCTGCGCTCCCTTGCGCAGACGCTTCGCGTTTGTCGCAGGCAATGACGACGGAAACTTCGTAACTGCCCTACTTGTTTCCCAGCTCCCGCTTGTACGACGCGTAGTTCGGCTGATCGACGGCGAGTTTGTCCATCGTCGTTTGCCAGAGGTGCTCGGCCAGTCCCGGCGTCTGCAGGTCGACCTCACCCTTGGCGATCTTTTCGGATAGCGCGCGATTCAATTCGATCAGCGATCCGTCCGAACCGAGCAACTGCTTCAGCCGTGCAGCCTCCGCCGTATCACTCCCCTGCTCCTGCGTCAGCTGCCGCGTCACGAGATCGAGCGCGTTGATGCCGACGCGGAGCTTGAAGGCGTTGTGGCCCTTGATGACGGGCGTGATCTCTTTACGAAGGAAATCCGCGACCGCCTTGATCAGTTCGGTGGGTGTCGGTTCGTCCTGCATCCTGGTCTCTCTTTTGAGGCATGACATTATCCGAAAACCGGTTTCCACTTTTCGGGGTCATGCCTTCCCTCTCGGGGCTAACAGCCGAAGCAAATCGATTTCCGTCTCCGACGAGCGCCGCCCGATCATGGCTTGCTCCATCGAGTGATCTGGGGCGTTGCGGAATCGCAGCATCATGCGGCCGCACATGATGCCCCAGCGCAGCGTGCCCATCACCTCCCAGAACATCACGCGATCGGGGTCGACCTTGCCGCCCGCTTCTTCGTAACCCGCAAACAGATCCTCACGTGTGCCAAAACCGCCGACCGGCTTGTCGATCTCGCCAAAACGCCAGGAGTTGACGCAGATCCAGCCGAGGTCCTCCATCGGATCGCCGAAATGCGCGAGCTCCCAGTCCAGCACCGCGCGCACGCCGTCGGGGCCGATGATGAGATTGCCGTGACGGAAATCGCCATGCACCAGCGTGACCGCGCGCGACGCGCCGGGATCGTGGTCAGCGAGCCAGCGCAACGCCAGTTCGAACACCGGGCGCGGCCGGTTAAGGTTCCGGTATTCGCGCGTGAGGTCGGCGATCTCCTTTGTCGCGGTCATGCTGTTCAAATTCGGCAGCTTGGCTTGTGGAAGGCCGTGAATGCCGGCGGCGATCCGGCCAATCTGTCGCGCGAGCAGCGGTCTTGCCTGCGCGAATTCATCGTCGCGCAGGATCTTGCGCGCAATGGTCTCGCCCTCCACGCGGGCCATGATAAAGCCCCGGCCGAGCCCCTCCTCCGGCATCAACACGTGCATCACGCGCGGCGACGGCAAGCCTGCATCGTGCGCGAGCTGCATCAGAACGGCTTCGCCATCGAGGCCGACAGTGCGCGAGGGCGAAGGCGACGCGCTATGGCCCGGCGGCGCACGGCGCAGGATAGCGCCGACATTGCCGGCGGGATGCACGATGTCGAACGTCCAGGTCTCCTGGCTGGCGCCGCCGGAAAGTTTTGCGGCCCCAGTGACGCCGGTCGCCCCCGAATACCAGGAGGCGACGCAGCGTCCGAGTTGCGGCTCGATCATTTGCCCCTGAACTTGGCGGGGCGCTTTTCGAGGAAAGCCGTGACGCCTTCCTTGAAATCCTCCGCCGCGCCCGCGATGCGCTGCGACTCGTATTCGAGATTGAGCTGGTCTTCGAAGGAATTCTCCGGGCTGTCCCAATAGAGCTTGCGGATCAGCGACAGCGCAATCGTCGGCCCATTGGCGAGGTCATGGGCGAGCTTCATCGCCTCTTCCATCAACACACCATCGTCGTGGACGCGATTGACGAGGCCCCACTCCAGCGCCTTCTCCGCCGGCAGCCGTTCGCCCATCAGCGAGAGTTCGACCGAGCGCGCCTTGCCGATCATCCGCGGCAGCAACCAGGTCGAGCCGCAATCCGGCACCAGGCCAATGCGGCGGAACGCCTGCAGGAAATAGGACGAGCGCGCGCACAGGATCATGTCGCCCATCAGCGCGAAACTCATCCCGGCGCCGGCGGCGGGACCGTTCACCGCGGTCACGATCGGGCAGTGCAGCTTGCGCAGCCGCCGCAGGAACGGATGAAAACCGATTTCCAGCGATTGGCCGGCATTGCTCTTGCCGGGCTTCTGGTTGTTGCGGCCCTGCAGATTGGCGCCGGTGCAGAACGCGCGTCCGGCGCCCGTCAGCACCAGGCAGCGCACCTCCGCCCGCTTCTCCTCGATGGCATCCAGCGCCTCGCCGAGGCCGCCCAGCATGTCCATCGAGACCGCGTTCATGACCTCCTGATGATCCAGCTTCAGAACGGCGACCGAGCCGTCGAAATCGAGCGTGACGTGCTTGAACTGCATGGTTTCCTCATGACTTGTGTTTACGCGCTATTCCGGTGCGCGACAGATCGGACCTGATGTCTCGATCCATATTTGATTTTCCAGGCGGGGTTGTCCATGGTTGGCATCAGGACATCTGCCCGCGACCGCACGCAGGGCTTAACGCGCTCCCAACAAAATGGAAACACCCCAAAGGAAAATCTAATGAGCATCTTCGACCTTACCGGCCGCACAGCCGTCATCACCGGCGGCAATGGCGGCATCGGCCTCGGCATCGCGCAGGCGCTGAATGCCCAAGGCTGCAACGTCTCGATCTGGGGCCGCAACGCCGACAAGAACAAAAGCGCGGCTGCAACCATGTCAGCCGGTCCCGGCAAGGTAGACACGCAAATCTGCGACGTGTCCGATCCGGCCTCCGTCAAGGCGGCGATGAAGGCCACCCTCGACACATTCGGCCGGGTCGACGGCTGCTTCGCCAACGCCGGCATCGGCGGCGGCGGACGGCGCGCCTTCATCGACCGCACCGAGGAAGAGTGGCGAAAAATGTTCGCGACCAATCTCGACGGCGTTTTTCACGTATTCCAGGCAGCCGCGCGCCATATGACCGAACGCGCCGAGGCCGGCGACAAGTTCGGCAGGCTGGTCGCGACCTCGAGCCTGGCGTCACTGTTCGGCACCGCGCGCAACGAGCACTACGCCGGCACGAAGGCGGCGCTGAACGCGCTGTGCCGCGCGCTTGCGGTCGAACTGGCGCGCTACGGCGTCACCGCGAACGCGATCCTGCCTGGGTGGATCACTTTCCAGCACAGTGGGATCCGAAGCTTGGAATTCACGTGACTTGAAGTCGCG
>JADMIO011260355.1_pt1 | contig 34860 bp, 24 predicted proteins | sample 8958161 | NCBI WGS metagenome assembly JADMIO01 (sample SAMN16585339, study PRJNA669376) | soil metagenome | isolation source: Crop rotation soil | place: USA: Cullars Rotation, Alabama | collected 2011
AACCCTTAACCCTTAACCCTTAACCCTTAACCCTTAACCCTTAACCCTTAACCCTCGACCCTCGACCCTCGACCCTCGGTTAGGGAACGATTACCGGATCTCTCGCCAGATCCTTCTGAAGATACGGTACGCCATCGGTCATCCACTTCGGCGCCGGCGTCCCCTTGAGGTAGTGATCAAAGAATTGGAAGTAGCGGACTGTCAAATCTTTCCGGTTCGCCAATCCCCGGAGGCCATGTCCTTCGCCGGTGTACGCCAGTAAGATGGCGTTTTTGCCGTTGTAGCGAAGCGCATTGTAGAACCCTAATCCATTCTGGAACGCGACCGTCGGATCGGCCGTGCCGTGCATGATCAGGAACGGCGCCGTCACCTCCGGCACGTGGGTCAGCGCCGACTCGAACATGTAGACGTCGGGCTTTTCCCACGGTGAGAAGCCCCACCGGCCCTGGCCGTACAAGTAGTAATCGTTCCCGTTCGCGCCGCTCCCGCCGCTCACTTGGTAGGCCCAGCCCCAGTTCTGGCTGAAGTCCTGATAGAGGTCGGTGACGCCAGCGCCCATGCCGACCGCCGCGAACAGTCGCGACCGCGTGCCGATGAATGCCGCGCCCTCGCCGCCGTAGCTATGACCGTTGATGCCGATTCGCTTGGGATCGACGTATCCCATCGCAATGACCTTTTTCACCGCGGCCTCGACCGCGTTCAACATGTCGCTATGCGACGAGCCCGTATGGAAGTACACGTCGGGCAACATCGTGAGATAGCCGTCGCTCACCGCCTGAACCGGCGACGACCCCATCCCCGTCAGAAACGACGGCGCACTATAGCGATGCAAGTTCTGCGAGTTCTTCTCGTAGAAGTTCACGAGCATCGGACGCTTCTCACCCGGCTTGTAGTCGTCCGGAATGGCCAGAATGCCTTGCAGCTTGTGCCCGTCCTTGTCCTTGAAGTCGAAGAGAATCCGGTGTCCCCAGAGATACTCGGCTTGCTGCGGATTCGCGTCGCTGATCTTCTTAGAATCCTTGAAACCAGGCCCTGACACGCGCAGGTCGGGGAACTCGACGAAGGTCTGACGTGTGAAGAGATAGACGTCGGCCTTCGCGGCCTTCGTCGGTGTACTGAACGACGCATCCTCGTAGAGGAGATCTTTCAGCTCGCCGTTCGCGAGCTCGGAGAAGCCGGCCTTCTTCGTCCACTCCCCGTACGTCGACAGCGTGACCGGCTTCGACAGATCGATCTTCGTCGCGCGGCCTGCGCCGCCCCGTCCGCCCCCACCACCCGGTGCACCCGGAGCAGCGCTCGCCGTGTCAGGCTCGACCGCCGCATAGCGGTAACGGATCTCGCTCTTCGTCCCCATGCCTTTCGTGAGGTTCGTCGGCGCGGAGCCGTCGAGCGGCATGAGATAGAGGTCGTAGCGATGGTTCACGATCACGCCTTTGCCGTCCGACGTGTAGCCGGTGATGCCGTACGACGGCTTCGGGCCCGGATGATCGTACTCGAGGTCGACGAAGTTGACGTTGGTTCCGGCACCCAACGTTTTCGTCGTCGCGTTGTCGAGCGTGTATGCCTGGAACTTGTTGTCCTTCCAGTAGAGGAAGTAGTTGCCGTCGGGCGAAATGCCGAAGATGTGCTGCCCCGTCAGCATGCTCTTGCCGATCAAGGTACGCTCACCCGTCGCCGTGTTGACGCGATAGATGTCCGCCGCCGGACGCTTGTAGTCCGAGATGTAGCCGCGCACGTCACGACCGATCGCCCAACGACCATCCTGGCTGACTTCGAGCTCGCGCATCGTCGAATCGGCGAGCCGCGTGAACCTGGCGCCGGCGATGTTGAACGCCTCCCGGTACGTGAAGTTTCGATCGGCGTCGGCTCGGGTCATCTGAACCGACTGAATTCGCTCGTCGTTCGTGTTCCACACGTCGACGTCCGCCACTTCGTCCGCGCCCCGACGCCGGCTCGTGTCCGGCGCGGCAACCTGCTCCTTCATGCCGAAAAAGACACGCGCGTTGTCGTCGCTCCATTCGAGTGATGCGCGATCGCTAATGACATAATTCTTGGGAAAGCCGGCGGTCGTCGCCGGATCGAGCTTGGCCGGAGCAACCTCCGCCTCGGTGATCGCTGCGTGGACATCCGGATACACGAGCAGGATGTTGTCGCGCTCGCGCATGCGCTCGACGTCGACCCCTTTGAGGACCGCGACGCCACTGCCGCCGTCGTTCCACGTCAGCCGGCTGTACACACGCGCGTCATTGTCCAGCGTGTTCACTCGGCCGCCGCCGTTGCGGAGGTCGAGAACGAACAAGCCGTTGCCGTCGCGGGGCGAGGCATCGACCGTGTAGGCGAGCAGATCGCCCTTCTTGTTGAACGAGATATCACCGACGCTGCCGAGCAGTTGGTCGCGCCCCGATACGAGGTCGTGCACGATCACGTCGGAACCGCGAGGACCCGTGGGTTCTGCAGCCGCACCACCACCAGCACCGCCGCCGCCGGGCGCTCCGCCACCACCGGCGCCGCGACCGTTCGCCGCGTTCGCAGTCTGCGGCGCACGTCGACGCAAAATGAGATGGCTCGACGTTGCCGAGAATGTGAATGACTGCATGTCCTGCCACGAGCGCACCGCGCCCGTCGCCAGGTTGCGCAATTCGACGCGCCTGGGCTGTGCCGGTTGACCACCTTGCCCTCCGCGCCCCGGTTGTCCCGCGGGCGCCGCACCACCCGCCGGCGAAGCGCCACCACCACGGCCGCCGCGCCCGCCGCGACCGCCCGCATTTGGATCGATCTGGTACGCAACCCAGCGCGAATCGGAGGAGAACGCCGGGGCGGTCGCGTTTGCGACCTCGACATCCTGGTTGTTGTCGAGCCGCAGGATATGAAGGACAGGCTTCGCGTCGGCGGGCGCGGTGTTGGTCTGCGCCAGCACATAGGTGACCCATTTGCCGTCACCCGAGATGGCCGAGCTATTGATGCTGCGCCACCGCGAGTAGTCCTCGACACCGAGGGCCTTCTTCGCGGGAGTCGTGCTCTGTGCGCTCAGGGGAGCCTGAACCGCCAAAAGGGCGACACAGGCGCAAAGGAAAGTCGAGATCCGGCGCGATCTCTGAGGAATAGACGTCACGTGCCAATCTCCTGGGGAGGGGAGTTTCCCATGTATACGGGCTTGTAACACGGACCGCTACCGCCGGCTCGGCTTCGGCCTCGGCCTCGGTCGCGGAGCCCGGTCGTCGGCTCGCGCTCCCAGCTGCCGGCGTTCGGCACAGCTTCCGGCTTTTGCCCTCCGCTCACGGCCCCTGCGTCCTGACGCCGGCTCCCCGCCCGGCCGCCGGCAGCGCCGAAAGCCGAACGCCGAAACGGACCGCCTATTCCGCGCGCAAAGCCACCGTCGGATCGGCATTCATGACTCTCAATGCCGGCACTAGCGTCGCCGCAATTCCCATCCCGCACAGGATTCCGACGGCCCCCGCGTAGACAGCGGGATCGTGGGCGGAAACGGCAAACAGCAACGACTCGAGGAGGTGGGCGCCGGCGGCGGCTCCAGCGAGACCGAGCAGCGTTCCAGCGCCGACGAGCCGAAGCCCGCCGGTCAGGACGAGCCGCACGATGTCGCCCGACGTAGCCCCGAGGACCACCCTCACGCCCAACTCGTGGACGCGCTCCGAGGCGACGTAGCTCATCACGCTGTAGACGCCGACACATGCGAGCACGAGCGCAACCAGCCCGAGGGCGGTGAACAACATTGTCGCGAGGCGCCAAGGGCGCAGCGCCAGCGCGACCCGGTCCGAGATTACCTCGACCTGCGGGCGTTGCGCGCTCGGAATTGCCGCCTTGAGCAGGGAGGCGATCGTCGGCGCGCGGTCGGCGCTCGTCCGCACGATCACCCCAGCGGCAGAATCGGCGTGCTGGCTCAATGGCAGATAGAACCGGATTGGCGGCGTCCCCGCGCCGCGCGAGTCACGAACGTCTTCCACGATTCCGACGACTTGCGCGCAAGTGCCCGAGAGGAGAATGCACGAGTTGAACGGGTCGCCGTTGGGCCAGAATACCTTCGCCATGGTTTGACCGACGACCGCGACAGGTTGGCTGCCTCGATCATCAGAGTTCGCAAATGAGCGTCCTCGCAGGAGGCGTGTACCCATCACGCTGAAGTACTCGGGACTCACGGCGATGTAGAAGGGGCCGTTGCCGCGGCCCTCGATCTCGGGACGCGGTCGCCCTGGCACCGAGACGTCCATCGACGACTGCGCGCCGAATGGAACCGTCGACGCCATCGCCAGTCCGCGCACGGCGGGGTGCCGGCGCATGCGGTCGGCGACTTCCCGAGCGGTGATGCGGCCGGGAATCGGAGCAGCCGTGGGATCGAGCACCCGGCCCATGAGCGTATTCGTCGGAACCAGCGCCGTGACCAATCCGTCGGGGTCGAAGCCAAGGCTGATGGCGTTCAACTTCTGCAGGCTTCGCACGAGCAGACCAGACGCGATCAGAAGCATCACCGAAAATGCAGTTTGCACAACCACGAGAATCGCGCGCGTTCTGTGGCTGCGCCGGCCGGGCTGATGACGGTTGTCCTTCAGCGCGCTGACGAGATCGGGATTCGTGAGTTGTAATGCCGGCGCCAATCCGGCGATCAGTCCGGCGACCAGTGCAATGACCAAGGTGAACACGATGGCTCGGTCGTCGAAGGCGGTTGTCGCCCACTTGGCATCGGGAAATACGAGCCGTCGCAGCCCTTCGCCCGTCCAGTAGCCGCCGAGCGCCGCAGCCCCACCACCGATCAGGCCAAGCAAGATGCTTTCGACGATCAATAAGCGAACAACTCGCGCCCGAGCGGCGCCGAGCGCGAGGCGAACGGCGATCTCGCGTCGTCGGCGAAGCGCGCGCGCCAACAGCAAATTCGCCGCATTCGCGCACGCAATGATCAAGACGAGAATTGCAACGCCGGCCAGACGGCCGATGAGCCGCCCACCTGAATCCTTGGCTGTGCCATCGGGCGACGACGAGATGGGCCGAAGCACCAGCGTTCGAGCCAGACGGCCATGATCTTTGTCGACCGAGGCGATACCGGTGACTGCCTGCGTCGCAACTCGTGCGTCCGTTGCATTGGCCATCATTCGGCCGACGACGCGCACGGCGCGCAGGTTGTTCGTTCGGTACCACGGAATCACGGTGCCGTTCACAACGGCCCGTCCAAGACTCGCGACACCAAATGGCAGCCAGAGGTCGATTGGATCGAGATCGATGCCCGTAAAGCCGCGCTGCGTGACGCCGATGACGCGATAGCGTTTGTCGCTGACGGTGATCGATGTCGCATTGGTCAGCGGCGCGCCGCCGAGCTCGCGTTGCCAGAGATCGTAGCTGAGCACCGCGACGGGGATTTCACTGCCGGCCTGCGTTTCATTCGCGTCAAACAATCGTCCGACGGTCGCGCGAACGCCGAGCATGGCGAAGAATCCCGAATCGACGTACACGCCGCTGATCTCGCGTCCACCGGCAAGACGCGGCGTTCTCGCGAACGCATACGCCGCGGCCCGCCGAAACGCACGGCTGTCGAGAATGGACTCTGCATCAGGGTAAGACATCGTCCCACTTTCGACCGGTGCACCGCCCGCGAACGGCGTCGAGGTTATGACGCGACGAAGTGATGCGGCATCGACGACGCCCGCCGGGGCGCGGAGCAAAACTCGGTCGGCGACACGAAAGACCGCCGAGTTGATCCCAAGGCCGAGCGTGAGTGTGACGATCACGCCGGCAGCAAATGCGGGACTGCGGCGCAGCCCCCGCAGAACGAAACGGGCGTCCTGTCGCAGGCTCGAGATGCGCTCGTCGATGGCGAGACGACGGTCCTTTTCATCGGCGGACTCCTGCAGAATCGCAAGCGTCGTATCGACGTCGCCGAATCGGCGCATCGCTTCGGCGTGCGCGGCATCTCGCGATTGGCCGCGAGCAACCAGATACTCCACACGCGCGGCGATGTGCGCCTGGAGCTCGGCCTCGAGATCGTCGCGCGACCGGCGCGCTGCGCCAGCGTCCGGGACGAGCAGACGGCGCACGCCAACGCGAATTCCGTCAGCAAATGAGCGTTTCATCATCCACCTCCGCGCGGCTTGGCGGCCACGGTCAGCAGGGTGGTGATGGTTTTTGCGTACGACACCATGCGCGCGCTCTCGGCGGTGAGATAGGCGCGTCCCGTGGCGGTCAGGCGATAGTATCGCGCGCGGCGGTTGTTCTCGGAGACGCCCCATTCACCACTCACGAGCTTCTTTGCCTCGAGGCGGTGGAGCGATTGATACAGCGCGCTGTCGTCGATCTCGAGTTGCCCGCCCGACCGCTCCTCGAGCCACAGGCTGATCTCGAAACCGTGAAGCGGTTGCCACGAGACGGCGCGCAGCACGAGGACATCGAGCGTTCCGCGGAGGATGCTGAGTTGAGGGTTGGGCATCGTCATCCGTCGAGGGTCGAGGGTCGAGAGTCGAGGGTCGAGGTCGAGGGTCGAGGTCGAGGGTCGAGGTCGAGGGTCGAGCAGGGAGGGGCGAGGGTCGAGCGGCGAGGGTCGAGAAGCCCGTCATCCCGAGCGAAGCGAGGGATCTGCTTTGTAGTTCAGTATTTATACTTCTTCAAATTCGGCGAACCTGCCCTCTCCCGCTCGACGACGTAAACGGCGCCCGGCCCGAAACCGATGACACGGCTGCCACCCGCAAGCTCGACGCGATCGACCCGCTCGCCGCGGCCATCGAACACGTCGTACAGCGTGGTGGTGGCTCCGGCGCGTTGCGTGCGGAGAACCCACACGCGTCGCTCCGGCGACACGACGACATCGTTCGGCTCGAAGGGCGGCTTGGTCGGCGCGAACATGGCTGGCATGTTCGTCGGGCTGACCGCGGCCCCACCGACCACGCCCCCGCCCACGCCGGACTTTGCCGTCGCCGCCGTGATCGCGTCTTTTTCGGCCTGGGTGTACGCAATCGCCTCGGTCGCGATGATGGGCCCGCGCGTCACCTGGCCACCCGACGACACCCATTCGACGCGATAGGGCGACGCGCGCACGATGGCAATCCGGCCGTCTGGCGCGACGCCCCAGTCGTCCTGCGGCGACCCGAACACCGCCCGCGACAGCTGCATATGCTCATCGACGTTCGTCACCTTTTTGTCGCGCTGCCGCAGCGCGGCAACTGTGTCGCCGTGTTGCCGAAGCGCGTCGAACCGGGTGAGCCGAGCCGAATCCACGGCGCGCCCCTCGATCATGTCCCGGAGTCGCCCGATGTCGATGAAGTACGCGAGACCGCGTGCGTCGACCCGCTGATGATCGACGTCGTCGCTGCTCGAGCCCGAGCGACCCTGAACGCGGATGGACCGCGATCCGACGATCGCGCCCGAGGGAGCGATGACGAGGAACTTCGCTTGGCCACGGTCGAGCAAGTAGACGGTGTCCGCCAGCCCGCTGTAGAACCCGCCCGGTTGGGCGTACTGGTCCGGATTGCCACCGGGCGACCCGATCTGCGTCGAAGCGCCGCTCCTCGGATCGACGATGACAACCGCGGCGCGCGTCGCATCGCTGACGAGTATGCGCCCGTCGCGCAGCTCGCGCGCCCCGCTGATCGTCGCGAATTCACCCGTCAAGCGAATCGGCGTCCCGCTGAGCCGCCGCGGCGTTGGCTCCTGACTCAGTGGAAGTGCGGCGGCGACGAGACCGATCGTGATGAGTCTTCTCACGGAGATACTCCACTTAGGTTCTAAGGTGAGTGGGTACCTCGTTTGACCCACGCTTCGCGAAAAGAGTTGCCTCCAGGTCGCAACACCCGTCGCCCGTGTGACCGCCGAACTAACTTTCGCCACACACGACTCGTCCCAACACCTTTTAGAACCGCGCCATGAACGTCTCCGACGCCGTTCGCGACCGACGCTCCATCAAGCGATTCACCGATCACCCCGTGTCCCGGCAGGACGTCGAGACGTTGCTCGCCGCCGCCACACACGCGCCCAACCATCGACTCACGCAACCGTGGCGCTTCTACGTGCTCGGCCCCGAGGCGAGACACGCGTACGGCCGCGCGCTCGGCGAACGAAAGGCGCGCAAACTCGAAGATCCGCAGGCCGGCCAAACCGTCCGCGACACGGTCGCAAACGAACATCGCGCGCTGCCGGCGATGATTGTCGTCGCCGTGGTCGACACGGACAACCCCGAGCAGCGCGAGGAGGATTACGCCGCCGCGATGATGGCGATCCAGAATCTGTCGCTCGCCGCGGTCGAGTTGGGGCTTGGCACGCACATCAAGACGGGTGCAGTCATGTCCGATCCGGCGGCTCGCGCCGCGGCCGGCGTGCGCAACGGGGAGCGGATCGTCGCGGTCGTGAACGTCGGAGTTCCAGCAGATGTTCCGCCGCCGAAGAAGCGCGAGCCGGCGTCTGCGTTTACGACCTGGGTGCCTTGAGGCCAGCCTAAAAAGCAGGTCCCTCGCTACGCTCGGGATGACACTATTGTCATCCCGACAGGAGCGCAGCGACCGAGGGATCTGCTTTTCCGGAATCCCTCAATTGATAGAGCAAATCGTCTTCGACGCGGTAGAGCAGCGGCACGATCGTAATTCGCGGATAGATCCCGCGGAGCCGCGCGGCCTCGCGCATCACGAAATCCACCTCGTCGCGGATTCCGAACTTCGGCACCGACTCCTCGAAGTGGCGCACCGCCTGCGCTTCGTCCCACCCCGCGGCGTCGACAAGGCCGTGGATGAACTGCTCGCGCCGCTGCTCGAGACGCGCCATGCCGCAGTCGGTGTGCGCAATCAGGACGATCGTTCGGATCCCGCCAACGGCGATGGCGTACGAGATGCGGAACTCGTTGTCGCGCATATTCGCTCCGGCGGTGCGGAGCACGAACGCAAAATCGTTTGGAATTCGCAGCGATTTTCGGCTGTCCATACACATACCGATCAATAGCTGCGGCGACAGGGCGGACCCAATCGCGCGTTGCAGGTTATGGTACTCCAGCAGCAGGCCGACCGGCGTCGCTCGATATTCAGGCAGAATGTCGTCGCGGTAGTTCACGGGAATGATCTCAGTCATGCCGCGAACTTAGCGACCGCTGGTGCATCACGAGAGTATTGACCCTTCGGAGGAATTCGCTATGCCGTCACGTCGGTCCATCGTCGCTGGTGCCTCCGTCGCATCTGCGCTTGCGCTCGCTGTCATCGCGCCTCGCGCCGCCGGCGCGCAGGCGCGCCAAACGCCGTCCGTCGCCCAAGGCGATCCCGTCAGCGGGATCTCCTGTGACGCGATGGAAGGCCAGCGCCTGCACATTCACCAGCATCTCGTGATCTTCGACCACGGCAAGACACTCGACATCCCGCCGAATGTTGGTCAGGTGCCGGTCAAACGATGTCTGTATTGGCTGCACACCCACACCCCCGACGGCATCATTCACATCGAGGCGCCGCAGGATCGCACGTTCACGCTCGGCGATTTTTTCAAGATCTGGGGACAGCCGCTCAGTCGGACGACCGCCGCGACCGCTCACGCGAAGAAAGGGTCGACGCTCCGAATCTGGGTCGACGGAAAGTCCTTCAAGGGCGACCCGCGGACGATCGCACTCAAATCACACACGGATATCGTGATCGAGGCGGGACCGCCGTTTCCCAAGCCACCGCGATTTACGACCTGGGGCACACTGTAGAAGGGTCGAGGGTCGAGGGTTGACCGCCGAGCCATTCGACGCGCGGCCAAATTCCCGCTCTTCTCGACCCTCAACCCTCGACCCTACTTCTTCACGGGCGGTTTATCGAAAATCGTCGTCGACTTCGTATTCTGCTGCAGCACGTCCTCGTTGACCCAGTAATACGGCCCGAACGGAATCGCCTTCGGCCACACTTCGTCGAGGCTCATCGCGTCGTAGAGCTTGCCGCCCTTCATCACATATTTCGAATCGAGCGTATTCTTGATGTTGTCGAGCGGATTGGAGTTCAACACGACCAAGTCCGCTAACTTCCCGACCTCGATCGATCCCAGATCCTTGTCGACGCCGAGGAAGTGAGCGCCGTGCAGGCTCGCGACCTCGAGCGCACCGTGGTTGCCGAGCGCCGATGCGCCCATCCACGTCTCCCAATGCGCCGCGATCCCGTGATGTTCGCCATGCGATCCCACCGCGCCCCAACCACCCTCCGCGATGATGTCGGCCATCGCCTGCGCCACGATCGGGTACGAATAGTCGGTCTCGGGCCGTGTCCATCGGACCCGCGTCGGCGGGATGAGCGCACGCCACGGGAACCAGCGCCGCTGCTTTGGATCCTTCCACACGTCGCTCTGCTGGAACCAGTACTCGATGCTCCACGCGCTCGGGCCGGCGACGACGAGCGTCGGTGAATACGTCGCTCCAGCTTTCCCGAAGAACTTCGCGCCATCCGAGTACATCGGCACTTCGCTGAACGAGTGCTCGAAGCCCGTCTGTCCGTCCATGATGAAGCCGAGGTCCTCGAGGAAGTGACCGCCCTCGGACGTCTCGTTCATGCCGACGGTGCGCGACGCTTCGGCCATCCACTGCCGCTGATCGCGCCGCGGCTGCGCGTACTGTTTGATCGACACCGCGCCCCAATCGGCCATTTTGCGAACATCCGCCAGTGCGTCGGCCAGCGAGTTCTTTTCGTTCGCGCGCGCCGCATCGCCGGCCGTGATGTTGTCGCCTGTGCTGAAGCCACGCGGTCCGATCATTCCGCCGGTTTCGATCAGCTCGGCCGTCGGAAACATGTTCTGGCTGTACATGCTCGGATCGAGCGTCGTCGTGACGCCGTACGCAAGATAGATCGCTTGCTCGAAGTCGTGCGCCGGTCGCATCCCGCGCCACTCGCGGTAATGATGGGCGTGCATGTCGACGAAGCCCGGGATGATCGTTTTGCCGCTGGCGTTGATGACTTTGTCGACGCCGCTCGCGCTGCATTGGCCCACGCACGCGATGCGGCTGCCCTTCACCACCACGGTCCCGCGCTCGATGACCTTGCGATGATCGAGCGTCACGATGCGCGCATTCGTGAGCGCGACGCTTCCCGCCGGAATGTCGCGCGGCACGCTCAACTTTAGAGTTGTTGTATCGGTGCGCCCGGTGTCCATGTGCCGCACGTAGTAGTGCGGACCGCTGCCATACTCGAGCGTGTTGTTGTCGCGCCAGCGCGGGAAAAGTCCGCCGTCGCGAGTCAACTGGGTGACCGGGAACTGTCCGCGGCGCTTCTCGATGCGCTGTGGATCGCCGCCGAGTCCGCCCGGCGCCACCGGAGCGACGTAGATGTTGTCGCCCTCCTGGAATGCGACGTATGCACCGTTGGGCGATGGGACAATCTCGTCGGCCGCCGGGAAGCTGAGGTGCTCTTGCTTGTCGGTGCCGTCCGCCTTGACCGACATCAACACCGTGCCGCCGCGGCCACCGGTGGCGCCGCTCTTCTCGTCGATCCAGTACAACCGGCCCTCAGGACCAAATGACGCACGCATGAGTTGGCGTCGCGCCTCGCCGCTGATCGACGATCCGCTCGGCCGTGTGATCGTCGCGACCGCAACGCCGGTGTCTCCACCGGCGGGTGGCGTCGCATTCAGGCGAACGAGCTCGTACCACGCGTTGTGTGTGATCGTCCGTTGTCGCGCCGTTGCGCCTTCGCCGCGGGCGACGATCACCGAACGGCCGTCAGGGCTCCAGACCGGATCGACGTAATCGCCCTCGTCTTTCGTCAGCCGAACTGGCGCTCCGCCACCTATTCCAGTTTTCCAAACATGGCCGCGAGCGCTGTCGTCGAACGTGACAAACGCGAGCGAGCGGCCGTCAGGACTCCACGTCGGCGAATATTCGAGATGGTCGAACGACGCGGGAGTCAGCCGCCGCGGCGTCCCGGTCTCGACATCTTGAATCCAGATATGACCGACCGCTTGAAACGCCAGCGTGCTCCCGTCCGGGGTCGACGTCGGCCAGCGGAAAAACTTGATGGCGAGCGGTCCGTCGTCGATGCGGAACTCGCGCCGCGCCATCTGTGAAATCGTGCGATGCACCTTGGCGGTAAATGGGATCGTCGCCACTTCGCCGGTCGCGACGTCCAAACGCCGGAGCTTCCCACCCTGGGTTATGAGAATGCTCTTGCCGTCGCTCGTCCAGTGATATCTCGGCAGCACACCGAGCGTTTTCGATCCGCTCGCGACCATCGGCTCGATGGGATCCATCGCCAATCGCTCGGCGCCGGTTTTCATGTCCCGAATCCAGAGCGCGGTGCGCGGACCATATTTGTGGCCCTTGTACTCGAGCAGCCCATCCGGGATCGGACGCGCGAAGGCGAGCCAACGACCGTCCGGCGAGATGTCCGGCGCGGCGCCGCCGCCGCTCGAGAACCGCGAGGCCGCGGCGTTGCCGCTCTCGCCCGCGGTGACGTCGAGCGTCTCACCGGTCCTGAGGTCGAAGCGGCGCAATTGCATCGAGCCGGACAGCGGCTGCCGGTCGTCGACGCTCATCGAGACCTGGTAATAGACGTATCTGCCGTCGCCGGAGACGCTCGGCCACGTCGGATTACCGTTGCCGCCACCACCGCCACCGCCGCCGCCACCTCGACCGCCACTGGACGCGATGAGCGACACACCCTGCCCGCCGTCCTTGTGATACATCCAAATGCCGCCGGCCGGGGCTCCGCCTTCACCACCGCCGCGGCCGCCCTTTCGAACGAGGATGTAGTTGCCGTCGGGTGTCCATGCGGGCTCGAGCGCGGTGGCGTTAAGATCCGTGAACACTGGGCGCTGGTTCGACCCGTCGGCGCTCATCGTCCAGAGGTTGTACTGCCCGCGGCGGTCGGTGATGAAGGCGATCGTTTTGCCATCGGGCGAAATGCGCGGCTGAAAGTTCAGTGCGACGCCGCTCGCTTGCGTGAGTATGGTGGCGTCGCCGCCGGCGGCGGGCATGCGGTAGATATGTCCGAGCAGATCGAACACGATCCACGTCCGATCCGGCGAGAGATCGGCGGACATCCATGTGCCTTCAGACGTTGTGAAGTCGATGTCGCGCGTCTGTCCGCGCGCCTGCGTCACATCCCAGGTGGACCGACCGCCGCCGGCCTGATCGCCTTGCGCGGCGCCGCGTCCCTGCGCTCCAGCGAAATGGGCGACGACCATTGCGATCGTCGATAGGACCAAAGGGCGATTGATGCGGGGAAGTCGGTGGGACAGCATGGCTCGTCTCCTGTCGTTGACGGAACTGTCACGGCACCAGCGCCAGGCGGATAACGTGCGCACGAACGTCGAGCTACGCGAGGGTCTCGGTTCTAATGGCAGTGGCCGCGTGGAACGCGCGTTGCAGTGAAACGACACACCCCCACGAGCTCCTTTCGCCGCCAATCGTCTTTCGCCGCACCCGCAGAATCAGTGTCAACTCTCTCTTCGTGTCACGACGCTGCCGTCGTGTCGCAGTCTCCGCGTCACAAGCTGTACGTGGCAGATGGCGTACGTGCTGCTCTCGCCTCGCTGGATGAACGGGATCTCGCGGCCCGTTTGAACGTTTCGGTGCTGACGCTGCGTCGCTACCGAGACGAGACGATGCCCATGACGTGGGTTACGCACGAGCGCTTATCCGCCGAGTTGGCCCGATTGGCGACTGCCAACGCGCCCGCGCGGCGTCGACAGGCGCGCGTTGTATCCAGCGAGCGAAAGGCGACGCGAGCGGTCCGGCGCCGCTCGGCGACCGCGTAACGAGCCCAGACCGTCCCAGAGCGGCCGCTTCGCGAATTCGTCGACCGATGGCCATCACTGATGGCAGTCCGGTTCCGCTCTGCTTGCGGCTCGTGAGTCCAGTTCGTAAGGTTGGGCGCCCTGCCCGGTGAACGTCCCTGTCTCATCCTCCCGGCGAGCGCAGCGAGCGGGAGGATCTGGCGTCGTGGCCTCGCGTCCTGCCCCGCGTGTATCGATGATTTCCAGCGATCAACTCCACCGGCTGCAAGGCGCGCTCGGGCGACGATACAGGGTCATCGATCTGCTCGGGGCCGGTGGCATGGGCTCCGTCTATTCTGCCGAAGACACGCGACACGCGCGTCGCGTCGCGGTCAAGGTCCTCGACGACTCGATCGCCGAAGCGGTCGGCGCCTCGCGTTTTCTGCGTGAGATCGGCATCGCCGCCCGGCTGCAACATCCGCACATCCTTCCGCTGTTCGATTCGGGCGAATCCGACGGCGTGCTGTTCTACGTCATGCCGCTCGTCGCCGGAGAGTCGTTGCGGCAACGCATCGATCGCGACGAGCAGCTGCCACTCGCGGTGGTGTGTCGGATCACGCGCCAAATCGCCGCCGGTCTCGCCTACGCCCACACCCAGGGCATCGTTCATCGCGACATCAAGCCGGCGAACGTGTTGTTGTCGCATGGCGAGGCGGTCTTGGCGGACTTCGGGATCGCGACCGCCAGGGCCGGTGACTCGGAGAGCAACCTGACGGTCGCCGGCGTTGTGCTCGGAACGCCGACCTATATGAGCCCGGAACAAGCAACCGGGGAAGCCCGCATCGACGGACGCAGCGATCAGTACTCGCTCGCGTGCGTCGTTTATGAAATGCTCACAGGCTACCCGCCGTTTTCCGGATCGACCGCGCAAGCGCTCATCAGGAGCCACGTGTGCGACGCACCGCCGGTGATGTCCCATCGTCGCCACGGAGTACCCGCGGCGATGGAAGCGGCTGTTCGCACCGCGCTGTCGAAGGATCCGGCATCGCGGTATCGGACAGTGCTCGACTTCGCCGCCGCACTCGAGGCGGGCAGTATGGACTCGTCGACTGCGGGGGCGCACGCTCGAGACGCTGCAACGCAGCGGCCGGTCAACGCCGGTCGTCTCGTGAGCAAGACGTGTGATCGGTGGACGCAGGTCAATGCCTTCGATGCGCATCTGCGAACGAGCTGGAAGACGTATCCACGGCGCCCAATCGTGTTTGTGATCCCCGGCAGCGAAGGCGAAGGACATGACAGCCTTCTCGAGCGCTTATGGGCGACAACGATCGCGCGATTCGCGGAGGAAGTGGAGGGACCCGAACATGCGTCAGTGCTTCGCATTCATGCGCCGTGGCCTGATGCTCCGAGTCTCGCGGTCGCCCAACGCGACTTGGCGATTTCGCTATTTCGCGAAGCCGATCCACGCCATATGGACGACGACCTCACGTCCGCGGCTTTACGCCGCTGCGTTGCCGACAGGCTCGCCGGCGTCGCGATCGTGCATCACGATGTTCGCGCGCGAGCGTGGCGGCGAGACACACCGCAACTCATCGAGTGGTACGTCAATCAATTCTGGGGTGCGATCGAGGCTCGGCGCGGCGATCCACAGTTCCTGATTTTTCTGAAGATCATTTATCCCGAAAAATCGTCCGCTGGGTTTCTCCATTCAGTGTGGCCGGTGGCCACACAGCGCCAGCGAATCGGGCGAACGCTTCAGCGCTTCTCGTTCGATCCGGCACGGTGCGGCTGGATGGTGTTCAACGAGTTGCAGTCGATCACGGTCGACGACGTCAAGGACTGGTTCAGCAAGAACTACATCTTCGAATCCGAGCTGCAGCGCGAGGCAAGCGCGAGATCGGTGTTCAACGGCGCAACGCGCAAACGAATGGTCGATGTCGAACCCGCGCTCGCGAAGATCCATGACGCGGCAATGAGCGCACAACCTCTTTCGTGGTGACGATGTGAGCACCAATGGCGCTTTCCGTCTCTACTCCGGCGACGGCAGTACGCTCGCGGAGCGACAGAGCGTGTTTCCTCCGCTCACCAACTCCCTGTGGAGCGATGACCCGCGTGGGTACGTCGCCGAAGACGGACTGCGGGACGCAGTCAACGTCGCGCTCGCGTTGGGTCAACCGCTGCTCGTAACGGGTGAGCCCGGGACCGGGAAGACGCAGCTGGCGGTGAGTGTTGCACACTCGCTCGGATTGCCCGAGCCGCTCGTCTTTCGAACGAAGTCGACATCGACCGCCCGCGACCTGTTCTATCGCTACGACTCGCTGCGACACTTTCACGACGCACAATTTCGCGATCACGCAACGCCGATCGATTCATACATCGAATACGACGCGCTCGGCTTGGCGATCCTGTTGGCGATGGATCCCGCGGCGGCAAATCCGTTTTTGCCGGAGCGATGGAAGGATGTGGGTCCGGTTCGATCGGTCGTGTTGATCGACGAGGTCGACAAGGCACCTCGCGACTTACCGAACGACATTCTCGACGAGTTCGAGTCGATGTCGTTCAGCGTCAAGGAGACTGGACGCTCGTTCGCGGCCGATCGGCGTTACAAGCCGATCGTTGTGCTGACGAGCAACTCCGAGAAGACGCTTCCCGATGCGTTTCTTCGTCGCTGCGTGTTTTTCCATCTCGCATTTCCCAATCGGCAGCGGCTGACGGAAATCGTGCGCCGCCGACTGGGACCGACGCAGCTGAGTGAACGCAGCATCGACGAAGCGATTCGGCACTTCGAGTCGGTGCGCGAGCTGGGCCTGCGCAAGAAGCCGTCGACGGCGGAGCTGATCGCGTGGCTCAGGATTCTCGACACGCTGCGCGTGGAGTTCTCCAACGGGAAAGCCAACGATCGCGACGCGCTCGCACTGACCTATTCGATTCTCGCGAAGAGCAAGGAAGATCTGGCGATGTTGGTCGATCGGCTGGGATAGGTGCCGGCGTTGTCGGAGTCGCGACTCGACGGCGTCGCAGGCGTGCCGCTCGCGGGGTTCCTGGACTACCTGCGACAGCGCGGCTTTGTCGTTGGGCTGGACCATTACGCGCGGCTTCTCGCACTGCTCGAGCATCTCGACGCCGACGTTTCACCCACACGACTGAAGACACTGCTCGCGCCGCTCTTTGCGACCACGGCAAATGAGCAGGAGCTATTCTATCGCGCGTTCGATTCGTATTTCCCGCTGTTCGCAGCAAACGGCACTCGCTCGGACGAGACCGAAGCGGCGGACGCCTCGGCGAATGCACCGGGAATACCGACTGAGCCGCAATCGCAGCGGCGGAACCGCCGCGCGCTGATTGTCGGGTTGGCGACAGTGGCCGTCGTTGCGGCAACGCTGATTGCTCACGAGGCGCGAGCGCCACGCGACCTCGCGACGCTCCCTCCGGCCGAGCGTATCTCGGACTCCAGCGCTCGATCGGTCGTGCCGGTGAACACGACAGCGCCAACGCCGACGCCGGCGCCATCACCCGTGGCTGCGGCCTCTCCGGCGCCGGCGACGCGCGCGCCGAGCGACACTGCACGAACGCCCCAATCAAACAACTTTAATAGACTGCATGGACAGCTCGCTCCGCCGGTTACCGTCTCGACGTCGTGGCTCGCGCGCAACGCGTTACCGGTCGCGGTGGTGTTTGCGCTTTCGACCTTTGCCGCCTTCGTCCGGGGCGAAGTACGAGCGTTCGCGCGCCGACGCTTGCTGCTCGATCGGCAGCGGCGCGCGAAGCCGCCGTTCACGTGGCCGGTGCGCGTCGTCGAGGAACAGGGGCCGTATCATCGCGGCGACGACCTTCAGTCGACAGCCCGACAGCTGCGCGCCAGGGAGACGGCAGACACCGTCGTTCTCGACGTGCCGCAAACGGTGGAAGCCACGATTGCCGCCCAAGGCCGGCCGACGTTCCGCTACACCCCGCTAACGCGCGCGCCGGAATACCTCGCGCTCATCGAGCGCGCGTCGCGGCACGATCACCACGCCCAGCTCTTCGGGGAGCTCTGCGACGAGTTGGAGTCCGAAGGTGTACATATTTCAAAGTTCTATTATGACGCCGATCCGCGCGTGTGTCGGTCCGCCGACGGCACCAGCGTCGCGATCTCGGCGCTGCGGCAAAAATATCACGAGCATCGCTTGCTGCTGTTCGGGAGCGGCGATGGGTTGACCGAGCCGATCTCCGGGCGGCTGGCGCCGTGGGTTCCTCTTCTGCTCACGTGGCGCGATCGCGCGCTGTTCACCACCGCACCGACGGGACGGTGGAGCGCCCGCGAGATTTCACTCGCTGGCCACTTCGTCCTGATGCCCGCAAGCGTCAACGCGCTGGCGACGATCGTCAATTCGTTCGGCGAATCGCGCATGACGGCGCCCTCGGGATTCCGTGCGGCGATGGATGCGATTCCAGATCTCGATCCCAATGGGCTCGTCGGGCGGCTCGAGCAATACCTCGGCTCGGCGATGACGCAGCTTGTCTGCGCCTGCGCGCTGTACCCGGAGTTGCAATGGGATCTCACCCTGTCGCTCGCATCGTTGGCAGAGCTCGGGCCGAGTGTGGTGAACGAAGAGAATTTGCTCAAGCTCATTCGGCTTCCGTGGTTCAGAGACGGGCTGATTCCCGACCAGGCGCGCCGCGTGCTGCTCGACGCTTTGCAGCGGTCGATCGAGGTTGCCGCGCGGCGGAGGATCGTCGAGCTCCTCGAGTCGAGTCCTCCTCCCACGGGGAGCGTTGCGGCTGACCGGTACGAGCTCGATCTCGTCGTTCAGCGAGCCGCGCTGAACAGCAGCGGTCAGCGCGGACTCACAAAGCGGACGGCGGGACGAGCGGTCGTCGAGGACGTCGCAGTGCTGCGATTGGCTGATGAGCGCGGGAAAGCGCGCGCGTCGCTCGTACTTCCCGCGCGGCTTCAGAAGATCTTCTTCGGCGGGCACACGGGGTGGGTCGTTGCAAGCGCGAGTGCATGGCGCCGCGGTGGACTTGTCCTCAGCGCCGCGCTTGTGGCGGCGGCGTTGGTCGGATTTGCGATCTCGTATTCGTCCGGCCGCCGCATCGGGGCCGCGGTCGAGAGTGCCGCGACGACAGTTGGCGTCGCTGCGGACAGCGCTTCGTCGATGATACCGCAATCGCCGGACACCAATCCGGCTCGCTCGCCACAGGCGCTCGACGAATTGCGGGCGCTCGATGGCTTGCGCGAACAGCTCGACACGCTGAGCCGGTACGCGCATTCGCCGACCCGTCTCTTGGCGCCGCGTGGTGCGGCAGAGCTTTACCCGTCCATCCGTGTCGCCTACTTCGCAGCGTTCGATCGGCTCATGTTCGCCGATACTCGATCGACGATGTTGGCCGAGCTTCGCTCCTTGCCCGCCTTGGTGCGTCCGGCGGACGAGTACGCGAAAACATACGCGCTGCTCAAAGCGTATCTCATCACGACCGCACACCCGGAGAAAGCGGGCGACCAATCCCTCGTTCCGGCGCTCATGGCGTTGTGGCTTGGTGATCGAGTGCTCGACAACGCACGGTCGCAGATCGGCCGCCGGCAGTTCGAGACGTATGCGCGAGAGCTGGGCTACTCGAATCCGTTCCTCGACGCACCGGACGCCGCGGTCGTGGAGCACGCGCGTTCGTTCCTACGAATGTTCGCTGGATCGGAGCGCATCTATCAGTTCCTGCTTGCCGAAGCCGCGAAAACAAATCCGCCAATTCGGCTCGACCGGCGGGCGATCGGGTCGGGGCAGTACTTCGTCGATCCGTATGAGGTGCCCGGCGCGTTCACTCGGGCCGGCTCACTGTACATGCTCAATGCCTTTCGTAGCGCCAACCGGTTCAGTGGCGGCGAAACGTGGGTGATGGGGACCGATGAAGTGAATGTCGACGCGGCGCGGTTACTCGCCGAGCTCACGTCGCGATACACGAACGACTACATCGACCATTGGCGACGCTATCTTGCGGCGGCCAGTGCCGTGCGATTCACCGGAATCCAGGACGCCACTTGGAAGCTCGGGGTGCTGAGCGGTAGTGCATCGCCGCTCCTCCAGCTGTTCGCGCTCGCGTCGCAGAACATGGGCGTCGGACTCCCAGAGATTGATCGCGTCTTCCAGCCGCTGCAACTGATCGCCACGACGTCGACAAGCGACCGTCTCATCAACGACAGAGCTGCGCCCTACATCAATGCATTGACGGCTCTGCAGCAATCCGTCGAGAGGGTGTTGCAAGCACAGATCGGAGACAACAACGCACTGAGGAATGCGGCGCTGGCCGACGCGGCGACGGCACGTGCAGTCGTGCGGTCGATCGCGAGCTCGTTCGCGGCGGACAATCCTTATCAGATCGGTCGCCTCGTGCAGAATCTGATGGAAGCGCCGATCGACAACGTCGAGAGTGTACTCAAGTCGTTCGGTGCAGTGGATATCAATGGCAAAGCACGCGCCTTCTGCGCGCAGGCTCGCGTGACACTCGGCAAGTTCCCATTCTCGAGCAGCGCCACCGAGCAAGCGACCATCGCCGAAGTCAACACGCTCTTGCGACCCGTCACCGGCAGCTTGTGGCGTTTCCACGAGGACGCGCTCGCCGGAATCGTCGAGCGACGAGCCAACGTGTTTTCGCCAACCCAGAATGGAAGCATGCGAATCGACCCGGACTTCGTCATGCTCCTCAACCGGGCGGCGGCATGGACAGCGGTGTTGTACAGCGACAATGCTGTCGACCCCCATCTCTCGTTCACCATAGCGCCGCGCGTGGGCGCTGCATCGGACGTCAGGATCGCGCTCGATGGCGAAAGCGCCCGAGCCCGAGCCGGCGGCAACTCGGAAACGGTGCGCATCGTTTGGCCCGGCCGCGAACACTCCGCATCGCTCACAGCGAATGTTGGCAACCAGGTCATCACCGTCGGGCCCTATGCGGGGCCATGGGCGGTCTTTCAGCTGTTCAATGCGTCGGACACGTGGGACACCTCCTTCGGTCCGCCGCTAACGCTACAGATCATGAATCGTGGATACGTCGTCGGCTGGGACCTGCAGAAACGCAGCGCGACGTCGCTGCCTGGTAGCCCCGCCGACACGCGGGCACTCGTTGAGATCGGCGGTCCGTCATTGTCGCTCCAAGTCCTGAGAAAGGCGTTTTTCATGGGCGCGGGATGTCCGGACAGCCTCGTTGAAGAGATCAGACGTTAAACGCATGTCTATTTCGGGTAGCTGCTCCCGGGAAAAATTTCCCCGATCCCGGATGGTCGAGCCGCGTACCCCGCGCGCTCTCCAGCGTAAGGTATTACGTCACAGGCACTTAACTAACTGAAAACCCCGGCACCCGGGTTGCTTTAGGAAAACGCATCGGCTCACCTCCGAAGACCGTGTGGTCCTCCCACACCGCTTTTGGACAGCTAGCCCCCGTTTTCCCTTTTCCCCAGGTGCTACCGTGAAACTCATCCACACAATCCCGGTCGTGCTGCTCTCGGCCGCGGTTCTCACCGGCTGCGACACTGAAGCCAAGAAGCAGCTCGCTGTCATAGCGCATACGGACACCTTGCGGGTCGATTCCCTCGCCAAGGTCCGTCAAGACCTCGTCAACGAGGTGATGGCCTCCACGCAGTTCGTCACCGAGATCAACACCGAGCTCGCGAAGGCCCGCTCTCTCTCCGGCAAGCAGCCAACAGAGCTCGAGACCAACACCGAGCAGCTGGCCAGCGCCGAGCAGCGCCGAGCGATCGTCAGCAAGATCAGCCGCCTCGTCGCGCGTCTGGACTCGGTTCAGAATCGCCTTGCGTCGGCCCGGTCGCGCATCGCGGCAATGAGCAAGGATGACTCGGCGCTCGTGATGCGCGTCGCGCAGTACGAGAAGAGCATCGGCGAGCTTCAGGCCGCGGCGCAGAAGGAGCGCGCCGACTTCCAGGCCGACATCGCGCAGAAGACGATCGAGATCGCGGCGCTCAACGGCCGGGTCGATACGCTCAACACGACCCTCAACACCGTGCGCACAGCATTCACCGATACCGTGAGCCAGCTCACGACGGAAAAGAACACCGCGTACTATATCGTTGGCACCCGGGACGAGTTGATCAAGAAGGGCGTCCTGGTGCAGGAGGGAGGCAAGCGCTTCGTTCTCGTCGGTGGTCGGCAGACCGTGCCCGCCCGCGAGCTCGATCCCGCGAGCTTCTCGAAGATCGATCGGCTGACCAACCGCACGATCTCGTTGCCGGAAGGTGAGTACCAGATTCTGTCGCGACAGAACGCGGCGTTTGCCAAGCCGCAAGCGGCCAAAGACGGCAAGATCTCGGGTGCTCTGACCATCGAGCAGCCGGAGCGCTTCTGGGAAGCATCGCGCTTCCTGATCATCGTCCGAGCCTGATCGGGCCGACGGCGAGGGTCTCCCAATCGCTGCGATCAGGTTCAGGACGAGCTCCGGTGCCCGCCCTTACACAGGAGGCGGGCACTGGAGCACATTAGAACATATGGATACGCCCTCTGGCCGCCGTCTTGCCGTTCTCGTCGTCGATGACGAGCCCGCGTTACGCGAGGTCTTGTCGCTGCGAATCGCGGACTGGGGTTACGACGTATCCACTGTCGCTGACGTCGCTGAAGCGGAACGCGTCCTGGATCGGCAACCACCCGATCTCGTGCTGTGCGACGTCGTGCTCCCCGGCGGGTCCGGTCTGGAGCTGCTCAAACGGATCAAACGTCAGGATCCACGGCTACCGGTCGTCATGATCACCGCGCACGGCGATATCGATCGCGCCGTCGAAGCGATGAAAACAGGCGCCGCGGACTTTCTCACCAAACCGCTCGATTATCCAGTGCTCCAGGCACTACTCGAGTCGGCGGCCAGCGAACTTCGCCAGCAGGAAGAAAGTCGAACGCTCGACGCCCATCTGCAGCGCCAGCAAAGTGCAACGGGTCTCGTTGGCCAGAGCCGTCCGATGCGCGAGCTGCGTCGCATCATCGAGACGCTCGCGTCCAGCGATGCGTCCGCGATTCTGACGGGTGAAAGTGGAACAGGAAAAGAAGTTGTTGCACGCGCGGTACACGCACTGAGCGCGCGCCGCGACAAACCCTTCATCGCGATCAACGCCGCCGCCATTCCCGAAGGCTTGATCGAGAGCGAGGTGTTCGGCCACGAGCAGGGTGCGTTCACGGGCGCCGCGAAAGCGCGACCGGGCGTGTTCGAGCTCGCGAACGGGGGCACGTTGTTCCTCGACGAAATCGCAGAGATGCCTATCTCGCTGCAGCCGAAGCTGCTTCGCATTCTCGAGGACGGGCGCGCGCGTCGTCTGGGCGGCAGCAGGGAAGTCGCGTTCGACGTCCGCGTGCTCGCGGCCACGAATCGATCACCGGCGCAAGCGATCCGTGACGGGCAGTTGCGCGAGGATCTGTTCTATCGGCTGAACGTGTTCGAGCTGCACATGCCTCCGCTCCGCGATCGCGCCGACGACGTCGGTCTGCTCGCGCAGCACTTCATTCGCGAGTTCGGTAAGAAACACGGTATGGACGTGGAAGGTGTGGGTGACACCGCGAGACGCCTGCTCGAGGCGCACTCGTGGACGGGGAATGTTCGAGAGCTACGCAACGTCATCGAGCGAGCCGTCATTGTCGCGCGCACCGGCTGGATCGAGCCGCGGCATCTGCCGCCGTACCTGCAAGCGCTCAAACCAGGCGGCGAGCCAACGGTGACGCTCCCGGCTGGAACGACGCTGGCAGAAGCGGAACGTGTGCTTATCATGCAGACGTTGGAGCGTGTCGGAAACAACAAGGCCGAAGCGGCGCGCCAGCTCGGGCTCGACGTGAAGACAATCCGCAACAAACTGCGGAGCTACGGACAAGAAGCGTGAACGTGAGGACAAGGCTGCGAGGGGCATTCGCGATTTACATCGCGGTGCTCCTTGGGCTGTCCATCTATCACCTCAGGGCGACGCGCCGCGCGGTAAGCAGCAATACCTCGCTCGCCGAAATTGCCGGCCGCGTGCGTATGATGTCGGCGGTTCAACCGGCGCGCCTCGGGGACGCCGCGAACAGCGCCGAGAAATACCTCGTGACGCACGATTCTCGGTATTTGACCAAGCTCCAGGATTCCATCCGCAGCTTCGACGCAGAGCTTCGCGTGCTCGACGCGGCCACGCTCTCGGCCACGGAGACTGCACTGATTACGTCTCTGAAACAGGAGTGGGCGAGCGCGACGGCGTTGCTCGACAACATCACGACGGTCAAGCACGATTCCGTGTCGACCGCGCGAGCCCGTGTCGAGGTCGTCGATGCGCTGGACCGAGTGCAGGCGGCCACACAAGCCGTGGGTTCGGCGTTTGAACGCTCGATGGCTCGCGAGCTCGACGATTCGAAGAAGGAGGAAGCGAGTGGAGAGCGCGTCACGCTGATCGCCGCCACGAGCGCCGTATTACTGAGTTTGATCTTGTCAGCGCTGCTCGTTCGCTCCATTCTGGAGCCGTTGGCTCGGCTCACCGAAGGCGCGCGCGAAGTGTCAGCCGGACGGTTCGGCCATCGACTCTCTGCGTCCGGCAAAGACGAGCTCGCGCAGGTCGCGCGCGAGTTCAATTCGATGACCGAGCGGCTCGACGAGCTCGATCGTATGAAGCGCGAGTTCGTCTCGAAGGTCTCACATGATTTGAAAACGCCACTGTCTTCGATGCAGGAGGCAAACAGCGTGATGCTCGACGAAGTCGCGGGACCGTTGACGCCGAAGCAGCGGCAGCTGTTGATGATCAATCAAGACAGCGCGCAGCGCCTGTCGTCGATGCTCAACAAACTGCTCGATCTCTCGCGCATCGAAGCGGGAATGCAGGCGGAGTATCGCGTCGTCGATCTGCTGCCGCTCGTGCAGAGCTCGATCGATCGCGTCGCCGAAGGAGCGACGGCGAATCGCGTTGCGCTCTCGCTCGACGACGCGGCAAAACGGTTGCTCGTTCGCGGCGACGCCGATGGCCTGTCGCAGGTGTTCGACAATCTGCTGGAAAACGCAGTGAAGTTTTCTCCGTTCGACGGCCAGATTCACGTGCGCGTCGGCGATGTGCCGTCGCGTGGCGACATTCCCCCCGAGCGTTGGGCAACGGTTCGCCGGCGAAGTTTCGCGGCAGGCGCGATCCTGATCATGGTGGCCGACGAGGGACCGGGCATTCCGGACGACGACAAGGAGCGTGTGTTCGAGCGCTTCTATCAGACCGATGCGGGGCGTGCCGTTCGTCGTCGCGGCGTCGGTCTCGGACTCGCGATCTCGCGCGAGATCGTGACGTCGCACGGCGGATCGATGTGGGTTGCGGACAATCAACCGCGCGGCAGTGTGTTCTCGGTGCTCTTGCCTGCCCTGGGCCGCTTGAGCGGTGAAATCGCGGTTGATCCGGCTCTGACGAGCGACGGCGCGCACCGCGCATGAGACAGCGCTCGCTCGTGGCGCTCATCGCTGGGGCGCTCGCCGCCGGCGCTTGCTTCCGATCGATCACGCAGTTCGATCGCTATTTCATCGACCGGAAATGGACCGATGCCGCGCGAGAGTTCGAGGCGGACACGTCGCTGCGTCACAAAGAAGAGCCGCTGTATCGCGCTGGCCTCATCTACGGTACACCAGCGCTACCGACGTACGACGCAGCGAAAGCGCGCGACGTGTTGATGTCCCTCGTGACCCAGTTCCCGAACAGCCCGCACGGCCCGGATGCGACTGCGCGTCTCCTGCTCATCGAGGACGTCGCGCGCGCGCGCCGCAACGCCGATCAGCTCCAGCACGAACTCGAGGGCCGCATCGCTCAACTCGGGCGCGAGGTCAACGATCTCAAAGCGCGTCTCGATGCGCTCACGCCGCAAACGGATTCCTTGAAGGGTGTCATCGCGCGCCTCGAGCTAGAACGTCGCGATCGTGAAGAGCAAATCCGCACGCTGCGCTCCGAGCTCACGCGGCTCAAAGAGATCGATCTCAAGCCGCGGCCGATCAAGCCTGCGCGGTAACGCACAACGCGTAACGCACAACGCGTAACGCCACTGCGTTTCTCAGAGCGAACTAACTGGTGAGGGGCGGAACAATTTCCCCGATCCCGCGCTGCGCTCCCACTGTACACAGAGAATCGCGACGCTAACCGGCGTTGTCACAACTACTTACACAACTGGAGTATCCGGCACATCCGTTGCCTTAGTAACTGTCGCGTTACGCGGTGCGCTTTACGCGTGACACGTGCGAAACGACTCACCGTCTCACCCGAGGAGCCTCCCATTAGCCTCCGCGTGAATCTCCAGCGCTGGGAGCAGAATGGCGCAACCGTCGAACTGCCACGCGCCGCCCCGGAACGCCTGGTCGCCGAACTCAATCTGCAGCCGTCGACTGTCGTCGCTGTCTTCGGTTCTGGACCGGATGCGTTTGCAATTCCCATTGCCGAACAGGTCGGGCCGCATGGCAAAGTGTATTCGCTCGAGCTGTCCGACGAAGTTGGTGGTCGATCACCACAACGATATGTGCCGGGCCTCGTCCGATTGCGGCATCGCGAAAACGGGCGCCTACCGCTGCCGGACGAGTCAGTCGACGTGGCATTGTGGGCGTTCGCATTTCGAACGCTGAGACACGTCGCGGGAATGTTGGACGAGACGCGCCGGGTGCTGCGACCGGGCGGGCGCCTCGCCGTAATCGATTGGATACGGCAGGAAGAAAACTTTGGACCCTTGCGCGACGATCGCGTTTCAGCCGCGACGTGTGAACGCTGCCTCGCCGCGGGCGGATTCGGACTGGTGGGGCAACGGGCCCTGAATAGTTCGCACTACTTGATCGTGGGACGACGTCCGCTGGGCGACGCCAACGGCGGATGGGAGAACCTCACGGTCAGTATCCGTCCGGGTTACGAGCGCCGGGTGTAAGGCTCGCGAACGCGGAGGGTGGCAACGGGTTGGGGAATTGCGAAGGGCGGTGGTCCGCCCTCCGCGATCGCGCCTTCGCTCCAGGAACCTCCCCTCCTGGTCGAAGGGCAGGCATTCGTCGCGCGAAAGCGTGCCGAATGCCTGCTTCTTTATTGTGCCCGCAGCGCCACGCCCGGATCGATGCGCGCCGCGCGGAGCGCTGGAATCCAACACGCACCGACGCCAACGGCAGCCATGAGTGCGGCAACGAGCGCCAACGTCGTCGGATCGTGCGGCGCAACCCCGAACAACAGACCCTGCATGAGCCGCGAGAGCGAGAGCGCGCCGGCGACGCCCAACGCGAGACCGATCGCCACGAGCAAGCCGCCCTCCGAGAGGACCATGCGTTGGACACGCCCCGAATCGGCGCCGAGGCTCATGCGAATGCCAATCTCGTTCGTGCGCGCGCTGACGGAGAACGCAAGCACTGCGGCGATGCCGATCGCCGCGACGATCAGCGCGAGCACGCCGAACGACGTCACCAGTTGAGCGTTGAGGCGGCGCGGCGCCACACTCTCGTCGCGGATCTGATCGATCGTTAGAACTTTCTCAATGGGCTGCGTCGGAGCGATCTGCCGGATCACGCGCGTCGCCGCGGGAGCCACCGCGGCGGGATCGCCTTTGGCCTTGATGACGAAGCCTCCCGACGGGAAATCGCCCTGCGCGAACGGGATGAAAGTGACGGGCAACGACTGCGCATCCAATCCGCCGTCCTTCGTGGCGCCGACGACTCCGACGACCGTGCGCCAATCACCCGAGACGCCGATGAACTTCAAGACGTCACCGGTCCACGCGATTCGCTGACCAACCGCGGATTTACCGGGAAAGAGGAGCTCTGCCAGCGTCTTGTTGATGATGACCACGCGCGGTGCGCCGACGCGGTCGTTCGACGTGAATTCGCGGCCGTCGATCAGTGGGATACCCGCCGCGCGGAAGTAGTCCGGGTTCGCCGTGCGATACTCGGATTGTGGAATGGGCTCGTTCGGTGCGACCGGCCGGTTCTCCGCCTTGATGTCGAGCAGGAAGCCCGCCGACCGCAACGGGATCGTTGAACCAATGCCGACCTGCGTCACGCCAGGAAGCGAAGCCAAGCGACTCTGCATCTGCTCGTACTGCGCCACCACGGCAGACGGAGCCTCCGGACCGAAGTCCTTCGGAACCTCCATCGTCAGCACGTGCTCGGCCTTCAGCCCCGTGTCGACGACGGCCAGACGCTGCATCGTTCGAACCAGCAGTCCGGCCCCCGTCAGCAGCATGACCGAGACCGCGATTTGCGCGACGACGAGGCCTTGTTGCAAGCGTTGGCGCCGCGCGCCGCCCGTGGAACGCCGGCCGCCGGCGGCGAGGGACGCGCTCAGCGTTTGCTCGCGCGACAGCTTCGGCGCGAACGACAGCAGAATCGCAACCACAACCGCCAGCGCGAAGGTGAACGCGAGCACCATGCTGTCGATGCGAATCTCGCTCGCGCGCGGGCTGTAGCGCGCCGCAAACGCGATGAGCATTCTCACACCACCGAATGCTAATACCAATCCGACAAGGCCGCCCAGGACGGCCAGCAGCAGGTTCTCGGCAAGCAGCAGGCGGCGAAGTCGGGCCGTGCCGGCACCGAGCGCGGCGCGAACGACCAGCTCGTGCTCGCGGCGGACGCCCCGCATGAGCGTCAAGTTGGCGACGTTCGCGCAGGCGATGATGAGCACAAACGCGGCAGCGCCCATCAACAGCCAGAGCGTGAGCCGCGCCTTCTGGCCAAGGATTTCCTGGAAGGGTGTCAGCGTCACCCGATAGCCGGATGCCGCATCGTAGGCCTCCGGATACTGGCGATGCACGCGATCCGAGATCGTCGCAACCTCGGCGCGCGCCTGGTCGACCGTCGCGGCCGGCGCTAGCCGCGCGATCATCTCCGTCATCCGATGGGTGCGCCCCTGCACCATCATCGCGCTCAGATGGTGCTCGCTATTCACCATGTTCATGAGCGCATCGATTCGCGCCGGAAAATACGGCGCGGGCTGCAGCACGCCGACAACCGTCACCGCCTTGCCGCCGACGCGAAGCTTCTTCCCGACGATCGACGGATCGCGGCCGAAGCGCTTGGTCCAGTATTCATCGGTCAACATCATGACCGGCGCGGCGCCTCTGCCGTCGTCGTTCGCGTCGAAGCTGCGGCCGAGGACCGGGGAAAGGCCCATGATGGAGAAGTAATTCCCCGTGACGAGACCGACGTCGATCCGGACGGCATCGTCATCGCTGACGAGGCTGAACGTCATCGGCGAATACTCGGCGATGCCGGCCAGCGTCTTCGACGACTCGCGAAAATCGTTGATCTCGGGTACCGAAAACGCGACGTTCTCTCGCCCAGGTCCGCTCGCCGACTGGCGCAGATACATCAGTCGGTCGCCGTTTTTGTGCGGCAGCGGGCGAAGCATCACGCCGCGCACCACGCTGAAGATTGCGGTGTTGGCTCCGATCCCCAGACCCAGCGTCAGAATGACGGCGACGGCGAACCCGCGGGCGCGGGCGAGGCTACGGAGGGCAAATCGTAGGTCGCGCATGAACTTTATCTCGGGTAAACGGTGGGACGAGCGGTTCGGCCTCACCAGTACGTCGAACCAGCTATCGGCAAATCGACATCACGACCGATCTTCTTTCGCCTGCACCTCGTGGAGGTACTCGTCCAACCGCCCCAGCCGCTCCTGCCAGAGCTTGCTGTATTCCTCGACCAGCGCGGCGACGTCGCGAAGCGGGGCGGTCTCGAGCCGGCACGGTCGCCACTGCGCGTCCCGACCGCGGCTGATCAAACCCGCACCCTCGAGGACCTTCAGGTGCCGTGAGACCGCGGGCATGGTCATCGGAAATGGCTTCGCCAATTCTGAAACCGTTGCCTCACCAAGCGCTAGACGGGCCAGAATGGCACGCCGCGTCGGATCGGCGAGTGCGGACAATGTCGCGCTGAGAGGATCGAGAGGCATCGACGTTGTATTTAACGAGAGCCTTAAATAAGCTCAGTGTTAAATACAGGTCGCGGGCGGTTCCGTCAAGATCGAACTCAGCAATGGGGGTTTGTTTGGAAATTGTGGGGTCAGAGTCGACTCTGACCCCGATGAATCTGCGCGCGTTGCCGAGAGGGCGCGGGAATCGTCTCGGTTGTGCTGGTCTCTTCCCTCCACCTTCCGCGGGGCGATCTCCCCACCCGATCGACCGCGAATCGTTCGTCTGCTCCGCATGTCGTTCCAAAGCCAAGACAATCGCGCCTTCGTCGAACGAGTCGTCGAGGATTTCAATCCTGGCGTTACGTTGCTCGTCCTCATTTGGACGGTCGCGTTCGCGTTGCGCACGCGGCTCACCAGGCTCGGCATGTTGAATCAGATCGGCGACGAAGCGCTGCGGTCCCTCGTGTACGTCATCCCGATCATGCTGGTGGGCTGGGGCATATTGGCCGCGGCCGACCGTCGATATCGGCTCGGCCTCTTCCGCAACGACACGGGTCGTTAGCCGCGAAGTCCTCGCAGCTCTGCCGCTGCGTCGAGCGCATAGTTGATCTCGTTCGACAGCGCCCGCGCTTCCTGGGTGGCGCTCGTGATACCCGCTTTTGCCGAATCGAGACCGGTCGACCGCGCCTTCAGGAGATCGAGCGAGAGGTTCTGCAGCAGCAGACCCGCGCTCTCATACTGCTCCAGGAGTGAGCCGCGCGAGCGGTGCAGCTCGATCAGCATGTCTCGTTGCCGGCGGAGGAGCGTGAGGCGACGCTCGCGATCTGGCGATGCGCCCTGCTGCGGTTGTTGCTCCGCTTGTCGAATTCGTTCATCGAGTGCGTCGCCGCGCTCGGTCCCGAGCTCGGTGTCGAGTCGGTGGAGCGCCGATGCCAGCGCGGCGATGCGGTCATAGAGTCCGTCGGCCGTCGGCTTGACATCGGACAACGCGTTTCGCTCGGCATCGCTCAGTCGAACGACGGCTTCATCGATTCGGCGACGATCGGTCGCCGCCTGGCGAAGCACGTCACCATAGGGTCCGACGAGGACTTCCTCACTCGGCGTGGGGCCGGACGCAGTCGGCGCCAGGAAAACCGGCGCATCGACGCCGGCGGGCAATCCCGCCGGCAAAGGACCAGCGAACAGGTTCTTGATCGGCACGCCATCGCTGATCAGGCCGCCCATTTCGGTGATGACCTCGAGCAGAAAAAACGCAGCCGGATAGACGAACCACCAGTGGCCTCGCGGCCCATGGGTCATCCAGTTGATGACAAAGAGAAAGCCCCCGAAGCCGATGTAGCCGAACGTATTGTTGCGAAAGTCGCGAACGCGCTCGCCCAGGGATTTCTTCTCCTTCTTCTTTTTCTTTCCGCCTTTCCCCGACGCCTGTTTGATCTCGCCGCGCGCGGCGTCCAGGGCATTCGGCCGTGGGCGCTCAAAAGCCATTCCGGGTTTTCCACGGACATTCCCGTCCGGCGGACCGAATGACGGTGCGCTGGCGTCGAGCGCCTGATCCAACTCGAACACGACCTCGCCGCCGACGGCGAAACGATCTGCCGGGTTCTTTTCGAGAAGCCTCGTTATGATTCTCTCAAGATACACCGGAACGTCCGGGCGGTGCGCGCGAAGCGGGGTGGGGCTCTCCATCACCTGTTTCATCATGATCGACGCCGTGTTCCCTCCCGCGAATGGCGGCTGCCCCGCAACCATCTGGTAGGCCACGGCACCAAGCGAGTAGAGGTCGGAGCGTCCGTCGATCGCGCGGTCGCCGGAGCATTGCTCGGGAGACATGTAGGCCGGCGTGCCGATCACCGCGCCCGTGGCCGTGAGACGCGAGCCATCGCCGGTCTCGCTCGCGGCGCGCGCGATGCCGAAGTCCGTCACCATTGCGCGTCCGGTCGCCGCATCGAGAAGGATGTTGTCCGGCTTGATGTCGCGATGGACGACGCCCATTCGATGCGCATAGCCGAGTGCGTCGGCAACCTCGCGCAGAACGCGCCGCGTGTCGGCAATCGCGAGCGGCGTACCGAGTCTCAGGCGGTCGCCGACGCTGCCGCCTTCCACCAACGACATCACGATGTAGACGAGGCCGTCGCGCTCGTCGACCGCGTGAATCGCGACGATATTCGGATGGCTGAGGCGAGCCGCGGTTTCTGCCTCGCGAAGAAACCGCGTGCGGATATCCGCACGAAACGCCAGTTCCGGTGGCAGGACTTTCACCGCGACGTGCCGTTTGAGCCGAACGTCGCGCGCGCCGATAGACAATGGCCATTCCGCCGCGGCCGATTTCGCCGACCATCTCGTAGGCCGGCGCGAGCGCGCGGCCGAGACGAGCCATCAGCTCGTCGTTGGCGTCGGTCATTTGTATGCCTTTATCGCGGGCCCTTGTCTGCTCGTGGTCAGCTCTCAGGTTCATCACATAATACACAAGCCACGGAGCCATGACCTCACGACGCACTCTCCTGCTCGCCTGCGCCGCGCTCGCGGGCATTTCGTTGATTGGATCGACGCAAGAGCCGAAGGACGGCGCCGCCGTTCTCGAGCGCATGCGCGCCGCGTATCTCGGGAAGTGGTATCACACGTTGACGTTCACCCAGAAAACCACGGAGCACCGCGCGGACGGAAACACGAGGGTGACGACGTGGTACGAGAGCTTGCGTCACACGACGGCCAACGGTGTTCAGCTCCGGATCGATATCGGCAACCCGTCCGAGGGCAACGGGATGCTGTACACCGCCGATTCATTGTGGCGGGTACGAGGCGGACAGGTCGCGCCGGCCACCGGCGACGGCAATCCGTTCCTGCCTTTGATCGAAGGGGTTTACGTGCAACCGCTCGCGCGAACGGTCGAAGAAGTGCAACAGATGAAAATCGACATGTCGCGAGTCCGATCGGGCCGCTGGCGCGATCGCGATGTTTGGATCGTCGGCGCGAGCAGCGCAACGGACACGACGTCGCCGCAGTTTTGGGTCGACAAAGAGCGCAACGTCGTTAGCCGCGCGATCCTCGAGGTAGGACAAGGTCGAACGCTCGACATCCATCTCGACGGCTACGTGCCGGCCGGCAAAGGATGGCTCGCGACCAAGATCGACATGTTGGCCGGCGGGAAGCCGTTACAGACCGAGGAGTATTCGGATTGGAAGACCGACGTCGATCTTCCCCCGTCGCTCTTCGATCTGAAGACGTGGACGACGGCACCGCACTGGGCGAAGAATAAGTAGCACGGTTGCCGCGATGTGACGCCGACTTCAGCCCCCGGCCGTCGGCTTCGTCTTCAACTCCGATTCGTGCTCGGCGATAAACGCTTTGATCTGCTCCGAGAGATCGAGCAGCTTCGCCCACTGCTCCTTGTAGAGAGTGATTGGAAATCGACCAAGCCCGTACACCGACACGCCGCCTTTCTCGCTCACCTTGAGCGACACGCCCTTTGCCGCCCCCCGCTTCAACGATTCATTCTCCTTCCGCAACCGCTCCAGCTCTGCCCTCATGTCTTCGTCGGACATCAGCTCTCCTTGGGAAATGACGGGTTGTCGAGCGTCGTGAGACATGCACAATGTCGCACGCTTTTGTCCGTGGGCAAGGAGTAGGCGAACCCCATAGCTTCTCCTAGCCTATGCCACGCATCGTTTCGCTCTTACCGGCCGCAACTGAAATCGTTTGCGCTCTCGGCGCTCGCGAGGATTTGGTGGGCAGGTCGCATGAGTGCGATTACCCGGCAGGTGTCGAGAGTCTGCCCGTCGTCAGCCGGCCGGGTCTCGGCCTCGCGGGGCTGGCGCAAAGCGAGATCGACGCCGCCGTATCGAGCCGGTTGGCCACCGGCGAAAGCCTCTACGTAGTCGATGAGGTTTTGCTGCGGGAACTCAACCCGGATATCGTCCTCACGCAGGACCTCTGTCAGGTCTGCGCTCCGTCGGGCACCGAGCTCTCGCGGGCCCTTCGGTCGGTTCCCTCGCAGCCGAATGTGCTGTTTCTGACCCCGCGCACACTTGCGGAGATCGACGAGAACATCATCGCCGTCGGCGAGGTGATTGGTCGATTGGATGCTGCGACCGAACTCGTGAGCTCCATCCATCGACGATTGGCTGAACTGCAGGACAAGCAGGTCCCTCGCGTGGCTCGGGATGACGATCGGGTTGGCGCCGTTCGCGTGGCGTTCCTCGAGTGGACCGATCCGGTCTATTGCGCGGGCCACTGGGTTCCCGAGATGATCGAGCTTGCCGGTGGCCACGACCCCCTTGGCCGCTCTGGCGCGGATTCCGTGCGCGTGTCGTGGCAGGACGTGCTCGAGAAGAACCCCGAGGTCGTCATCGTGGCGCCGTGCGGCTACGGCTTGGCTGACGCCGAACGCATCGCGGGTGACTTGCCCGAGATTCCGGGCGCGCGAATCTGTCCCGTCGACGCCAACGCGTTCTTCGCGCGGCCGGGTCCTCGCTACGTGGACGGCATCGAGCTGCTTACTGAACTTTTTCATCCTGCCGGAGCACGCTCGACCTCGTTGTGAAACTGTGATGGAAACGCCCGCGTAGAGCCTCGAAGTCGTCAAACGCCTCGAGATCAAATGCCGAGCGTCCACAATCGAGTGTTCCTCGGAGCGTGCGCGATCGGCGGCATCCTTGGTGGATCGGCGCTGGCGTATTGGAAGCCCGATGGTCCATTGCTCGGATTCTGGCTGACGTTCGCGTTGGCCGTCGGGCTCTGGATCTCATTCACGTCGTCGCTCGACGGCTTGCGTCAGCGCGCGCAGTGGCTGGTGGCGCTCAACGCGATCGTCGTGTTCTTCGCGTTGCTGACGACGCAGATCGCGGCGCGGCGCGCCATCTCGGCGGCGCATCTTCGTTACGAGGGTGTTCTGCTCGAGTCCGTTGATACGTTCATCATCGGCTCTGGGGAAGACAGCGTCGACGTTCGCCTGCCGACCGTCGCTCGCGATCAAGTCCCGTGGTCGGTTCGGGTTGCCAAGCGCGCAGGCGAGTGGACTGTGGCAGCCATCGCGGGCGTCGAAGAGTTGCGGATCGGCAGACACGGCGACGACGGCGACTTTCAAGTTTCCCAATCGGCGGTGTTGACGAATGCGGGCGATGCGGCGGCGATCCTCGATTCGTCGGGCACACTCGTCGACTCGATACGGCTCACGGCCGAACGTGACACTCGTGCTCTTGCCACAAACGATGCGCGCTTCTCGTTGACGCCGGCCAGTTCGGCGCTGACCGCGAGATATCGTCGCGGGCTCAAGAATGGCGTCGCGCTGTCGGATCTCGATGGGCCGCGGCGCACACCGATGGCGTACGAGCGCTTCCTTTCCAGCACATTGGGATCCTAAGCTTAGAATTCCACGTGGACAAGTTGTCGCG